>Ga0073936_10006122_pt1 | contig 15985 bp, 12 predicted proteins | sample AliMusrvi5mmetaG_FD_87041 | JGI IMG/M metagenome (GOLD analysis project Ga0073936, IMG submission 87041) | Freshwater lake bacterial and archeal communities from Alinen Mustajarvi, Finland, to study Microbial Dark Matter (Phase II) - Alinen... | ecosystem: Environmental > Aquatic > Freshwater >... | reverse complement strand
TATTTACAACAACATAAGGGGAGTCGGTAATCTGTATGCCAATGTGTGCGATCTTCGAACCCAGCGGGCCCATGCTGAAAGGAATAACATACATGGTCCTTCCTTTCATACAGCCTGTATACATTCCGGTAAGCAGGGTTTTCATTTCGGCCGGGGCCATCCAGTTGTTCGTAGGGCCTGCATCTTCCTGCTTTTCTGAACAGATGTAAGTGCGGTTCTCAACCCTGGCCACATCGCTGGGGTCACTCTGGAAATAATAGGAATTTGGTCTTTTCTTTTCATTCAGTTTGACGGCCGTCCCCGTGCTCACCATAAGGTTAAGCAGGCGTTCATTCTCTTCTTCAGAACCATCGCACCAGTATACTTTATCAGGCTGGCATATCTTTGCCCAATCTTCAACCCAGGTCTTTAATTTACTATTTATTGTCATATCTGTTTGTTTGTGTTTACTGTTAGTATTTTTCATGTCGGTTTTAATTTCGCTACCTCGCTTCTCGCTACCTTCTTTTTGCTACCTCGCTACTTAAGTTGCCCCAGCGCTTCTTTTATCCTCCCGACCGCCTCGATCAGTTTCTCCTTTGACGTTGCATAACTGAAACGGATGCAGTTAGGGTCACCGAAAGCATTACCGGGAACCAGGGCTACGAAAACAGTATTTAAAAGGTAGTCACAAAGATCTGTTGCATCGTTTATTTTCACCGCACCGCTGGATTTGCCGAAGTAATACGAGATATCGGGGAAGATATAAAAAGCCCCGTCGGGATGGTTGACTTTCATTCCCGGGACCTCGGCAAGCATCTGCAGCATCAGGTCGCGGCGTTCACGGAATGCTTTCTGCATTTCAATGATCTCTTTTGTATCGGGAGGAGTGATCTCTGCCATCAGGGCTGCTTTCTGGGCGATGGAACAGGCGCCTGAAGTGAACTGCCCCTGCAGCTTGTCACAGGCTTTTGCTATTTCCAGGGGGGCTGCAATATAGCCAATGCGCCACCCGGTCATTGCAAATGCCTTGGACACCCCGTTAACCAGGATGACCCTGTCGCGGATATAGTCAAACTGCGCAATGCTCTCGTGTTTTCCCACGAAGTTGATATGCTCGTAAATCTCATCAGCAATGATAAAGATATCCGGATGCTTAGCCATGACCTTCGCAATAGCTTCCAGTTCGTTTTTTGTATATACTGAGCCTGTAGGGTTGCAGGGAGAACTGAAGATCATCAGTTTTGATTTCGGGCTGATGGCAGCCTCGATCTGTTCAGGCTTCACCTTGAACTCATTCTCGATCTTTGCGGGGATGAATACCGCTTTCCCCTCGGCAACTTTAATGATTTCCTTGTACGATACCCAGTAGGGGGAAGGGATGAGCACTTCGTCACCGGGGTTGACAAGGCTGAGCACTACATTGGCGATGGACTGTTTTGCACCTGTGCTTACTACGATCTGGGCCGGTGAATAATCAAGTTTATTGTCACGGCTGAGCTTCGTGCAGATCGCTTTACGAAGGTCTTCATAACCAGGCACGGGAGGATAGAAAGTGAAATTCTTGTCAATAGCTTCCTTCGCAGCGTTTTTGATATAATCGGGGGTGTTGAAATCGGGTTCCCCCAGGCTCAGGTTAATGACGTTTTTTCCCTCGGCCTTCAGTTCGCGGCATTTGCGTGACATGGCCAGGGTCTCTGATTCGGCAAGGTAGTTGATTCTGTTAGCAAGTGTTGTCATAAGCGAGTGATTGTAATGATTTGTAATTTACAAAAGTAGTAAAAAAGTTCTCATTAAAAGCCTCTTTTGCTCGCATCTTTGCATCGATGCTATCGTTCGCACTTACACAACGCTGCTATCGTTCGCATATCGCAACGCCGCTGACGTTACTGCGACTTACGCTTGCATCTTTACAACGCCGCTACGGTTGCTGCGTCGCTCAGAATACCTTATTACCTAAGCCAATCGCGTTACATTTCGCTCCTTGCACCTGATGCGGCTAATGTAAAATGCTTCGCTAAATAATATGCGCTTGTGTGATATGCTTCACTCTCAACAATTTCGCTTTTCGCTTTTCGCTATTTCTCTTTTAGTTACCTTTGTGTCAAATCATACCCCCATGGACAATTTCTTCTGGTCTACCCTGGTCACCGATATAATTCATGCATTCATGATCATAGGCCTGGGCTCGCTTGCAGCCTGGATCCTGATATCCTATTATTTCAAACTGAAGAAACAGTACCGGAAGGCTGGCTCGCCGGTAAATGATGCAATCACTGAATCGAAAAGGATCACCCTTCCCCTTAGGCTTCAGGCCTATGAACGGACGGTCCTGTTCCTTGAACGCATTCAGCCGACGAACCTCGTAATGAGGGTACAGAAACCGGAGATGAGCGTTATGGAACTACAGTTGGCATTAGTGCGTACTATCAGGGATGAGTTTGATTATAACCTGAGCCAGCAGGTTTATATGTCGCCGACCGCATGGGAAATGATAAAAAATGCCAGGGAAGAATCAATTTCCATCATAAACCGGGCCTCCACCCAGCTAAACACCCAAGACAGTTCATCTTCCCTTGTTAAGGCAATTTTCGATATCAGCCTTGAAAATGAAAACCTGGCAACGGCGGCAGCCCTGAATTACGTTAAAGACGAAGCCAGGCTGCTGTTCTGAGCCCAGTTACAGAATTATTTTGCTTTCCGGAACCTGGCTTTTTGCTCAGGGTTCATCTTTTCAGTTGCATACTGGAAAATGAGTCGGGCTGCCGAATCTTTCCATTTTAATAGGAATTGTTCAGTCGGATCAGGCTGTTTTTTCCAGGCCTCGCGCAGGAACCAGCCCAGCCCCTGGTGAACCACCCTTTCATCATCCATCATCATCGTATCAATAAAATCAAAATAGGGCTTGAAATCAGAAGCTTTTTTCATCGGCTTTATGAGCCCAACCACAGCAGCCCTCCTCTGGAACCTGTTGGCAGCCTTCCTCCATGGTTTGAGTGAATCCATGCTCACCAGCTTTTTTTTGATCATGTCGGGAATGATCTCGCTGCAGATCCAGTCGGTATGAGCCCAGTTGTTAATGCCTGTTGCAAAGATCTTTTCAAGGGTTAAAAAGGTTTCACTGTCCCATTGCTTCATAATTTTTTTTAACAGAAGGCAGGCAATGGATGTCATTTCGTACTTGGGTGATTTTACGAGCAGAAGGCTAATTTTATTGACCTGCTCCGGAGTCATTCCTTGCATGGCAAAGATGCCTGTTACATGCTGGTTCAGCAGTTCAGAACTCACACCCCAGGCATCATATCCTTCCTTGAAATACTTTGAATATTTTTTTACTATGGCCTCGTCGGCATTGGACTTGCAGAAGTCCTCGGTTTGTGAAAATATCATCTCAGGATCAATCATGATTCAGCATTTTCAGGCAAAGTAAAAGAACTTAATAGAGGAATCCAAACAACCATAAGGGAATTACATTCTGATAAGGATATTCAATATTATCAGCAACGACAAATGCATTTTTAACTCCAGCTATCTGTTTGTGAGTCTTGTTTTTACCCCCGACTTCAAAAACATACTTGCGGGATACCATGAAATCACCCCGATCGGCATAGGTCACCATGTAGCTTTCATTCAGTTGGTTGTATATAAATGTTTCTCTCAAAGAACCCGCGTTCACAGCGGTACCGGAAAGAGCAAACATAAGATTCGGATTATTAAGGAATATTTTATCGGGCTTGTTCATTTTGCTGATCCCTGATTTACCTGTCTGCAGCAACAATAGCATGTCAGCCCTTGAAAGCAGGTAAAGGTATTTCAACAGTGTTTCCCTGCCGACGCCCACCTGCCTGCTGAGTTTAACAATATTTGGCCTGAACGGTACTAATTCGGAGATCACCGACAACAGTTTGCGCAAATGATGAACGGCATTGAAATCAATCATTTCAACGGAGGGCAGGTCCACATCCAGAATATGGTTTACAGTCTGCCTCAAACGGGAATGAAAGCTGCCTCCGTCCTCCATAAAAAACGGATAATACCCGGTTTGCAGATATTCCTCAAAGAATTTGATGGGACTGATTTGATCCAGCACTCGTTTGGCCTGAGTCAACGGATTTTTCAACATCTCGTCCAGGCTTGAAACGGGTATTATGACATTGTATTTTAGTAACAGAAACTCCCTGAACGACAATCCATGCAGATGATATAGAACCGCCCTACGGCTTAAATCTGCAGATCCTTTGTATATGTTCAGCGCCGAAGACCCTGTTATTACGATCCTAAGCTTCGGGAAATAATCATACACATTTTTAATCTCCCTTGACCAGTTCAGGTATTTGTGAATTTCATCCAGGAATAAGTATTTTCCTCCTCTTTTGACAAAATCAGCAGCGAGGTCCACAAGGCTATGCCCCGCAAAATACAAATCGTCCATACTTGCATACAGTACTTCGTCGGGATGGTCATATAGATGCTCACTGATATACTGAAGCAGAAGTGTTGTCTTACCTGTCCCCCTTGCGCCTGTGATTGCTATCAATCGGTTGTTCCAGTTGATCTTATCCAGGAGATAACGTTTGAATCCCAGGTTCACAGCATTGATCTGGGAAGCTGAATATTGAAATAACATTTCCATATTGTCATGTTCAATCTACAAAAATACATAAAATATGCAAAACTAATATGACAAAAATGCAATAAAATTGTCATTTCAACCATGCAAAATGAATAATGACTGCAATAAGGCTTTCATAATAATCCTTTCCATTGCACCGCTTAACACGAAATTAGCGGTAACCCAATACCAAAAATCACGTTATTTAGAATATGTGAAAATAGTATTTATAAAATGCACAAAATCAATTACATAATACCCCCCCCTGAAAATGTATCAAAAAACCTGATTTCTGTTGTAACTTTATATCGAAAATCTATATTCCTAAAAAGCAATGCGCTATGAAAAAGCTTCTCCTTCTTTCAGCCCTAACCTTTCTCCTTGCAGGAGCCAGGGCCCAGTTTGTGCCTCAATCATTGACCTTCCCGGGAACCGGTTATTATACCATGTACAATGATGCGGTAGATTCCAATACTGTTTGGGTCGGAGTGGATTATATTCCTAACCATGTTGGTTATTCTGCATATTCCAATGCAATAAAAACCAGTGATGGAGGCAATACCTGGCTATTCTTTCCTATACCTGATACGGGCACGGTCATTATGAGTAATGTTTGCGCCTGGAATGCAAATACCTGTTATTATGTCGATTTTAACGGGAATGGGAATATATGGAAAACCGAAAATGGCGGACTTTTATGGACCATGAAAACCACGACGCAGTTCGAAGGAAGCTGGGCGAATTTTTATCATGCTGTTTCTGCTGATACAGGTGTAGCAGTTGGAGATCCAAACGGAGGGTATTGGGATATTTGCCTGACTAATGATGGCGGTAATACCTGGTCGAGGGTTCCTTCTTCAAATATTCCGGCCAATTATGTTGGGGAATACGGAACCGCATCAGCTTACAGTGCTGTTGGAAATTATATCTGGTTCGCCACCAACAAAGGCCGTTGTTACCGGTCAACCAACAAAGGATTGAACTGGACTGTGAAACAGGTGGCCAGTGCGGGGGCCAACTATAATGTTTGTTTTGTGGACAGTCTTCGTGGGGTGTTCTGGGAACCTGCCCCGGTATTCAAAAAGAAAGCCTCTTCCTATAATATTTATTATGTGACTACCGATGGAGGTTTAACCTGGAATCAGCAAAGCCTGGCAACAAGGTATTCACTCCAGGATTTTTCAAGGGTCCCCGGCATCAATGGGGGACTGGTTATATCAGCTTTTGAAAATGGTGGTTATACATCTTCAGCTGTTTTATATACTCCTGATTTTTTCAACACTCTAACACTCATTCAGAGCGGACTTTCATCAGACGGTGGAATTGATTTTTATAACAACCGGTCCGGTTGGCTTTCAGGAGACGGTAATTATAATACAAGTATTTACAAATTCACCGGGCTCCTTCCTGTCGGTATCCAGGAAACACTTACCGGCAAATTACAATTGCAGGTTATTCCCAATCCCTCATCCGCAGAGGCAATAATAAAAGTACCTTCATCTCTGATGGGGTCAGGAAGCATGCTCCGTATCCTCGATATCACCGGTAAAGAGATGGAATTGAGGAGGATCCCACCATCAACTCCTTATATTCAGCTGGATGCAGGAAAATATTCCAATGGCATTTATTTTATTCAAATGACTTCGGATGGCGGAGCGTCGGCTGTCTGCCGCTGGACCGTTTGCCATTAGAGGGTTTGCAGATGAGACCCGGTTTGCGAAATATTTTATTCCTGGTCCTAATCGGGACACTGATTTTGTCGTGTAAAAAGAGTATTGTAGTAAATGCCGGCTGGAAGGATATTACCATTGTTTACGGCATACTGAACCAGAGCGATACCCTGCATTATATCAAAGTCACAAAAGCATTTCTCGGCCCCGGGAATGAATTGGGCTATGCACAGATCTATGATTCCAGTAACTATAAATACAATCTCCTGGTCAGCCTCAATGAGTATTCCGGAACCTCTCTGATTAACACGGTTGCACTGAGGGATACGATGATAACAAACAAGGACAGCGGGCTGTTTTATTTTCCTGTCCAGAAATTGTATTATACAAGGGCAAAGCTTAATGATACAGGCTATTATAAACTCAATATACTGGATACTGTAACAAATAAAACTATAGAATCGCAAACGAGCCTTGTCAGTGATTTTAAGCTGGAAAAACCTATAGTTTTACCGGGTGTTATTTTTATTCCCGGTAAAGCAAGTGATGTGCAATGGATATCAGCTGCAGGAGGTAAAAGATACCAGCTGACCATCCGGATACATTATTCTGAATTCAGGAAAGGAGATTCGGTGAAAACGTTTCATTCGCTTGACTGGATCCCTTTCAAGGAAGTAAAATCACTTACCGATAAAGGCGGGCAAGTTATGGTTTACTATCTGCAGGGAAATGAATTTTATATTTTTCTGTCGATGAATCTCATTGCCGATCCTGACATTGTAAGATCGCTTGGGCTTTGTGATTATATTTTTCTGGTCGGTTCGGCCGACCTGGATAATTATATGATGGTAAGCCAGGAATCAAATACCATCATACAATACAAACCTCCATTTTCAAATATTGACAACGGGATAGGGCTTTTTGCAAGCAGGCATCTAGTCCCCTTTGACTCATTGCAGTTTGCAGACATCACCAAGGATTCCCTGAAAACGAACCATTATACTAAAAACCTTGGGTTCTGAGTTTCCGGTCTGATTCGCTCAGACCAGGAAGATTGGTGTCACCTGACCAGAGTAACCGTCCCCTTCGCTTTAATTGTTGTGCCGGAAGAATCAGGTGATTCATAGGAAACGATATAAACATAAACACCCGGCGGACACAAGGTTCCCTTGTATGACCCGTCCCAACCGGTTTCCTGGTTATCGGTAATAAACACCTGCTGCCCCCAGCGGTCAAAAATACTGAGAGAGAATTTTGACAACGCGGGTCCGAGAGGATGAAAAAGATTATTCCCGACCACGCTTCCCGGGGCGAAGGCAGTAGGAAAATAAACGCCACTTAGGCAAACGTGAACAGTTGAAGTGTCGATCACGGCACAACTGTCGTGGCTTACACGAACCCAGTAAGTCCCTGGTTGAGTCACTGTGAACAGGGAATCTTTGGAACCGTCCTGCCAAAGGTAGGCTGCGCCCGGGAAAGTGGCATGCAAAAGAATAGTTGGACCTGAACAAAGTGAGGTATCCCTGGCAAGATTTACGTTAATTGCCGGTTTCAGAGCAATTCTGACAGTATCAGCCCCAGGGCAGTTGTTAATATCAACAGTATGAACCCAAAAATTACCGGCAGTGATGATCGTGATGGTTTTTGAAGTATCGCCGGTACTCCAAAGGATTGAGGTGAAATTTTGCCCGGGATTCAGTATATACGACTGCCCTTCGCAGATCGCGGTATCGGGTTTGAGTTTCGTCGGGTTTAATGGAAGGACCACAAGGTTGACAGAATCGCTGGCGGTACAACCGCTTTGCCCCACCCGCACCCAGTATTTTCCCGATTGTTTGGGAGAGATACTGCGGGTGGTATCATTGGTGGACCACAAATAGGCAAGATACCCGGGCCCTGCATCTAAAACTGCCTGGGGGCCGGGGCATACGGTCCGGTCGGGTCCAAGATCGGGAGGGGCAATTGAGGCTGTGATGGTCACAGTAAGACTGACAATCGGGCTTGGGGTACTGCTGCAATTGGTGTTGGTTCCGTAAACTGTGATGTCGCCAGGGCTTGCCGTAGGGGAGAAATCCAGGGTAACTGAAGGAATGGTTGTGGTTGCTGAAGGCAGGAAGGTAACACCGGTGCCTGTGTATCCCCAATGATATTCATCGGTGTTGGGATCTGCATTGACTGAAATAATAACTCCCGTGGAGCCTGCGCAGGCAGTTAACGGCCCGTTAACGAACGACAGTAGCTTCGGGCTGCGCCATTCCGTAATGGAGGGGTAAGTGAAGCTGGTTGTCACGGTATACCACCAGGAATTTATTGTATTAAAATTGCCCCAGCCTCTTCCTGAAAATGGCCATTTATGACAGCCCGGCGGGTATATGACAGGGTTTGCGCATCCTCCCGTAAGAACGTTGGTTTTGACATCCATGGTGTTTTGTCCCCGGCCTGCCTGGCATCCTGTGCAGGTACCGTCCCAGATATTTGAGTCGTCCCAGTAAACCTTGAGAGGGTTGCCGGTAGGTGCGACCAGTGTTACAAGAATGCCCGAATCGTTGCTTTCCACATCATATAAAGGAAGGTTCGTGAGCCCGTTAATATAGGTGACTACCAGACCTACAGCCACATTATTGGGCACTTCTATCCCGCTCCCGTCTTTCCCATCCCAATGGATGGTATTGGACCCTGGACTAACCACCTGGCTTATCATCCGGGAGATATAGGTCGATGGAACAAAATTCAGCTGGATCTGGACATTTCCTGCTTTGTCAACATTTACTGTATAGTCAATCGTCCCGTCACAGTTCCTCGTACCGGCCGGATCGGGCGGTATGACCTGCCCCAGGCTTTGAGCAATGGGAAAAACATCCGGGTCGGGGGAGTTCATGAAAATTTTATACTGTGGAAACAAGGCCTGCTGGTTGAACAGGGATTTCCTGTCGTCAACCCAGTTGGTGTTGCCGCAGCCTGTCTGGTTGGCATACTGTATCCAGCCGCCTCCGTTCATCTGGTCAAATTCTGCGGAGGTCACAATGCCGTCATCCGACAAAATATAATTTGTTCCCGTAAAAGCGTTGGAAGCGAACTGCCAGGCTTTGGAGAATAATCTTCCGGGTTTGACCGCAGATGTAATAGGGGCATAAATTGTTATATCAAACAGATAGAGAAAAAACCTGCCGGTATAAAATGAGCTGTTGAATTTTTCAGAAAACTCGATGTAATAGGTTCCCGGTTTTGGAGGTGTCCATTCTATTGCATTATACCCGGTAATAGTACTATAAATCTGGTTAGGGCCTTGACAGGCCTCGATCAATGAGGGAATGAACCCCGTTGAACCTACAGTTTTCGGAAGGTAATCTTCGGCGTACACAACTGCCCCGGTGCTGTCACATATACGGTATACGATATCCAGTCCAGGGATCGTATCTGTGGGCGACCCGTTAAACCCCAAATAAACAAGCTCATCTGAACGGGCTACAAAATAAAGCTTGGAATCGTCAGGTGCATGGTGAGTTGCATCATAAGTAGCAAACTGCGAACGTATGCCATTGGTATCAGTGCAGTGATTGGTGAAATCGTTGCATAAATAAAGGTAGGTTGACCAGAACTTGCAGCCTTTATTCAGCTCTTTCGACCCTTCACCGTAACCGGCCAGTGAGATGAAGCACAGGAATGGCATAAGGGCTGATATGAAAAAACTGAATCGTTTCATGAAAATCAGCGAATGGGGAACGTATACAAATTTAATAATATTTGTTTGAAGCCCGGGGAAATGTTTATGCCAAAATCGTATCCTCATAATGCGGGATGCAGGATATTCCGGATCACGATTCACGGATCACGGATCACGATTCACGGTCCATGATCATCCTGGCTTTTTCGAGAGCTGCCCGAATGCCTGCAGGGTTTTTGCCTCCTGCTGTTGCAATATGTGGCTGACCGCCTCCGCCTCCCTCGACTTCCTTCGCAATTTCCCTGACAATGGTTCCAGCATTCAGTTTGCCTGCCTTGACCAGGGCATCTGAAACTGCCACGGTAAGCCCGGCTTTTCCGTCGGTTTCATTGGCGAGGACTACGAACACATTCTCAGCTGAATTCCTCAGCTCAAAAGCAAGGTTTTTAATTGTATCTGTGTCAAGATCCAGTTTTGCGGAGATCCAGGTAATTCCGTTGATTACTTCTGCATTCTTCAGCAGATCTTCTTTAACCTGCCCTCCTTTGATCTTCGAAAGTTCCGAAGAATCTTTTTTAAGGGACTGATTTTCTTCTACCAGGTTTTTCAAGCCTTTCAGCAGGTCTTTGGGATTTTTAAGAGCGTCGGAAACCTCGTCAAGCAGCTGAAGTTTTTCATAGAACCAGGTTTCTGCTTTGTCGGCCGTGATGGCTTCAATCCTCCTCACTCCCGCGGCAATTGCGCTTTCTGAGGTGATCTTGAACAACCCGATCTGCCCGCTGGCCGCCACATGGGTACCTCCGCAGAATTCAATTGAAAAAGCAGGGTCAAAGGTTACAACCCTCACAAAGTCCCCGTATTTTTCTCCAAAAAGGGCCATTGCCCCCATTGTTTTTGCCTGTGCAATCGGCATTGCCCTTTCTTCATGCAGGGGGATGTTTTCGCGGATCTTTGCGTTGACTATCTTTTCCACAGCACCTATGTCTTCTTTACTCAGCTTGGCAAAGTGGGTAAAGTCGAACCTGAGGTATTCGTCATCCACCAGTGATCCCTTTTGTTCAACATGGGAGCCAAGCACCTTGCGCAATGCGGCGTGCATCAGGTGGGTTGCGGAATGGTTGTTTGCGGTCATTCTGCGTTTTGCCGCATCAACTTCGGCGGTTACAGGCTCTCCCGGCCTGGCAGGGAGCGAATTGCAGATATGAATGACAAGCCCGTTTTCCTTAAGAGTGTCGAGAACCTCAATCCTGTTTCCTTCGGAAATGAGCCAGCCTTTGTCGCCAACCTGTCCGCCTGACTCAGCATAAAAGGGAGTCTTCTCCAGGACAAGCTGGAAAAGTTCCTGACCCTTGGCTGTTACTTTTCGGTACCTGGTGATCTCTGTTTCTGTTTTCAGGACGTCGTATCCTACGAATTCACACAGTTCGGCATCTTCAACAAGGACCACCCAGTCGGTTGTTTGCACACTGGCAGCCTGCCTTGACCTGGACTTCTGTTCTTCAAGCCCTTTCTGGAAACCTTCCATATCGACTTCCCAACCAGCCTCGCGGGCCATCAGCTGGGTTAAGTCAATCGGAAATCCGTAGGTGTCGAATAACTCAAAAGCAAACCCTCCTTCAATTATGGAGCTTTCATCCTTAATTCGTAATTCCTTGTTCAATATACGATATTCAATATAGGTATTAAACCTCTGTATCCCCGTTGCCAGTGTCCTGAGAAATGTAGTCTCTTCTTCCTTCATCACATTGACAATGAGATCCTTTTGTGAAATAAGTTCAGGGAAGAAGGGCCCCATCTGTTTGATCAGAACGGGTACGAGTGTGTACAGAAAAGGCTCTTTGAACCCGAGGAAGGTATATCCGTACCTCACAGCCCTTCTAAGGATCCGCCGGATCACATAGCCGGCTTTGACATTCGAGGGCAGCTGGCCGTCGGCAATGGCAAATGAAATAGCTCTCACATGATCTGAAATAACCCTCATGGCGATGTCGGATTTGAGATCCGAACCGTATTCCTTTTCGGCAAGGCTTGCAAGATGGTTTATCAGGGGCTGGAACACATCAGTATCGTAGTTCGATTTCTTTCCCTGCAGGGCCATGCACAAACGTTCAAAACCCATACCGGTATCAACGTGCTTTGCGGGTAGTGCGTTGAGCTGCCCGTTGGCCTGGCGGTTATATTGTATGAAGACAAGGTTCCATATCTCTATAACCTGGGGGTGACCTTTGTTTACGAGCTGCTGGCCTGGGACGTTGCTGCGTTCTGTTTCATCCCTAAGGTCGACATGGATCTCGGAACAGGGGCCGCAGGGGCCGGTATCTCCCATTTCCCAGAAATTATCTTTTTTTGAGCCCATAAGAATATGGTCTTCGGGGATCATGGCTTTCCAGTAATCATAAGCTTCATTATCCTTTTCAAGTCCTTCTTTACTGTCGCCTTCAAAAACCGTAACGAACATCTTGTCCCTGGGGATCTTTACCACTTCGGTAAGGAATTCCCATCCCCATTCAATGGCTTCTTTTTTAAAATAATCACCGAAGGACCAGTTCCCCAGCATCTCGAACATGGTGTGGTGATAGGTGTCTATCCCGACTTCTTCGAGGTCATTATGCTTGCCTGAAACCCTGAGGCATTTCTGGGTGTCGGCCACCCTTTTGATTGCTGCTTCCTTGTTGCCGAGGAACAGGTCTTTAAACTGGTTCATCCCGGCATTGGTAAACATCAGGGTGGGGTCATTTTTAATGACCATTGGAGCAGAAGGCACTATCTGGTGGCCTTTGGATCTGAAGAAATCAAAGAACGCTTGTCTTACTGAGGCTGAGTTCATTTAAACTATGGATTAACAATTCATTAGCTGGGTTTAACAATTTTTGTGATCCCCTTATTAGCAGCAAAGTTAATTATTTACTTAATTTTGCATGACTTAGGCAGCCTGTTTTGAACGATTCTTAATTTTTGCTGCATATGAGCAAGGTTAAATATAAATTCAACAAGAAATCCCTCACTTTCGACCGGGTGCAGACCACCTTCCGGAAGAGGCTGCTGTATTTTTTCACGCATCTCTCTACGGGCGTGGTGTTTGCCGTTGCAATGCTGTTGCTGGCCTACAACTTTGTTGATTCGCCAAAGATGAAAGCCCAGAAGAGGGAGATTGAGCAGATGAAATTCCAGTACAGGATGCTTAACGACCAGCTCGACAGGGTCACGAAGGTCATCAGGGACCTTCAGGACAGGGATGATAATATTTACCGTGTTATTTTTGAAGCTGAACCAATACCAGGTTCTGTCAGGGAAGCGGGGATTGGGGGAATAGACCGTTATGAAAAGCTAAAGGGGTATTCCAACGAGGAATTAATGGTCGAAACTTCGAAAAATATGGACAAGATACTTGGGCAGTTGTATGTTCAGTCCAGGTCCTTCGACGAAGTGTTCAGCATGGCCAAGAACAAGGAACAGATGCTGGCCTGCATACCTGCCATCCAGCCGATCAACAATAAGGACCTCCGAAGGATAGGTTCCTATTTCGGGACGAGGGTTGACCCTTTTTATAAGGTCAGGAAGTTTCATGAGGGCATGGATTTTACTGCCGCCGTTGGTACTGAGGTGTATGCAACAGGCAATGGAACTATTGAGTTTGCAGCCAGGGACGGTGAAGGCGGTTACGGGAATGAAGTGGTAATAGACCACGGTCATACCTACAAAACTGTTTATGCCCATCTTTCAAGGATATTTGTAAAGCCGGGTCAGAAGATCCTGCGCGGGCAGATCATAGGTTATGTGGGAAATACAGGCAAGAGTACGTCCCCTCATCTGCATTATGAAGTCAGGAAGAATTCAATTCCACTGAACCCGATCTACTTTTTCTTCAATGATCTGAGTCCTGACCAGTTCCAGAAGATGCTTGACCTTTCGCAGCAGCCCTCACAGACTATGGATTAACCCCCAGCATATGATGAAAGCCGATCATAAAATCGAAAAAGTTTATTATTCCATCGGTGAAGTTGCTGAACTCTTCGAGGTGAATCAATCGCTGATCCGCTTTTGGGAAAAGGAGTTTGACATCCTCAAGCCACAAAAAAACAAAAAAGGGAACAGACTGTTCACCAAGAGTGATCTTGAAAATCTGAAACTGATATACCACCTGGTCAGAGAAAGGGGATATACCCTCCAGGGTGCCAGGGAAAAACTGAAACAAAACCGGGAGAATGTGGTTAATTCCGTTCAGATGATCTCCTCTCTGAACAAGGTCAAGGAATTCCTTCTGGAACTGAAAAAGGAAATATAGGTCCTGCCATGCCATTGAAGGAATCTTTTTTTGATGATGTTTTTAAGGTTGCCATGCAAATCCCTTACGGAAGGGTGACTTCCTACGGGGCGATAGCTGAATACCTGGGGCTGAGGGGATCTGCTAGGATGGTAGGCTGGGCCATGAATGCATCGCATACCAGTAACAGGAATATACCTGCTCACAGGGTGGTGAACAGGAACGGCCTTCTTACAGGCAAGCATCATTTTGGCGGACCCAACGTGATGCAGCAGCTGCTCGAAAGCGAAAAGATCAAAGTCAAAAATGATAAAGTGGTCAACTTTGAAAAACTCTTCTGGGACCCGAAGAAGGAAATGGTGAAATAGCGAAATGGTGAAATAGTGAAACCAGAAAATGATAAATCAAATTTTCACCATCTCACCATTTCACCATCTCACCATCTCACCATTTAAAAAGCTTATACAAATAACAAATGACTGAAAAATGAAAAAAGTAACACAAAAAGATATACTCAACGCCCTCTCCCACGTAATGGACCCCGACCTAAAGAAGGACCTTGTGACGTTGAATATGATCGACGAGATACAGATCAGCGAAGGCAAAGTGAAATTCAAACTGATCCTGACCACACCTGCTTGTCCTCTTAAAGACTTTCTGACACAATCCTGTATAAAAGCCATACATGAACATGTCGATAAAGACCTGAAGGTGGAAGTTGATCTTTCGTCAAGGGTGACGACCAAAAGGAAAGAGAATGAAGAACTTTTAAAGGATGTTAAGAACATTATCGCCATAGGATCAGGCAAAGGCGGAGTCGGCAAGTCGACAGTTGCAGTGAACCTGGCCATTGCCCTGGCAAAAACAGGTGCAAAGGTGGGATTGCTTGATGCCGATATTTACGGACCTTCGATTCCTCTGATGTTCGGCCTGCTTGACGAAAAAGCCAAAGGTTTCGACAGGGACGGAAAGACTTACGTCTACCCTTTCGAAAAATTCGGCTTGAAAATGATCTCCATCGGATTTTTTGTTGACCAGTCCAAAGCCCTGGTCTGGAGGGGGCCTATGGCCTCGTCCGCCCTGAAACAATTATTCACCGATATAGAATGGGGGCCCCTTGATTATATGGTCATCGACCTGCCGCCGGGTACCGGTGATATCCCCCTGACCCTTGTCCAGAGTTTCCCGCTCACCGGCGCAATCATGGTAAGCACTCCCCAGGAAGTTGCAATCGCCGATGTACGAAAGGCTGCAGATATGTTCAGGAACGAGCAGATCAATATCCCTATTCTCGGTTTGGTTGAGAATATGGCTTATTTTATTCCGGATGACATGCCTGACAAGAAGTACTTTATTTTCGGAAAAAGCGGCTGTAAGAAATTCGCTGACGACCTGAAAATTCCACTCCTTGGCCAGATACCTATTGAACCTGCCATTGCAGGTTCAGGAGATTCGGGCGTACCCGTTGCAGTGGAAGATCACTCGGCCACCAGCCAGGCTTTTACCAGGCTGGCCGAGGCCGTGGCACAGCAGGTTGCGATTTCGAATGCCATACATGAAACTTTTGGGAAATAGCGATCAGCGAATAGAGAATGAATAGTTTTCTTCCTTTTTTAAAAGGAACCTCCTTCCTGCCAATAGCGTAGATTGATTCGAAATTAATCTGGTCTACAGCGTCTGTGCGTTTCAAAAAGTGTAAAAAAAATTGACACCAGTGTAAAAAATTTTTACAGTACTGTAAAAATTTTTTACACTGGTGTCAATTTTTTTTACACTTTTTGAAACGCACAGACGCT
>Ga0073936_10006120_pt1 | contig 15986 bp, 14 predicted proteins | sample AliMusrvi5mmetaG_FD_87041 | JGI IMG/M metagenome (GOLD analysis project Ga0073936, IMG submission 87041) | Freshwater lake bacterial and archeal communities from Alinen Mustajarvi, Finland, to study Microbial Dark Matter (Phase II) - Alinen... | ecosystem: Environmental > Aquatic > Freshwater >... | reverse complement strand
GGGCCTTGTCGCGCTTGTGGCTGTGCTTCTTACCGTGGTTGTGCTTGTTGGCATGAGCCTTCTTCGGCGCGGCGGGCGCGGCCGGTGGCGTCGTGGCGGGCGCAAGGACCGGCTCTGAAGGCTGGGCAGAAGAAACTTCTTGGGCAAAGCCGACGCCACAGACGGCAGACGCGATCAGGGCGGCCAGCAGAATGCGGGACATCATAGGAGGACTTCTCGGCAGAACACAACAGCCGGAAACTGCCCCCGGCTGTGTCGGGCACTTGCGTGTGTAACCGCAATTCTTTCAAGTATGCCGTTCTTTGATTGCGATTGCAAGGCCGGCGCAGCGATTCCCGCCGACTGTCTGGCCCGAAAACCGTAGAAAAAATGACTTGGATACAACGGCCATGTTTTCATCGGGATCGCTATCGGTATCGGGGTCGAAAATCATCAAATTTTGCCTGATTTGAGATTCTTTCTGCCGACATCGTTGCTATCGATACCGATTTCGATAGCGATCCCGACCCCGAGAAAACATTCGTGAGCTGCTTTCTTGTCTTTACGGCGCAGGGCCATTGCAGCCGCAGGGTAGGGAGGGTATACTGCCCGTGATGCGCATTACGGGCGGCGAGTTTTGCGGGCGGCCGGTCAAGGTGCCGTCCGGCGACAAGGTCCGGCCGACGCAGGACCGGGTGCGCGGCGCGCTCTTTTCCATGCTGGCCGAAAAGATTCCCGGTGCGCGCGTCTTGGACCTGTTTGCCGGCTCCGGTGCCGTGGGACTCGACGCGGTCAGCCGCGGCGCATGCGAGGCGGTTTGGGTGGAATCCGACCGGCGGCATGCGGAGGTCCTGAAGGCCAATGTCGTGGCCTTGGGCGCAGCCGGCCGGGTGGTGGTAGACGATTGTCTGCGATGGCTGCGGCGGGCGGAAGGCGGGCCGTTCGACCTGGTGTTTGCCGATCCGCCCTACGACTGGGCGCAGGCGCACGGGTTTGGCGGGATCGCGGAACTGCTGCGGATCGGGAAGCTGATGCGTCCCGGTGGCGTGCTGGTGATCGAGCAGCCCGGGGATTTGCCGGCAGCGGAACTGCCGGAATGGGAGTTGCTGCGCGACCGCGCCTATGGCCAGACGCGCCTGGTGGTGTACCGGTTGAACGGCGAGGAGGGAACATGCAGAACATCGCAGTCTACCCTGGAACCTTCGACCCTTTGACATTCGGGCATCTCGACCTGATCGCTCGGTCAGCTGAGATTTTCGACCGGGTGGTGGTGGCCGTGGCATCGCGCTCGGCCAAGTCCGGCGGCATGTTCTCCATCGAGGAGCGGCTGGCCATGGTGCGGGAATGCGTCAACCACCTGCCGAACGTGGAGGTCGAGACGCTCGACGGTCTGTTGGTGAACTATTGCGTGCGCCGCGACATCCGGCTCGTGATCCGCGGGCTGCGCGCGTATTCGGACTTCGAGTACGAATTCCAGATGGCCCTGACCAACCGCAAGCTGGCGCCGAACATCGAGACGCTGTTCATGATGCCGCAGGAGGAGCACAGCTATGTCGCGGCCAGCACGGTCCGCGAGGTTGCGCGCTATGGCGGGGACGTGGTTTCCTTCGTGCCGGCGCCGGTATGGCGGCACATCGAGCAGTATTTCAAGGCGCATCCGGAGCAGCGCATCCGAACAGGAGGAGCGAGTGGAAACGCCGGGGCATTTGATCGTTGATATCGCCCGCCTCGACCCGGAGGGTGAATCCTTCGCCGGTGAGACCACGCCCGGGTTGCTGGAACTGGGCGAGGGCTCGCCGTGCATTCCCGAGGGCGGGGTGGCCTACCGGATCCATGTCGAGCGCATCGGCAGCGAGCTGTTGGCGCGGGGGCAGGTGTCGCAGCGTTTTGCCTGCAAATGCTCGCGCTGCGCCGAGCCCTTATCTCTAGAAGTCGTCGAACCGTCCTTTTTCGCCAATTATCCGGCAGAGGAGGGGGCGGAGTTCGTGGACTTGACCCCTGAGTTGCGTGAGGCTATCATACTCGCCCTTCCCGGTTACCCGGTTTGCCGGGAGGATTGCAAAGGGCTTTGCGCCCGCTGCGGAGCGAATCGCAACCGCGAGACGTGTACCTGCAGCCCCGCCCCAGGCGGTTCCTGGGCGGCACTGGACCTGCTTGCGAAGCGGTAGACCCGGATACGGAGTGAGCGAACATGGCTGTCCCGAAACGTAAGAAGTCGAAAATGCGTATCCGCCAGCGCAAGGCGCACCACAAGTTCGAGCCTGCCCAGGTGAAGAACTGCCCCAGCTGCGGCGCACCCCAGCAGTCACATCGGGTCTGTCCGTCCTGCGGCCAGTACCGTGGCCGGCAGGTCGTGACTGTGGCAGTTGAATAATCGACGCGACGTCGGAATCGGTGTCAATGACAGGCGGCCGTTCGGCAATCGCCGGCCGATCATTTCACCGCAGTTGATGGCCTTTCCGGAGATGTGCTGATCATGAGGATTGCCCTTGATGCCATGGGTGGCGACTTTGCGCCCCGCGAGATCGTACGCGGTGGCGTGGAAGCGGCCAGCAAGCTCAAGGGCGTAGCCTCCGTGATTCTGGTCGGCGTGGAATCGGCGATCCGCGAAGAACTGGCCCGGTGTAACGGCGCGCGCATGGGCGACCGCATCCGGATCGTGCATGCATCCGAAAACGTCGGCATGGACGAGACGCCCGCCGTGGCCGTGCGCCGCAAGAAGGACGCCTCCATCAACCGCTGCATGGAGTTGCTCAAAAGCAGCGAGGCGGACGCCGTGGTGGCGGCCGGGAATTCCGGCGCGGTGGTGGCCTCGGCTGTCTTTAATCTGGGGCGTATCCCGGGCGTGGCCCGCCCGGCGATCGCCACGATCCTGCCGACCCGCGCGCGCCCGCTGCTGCTGCTAGATGCCGGCGCCAACACCGACTGCCAGGCGGAATGGCTGGCGCAGTTTGCCATCATGGGCTCGGTCTATTCCCAGGCCGTGCTGCACCAGGCCAATCCCGTGCTGGGGCTGCTGAGCATCGGCACCGAGGACTGCAAGGGGAACGAAGTCACCAAGAAGGCCTTTGGCCTGATCCAGCACGCGGGCGTGAATTTCCGCGGCAACGTCGAGGGGCATGACCTGTTCATCGGCAAGACCGACGTGGTGGTCTGCGATGGATTTGTTGGCAACGTGGTCCTGAAGACGACCGAAAGCGTGGCACATGCCATCGGGCACTGGATGAAAGAGGAGTTTGTCCGCCATCCGGTCCGTGTGCTGGGCGCGCTGCTGCTGAAGGGCGCGCTGACGGCCATGAAGCACCGCATGGACCCCGAGGTGTACGGCGGCGCGCCACTGCTGGGAGTTGCGGGGAATGTGATCATCACCCATGGCGCTTCCACCCACCGCGCCATCTACCATGCCGTACGTGTGGCCGCCACAGCCGCGCACAACAATGTCAGCGGCGTCATTGCCGAGCGCATCGCGGCAGCCGGCGATTTTGGCCTCTCGAAAGACGGTTGAGAAAACCGTCGGTTGCTGCTATAACGTCGCTCGTTTCGCACCTGCATCCATGCGGGCGTAGTTCAATGGTAGAACTCCAGCCTTCCAAGCTGGTCACGTGGGTTCGATTCCCATCGCCCGCTCCATTCAAAATGTTTCAAGATGTAGCATAAACATTGGTCATTTATCGCATTTTGCCTCTTGGGTCTTCCGATGTGCAACAGCCTGAAACAGGCGAAAACTAGGTGGCCACTAGCACCCACAAACGCACCCACAAAACACCCACATAGCACCAACGCTACTTCAGCGAAGAGGTGTTTCCCGGCCTCGAGGGCGCAAATCAACAACGCCCGACCGACCCCGGCCGGCCTTGGCCGCGGGCTCACCAAGGCCCACTGACGCCGCTATCGCGGCTACCGCCCCGGGATCGGAAACCCCTTCTCGTCGAACCGCGGCAATTCGCCCGGCTCGTCGCCGAGCAGACTGCCCCACTTCACGATCCCGTCATTTGCCACCTCCACCTTGCCCTCTTTCGGCAGCAGCGGCATGATGTACGTGCGGAAGAACCCCAGGGGGTCCTTGTCATGCGCCTCCTGCAGCTTCAGGCGCCGTTGTTCCCGGTTCTTGGGCAGGCCGGCGATCCGGTCCAGGTCAGCCAGAGCCAACGCCCGACCGCCCACAGACCCCTTCGGCCGCCCACGCGGATTTGCCCTAATTCCAGCCTTGAATAGCATACGACCTCCTATATAAGTGACCGACCCCGCAAACACAAAAATGAAAAGTAAAAAAGCCCAATATAATCGCCTAAAACTGACCAGAGGGACCCCGCAAATAGCACAAAACCGCGGCGTCACGGCGGATACGCAATCTTCAGCGGCGTGATCTTTCTCTCCTCGATCGGCATCGTCCTGACGCCGTTGTTTCACCGGATTCTGCACAAGTTTCATCTGGACGACGATTGAGGCTCGGCTGCCGGGGCACGGGCGGCATTCTTTTTATGACAAGCGGGTTGCAATTCGCGCCCGCTTTTCCTACCTTGCTAATGGTGGTTTTTGTGCCGCCTGTCTTCGAAATGTGGAGCTACCGCAGTCATGCTGTACTGGCTTGGTCTGGAACTGGCCAAATGGTGGGGTCCGTTCCGTCTGTTCAATTCGCACCTGATGCTTCTGGCGATCGGCATGCTGACTGCCGGCCTGCTGGTTTGGATCCGTTTGCCGCGCCTCTGGTCCCAACTCCCCGGCGATCGAGGTAAGATGCTGGCGGCGGACGGCGGGCGCGTGTCTGTCGGCAAACCGACCGGCGCCGGCTGGTTGGTGGCGCTGATAATCCTGCCGGTCATTCTACTCGTGATTCCTCTGGATCCCCGTCAGCCTGCCGGATACTTCTGGCAGATGGGTGCGTTGACCTGCCTGTATCTGGCCATGTGGTTTGGGTACTTGGACGACAAGAGCGAGTTGCCGTGGAGCGAATGGCGCAAGGGGTTGCTCGATGTCGTGGTGGCGGTCCTGGCGGCGATGTGCCTTTGTCACGGCGCGCCGGTCAACATGTGGTTGCCTGTCCTCAAGACGGTTGTCATTGCCCCGGTCTGGCTGTATGTTCCGCTGGCGGCCGGTCTGCTCTGGTTTACGATGAACGCCACCAACTGCACCGACGGCGTGGACGGACTTGCCGGATCGCTAACCCTGCTGTCATTGTTCGCGCTGGCCGCACTGCTCTACGGCGTGATCGGCTACCGACCGCTGGCCAACTACCTGCTGCTGCCGCACAACCCGGAGGGCGCCAGCTGGGCGATTCTGGTGGCTACCGTGGCTGGCGCGCTGGCCGGTTATCTCTGGCATAACGCGGAGCCGAGCCGAGTCCTGATGGGTGACGCTGGCTCGCGTATGCTGGGGCTTCTGGTCGGCGTGGCCGTGCTGGTCGCGGGGAATCCATTCCTTATTTTTGTTGTCTCGCCCGTAGTGCTGGTGAACGGCGGCACAGGGTTGCTGAAGCTGATCCTGCTGCGCGCGCTTAAGCGCGTGGGATTCGATGTCACCCCGCCGAACAGGGCTGCGCCGGACACCCTCGCTGGTCAGCACGTCATCGTGCGCGCGCTGCACGCCGTACGATTCCCGCTGCATGACCACTGCCGCAAGAACTTGCATTGGAGCAACGCGCAAGTGTTGATGCGGTTTGTCTTGATCCAGGCGTTCATGACGCCGATGCTTTTTGTGCTGCTGATCAAAATTCGCTAGTGCACTGACCACGGGCGCCTCAACGCCAATCCGTCCGGTACGCGCGGAAGACAGCATTTGCGTAGCGCTGCTGTTTGCCGTACATTTATTTCACTTTAGTCCGCAGGAGGTGGAGGCTGCTGAGGCGCTGCCGGGGGTTCCGGGAGGCCGAGGACGGGACGCCGAACCTGCGACGCACGGAGGCGAGTTTACCATGAAGCAGTACCGAGTGGGGTTGGTTGGCATCGGCGCGGTCGGGACCGAGATGGTCAAGGTCCTGCGTCAGCGAAAGTTCCCAGTCAGCGAAATTCGTATCCTGGCCCGCAGCGAACGCGACGAGGCCGTCGCAGGCGAGACATTCCATGTGCGCGAGGCGAAGCCCGAGGCGTTTGATGGGCTTGATTTCGCCTTGTTTGCCGGCACAGAAGGATCGAAAGGCGCTTCGAAGCAGTTTGGCTGGGAGGCGGTCCGACGCGGCTGCATCGTGATCGACAACGGCGATGATTTCCGCATGGACGACCGCGTGCCACTGGTGACCCCCGAGATCAACGGCGAAGCCCTGCTGAAGCATCAGGGGTTCATCGCAAACCCGAACTGCAGCACGATCATTACGCTGATGGGTCTGGCGCCGTTGCACCGCGTCGTGCCAATCAGGCGTTTTGTCGCCTGCACCTACCAGTCCGTAAGCGGTACCGGCCGCGCGGCCATCGACGAACTCGAGCAGCAGGTTAAGGCATGGGCCGCCGGCGGCAAGCTGGCGGTCAGCGCCTACCCGCACCAGATCGCGTTCAATGTGATCCCGCAGATCGGCAGCGCCAAGAAGGAGATGCCGGGTTTCACAACCGAAGAAGCCAAGATGCTCTTCGAGACGCGAAAAATTCTCGGCGTACCCGACATCCGCGTGGCCGCGACCTGCGTCCGCGTGCCGGTGTTCTTTGCGCATTCGATCGCCGTGCACATCGAGTTCTCCGGCCCGATGTCGCCGGAATGCGCGCGGGAGATCCTGTCCAACTCTCCGGGTGTGCAGGTACTGGACGACCTGGCGGCCGCCCAGTACCCCATGCCACTGCCGCTGGCCCACACCGACGACATTGTGGTAGGACGCATCCGCTCCGATCCGAGCGTCGAGAACGGCCTGGCTTTGTTCGCCGTGGGCGATAACATCCGCAAGGGCGCGGCGCTCAACGCCGTGCAGATTGCCGAAGAGATGATCCGGCGCAAGCTCGTGTGACCGGCAGCAAGTGGGCGTCGGACAGGCGCACAGGCTGTGCTGATGCAACCGGGAGGCAATGCATGAACATCCGCAGCTGGTATGGCGCAGTCGGCGCGGCAATGCTGGCGCTGGCTGGCTGTGGGTTTCATCGTGCGCAACCAGACTGCTCCGGCACGATCGAATGCACGCAGGTGCTGCTGGCCGCGCAGGTCGGAGGCCGCCTGCAAATGCTTCCGCCGCAGGAAGGTGCGGAGGTGAAGGTCGGCGACCTCGTGGCGCAGTTCGACGCCGCGGACTATGCCCTGCGCCGCAACGAATCCGCCGCGCTCCTAGCCCAGGCTGAATCGCAGCTGGCGCTGGTGCGCGCCGGTTTTCGCGACGAGGAGATTCTCCGCGCCCGCGAAGAGCTTCGCGAGACCGTCGCGATCGCCGGAGCCGCCTCCAACGATCTGCGCCGCACGCGGGCACTTTTCGCAGGCGGCAGCGCCACAGAGAAGCAGCGCGACGACGCCCGTGCCGGCTTCGATCGGGCCGCGGCCGGCCAGGCCGCCGCCGAGCAAAATCTGGCCCGCCTGACGGCCGGCAGCCGCAAGGAGGAGATACGCCTGGCCGAAACGCAGGTTGATGTCGCGCGCGCGCGACTGGCGCAGGCCGAGAAGGCCGTGCAGGATTGTACGCTGCGTTCGCCGGTCAATGGCACGGTCACTACGCGCAGCCACGAGGAGGGCGACTGGACCGTCCCCGGCTCCACGCTGCTGACCCTCTCGCGGCTCGACGACGTCTGGCTCGCGATTTATGTGCCGGAGACGCGTCTGGCAACGGTAAAGCTGGGGCAGAACGTGCGCGTGGCCGTTGACGGTTCGACGCGGCGGTTCGAGGGGAAGGTGACCTTCATCTCCCCCGATGCGGAGTTCACACCGAAAGACATCCAAACGCTGGACCAGCGCGCCAAGCTTGTCTATCGCGTCAAGATCACACTTCCCAACGCGGACCGTGCCTTCAATCCCGGCCTGCCGGCCGACGCTTTTCTGGAGAAGTAGCGCGCGATTGTACGCCGCCGCCCATGGCATGGTCTCTGCTGCTACATCGTCCGTCATTGCCACGCGCGGTCTGGCACACGCGTTCGGGCCGGTGACGGCCATTGCCGCGCTGGATCTGGACGTACAGCGCGGCGAGCTGTTTGGCCTGATTGGCCCAGACGGCGCTGGAAAAAGCACGGCCATCCGCCTGCTGTGCGGACTGCTGCGCCCGACGGGCGGCGAGGGGAGCGTGTTGGGCTGCGACTTGCGGGGCGATCCGGCGCGGATTAAGGCGCAGATCGGCTACCTGGCGCAGGAGTTCACGCTGTATGGCGACGTGACCGTGGACGAGAACTTCTCTTTTTTTGCCGGCCTGCACGGGGTTTCGGAATCAGATTCGCGTCGAGAGGAGTTGCTGGAGTTCACCCGCCTGACACCCTTTCGCACCCGTCTGGCTGGCGCGCTTTCCGGTGGCATGAAGAAGAAACTGGCCCTGGCCTGTACGCTGATTCACACGCCGGCACTGCTGCTGCTGGATGAGCCGACCACCGGCGTGGATCCGGTCTCGCGCGGCGAGTTTTGGAGCATCCTCGGCGCAGTGCTGGAACGGGGTGTGACCATTGTGATGACCACGCCCTATCTGGACGAGGCCGAGCGCTGCCATCGGATTTGCCTGCTGAATGCCGGTCGCGTCATCCTGACCGGCACGCCGGACAAGATCAAGGGCGCCATGCCTGGTCTTATGTATGAGATTTTCTCGCCCGATTCACGCGCCACTTATGCAGTACTGCGGAATAAATGGCCAGCCGCACATCTGGTCCTATTGGGCGACCGTGTGCGGTTTTGGGCGCCTGTTGATGAAAACGGTGTCACAGGGAGTCTCGCCATCTTAAAAGCAGAAGGAATCGAGCCAACCGCTTGTGTGCCGGTCCTCCCCACGCTGGAAGATGCCATGATAGGTCTGCTGGCAGACTTGGGATTAGAAAAATGACATTTGTCACGCATTGCTGATGGACCCTGTTTGTATTTGTCCTTTTCTCAACACCGATGTAAATTAGTAGTAGTCATTTGAATAACGACGACAACAGGATGACTACAGATCATAACGTAAGACGGCAGTTGGTCATGCCCAGATGCAACCGCGTGGCCCATGAAGCACTTTTGCTCATCGGTATTGCATCGCTTGCGACGATGGCGTGTGCTGCGCCAACCACGGCGTTACATGCCCAGCTAGCCGTGCGGGCGTGGCTTAAGACCGACGCCATGCCATTGCAGACACGCATCGGGAGCGTTGTTGACACGGTCGAGACCCATCGGGACGCCCTGAATGAGCCGTCATACTACGTGGTGTACCTGAAACCATCCGGGTTTGTGATTGTTCCTGCGGACGATCTGGTCGAGCCGGTCATTGCATTCGCTCCCGAAGGCCGGTATGACCCTTCCGTTGAAAATCCGCTGGGCGCACTTATCAGGAAGGATGTGCCATGGCGTATGCAACACGCTCGGGCCCAGACTAATGCCGGAGTTCGCGTTGAAGGGACGTTACAGAAAGCGAACAACAAATGGACCCAATTGCGGGCGAGTGGAAACGTCGCTTTGGGTGTTACACTAGGCGTTTCCACGATTTCCGACATCCGCGTCGCGCCATTGACACAAACCACATGGGATCAAGGAACGGCTGCCGGAACAGGAAATGCATGCTACAACTATTACACGCCTCCGAATCCCGCAGGAAACGCGGCGAACTATGTTTGCGGTTGCGTCGCAACGGCCATGGCCCAACTCATGCGGTTCTGGCAATACCCAGTCAACGGCGTTGGCACGGCATCCTTCACGATTTACGACACAGACGTTGCACAAAGCAGAACCCTGCGCGGCGGCAATGGCACGGGCGGTTCATATGACTGGAACAACATGGTCTTGACGCCGAGCGGTTCCAGCACGCCCGCGCAACTACAAGCCATCGGCGCGCTGTGTGCCGATGCCGGCGTTTCAGTCCATATGGATTATAATATCAATGGGAGTGGGGAGTCGGGCGCCTACGTGTCGGATGTAAACGGCGCCCTAAAAAACACGTTTCAATATGCCAATGCTGTCTATGGATATAACAACAACCTGACAATCGGCGCCGGACTGAACGGCATGGTGAACCCCAACCTGGATGCCGGATGCCCGGTTCTGTTTGGTATTGTTGACGCACAGAACAACGGTCATGCCATTGTCTGCGACGGGTACGGCTACGCTGCCGCCACCCTCTATCACCATCTCAATCTCGGTTGGTCCGGAAGTTATACTGCCTGGTACAATCTTCCGAACATTGACGCCGGGGGATACACCTTTAACGCGGTTGACGAATGCGTATATAATGTCTGGGCCAACGGAACCGGCGAGATTGTCAGCGGACGCGTCACAGACAACAACGGGGCTGCAATTGCCGGGGCGACAATGACGGCTTCGCGTTCCGGTGGTGGAACATATACGACCACAACCGATTCGCATGGGATTTACGCCTTTGTCCATGTTCCATCCTCATCGCAGTTCACCATCAGCCCAAACAAAGCCGGGTACAGTTTTTCTGCCCAAGCTGCTAAGACGGGAAATTCTGCGGACGGTTCAAACACTTCCGGGACTCAATGGGGAGTTAATTTTGCTTCGAAAGACCCCAACGATCCGGTTGGATTTTCGGCAATCCCCGTGAATGCATCCCGGATTGACCTGTCGTGGGGTAAGGACCCTGCGAATGACAACGTCATGGTGGCGTGGAACACGGCCAACACCTTCGGGGTTCCGACAGGGACTTATTCGATCGGCGGCTTAATCTCCGGCGGCGGTGTGGTGCTCTGCAATGGCAGCGCCACAAATATCTCCCATACCGGCCTCTCTGCCGGGACCAAGTACTATTACAAGGCATGGTCGGTACGCACCGGCCCCGGCTATTCCAGTGGTGTGACATGCATGGCACGTACGCAATACGGCATTCCCTTTGCCGAGGGATTCGAGCATGCCGGGGCGATTCCGGATGACTGGACTCAGGAATATGTGACTGGCTCACTGGGTTGGATTTTTCAAACCGGAGGCTATATCAGCCATCCGTCAAGCGCCCACGGAGGGAGTTACAACGCGTTTTTGTTCAGAGGAGATTACACACATCCCGCAACAAAACTGGTCACGCCGATGATCTGCTTCGGCAGCGCCACCCAAAACGCGCAACTGACTTTCTGGCACTGCATGGATCTCTATTCGCCGGATCAGGATGAATTGCGCGTGTACTACAAGACCAACACGGTGGGAACATGGAATCTGTTGGCGACCTACACTGCTACCGTGTCGTCATGGACGCAAAGGACAATCCCGCTGCCAAATCCGAATAACACATATTATATTGCATTTGAGGGAACGGCGAAGTTTGGCTATGGCGTTTGCATCGACGATGTCTCCGTCACTGGCACAATTGCGAAGGCCAGCCAGACGATCACGTTCCCCTCGATCGCCGATCAGGTGACGACCAATACGGTGGTCCTGAATGCGACAACTTCCAGCGGCCTGCCAATAACCTATTCGGTGAGCCGCGGACCTGCGACCATTGGCGGCGTATCTAATCTGACTTTCTCCAGCACGGGATTGGTGTCGGTTGTCGCCTCGCAAACGGGGAGCGTCAACTGGGCCGCTGCGCCGAACGTGACCAACACGTTCCGCGTGTGGGGTCTGTATTCCCTTACCGTTCAGTCGTTATATGGAACAGCCTTTCCGGTAGTGGGGATTCGGACGAACATCCTCGAAGGGGTCGTATTGACGAATTTCGTTTCCACCCCGGATCTGCGCGGCACAACTCAATATGTTTGTACCGGCTGGGGTATGCTCGGCAACGCCCCCGGCATTGGCATGAGCACTACCTGTGTGATCACCTTGACGAACAACGCCCAGTTGACTTGGCTCTGGGCTACAAATGACTGGCTGCTGGTGACGACAAACGGGGCGGGTGCCGTGAGCCCCGGCAGTACGTGGCAAATGGCAAACAGCATGGTCTCGCTGTTTGCGACTGCCGCGCCGTACTGGCTCCTCACGGGCTGGAACGGCGACACCAACGGTGGCGCATGGACGAGCAATCGGCTGACGCTTCTAATGTCGCAGTCGCGAAATATTTCCGCGAATTTCTCGGCCATTGTGGCAACGAATCAGACGCCACAATGGTGGCTGGCGCAATACGGTCTGACCAATGGCGGTCTGAGTTTTGATGCCGCAGCACTTTCGACCCCCGATGGTACCGGCACGCCGGCATGGCAAAAATTTCTGACCGGTACCGATCCCACGAATCCGCAATCAGTATTTCGTGTACTGAATGTTTCCATATCCAACGGAGCCCCTGTTGTTTCATTTTTCGGCACCACCAACAGTGGCGTGACCATACCGTTCGGCATGCTCCGATATACGAATCTTGCTTTACCTGGGGCCCTTGTTGATGGAAATATCTTGCGCAGCCCTACGGGTACGAATGTCTGGGTAGATCCCTCATCACCACTAGCCAGTGGATCTGTCTTTTATCGCCCAGTTACCACGAACAACAGTACCTTGCCATAGTACAATTAACAATTTTTTGCCGCGCCATGAATTTGCTGTGGCGCAGTGCGTGACAGGCGGGGTGGCAGGTGGTAAAGTCTCTCACATGAACTTCTCCGGCAAGGACTATGTGCCGGTGCGAGCTTAGGTGTAGACGGTGCCCGCGGGCAGGCAGGGGAACGCCGAAGTGTTCGCTCGCCCTCCGGAGACAGAACGTTTCCACGAGGCGTATCAGGTAATACTGCATGTGTTGCTGGACGCCGTGGATCGTTTTTTGCCTGAACGTTCTTGCAGAAATAAAGGGGATTGTGATGAAACCGATTGCGGCAGGCACGCTCGGCGCGCTCTTTTTGCTAGCCGGAGGTGCTTTGGCGCAGATGAGCGTGTCGCTGGACCTTGATCAGAGCACGTACGTGCAGGGCGAGGCGATCCGCGCCAACGTGCAGGTTGTCAATCACGCCACCACGCCGTTCATTGTCGGGCCCGGTGGTTACCGCCAGAACGGTCTATTTTTCCAAATCACCGACAGCCGGCGCGATCTGCTGGAGCCCAGCCAGCCGAGCGTCGCCATGATTACCGAGCTGCTGTTGCTCGGTGGCGAAACCTATCGCGGCGCGTTCGAACTCGACGAGTGGTATCCAATGGGAAAGACCGGCAACTACCTCGTCACGGCCATGGTGCGGCGCGATGACCGCCGGTACGAATCCAAAACCAAGGCGATCAGCATCGTCCCCGGCTTGGATCTTCGTTGCTCCATTCAGCAATTTGCGGATCGGCCGGACTTCCAGCGCAAGCTGTGCTTGGTTTATTTCATGCGCCGACAGTCCGAATTCCTGTTTCTGCGGGTCACCGACACACCCGGCGACCGTACCTGGACGACCCTCGAACTCGGCCAACTGCTGCGCACCACCCAGCCAGCCATCGATATCGCTGCCGACGGCATGGTCACAATCCTGCACCGGGCCAGCCAGGACGTGTTTCTGCGCACGCGGGTAAAATCCACCGCTGCTGGCGTGGAATTGATCGGACAGGACCAAATCGTCGACGCACACAACGCGGAAAACCGGCAGATACCGCAGCTTCTGGACGCGAACCAAAAGAAATCTTCGTCGCACTGGTGGTGGCCCTTCGGCGGCTCTGGCGACAACAAGTAACCGCACCAACCCAACACACATGAACTTTCTCCACGCGATATTTGGAACCAAGCACACCCGCGACCGTAAGCGCCTGCTGCCGCTGGTCCAGCGCATCAACGCCATCGAGCTCGATTATCAGACCCTTCCCGACGAGGAGCTGAAGGCCAAGACGGCGGGATTCCGGGAGCGACTGGCGCGCGGCGAAACCCTCGACGGCCTTCTGCCCGAAGCCTTTGCCGCCGTCAAGAACGCCTGCCGCCGGCTCTGTGGCACTGCGCGCGAGGTCTGCGGCCACACGCTCACCTGGGAGATGGTTCCGTTTGACGTGCAGCTCATGGGCGGCATCGTGCTCCATCAGGGAAAGATCGCTGAGATGCAGACCGGCGAGGGCAAGACCCTTGTTGCGACGCTGCCGCTCTATCTCAACGCGCTCTCTGGAAAAAACGTCCATCTGGTGACCGTAAACGACTATCTCGCCCGACGCGACGCGCAGTGGATGGGGACGGTCTTTGAGTTTCTTGGCCTTACGGTTGGCTGCATACAGAACACCATGGACCCGGCACAGCGTCGCGCCCACTACGCCTGCGACATCACCTACGGCACCAACAGCGAGTTCGGTTTCGACTATCTCCGCGACAACGGCATGGCGACTGATCCTTCGCAGGTCGTGCAGCGCGGCCACCACTTCGCCATCGTGGACGAGGTGGACAGCATCCTGATCGACGAAGCGCGCACGCCGCTGATCATCTCCGGCCCGGCGGCCAATTCTTCCAACCAGTATGTCGACCTAAAGCCGCGCATCGAGCGACTGGTGCGCCTGCAGCAGGAGCTCTGCAACCGTCTGGTCTCTGAAGTCAAAGCGCGGATTGCGGCGGGTGACGAGTCGTCCGCCATGTGGAAGCTCTATCAGGTTTACCACGGCATGCCTAAGCACACCCAGTTCCTGCACCTGCTCGAGGATTCCGCCGTGCGCAAGCTGCACGAGCAGGTCGAGAGCATGATGCTGACGGAGCTGCGCAAGCAGGAGTCGCGCGAGCTGCGCGAGGAGCTCTATTTCACGATCGACGAGCGCCAGCGCGAGGCAGCCCTGACCGATAAGGGGTGTGAGGCGCTTAATCCCTCCGACCCAGAGATGTTCGTGCTGCCGGACCTCGTCAGCGCCATGTCCGCCGTAGACGGCGATCCTGCCTTGAGTGTGCAGGAGCGCAACAAGAAGCGCCAGGAGATTCAGGCGGCGTTCATGGAGCGCAGCCAGCGCGTCCAGAACGTCGACCAGCTCCTCAAGGCCTACTGCCTGTACGAACGCGACGTCGAATACGTCGTGCAGGAGAACCGCGTCCTGATCGTGGACGAATTCACCGGCCGCATACTTCCCGGCCGGCGCTGGAGCGACGGACTCCACCAGGCTGTCGAGGCCAAGGAGGGCGTCGAGATCGAGAAGGAGACCCAGACTCTCGCCACGATCACCATCCAGAACTATTTCCGCCTTTACAGAAAACTGGCCGGCATGACCGGCACGGCAGAAACCGAGGCATCCGAATTCCACGAGATCTACAAACTCGACGTGGTGTCGATTCCCACCAACCGCCCGGTCCGACGTGTGGACTTTAACGACCAGATCTATAAGACTCAACGCGAGAAATTCAAGGCCATCATCGACGAGGTCGCTGCCTGCCACACCCGCGGCCAGCCGGTACTGCTCGGTACGGTCACGGTTGACACCTCCGAGTTGCTCAGCCGCATGCTGCGCCGAGCCAACATCCCCCACAACGTCCTGAATGCAAAGAACCACGCGCGCGAGGCGGAGATTGTTTCGCTGGCTGGCCAGCCCGGCACCGTCACCATCGCCACCAACATGGCCGGTCGCGGCACGGACATCAAACTCGGCCCCGGTGTGGTCTGGCTCGCGGAAGGGCAGATCAAGTCCCAGATTCGCCTCGATGATCCGCTGGAGAAGGGGGGACAGACCCTGCGCCGACTGCTGGGCGAGCGGCCGAGCGGTCTGTACGTAATCGGCTCCGAACGCCACGAGTCGCGCCGCATCGACCGCCAACTCCGAGGACGCTGCGCCCGCCAGGGCGACCCGGGCTCCTCGCGCTTTTACATTTCGCTTGAGGACGAGCTCATGCGTCTATTCGGTTCCGAGCGTATCTCGCGCTTCATGACCACCCTCGGCATGCAGGAGGGCGAGGCGCTCGAGCACGGCATGCTGAACAGTTCCGTTGGAAAAGCACAGCAACGCGTCGAGCAACAAAACTTCTCGATCCGCAAGCGCACGCTCGAATACGACGACGTGATGAACAAGCAACGCGAAGTGATCTACGCCTTCCGACAGGAGATCGTCCAGACCCCCGCCGCCCACGAACGTATCCTAGACATCATGAG
>Ga0073936_10006117_pt1 | contig 15990 bp, 9 predicted proteins | sample AliMusrvi5mmetaG_FD_87041 | JGI IMG/M metagenome (GOLD analysis project Ga0073936, IMG submission 87041) | Freshwater lake bacterial and archeal communities from Alinen Mustajarvi, Finland, to study Microbial Dark Matter (Phase II) - Alinen... | ecosystem: Environmental > Aquatic > Freshwater >... | reverse complement strand
TCCATATCCAGCACATTCGACCCGTGAGCTGAAAAGCAAATGGAAGAGGAAGGGCTGAGGCGGGAAGATTGAAGGGGGAGGGCGGCAGAAAAAGCGTTTGCCATCGGGAGGAAGCTGTGACATGGTGCCAGCCGGACGGAAAGCTGATGGCAGCCGCGATGGACGAAGTCAGCCATCCGGGCGGCCGATGCTCCCTGTTGCACCGCCGGACGGTCGTGGAAGAGGGGCGCCGGCCACATGTTGCACACCAAGATTGTTAGGCTGTAAGACAACAGCCGTTCTGATAACACCAATCCGATGGAAAGGACTCAAAATGAAATACATGATCAGTTGGTTTGAACGTCCGCAAGGCTCGCCTGCGGAATACGAAAACGCCCAGAAGCGGATCCTGGAGGTTTTCACTCAATGGAAGGCGCCCGCTAACTTCAAAATCGAGGTGTTCGTGGTGCGAGTGGGCGAGTGGGGTGGCCACATGCTGGTGGACTGCGACGATCCGGCGACCGTTCACAAGGTTTGCTCGACCTGGCCGGCTTTTGAGTTCCAGGCGCGACCCGTGATTCCGGTTGCTGACGCTGTCCGCGTCGAACTGGAAACCATCGCCTGGCGCGACGGCCTCAAACCCAAATGAAATTCGGGAGGGTCACGCGGCATTCCTGACGCAGCCAGGGTGCAGCGGGCTGAGCGGCGAGCCCCGCAAGCTGTCCGGCTGCGCGCTGACGAGCGATGACGCGGCGGGTCGTCGTAAGACGTCGCTCGCAATTGGCCCCAGCCAGCAGACTCAGACATCCTGATCCCAGGGGAAAATGGATGAGCTTACCAGCAGCTTGGCAGCGGGCAAGGATGCCCGCGCCACCGTGGTCCGGGCATCCTGCCCGGATGAAGACGGGCTCAACCGGTTTCCTCAAACCCCACCATTTCCCGGCACGGATCAGGATGTCTGAGACTGGCTGGGGCAACAGTGGCAGCGGGCTGCCGCATTCCACGGCTCAGGGCACCGCCACGTGTAACCGTGCGAACAACGTGGCATGGCCGGCGCGCGGCACATAGACCTGCACGCGGGCGGTGGCCGCACCGTAGGGCGCGTAGTCGTTCGTCACCAGCACCTTGACGCCGCCCACGCCGTCCTGCGCAGTGGTCCATGCCGTTCCCAGGTCGGTGTTGAACTGGCACTCGGCAGTGATGCCGGCGCTGACGGATAGGTCGGTGCGGCGGTAGGTGAATTCCAGATAGTCGCCGGCCGGCACCCCCGCCGGATTGGTCACCTCGGCGAGCGTCGGCATCAGGCCGGCGTCCATGGCGTTTTTCGGATCGCCACCGAGCACCATTTCAACCGCGTTGGGCACCCCGTCGTGGTCGGCATCGCCATTGGCGGGCTGGCCGGCGATGCCCATGTCGCTGGCCCACGTGGCATAGGTTGAGACGGGCGGGGTGACGCCGCCGGTCGGTTCGGTTAGAAGCAGGCTCGGGTGGAACATGCCCTGGTCGAAGTGGAACACGCGGACCTCGTTGACCTTGATCACGGCCGGGGTGCCATCTCCGGTATCGCCCCCATTCCATTGCCATGCCCCGACAAACAAGTCGGACATCGGGTAGCCTTGGGGCGGACCTAACACCCATGACGTGTCAAGCCTGCTACCGACAAGATTGTTGTCGTAGTAGTAACTGATCAGGGCCTGCGAATCCCCGGTGCGCGTGATGACGACAGCCGCGCGATGCTCCATGCCTGCTGCAACTCCGGATGCTTGTGCCCAATCGCCCTGGAAGTCAGACCGCGCGCCCAACCAGTTGTTTCCTTCCAAGTGAAACTGGATCAAATCCCCATTCCACCCCGACTCAAGCGCCGATGCAACAAACCGGTTGGCGCTGGTGCTCTCCTGTTGTGTTAGAATGACTTCCATCCCGAAATTGGTGGAGGCGTTCGAGAGAACATTCGTGCCCCTGAGGAAAGTCCGGGGGGGGAGGATGACTTGCCCGTCAGCGTAGATAGGAGCATCCGACCCATAGGCAACGAGATCGGCTTCCGCCCCGGCGTTGAAGGTATAGTCCCTGTCCACCGAAATGGACGGAGTCGCCACGGTGATGGTGCGGATTGCGGAAGTGCTCGTGCGCGGGGTGCCGGCGCTGTCGGTCACCGTCGCCTGGAGTTCGTAGGTGCCGGCGGCCAACGTGCCGAGATTCACCGCGTAGGGCGGGCTGCTAGATGTGCCGACCGTCACGAACGAACCCGCCAGCGGGCGCATGGAATAGTGCACCGTAAAGGGCGCGGTGCCGTAAGCGACAGTGGACGAGAGGGCGACCGCGTCGGGCGTTAGGAACAACTGGCCGTCGGGCGGGGTGGCCAGCGCGATGGCCGGCGCCCGGTCGGGCACGGGGGTCGCTGCGGCCAGCAGCAAGCTCGGGCTGAACAAGTCCGGGGCGAAGTGGAACAGGCGGACCTGGTTGACTTTGATCACCGACGGGGTGGTGTCCCAGCCGGTCTGCCCCGGCCCTTGGTTCCAGGCCCCGACCCACAAGTCGGACATCGGGTTGGTCCACCGCGAATCGTTGGCGGGGTCACTGCGGCTGCCAATGAGCACACCGTTCCTATAAAAACTCTTGAGCACCCTGGCTTCTCCCGGGCTTTGCGTCACCACCATCGCCACGCGGTACTCCGTATCCACCGTCACACCGGAAGCGGGTGCGTATTCTCCGACTTGGTCGTCGCGCGCCGCGAGGTAGTCCTTGCCGTGCAAAATGAACTGAAAGGGCCCCTGCGAGCCGCAGGCCCCAAGCCACCGCCCCTCGAAGGTGTCGGACGTTTGAGTCATGATGATCTCCATTCCGAAGTTCACCGGCGCGAGCGCGCTCAGCGTGCCCTTGAGGCGGGTCAGCGGCGGCAGGATGACCTGGCCCTCGGTGTACACCGGAGGATCCGTGCCGGTCTGATAGAACTCGGTGACGAGGTCCGCCTCCGGTCCGTCGTTGAAAGTGTAATCCTTGTCCACCGTGATCGCCGGAGCGGCCACCGTGAAAGTGGTGGTGGCGGAACTGACGGTGAACGGACCGCCGCCTCCGGTGGAGCTGTCCATCACCTTGGTATAGATATGATGGGTGCCAAGCGCCAGGCTGCCCAGACTCATTTGATAGGGCGCGGCAGTCACATCCCCGCCAACCTTTGAGCCGTCCACGAAGAACTGCACGGTGAAGGGCGGCGTGCCATAATAGAAGTCGGCCACCGCGGTGATCGCACTTTCAGTCGAGTACTGTTGGCCGGCGGCCGGGCGGGTCAGCGAGACGACCTGCGGTGTGTTAGGCGCGACGCTCCTGATCTGGAAGCCGGCAATTCGATAGGCCCAGCCATCGGCGCCCAGATCGGTGGCATGAAACTCCAGCATGCCGTCGCCGCCGACGATGACGCCCGGGAACAACAGGTAATCCCTGCCCTCCTCCAATGTCGGCGTGTCGGTGCCGCTGAGCCCGTTGAAGGTTTTGGGCGCGCCGCCATTGACCGAGACGGGCGCGTAGGTGCCGCGGGTGCCAATCAGATAGAAGTCATAGTTTCCCGCTGCCAGGCCGCTGACGGTGAAGTGCGGGTCATAGGCGATGTAGTCTTGGGTTAGATCGTTGTAGCCGCTGCCATTGCAATTGGGACCCCACGGATCGAAGCACTGGGTGTTGCCCGCCAGAGCCACCCGCAGCCCGCCGAGGGTGGCGCCATGCGAATCCTGCACGGTGGTGAAGGCATAGGCGTTGTTGTTCACGCTCCAGCCATCGGGAAAATCCAGGCCGTTCCATAGGTCGCCGGCGCTGCCGATGGCCGCCGCGCCCGAGAACGTCGGCGTGGGACCCGCGAGAGAGTTGAAATCGACGTTGATGAGTCCGGTTGCGGCTTGCACCGTGAGGTGGCTGGTGGCGGAGGTGACCGTCACGGGTGTCGGTGAACTATCGGTCACCGTCGCGTAGAGTTGATGCGAGCAGAGCGCCAGGGTGCCCACGGTCAGTTGATAGGGCGGCGAGGTGATGTCCGTTCCAACCTGCACGCCGTCCAGATAGATTTTGACCGTCAGGGGCCCGACTCCATCCACGACGTCGGCCGCGGCGACGAGCGAGGCGTCCGGCGTCCATTTCGAGCCGTCCGCCGGGGTGAGGCTCACGCTCGGTGCCAGCGGATCGCCCACGCGCTCGACCTTGAAGTTGTCGAGGTAGCCGGTGGATCCCCCGTTTCCGGAGTTGCCATGGAACGAGGCATAGGCGGTGTGCGCCGGGGTGAACTGGCCGGCGGCGGCGCTGACGAGGCTGCTGAAATCGGCGGTGTTGTCGGTGAGTTGAACGTTGCTGAGATCCCCGCTGAGGGTGTCCACCTCGTAACTGAGATGATAGGAATTTGTCGGGTTGAAGGCGGGGTCCGACCCCGACCATGGGACGTTCGCGCGGTCGGCGTTGTCGCGCCGGAACGTCAGCGTGCCGTCGCGATCCAGCCTCAGGCCGCAAAATGCCGTGTAGCCAGCCGCGCCACAGCCAAGTTGGCTATTGAACCCCAAACTGATGCCACCCCCGTTGCCGCTGCCATTGTCCAGGTTGTTGACCGTTAGGTCGGCGGACAGCCGCAGCTTGCTGGGTCTGGCATAGGCGCCGGAACTTGCCAGCGGCACGGTCCAGCCGTTGTCAGGCCCCATTTGGAACGCATCGCCCTGGATCGACGACGCCCAATAGGTGTTCTGGCGCGCCCAGTTGCCGCCGGGCAGGTTGGTCGGAGACGGCGTTCGGCCCTCGATGCCGGTGCCGCTATCAGCGGTGAAGGTGTCCTCGATGAGGGTGAGGTCGGGGTTTGACCGTGCGCTTGCGGAGCCGGCCCACAGCAGGGCGGCGAGGGTGCCGCCAAGCAGGCGGGCGGTGTGGCCCAGACATGCTGGGACTAGGCGGGTGGTGGATTGCATGGGTGGATTGTCTCTTGGTTGCTGGGCACCGGAATGCCGAAAACAAACCGGGGAATGTCGATGACGGAAGCGTTGTGGATTTCACGCACGAGGCAAGCAAAAAATCCGGGAAGGCGGTTTGACGGGAAGTGTTAGGAGCGCGGACTTTAGTCCGCATTGCCCATGACGAGAGAAAGAAAAGCCGCTCTGCGACTAGGCTTTCGCCCTTCATGGACGCGGCGGCCGGAGGCGCGCCGGCCACGGCCTGCGGCCGGAGGCACGCAGCCACGCACGCAGCCACGCATGCAGCCACGCACGCAGCCACGCACGCAGCCACGCACGCAGCCCCTGCGCGCAGCGGTATGCGCATGCGGCCTTGACGCGGCGGGGGGCGGGGGACACGTTTTCGCCGTGTCGGCGCGGCCTGACGGGGCCGACCCGTGCGACATCCATTCAATCCGCTACTTTCCGCCTCATGTCCTGCTCTTTTCCCCATGATCTGCAACCGGGCAGCCACGCCGCCGTGGCCTGCCGCGCCGCCCTTGCCCCAGCCATCCCGGCCCGCTGACGCTCACTGCGATGCCGCGTCTGCCCGCCTGGTTGGAACGATACCGCGTCCTGCCGCGGGGCGTGCACGTGTTTGCGGCGGGCCAGTTTCTGATCAACCTGACGGTCACCGGGCAGTTTCTGCTGCTCAACCTGTTCCTCAAAGACCGCGGTCTGAACGATTCAAGCATCGGCGCGCTGACCTCACAGCGCTTTGTCGCCACCTTTTTCCTGGCCATTCCGGCGGGCCTGTGGCTGCGCGGGCAGCCGTTGCGCTGGCCGCTGATCGTCGGCGCCGCCCTGTTTCCGCTGACCGCACTCGCGTCGTTGGAAACCGTCCGCTGCGGCGCGATGACCGCCGCTTCTGGCTGCTTCCTCGCCATGGGCTTCGCCAGCCTCATTCTCAACGTCGCCAACCTGCCGATGGCGCTGCGCCTGGCTCCGCCGCATCAGGCCAGCGAGGCCATCAGCCTGCTGTTTGCCACCTGGGCGGCCGCGAGCATCTGCGGCGGCCTGATGGCCAGCGTCCTGCAAGGCATCGGCCACTTCCAGCTCGGCGTCCTGCATGGGGTCTTCGACGAGTATTCGACGTTGCTGTTGCTGACCCTGATCGGGTTTGCCGCGCCGTTCCTGTTTGCCCGGCTGCCCGATCCGCCGCCGCCGAGCCAAGTCACCCGGCACTGGCTGCACGTCCATCGCAGCGACCTGCCGGTGCTGCTGCGCACCTTGCTGCCGACCCTTTGCATCGCCACCGGCGCCGGCCTGAGCATCCAGTACCTCAATCTGTTTTTCAACAGCGTGTTTGACGTGTCAGCCACGCGCTATTCCGCCTTCGGCACGGCCACCAACGTGTTGGTGCTCATCGCCGGGCTGATTGTGCCGGAAGTGCGCCGGCGCTTCGGCTGGCGCGGTGCCATCATCGGCGTGCAAGGCGTTGCCGTCATCCTGCTCGCCACCATGGGACTCACCGAGTTGTGGAAACACGCGGCGTGGGCGCTGCCCCTGGCCGTGGCCTGCTTCATCATCCGCCAGCCGCTCATGAGCATGGCCGGCCCGTCCATCAGCGATCTGACCATGACCTACGTCGGCGAGCGCAACCGCGAACTCATGAGCGCCTGCAACGGCGCCATCTGGAGCGGCTCCTGGTGGTTGGCCGCGAAGGTGTTCCAGGTCCTCCGCGCCTACAACCTGCCCTACTGGCAGATCTTTCTAACAACGTCCGTGCTCTATCTCATCGGCACCTTCTTCTATCTGAACCTGATCAACGACGTGGAGCGCCGCGCGGATCAAAGCAAGCCGGCCCCCATTCCAGACCCCGCTTGACATGGCCCTCCTGGAGCAAGCTCCATCCACCACCAGGCTGGGGCAAGCGCACGCACTCCCAGACGCTGCTTGACAAGACCCGCCGCGCCAATGCAGGCTGCCATTCCCAACCGTGCCTCCCGTCCCCGCCACCATGCCAGAAACCGACAACCGGGAAACCCTCCTGGAAGCCGTCGAACTCACCCGTGAGTTTGACGGGGTCAAGGCCTTGGACCGATTCAGTTTCAAACTGCGGCGCGGCGAAATCCTCGGCCTGCTCGGGGCCAATGGCGCCGGCAAGACCACCGCGATGAATTGCCTGCTGGGCCTGACCTTGCCGACCTCCGGCCACATTTTCGCCTTTGGCAAGGCACTCCAGGCCCACCGCATCGAGATCCTCCAGCGCTGCAATTTCTCCTCCTCCTATGTCAGCCTCCCCGGCAATCTCAAGGTCTGGCAGAACCTGCTGGTTTTCGCCCGCATCTACGGCGTGGCGCAGCCGAAGCGCAGGATCGCGGAGTTGTTGGAGATGCTCGAGGTGGCCCACCTCCGGGATCGCGTCACCGGCCAACTCTCGGCCGGCGAGGGCACCCGCGTGAATTTGTGCAAGGCCTTTCTCAACAACCCGGAGTTGCTCATGCTCGACGAGCCCACCGCCAGCCTCGACCCCGACATCGCCGACAAGGTGCGCAAGGTGGTGCGCCGGCTGCAACGCGAGCGCGCCATCGGCATCCTCTACACCTCCCATAACATGAAAGACATCGAGGAAGTCTGCGACCGCGTGATCTTCCTCCACAAGGGCCGCATCGTGGCCGAAGGCACCCCGGAGGAAATCGTCAAACGCTCCACCGAACAGTCCCTCGAAAACGTGTTCATCAAGATCGCCCGCAGCGGCGATTTGGAAGACGCCAACGCCAAGGAGGCCACACCATGAACTTCCGCATCGTCCACGCCCTGTTGCTGCGCTATGTCTTCCTCTACACCCGCAGCCCCGTGCGCCTGGTGGAAATGGTCTTCTGGCCCATCGTGGACATGTTGGTGTGGGGGTTTCTAACAGTCTTCCTGCGGCAGAACACCAGCGGCAGCTTTCCGCATTTCATCACCTTTCTGCTAGGCGCGATGATCCTGTGGGACATCCTGTTCCGCGCCCAACAGGGTGTGGCCATCTCGTTCCTCGAGGACGTCTGGACCCGCAACCTGCTCAACATCTTCGTCGCCCCGGTGCGCACCATCGAGTATCTAACCGCCACCTTCGCGGTCGGCGTCCTGCGCATCTGCGTCACCGCCGTGGCTCTGGTGGTCATCGGCTGGCTGGCCTATTCATTCAATGTGTTTGTCATGCGCTGGTGGCTCATTCCCTTCTTCCTCAATCTGATGCTCTTCGGCTGGTCGCTGGGCATGATTTCCACCGCCCTGATCCTGCGCTGGGGCCAGGCCGCCGAATCGCTGGCCTGGGCCGTGCCGTTTTTCATCCAACCGGTGGTGGCCGTCTTCTATCCGGTCAGCGTGCTGCCTGTCTGGTTGCGCCCCGTCGCCATGGCCCTTCCCGCCACCCATATCTTCGAGGGCATGCGCGCGGTGATGCAAACCGGCACCATGAGCTGGGTGCCATTGTGCTGGGCCTTCGCCCTCAATCTCGTCTATCTCGCCCTGGCCGGCGGCTTCTTCGTGTGGATCCTCAACTACACCCGCAAGCGCGGCCTGCTCACCAAATTCTCTACCCAGTAAAAAAGGGGCAAGTGGCTGGTGGCCAGTGGCAAGGGAAGACCAAGCCGTTCGCCACCTGCCACCTGCCACCTGCCACCTTCCCGCGCCCCGCTCTCTTTCCCACGCCACCCGCCCCTTGCCACCCGTCACCTAACATCCCCATGAAACCCCCGATTTTCCATGACATTCCCGCTCCCGGATTCCCCAATCTGCGGATTCCAGCCAAACTGATCCTCCTCGCGCCCCTCGCCCTGCTGTTGCTGATCACCCTGTTTTCCGGCTATTTCACCGTCAACCCGGAGTCCGTCGCCGTGGTCCAGCGCTTCGGTAAATTCAAGTACATCGCCGAGCCCGGCCTGCACTTCAAGCTGCCGCTGGGCATCGACTCCACCACCACCATTCCCATCAAGCGCCAACTCCAACTCGAGTTCGGCTTTGGCACCCCCAATGCCACCAATCCCTATCAAGTCGGCACCGAACCGCAACTGGAACGCGACATGGTCACCGGTGATCTCAATGCCGCCGAGGTGGAATGGATTCTCCAATACAGCATCTCGGATCCCCAACAGTATCTCTTTCATGTTCGCAATCCCGGTCCCACCCTCCGCGATCTAACTGAAAGTGTCATGTGTGAAATCATCGGTGACCGCACCATAGACGAGGTTCTGACCATCGGCAGGGCCGAAATTGAAAAGGATTGCCTCGAAAAGCTCAAAACGCTGCTCGAGCGCTTCAACATGGGGATTGCGGCACAGCAACTCCAACTCAACAACGTGCATCCGCCAGGCCCGGTACAGCGCTCGTTCGATGAAGTCAACCGCGCCCAGCAGGAACGCGAAACCTTGATCAATGAAGCCAACGGCGAATACAACCGGATCATCCCGAAAGCCAAGGGACTGGCCGCCCAACGCGTCTCCAGCGCCGAGGGCTTCGCGGTTCAGCGCGTCAATGAAGCCGAGGGCGATGTGACCCGTTTCAAGCAACTCCTGATCCAATACGACAAGGCCCCCGCCATCACCAAACAACGCCTCTATCTGGAAACCATGAACGAGGTACTGCCGAGGATCGGTCCCAAGATCATCCTCGATGAAGACGCCAAGCAGTTTCTCCCGCTCATGAGTCTGCAACCCGCCGGCAGCGCCCCAACCCCCACCCGCTAACCTTCTCCAGCCATGAATGCCCGTATAATTCTTGTCGCCATTTTCGTCCTGCTCATTGTTATCTTCAGCAGCGCCTATACCGTCAGCGAAATCGAACAAGTCTTCATCACCCAGTTCGGCAGGCCGGTGGGTGATCCCATCAATGCCAATCCCGCCCATAACGAGGCAGGCCTGCACTTCAAAGTGCCTTTCATCCAACAGGTCAATCGCATTGAGAAGCGCATCTTGGAATGGAACGGCCCCGCCGTGGACATCCCAACCAGCGACAAACTCTATATCTCCGTCGATAGTTTCGCCCGCTGGCGCATCGCCGATCCGATCGTTTACTACAAGGGCCTCCATGACGAACCCAGCGCCCTTTCCCGCCTCAACAACATCATTGGCGGGGAGACCAAGAACTTCATCGCGGCCCACAATCTCATCGAAGTGGTCCGCAGCCAGAAGAATCGCAAGACGGTGCGCGATGAAACCCTCGTCGATGCGAATTCCACTATCGGCGTGCTGCCACCCATTGAATTTGGCCGCAGCAAGCTCGAACAGGATATCCTCGCAGCCTCACAACCCAAGGTGGCACCCTGGGGCATTGAATTGCTCGACGTCCGCTTCAAGCGCATCAACTACAAGGCCGGCGTCATCGAGAAGATCTATTCCCGCATGGCCTCCGAGCGCCAGCAAATCGCGGAGCGCTTCCGCTCCGAAGGTGCCGGCGAAGCCGCCAAGATCCTCGGCAAAAAAGACCGCGATCTGCTGGAAATCCAGTCGGGGGCCTATCGCAAGGAACAGGAGATCAAAGGCAAGGCCGACGCCGAGGCCACCGGCATCTATGCCCAAGCCTATAACTCCAGCCCCTCCGCCGCGGATTTCTACCAGTTCGTCAAGACCCTCGAGACCTATCAGAAATCCCTGTCCAAGGACACCACCCTCATCCTCACCTCCGACAGCGACCTGTTCCGCCTGTTCAAGCACATGGGAACGCCAGCCAAGCCGGATCCGAAGTAGTCGTAGTCCGCACCGTCCCCTGTGCGGTCTTCCAACCGAACCCGCCGCAGTGCGCCCGATTTCGCCGACCTTCCGCAGCCTTTTCACCGAAGAACCGCACGGAGGACCGTGCGGACCACTCCACTGCGGGATTGGCCGACCGCGTGCTTTCTAACCGCCCTCTCGCATGCTCACCCTTCAGGATCTCCTCTCCGGTCTTCCCGTAATCGCCAGCCTGGTCATTATCGAAGGCCTGCTGTCGGTTGACAACGTGTTTGGCATTGCCGCGCTGGCCAAGGAATTGCCGCACCACCAGCAACGCAAGGCGATCCGGCTCGGCATGGCGGGGGCTTACGTGTTCCGCGTGCTGGCCCTGTTGATGGCCGCCTGGTTCATCGCCAACACCTGGGTGCGCTGGCTCGGCGCGGGTTATCTGGTCTGGCTGATGTGCTCTCATCTCACCCGCAACGCTCCTCATGACGAGGCTCAGGGAAACTCCAAGCCCATCGCCCCCAGTCTCATCGGGGCGCTGTTGCAGATCGGCCTGATGGATCTGAGCCTGAGCATGGATAATGTCATCGCCGCCGTGGGGCTGGCGCCCAAGGACCCGCTGACCCAGGTTCCTGTCATGTGGCCCATCTATACCGGAGTGCTGTTTGCCATCGTCGCCCTCCAGGCGATCGCGCCGCATGCGATGAGGCTGCTGCGGAGATATCCGGTGTTGGAACCCACCGCCTTCATTCTCATCGGCTTCGTCGGCTTCATTCTCATTTATGAGGAATCCTATCATGTTGTCACGGGCGCGGTGCTTCGCATCCCGTCTTTGGTCAAATTCGCCGGCATCGTGCTGATCGTGTCGGTCGCCATGCTCTATGCCACCGCCGCCGCCGCGCGACACCTGCTCGACCCGCTCATCCGGCTGGCCGTTCCGCTTATGAAAGCGTTCGCGGCGGTGGTGAATCTGCTCTGCCTGCCCATCGCCGCGTTGGTGAATCTGCTCATCGTGCCCGTCGCTCGGCTGCTCGGCGCATGCAGGGGCAAACGGTGAACGCCACTGATGGCGGAGGCAAGGAGTCGTGAGCCTTAAGCGCGAGCCACCCGTGCCCCTCTGCTTTGCGCCTCACTTGCCGACCTCGAAGACGCGGAACTCGACGAGGTGGACGGCGGGGTTGGCGCTGTTCTTGAGCATGGTGATGCGCACGTAGCGCGCGTCGGCGGGCGCGAACTTGTGCATGTCGCCGGTGGCCACGGCAGGCTTGGTGTTGGCACTCATGTCCACAACCTGCTTCCACTCCTTGTTGTCTAACGACACCTCGACCTTGTATTGATAGTAACGGCCACCGTCCCAGTATGGGAAAACCTGCGCACGGTCGAGCTTGGTGACCTTGCCCAGATCGACCGTCAGCCACTGCGGCGCGGGGCCGGCCCACCAGGCCTTGTTGAGGTCCACGGTGCCATCGACGGCATTCTCACCGACGTAGCCGCCCTCGCTGCCGGAGACTGTGACCGGCCGTCCTGTTGTTAGGTTGGGCGCGAAATCGACCCAGTTGTAGGCGGCCTTCCACAGTTCGCCGAGTTTCCTGTTATCGACAAACAGGGCGGCCTTGATGGTCGCGGATTTCTTGGCGAGTTCAAACGGCTTGGTATAGGCGGCGGAGTCGGCGGTGGGCTCCTTGTCATCGAGGGTGTAGCGGATGGTGCCCTTCATGGTACTCTTGAGCGTCACGGTGAGCGGGTCGCCGTAGCGGTTGTCGGCGGTGGGCAGCAAGCCGCCGGTGACGCTGCCGGACACGGGCATGAGATGATACTCGCGGCTCCAGGTGGCACCCAAGGGTTTGCCGGAGGCATCGAACAGACGCGCCTTGAGGGTCACCTTGTCGGCCTTGGCGTCGCTGAGTTTGATCGGAGTGGCATAGGGGGTGGAGTCCGCGGAGGGCGCCTTGCCGTCGAGGGTGTAGCGGATCCTGCCGCCTGTTAGATAGGTGCCTAGCGCGACGGTTGATTTGTCGTCGAAGGAGAACTTGGGCAGGATGCCCGATCCTTCGTCGCCCTGGCCGCCGCCCTTGAGCCACGAGTTAAGGGTTTGCACCAGCGCCTTTTCCTGCACGACGATGCCGCACATCAGGTTGTCGAGCACGCCGTCGGAGACCTCGAGGCGGCGGGCGAAATCCGCGTAGGGCAGCATGGCATACGGGTTCCAGATGCGTTCGTTGCGCGGGGCAACCTTGTAGCGCAGGAACGGCACGGCAGATTGACCGGACAGTTCCCACAACACCAACTGGCCGCCGAGCATGAGCTTGGGGTCCATTTCCTTGGTCCAGGCGTTCCACAGGTACACGTCCTTGACGGGTTGATAGACACAGGGCGTCCAGGTGACCTGGATGACGGGGCGGCCCTGTTTGAGATAGTCCATGGTGGCGCCGTTGTTGCCATCGATGTGCCAGAGCATGACGGCGACGTCATTGGGCACGCGCTTGGTCAGCGGGGCGTCCTGCCAGACGATGGTTTTCTTGCCGTGTTTCTTGACGATTTCGTTCACCTTGGCGATGTGCCAGGCGAACAGGTCGCTGCCGTCGGTGATGCCGTTGGCCGCGCGAAACTCCTTGGAGTTGGCGTCACGGCTGATCGGTTCGATGTTGCACTCATCGCAGCCGATGTGGATGTATGGCGAGGACTTGAAGACATCGGCGACTTCGCCGAGAATGGTGTCGAGGGCCGGATAGAATTTCGGATTCGTGACGTTCATCACCGCAACGTCGGGGCCGAAGACTTCTGGCAGGTCGCGACGGGCGGCACCGCTGTGGCCCATGCATTCGATTTCCGGCACAAACGTCACACCGCGCTCGTCGGCGTAGCGGACCAGTTCCTTCCACTCCGCGACGCTGTTGACCTTGGGCACCGGGCCGCCGCGCGTCGAGGTGTTGGTCTTGCCCAACTGGGGATAGGTGGTGGACGGAAAGGTCCACGCCTGGTCGTCGCTCATGTGCAGTTGCAGAAAGCGCAGGCGGTAGTGACGCATCATGTCAACCACGCCCTTGAGATCCTCGATCGAATTGTCCTGGCGCGCCAGATCAACCATGCAGCCATAGTACTGCGAGTACGGCTGGTCGCGCACGCTGAGCTTGGGCACGCTGACGCCCGTCTTGCCGTGGCTGATGGCCTGCAGCAATAGGCTGGTGCCGTGGGCGGCGCCGATGTAGCCGCCACCGGTGACGGTGACGCGGTCGGTGACAGTTAGAGTGTAGGCGGCTTCGTTCTTGAGCGCCGGATCCAGCGCCAGAACAATGTCGCCGGCGCCGCCCGCACCTGTCGCGGCGGCCGGTTTGAGGCCGCTGAGCATCTGGATTTCCCCGGCCAGCACCTTGGCCAGGGGGGCGAGCGAGGGCTCGGCGGTTGCAATCTTGGTCGCAGCGGTTAGGGCGACGTCGCCCGCCCCTTCGACCTTGAGCGACTGGGGCCAGGGCACGAAATTGAACGGCGCAGTGGTGGCCGGAGCGTCGGCACCGGCGGCGACGGCCGCGAACGGCGCTAACAAAAGTGGGAGGAGATGGCGTTTGCTCATGGGGATTCGGCTCGGTTTTCGGTTCGGTTTGGTTAGATGAGGGTGCAAGCCTCGCGCGGCAGGGCCGCCATGCGGCGAAAGGCCCTGCCGCATTGCTGCGAAGGGCTTGCCGTGCTTGGACAAGCGCAGCCTAAGCGGCGGCAAGGCGGCGGCAAAGCCGGGAAACCCGCGTACGGGATGTTCAAGGGTTGGACATCCCGGCGGCGCTCATTCCTGCCAAATCCCACAAAAAAACGCGGGGTTGCCGACCCAATCGGCAACCCCGCTAATCCGGGGAAAAAACCAGCAACCCCGGAAAGTCGTTAGGTGCGGCCGCCGCAAGCCCGCGGTGGCAACTGGATGGGTGAGGATGAGTGGGTTCTCATAAGGGATTGGTGTTGCTGGTGACGCGTTCAACCTGCATCGCAACGGCGCGCGGCACAAGTTCCGATGTGCTGTTGCCGGGTGTACAGACTTTGGATATCTCTGAATAAGGAGCCACGGCCTCGTCGTGTCGTTGGGGGACGAAGAAGAAATCGGTAAAACCATGACGAGGTGAAACCATGAAGAGATTGACAGATAGCCGCAGAGTCCATAACGGATCCTGACGGGATCTAACTGGGGGACAGGAGCGTCCCCCCTCCTTACCGTTTTGCCAGCGGCAGGGCCTGCGGGATCGCCCAGTCGGCCTGCTCCAGGGCCCGCGCGGCGGCGGCGCGCTCCGCGCCGGTTAGGTCCTGGACGATGCGGATGGCGCGCTCGCGCAGCTTGGCGTTGGACGGAAAGACATCGATCATGAGGTTTTCGACCACTTTGCCGAGCTGCACCATGGCCAGGGTGGTGAAGATGTTGAGTAACAGCTTGGTGGCGGTGCCGGCCTTGAGGCGGGTCGATCCTGTTAGAAGCTCCGGCCCGATGGCCGGGGCGATGACCAGGGTCGGCTGGCGGCCGCGCTCGAACACGAGGTTGGGATTGAAGCAGACCAGAATGGTGGGCGCGCCAATGCCGCGAGCAGCGTGCAGCGCGCCCCACACGAAGGGCGTGCGGCCGCTGGCGGCGATGCCGACCACGATGTCTTTGCTAGAAACGCCGCGCTGGCGCAGCGCTTCGGCACCGCCCCCAAAGTCGTCCTCCGCATCCTCGCGCGCGCCGTGCATGGCCTGCTCGCCGCCGGCCACGATGGCTTGCACCATTTCCGGCGCGACGCTGAAAGTCGGCGGGCATTCATAGGCGTCGAGCGCCGCGAGCCGGCCGCTGGTGCCGGCGCCAACGTAGATGAGTCGGCCGCCACCGCGCAAGGCACGGGTGATGAGTTGCACAGCCTGCGCGATTTTCCGCTGCTCGTGCAGCAGCGCCGCGGGCAGGGTGGCATCCTCGCCGAGCATCAGGCGGATGGCCGCGGCAACCGACATCCGATCCAACTTGCGCGAAAGCGGATTGCGCTGCTCGGTGGGCGAGAGACCGTTCGAGCGGGGAATCCATTCGCTGGCCGCCGCCACCGGCATGGCCGCGGTGTCTCGCGCTGCAACGGCGACTGCAGCTTGCGCCAAGGCACGCGGTGGCCTGGCGTGCTGGTGGCGCGCCAAGGCCACCGCACCCCAGGCACCCTCGCGGGCTAACAATTGAACCCGCGCCCCGGGCCACTGCGCCTTGAGCTGGAGGCCGACCTTGCGGGCGAAGCCGGGCTGCTTTTGCAGGACGCTGCCGCTGAGCACAAACTCAACGCCGCGGCCCTTGCGCACCAAGCGGCGGGCGCAGGCGATGGCATTGTCGGCGATGTGCGCCGCCGCCTCAGTTAGAATCGATTTCGCGATCGGGTCGCGGGCCGCGGATGCCGCGAACAACTCGACGGTTAGGGCGG
>Ga0073936_10006116_pt1 | contig 15992 bp, 12 predicted proteins | sample AliMusrvi5mmetaG_FD_87041 | JGI IMG/M metagenome (GOLD analysis project Ga0073936, IMG submission 87041) | Freshwater lake bacterial and archeal communities from Alinen Mustajarvi, Finland, to study Microbial Dark Matter (Phase II) - Alinen... | ecosystem: Environmental > Aquatic > Freshwater >... | reverse complement strand
CATACAGACCGCCGAGGATCCAGCCGGCGATGCAGGCGGCGCGCACAATCCGCAGGGCCCATGCCCGGCGCACGAAACCCGCGAGGCTGGCCGCGAAGCAGACCGCGGCGGCGACCAGACCGCAGCGCGACACCGCGTCCGCCAGACCGGGAAGGCCGCCCTCGATGAACGGACCGCGCAAGATGGGCTGCGCGGCGAGAAACGTCTCGACCGCGCCGGGCAACCGCAGCGCGCCATACAGCAGTCCCGCCGCCAGCACGCCAAGCGGCGCGCACAGCAGACTGGGCCACGGCGAAAAAGCGGCGTGGCGGGGGCGCGTTGTGGGAAGAACGGTCATCGGTGACGATTTCTCACGGAGAAATCATGGGCGTCGGTTGGTATCCTCAATGGAAATCCCCAGTTCACCCGGCAGCCGCGGCAGCTCGTTCGTCGGCGTTTTCTCGGTGATGCGCCTGACCACGGGGGAGTTCTCGCGATCCGGCGGAATCGTCACGCCGGCGTTCGCAACGGGGGCGGCCGTGGTGACCGTGTTGGTTGACGCCGCGACGGGCACCGCATTCGTCGCCGCGCTTTTTGCCGGCGGCCGGTTCTTGGCCTCCGCCTGCTGCTTAAGCGCCTGGACCGCCGCGGCGGCCGCGGCCTTGCGAACCGCCGCGCCATCGGGGTCGATCCAGCGATCGCGAATGTAGCCGACCGACAAGCCGCCGATGACCACCACGTGGATCAGCAAGGCCGTCAGGATCCAGAAAAACATGCGCCCGCCGCTGAAAGCCGCCAGCAGTTTGCGTGGCGAAGGCGATTCCACTCCGTTGTCCTGCATATCCATGAATCTGCTCCCTTTCCCTGCTTGCCCATTGCCGCCGCCGTTACCGGGCCGGCGGTTTCTCGCCCACGGCCGTGACGATCCCGCCGGCTTCGACAATCGCCTCCAGCACCGGACCGAACACTTCCTGTCGTACGCCTGCGTCGCACCGGACCATCACCCGGCGCTTCTCTTCGCTGGTCTGCCCATGCACCAGCGCAGCCACCAGACTCTCCACGTCCGCGGAGCCGGAGACCGGATGTCCCTGCACCCGGATGGCGCCCGTGTTGTCGATGGCGACGAGCACCAGCGGTTCGTTCAGCTTGTCGATATCCGGCGATTGGGGCAGCTTGAGGTTGCCGGGTTGCTGCGAAACGAAATTGCTGCACGCCATGTAGAAAATGATCAGCAGGATGGCGATGTCCACCAGATTGGCGGTGGGAACCACGGGGAGTTCATGCCGGGGCCTGGTTTTCATTTGCCGCCCTCCACGCTCTCGATGGCCACGATGCCGCCGCAGGCCTGGATCATGGACATGGCGCGAAAGTAAAACTGGTAGTTCTCGTTGCCGGTGGCGGAGAGCACCACCACGCGCGCCTCGTCGCTGCGCTGCGGCAGATGCAGCCCCTTCAGGTAGCGCTCGGCCTCTTCGATCGTCATCGGCTTGTCGTCTAGGGTGAGCTGCCCGTTGTGAAGCCCCAGCGTGGGATTCTTTTCGGCCTGCGCCTGGCGCGTCTTCGAGCCGGACGGCATGTCGGTGACGATGCCGGTCACGCGGGTGAGCGTGGTCGTCATGATGAAGAAGATCAGCAACAGGAACATCATATCCGCCAACGAGGTGGTCGGTATGGCGTCCTGCCCGAGCAGCTTCTTTCTGGGGAGCTTGTACATGACGACGGCTTCTAGCGGGCGGCGTTTTCGTGCCGCAGGCAGGCGTACTCCACCAGTTCGGAGGCGGCTTCGCCGATCTCCAGGTTGATCTTCTCGACGCGGTTCATGAACGCGTTGAACGGGATCAGCGAGGTGAGCGCGATGATCAGGCCGGAGGCCGTGGCGACCAGCGCCTCGGAAATGCCCGCGCCGACGGCGCCGGCGTCGAGCGAACCGGCGCCCGACAGGGAGCCGAACGAGCGGATCATGCCGGTGACGGTGCCGGTCATGCCGAACAGCGGCGCCACGTTGCTGATGGTGGACAGCCAGTTCAGCCGCAGTTCGCAGGTGTGAATGGCGTGCGGCGTGTAGTCGTCCATGGCTTTCTGCATCAGCGTGCGCAGGCTGTCGGGCGACGCGCGGGCGGCGCACAACCGCTGGTACGCCTGCAGGCCGACCAGCAGCACCGCCGACACCGGGCCGGGCGTGCTGGCGCAGACGTTCATCGCGTCCGCGATGCGCCCTTCGCCGAGCAGCGCCAGCACTTTGGCGCGCAGGGTGCGAATGTCGAGCTTCGCGTTGCGGTGAAACGCCAGGCCGCGTTCGATCAGCACGGCCACCATGATCACGCTGCACGTCATCAGCGGGATCATCATGAATCCGCCGGAAATCAGTCTCTCAAGCATGGTCGTTCTCCCTTTCCGTCTTTCCATCCTGCGCCCAGCGCAGAATCGCATAGCCGTTCACCGGCGACACCCGCACGGTGCGCTGCCGCAGTCCGGGCGCCGGCGCCAGGACCAGTTCGCCCGTGACGGCATTGTACAGGCTGGCGGCCGTCTCCGGCCGTCCCGCCCGCTCGACATACGGCCGCCGGCCGGGGGCCAGCAGCAGCAGTTCGTCTTCCAGCAGGCAGACGCTCAGCCGTCCGCGCCACCCCCACGCGCCCGTGTCCACGCGCGTACCGGTGGGCACGCACAGGACGACCAGACGCGGCGCGCCGGACTGCGCGAGCAGGCGCTGCACCGCGAGCGCCCGCCGGCACGCGGCGTAGGCCGCGGCGCCGGCCAGCAGCCGGACCATTCTGTCGTACAATCGCCACATGCCGTTATTCGCCGCCCTTCGCCGTCTCCTGCTCCTCGACCTTCGACATCTCCGGCTCGCTCAGACGGCCGCGCGCGTATTTGGCCCAGGTGGTCTCGGGATAATCCCACGTCAGCTTCTTGAGCATGCGGTAGGCGTTGACGTTGTCCTTCTTGGACAGATGCGCGTCGCCGCACCAGTACATGGCCTCGGCCAGCAGTTCGGGCGCGCCCTTCTTTGCCGCGATCACCTGGTTGAAGGTCGCGATGGCCTGGTCGAGATCGTGCGCGCGCATCCAGCTCTGGCCGGAGAGCACGGCGGTCTTGGCGGCGAGTTGGTGGTCGGGGAAGCGCTTGCCGAGACGGCCGAAGACCTGCGCGGCGGTCTTGAACATCTCCACGGCCTGCAGCCGGGTCTTCTCCTTCTGCACGGCATCCGCCTGCGCGTTGGACTGTTCCTCGAACTCCTTGCCCTTGGTCAGGAAGTATTGTCCGAGACGCGCGATGGTCTCGGCCACCAGCTCGTTGTCCGGGTAGCGGTACGAGAGCTTGACGTACTCCTCGCAAGCTTCGTCGATGCGTCCCATCTTCTCGTAGGTGAGCGCCTTGCGGAACTGCGCCTTGGGCGCGTACGCGTTGTCCGGGTAGCTGGCGACGATGTCGGTGAAGCGGCCGATGGCTTCGAGGTAGTAGCGCGTCTTCTGTGCGTCATCCGGCACCTGGGTGGCGTACTCGATCGCCAGGTTGGCGAGCAGGTAGTCGGCCTGCGCGCGGGCATCGGTGTCGGGATAGTCTCGGATCGCCTCCTCGAGCAGCTTCTTCCCCTGCCCGATTTCGCGGCGCGCGAGTTCCTCCTGCTTGAGTTCGCGGTGCTTCTTGGCCATCTCGAAATAGGATTCGGCCAGCGTAAACTGTGTCTGCACGGCGATGGCCGGATCCTTGAAGCGCTTCGTGAACGGGGTCACGAAGCCGTCGGCGCCGCGGAACACCTGCACCGCGCGCGCCACCTTCTGCGAGGTTGCGGGCGAGGCAACCGTCAGCATGAGCGCGTCGCCGTAGTCCACGCGCATCACGCCCGGCAGGTTGCTGACCGAGGTGTCGCCGGCATAGACGCTCTGGGCGACGCCCATGAACACGCCGGAGTGGTTGAAGGTTTCGGCGATCTCGACGACCTGCGTCCGGCCGGAGGAAGTGGCGATCCGGACGGCCGTAACGCCTTTTTCGTCCGACCGGTCGAGCGCCGGATCGATGACGCGCAGGAAGAGGCTCTCGCCCACGTGCAGATTGGTGACCGCCTCCTGATAGCGCCGGTCCATGACATCGAAGAAGGTGTCGCCGACGATCGCCGCCGCTGCGGTGAGCCAGCGGTTGCTGCCCTGCTCGTCCCGATACGGATATCCGACGTAGATCCGGTCGTTGCCGCGCACGGACAGGGCGGCGTCATCCGTGTCGGCGACCGCGCCACGGTCACGGCCGTCCGTTCCATGCGCCGCCGTCCCGGCGTCCACCAGCGAGCGGGACGGCACGGGGCCAAGCTTGACCGGCACGGTGAACGTGAAGCGGCCGTCATCCAGCGCCGTCGCCTCGTCGGAGGCGCCGCCGCCGGCCACCTCGCGATAGCCGGGAGGCGGAGCAATGCCGGCGCGTTCGCCCGGCGTTGCCTCCAGCCGCAGCGTGCCCGGCACCTGCAGGTCGAACGCGCCTTGCAGCGGCCTGCCAACTTGCTGCCGGCCCGACTCGGTCTGTACGTAGAGCGCGACACGGCTCTGCGGCGACAGCGCCTGCGCCGGATGCGTCACCTGCACGACCAGCGGGCAGCCGAGCAACACGTTGGGCAGCCCATGGGTCTCGCCGTCCGGAAGCGTCAGGCTGATCGTCCGCGACACGGGCACCACTTCGTCGGGCTTCTTCGTGCCATCCTGACCGCGTCGCAATTCGCCCAGTTCCGCCTCGGACAACAGGCGCGAAGCGTACCGGTAGACGCCGAGTTCCGGCGTGGCGTCGGTCGCCTGTTCCACGACGCAACTGCGTTCCCACGGAATACCGGGATCGGTGTTCTCGACGTCCAGATACGTCAGCGTCAAATCGTCGTTCGGCCCCAACTGCACCTCGGACGGCCGCTGGGGCGCGCCCGCGACGGGAAAGACCTTGCCGAGGAAGACGCCGGAATGCGGCTCGGTCTCGAGCGCATCGATCGTGGTGACGGCGCCGGCGGCGCCGGCCCGGACGCGGAACGGAACGACATCGCGCGCGTCGCTGGTGTCGCAATCGGCGTCCGAGATGAACACGTTGATCGTGTCACCGGCCTTGAACCGCCGCATCGGAATGTAGCGCGGGCGGCGCGTGCCGTCGGCGTCCACGTCCGACTCGATGAAGCAGGCGTTCAGCGTGGCATTGTGGAACGTGACGCGCATGAAGGCTTCGCTGAACTGCCGTTCCTTGGTGAGGTAGCTTGGGTTCCGGTAGGACACCGTGATGCGGTCGCCGGGAAGGATCTCCAGCCAGTCGTTCTCGCGGAGCTTCACGACGTCCTGCGCGGTGGGCAGGATGCGCTTGCCGTCATTGGAGGTCAGATGAATCTTGCGGATGGCGGGCGCGTCGGTCTCGTAGTCCAGCAGCCAGAAGCGAACCACGCGCGCGAAGGTGTTGGACGGAAAGGCGATGTCGAAGACGCCGTTGTCGGCCGTGCTCGCGATCGTGGCGGGCTGGAAGGCGACCGCACGCACGGCCTGGGCGATTTCGCCGGCGGGGACGTTGGTCGGCGTGGCAAACAGTTCGGGCGTGCACTTGGCGAATGGCGCGCGTCCCGGAACGTCCGCCTCGACCCAGAAGCGCATGCCGGCCTGGCGTGTCGCGGCAAAGTACACGTCCAGCCGGTGCATGCCCTTGGCCAGCGAGCGCGACGCTTCGTACGGCTGACTGCCGGACTTGTCGTCGATCGTCAGGAAGCAGTTCTTCGGCGGACGCTTCGGATCGGAGCCGGCCACGCGGAACGTCCGCTTCTGGCGCGCCGCCTGATAGAACGAGCCCTGGATGTGCCCCAGGTACCAGCTTCCCGGCCCGTCCAGGCCCAACTGCAGACGCTCCCCCAGCCCGTTGACATCCCGGTCCCAGCGCACTTCCAGCGGCGGCGGCGACAGTGTGATCTTCTCGCAACCCGCCGCCGTGCAGCCGATTTCCAGGAATTCCCTGCATTCGCGTACGGAGGCGGGCGCGCGGTTGGCGTCGCCGAACCGCACGACATCCAGTTGCCCGGCGCCGAGCCATCCCTGGAGGCTGGCCGGCCAGGCGCCCAGCGACACGAAGTCCTCGCCGTTGGGCGACACCTGCACGACGAATTTCCGCAGGCGGCGGCCCGGCACATCGGCCACGAGCTTCATCGCGCCGAGCGTGACGCGGTTGTTCAGGTCCACGCTGAACCACTTGGGGCGGCGGTTGTCCGGCAGCGCCACCCACGGCGGATACTCGGCGCCGGCGATCGCGAAGTTCGGATCCTTGCCGTCCTCGGAATCGAGCGCCAGGGCCGTGGCCGGCGCCGAGGCGGTCTGAATGAAGCCCTCGAAGACGCCGGAATAGGGATCGGTTTCCAGCAGTTCGACCTGGTCGATGCGGTCGCCGCTCGAGGCGGACACGCTCACGGAAACCCGGTCGCGGTTGGTGGTCACGCTCGCGCCCGGATTGATCACGCGCACATTGATCCGGTTGCCGGGCTTGACCTCGTCATCCACGCGGACGGTGCTGAGCGCGGCCATGGGTTCGGCCGGCGCGTCCGTCTGCAGGCGCGCGCGGATCAGCCGCTCCAGTTGCCGCTGCTCCTCCTCCTCCCGCGAAAGGATCCGGCCGGACGAAATGAAGAGCTGGGCATCCGAGAGCACGCGGATGGCCGCGGGGGCCTCGCCGGCAATCTTGTTGGCGCGCTTGAAGGCCTCGGAAAAGTCGTAATGCACCACGTCGCCCCCGCGCACCTGCAGCGTCTTGTCGCCGGGGCGGATCGGCGCCAGGGCCGTGGGGATCTGCCCCTCGAACTTGGTTTTCGAGTCGCCGAACGGCAGCAGCGAGAAGACTTCCTCGTCGCCCGATTCGGTCCAGGCGCGGATTTCGATGCTCGCGGCCTGGCCCACGACGGCCAGGTTGCGGTCCTCCAAGCTGATCTTGAGCGGCTTGCCTGGAACGATGGTCTGCTGGCTGGCGGACAGCCCCACGCGCACCTCGGTGGCTTCCACCAGCTTCTTCATGCGCAGGTAGAGGCGGCCCTCCAGGATGCGCGCGTTGGGATGGGCCGGCGCCACGGCCAGCACCTTGTCGAGGTTGGCGCGCGCCTCCGGGTATTCCTCCCGGTCGAATCGCACGAGCGCCAGTTGATAGTTGGCCTCGGCCTGGACGTAGGCGTCACGCTTGCGCAGCATGTTTTCCAGCCGTTCGATCGCCTGGTCGTAATGCTTCGTAAGGCGGTCGATCTCGGCGATCTTCAGGTCCGCGTCGCGGCGCCCGCGCGTGTCCTCGAACTCCTTGGCGGTCGCGACCTGTTCGCAGATCGCTCGGGCGCGCGGATATTCCTGCCGCGCAAACGACAGGTTCGCATACGCCAGCAGCAGGTTCGCGCGTTCCTCGGGGTCGAAGCTCTGCGGCGACTGCTCCACCCACTGGATCATCAGGCGCGCATCGGCCTCGGCGTCGGCATAGTTGCCCACGTCCGTCAGCCGCGCAATCAGCCAGATGCCGAACGCGGGATCGAGCTCGTGGAACGCCTCGCCGAAGAGGCCGCGCTGGTTCAGGCAGAGCTGCCAGGCCTCCTCGTACTTGCCCATCTGAAAATCGGCCTGCGCCTGGAAGATCGGATAGCGGCGGTCGGCCCGGTCCACGGACACGATGGCCAGCATGCCCGACAACGCGCGCGCCTTGATCGCCACCAGCGCGTTCCGCTGGTCATCCTTCAGCGCGTTGCCCATGATTTCGAGGCCGGCCATAGCATAGGTGGCCGCCAGGTCCGTCTGCCCGCCGTCGGCCAGCGCGTTCGCCGTGCCGACCAAGCGGCTGCGGATATTGTCGGTATTGACCTGCGCGGCGCGCGCGAGTCCCCACAGTTGGGGCGCCAGGGCGAACAGCTCGCCGTGACGCCGGGCGCCGAGCATGGCCGTGTGCAGCAGGCGGTCGAGATCCGCCACCTCCCACCAGTTCCATTCGGGCGCCAGCCGGACCAGGCGCAGCAGCGCATCCAGTTCCGCGGGCGCCAGCACAAACTCGCTGCCGGCCCGGCTCACAGGCGTGATGCTGGGCATCCACGCCTTGACCGGCTCGCGTTCGCGCGCCTCCAGCCACGCGTTCAGGAGCTCGAAGTAACGCTGGCGGTCCGCGGGCCCGCCGAGCGAGAACGTCGAAAGCCGCGCGCCGCCGTTGGCATAGTGATCGAACCGGGTCTTGCCGCCGCAGGACTCGATCCGCGCCAGCATGGCGTCGCGCACGGACGGCGTCGCGCCCATCGCGCGTCCCTGCAAGTCCCAGAAGTGCTCGCGGTTGGCGTAGACGACCGCCCCGTCGTCGTAGCCGAACGGCAGCCGGTCGTAGGTCTGGAACACTTCGGCCACGGCCTGGGCGACCACCCCCTTCTCGTCGCGTCCGCCGTTGTCGTAGTACCCGTGGTCCACGTACCGGCGCTGGCGGCACTCGGCGGCGAAGGCTTCGTCGAACCACGACGTCAGCGGATACTTCTCGGCCAACTTGGGGAAGTCGTCGCGCAGCCACGTCATGAGCGCGACCACGCGGCCGGGCCGGGCGCCCAGCAGCTCTGGACGCTTGACGAGCGCCTCCATAATATCCTGGTCGCGTTCGGTCTCGCGCCAGTCCTGCGCCCGCCGCGTGCCGAGGAACCAGCCGAACACGACGTCGGAGTACTGATCCTTCGCCAGCAGGTCGCGCATGCCTTTGGCCAGCACGACGTTCAGCTTCAGCCGCTTGTCCTTCTGCCGGCCGTCGTTCCACCAGGGGCGGTTCTCGTTCGTCAGGTTCAGCACTTCGCCGAGCACGGCGTTGCCGCTCTCGGGCGTGCCCCGACCCAGCAGATCCGCGACGACCTCGCACTGCAGATCCAGCGTGTCGAACTTGTCCGGGTAGTTCTTGAGCAGGAACAGAAACGCCGCATGGCCGAACGGCTGCTTTTTCGCGGCATACTCGCGCACGGCAGGATAGGCCGCACGCGCCGCCTCCTGGAAGGCGGCGGCATTCTTGTCGCGCATGGCCACGACCGCGCGGGCCAGGTTCCGGCAGAGTTCGTCGGGCGCCTTGCCCAGGTCGTTGTTCTTCGGATCCCTGACCTGCCGGAAGAGATCCTCCAGCGGCGAGATCGCGCGGACCGCCGCGTCCAGCCTGGCCAGTTCGGCCTGCTCGCCCGTCAGCTTCCGGGTCAGATCGGCCACGCGCGGATCGTGCGCGGCGAGGTTGGCATTGGGCTTCCGGGCCTCCTCGCTGCGCGCCTGCCGGGCGCCGTCGAGGTCGCGGGTCAAGGTGTCGACCGCGGACTTGCGGTCGCGCTGCTGGTTGCGCACATTACCGACCCAGCCGCGGAAATCGTCGCTGGCCGCGCCAAAGACATACTCGCGGTCGCGGTCGGTGTAGGGGATCCAGTCGAGGGCATGGAAGGCGGCGGCCACTTTCGACTTGTCCAGGCTGTCGGCCGCGGCATACCGCCACGCGGCCAGCGCGTACCCGCGCGCCAGGTTGCCGTCGAAAAGGAACTGGGGTGTCCGGGAGAGCACGTCGGCGCCGAAGCGCGCCAGGACGCGGTCGAAGTGCTCGTCCGGCAGACGCCCGTTGGCGCGCGGAAAATCGCGGTAGCGCAGCCAGACGCGGTCGGCCAGCGTGCGCGAGATTTCGTCGCACGAGACGACGAACCAGGAGTCCTGAACCACGCGCTGCCAGCAGCCGTACAGGTCGTCGCCCGAACCCAGCGCGTCGATGGCCAGCGCGTCGAGGTTGGGCACGCCCTGCATGGCCGGCGCCAGCGCCTTATAGACGGCCGGGTTCGTGCCGTTGTTCATCAGCGGAATGCGGTCCGCGCAGGACAGGCGGCGGAAGTAGTCCGGCGCGGCGGCGACGAGCTGGCTGTACTGTTCGCGCGTGGCCAGGCGGTCCAGCCAGAAGTTCGGGTCCCAGGACTGCGCACCGGCGAAAGTCAGGTCGCGCTGGGCGTCGGGCAGCTTGCCGAACGCGTAGACGAACCAGGCCGTCTTCGACCGTCCCTGCTGGCGCAACAGCGCTTCGTCGCAACGATCCCACCCGCCCGCGAACGTGCGCTCGATCTCGCGCACGGTTTCGGCCGTGGGCGCGGCGTCGACGTAGGCGCGCGCCGCCGCCGCGACCGCATCGAAATCGCGCTCGAGCGCGGCGGCATCCTTGCCGGCTGCGCCGGCGGCGAACCCCAGATTCGCGGTCAGGAACGCGAACCGCCGGCTCCACGCCTCGTTCCCGCGGATCAGGCCGCCGGCGATGCGGCGGCAGGCCGGCAGGGCGGCAAACTGGTCCGGCCGCGCGGCCGCCAGGTCGTGCATCAGCGCGTCCAGCGAGTCCCAGCACGCGAAGCGTTCGAGTTCGAGCGGCATCGGATCGGCCAGCATGGCGGCCAGGCGTCCGGCGAGCGCCGGCATGTCCTTGCGCCGCCGCGCCTGGTCGAGATACCAGCCATCGTAACGCTGGAGCGCCGGCGTGGCGCGCGCCGCGTCGCCCAGTTCGGTCATCAGGCGGAAGGCCTCGTCGCCGGCGTCGAGGTCGTCCACCAGCAGGCGGAAGAGGCGCAACACCGTATCGGGCGCGGCGGGCGCAAGCTTGAGAACCTGTTTGTAGCGCGCCACGGCCGAATGCAGATCGCCGGCCTGTTCCGCCGTCCGGGCCGCCTGCAGCAGCAGCGCCGGCGCCGGCTCGCGGTGCTGCGACAGGTAGTTCTTGATCACCGCCGCCGCTGCCTGCGGCCGGCCCAGTTCGCCGCTCAGCGCCAGCAGTTGCTGCATCGTCTCCGGGTTGGCCTGTCCGGGATCGCGCTGCACACGTTCGATGAGCTGCTGCAGCGCGGCCAGGCGCGCATCCGGCGCATTGGTGGCGGCCCGGACGGGCGACGTCCCCGCCAGCGCGAACAGCACGACCGCGCCGCACGCCGCGCCCCATCTTTCCAGTTCCGGAATCGTCATGGCGTCTTCTCCCCCGCACCCGTGTCGGCCTTCAATCGGGCTTCGATCTTCGGCAGCACCTGCCGGGCTTTCTCGGCATACGCGCTGCCCGGATACGCATCCACGCCCGCCCGGCAAGCCTTGCAGCCGAGCCGGTCTGACGCGCGACCCATCGGACGGCGGCGCCGCAACCCGATCCGCGTCGCGTTGGCCTTCGGCGCGGGTGTGCCTGGGGACGTCGTAGCGGGTGGCGTGAACGCACCGCGCCGATGCGGACGGCTTTCCCCCGTGCAAACCTTGGCTGTTCCGGCGACTCCATCGCTTCACCAAACAGGTGAACGGGTTGTTCTCGATCACCGCCTCGGCAGCATGAACTTGAACGAAAACAACTGCCATATAGGTTGGAGAATGTCCAATGTAGAAGGAGGGGGGACCGCGCCGAAAGGTTACGAAGCCATTTGTCCGCCGATGACGAGGTGGCGGGTTGCGGGTGGCCGGTGTCAAGGATGTGTGCAACAGTGTACAACAGATTCTACTGATGGCGGTTGCGGGAAACGGCGGGCATGGTGAGTGCGTTTATGACGCATAGCAGGGGTAGCGGAAGCGCGAGATGAAGACGAAACGGCCGCTTTTCGCGCCAATCACGAAGAAGATGCTTTTCCCTCTGCCGCTCGATCCCTTCTGAATTTTGCCAAGCCTTTCCAAGCAGCGGCCAGCCCGCATTTTCCCTTCGCGTTCCGTCGCGCCCTCCGCGGTGGAACCTTTTCTCCATAAACAATTAAACCACCTTGAGGACAATCTTTCCGACCGACTGCCGTCCCTCGAGCAGGCGATGCGCCTGCTCCGCCTCGGCCAGCGGAATGACATGGTCGATGCGCAGCTTCAACCAGCCAGCCTTCATGCCTTTCAGCACGTCTTGGGAGCGGCGCGCCACGTCCTCGCGTGTGGCCGCGAAGTGAAACAGGGTTCCGCCGGACACCGTCAGGCATCGAGGCATCAGCGTATTCGGCGAAATGGGGTCTGCCGGACCGCTGGAGGCGCCAAAGACCACGATGTGGCCGCACAAGGCCGCCGCCTCCAGATCTCCGGCGAACGTGCTCTTGGCCACGCCGTCGATGATGAGATCGGCGCCATGCCCGTTTGTGAGCCGCTTCGTTTCGGCGACGAAATCCTGCGTGGTGTAGAGGATCGTGTGATCGGCGCCCGCTTCCCTCGCTACGCCAGCCTTTTCCGCGGTGGAGACCGTGCCGATGACCGTGGCCCCGAGATGCCTGGCCCACTGCACCAGCAACCGCCCCACCCCGCCGGCGGCCGCGTGGACCAGCACCACGTCACCGGGCTTCGGCTTGCGATATTCATACATGAGGTACTGCGCGGTCATGCCCTGCAAGGGGAAGGCCGCGCCTTCCTCGAAGGACAAGCCGGACGGAAGTTTGATCAACTTGTCCGTGCCGATGGCCGCATACTCGCTGTAACTTCCCAGATGGCCGGTGTAGGCCACGCGATCGCCGCAGCGGAAGCCGCTTGTCGCGTGCTTTCCCACGGACTCCACCACGCCCGCCCCTTCCAATCCGGGGATATACGGCACACCCACGGCATAGCGACCTTGCCGCTGGTAAATGTCGACAAAGTTGACGCCGGCGGCGTGGACTTTCACCAACACCTGCCCCTCGCCCAGCGTAGGGATCGGTTCCGTGTCGATCCATTTCAAGACACTCGCATCACCGTAGTTTGCAATCTTGATGGCTCGCATGAGATGGTCTCCTGGGTGTAAGAACCTTTCCGATCAAGATGCACGTATTTTGCGTGCATCTTTTGAACCGCAGAATATCGAACAAGGAACTCCGAATGTCGAATGCGACCCACCCCGGCCTTCGGCCACCCCTCCGCAGGAGGGGATTGCTCACTTCGGAGTTCGGAGTTCCTTGTTCGATATTCTGCGGTTTCATTGGGTTGCGGGTGACGACCCGCCTTACGGTTTCTCCGCATTCGGACGGAACTTGATGGTGCAGCCCACGGACTTTGTCTCGGGCTCGGAAATGGCCTTGCCCGCCACTAATTCCGCCAGCGCGTTCTCCACGTACGGCTTTGTCACCTTGGCCGCGTCGTACGTGGAATCGTCGATGGTGCCGTGGTAGACGAGTTTGCCATCTTTGTCGAAAAGGAAGGCCTCCGGTGTCCGCGTGGCTCCAAAGGCATGGGCCACGGCGGAGGTTTCGTCCATCAAGTACGGAAACGTGTACCCTTTGGTTTCCGCCAGTTGCCGCATATGGTCCAGATCGTCTTCGGGTATGGCGACCGGATCGTTGGCATTGACGAATGCGACGCCCACGCCCTTGGCGGCGTACGTGTTGGCGATCTTGACCATGCGATCCTGCCAGGCCTTGACGAACGGACAGTGATTGCAGGTGAAGATCACCAGCGCGCCTTCCTTGCCCTTGATGTCCGCCAGAGACATGCTCTTGCCCACGGCATTCGTCATCTTCAAATCCGCGGACGGCATCTTGGCGCCCAGGTCGAGCGCCATCCCCTGCGACGCCGACAGACCGAGCAGCAGCAAACCACCCGCCATCAGGTTCAATCCGGATTGTTTCATTTCGTCATCTCCTTTTTCTGCACCTGCTCCAGTAGTTGTTCGCTCGCCTCCCGGTAACGCGCGTACTCCGCCTTCCCTTCCCACCAGCGCTGGAGCCTGCCGCCGGGTGCGAAGAAAAACGAAGCCGGCAGCGCGCCGGACCAGTTTGTACACAACGTGTCGATAAACGCCGCGTTGGGGTTGTCGATCAGACACGAACCCGAGCGCACGCCCCGCTCCGCCAGGAAGCGCTCGACCGACATGCGCGCGTCCGGCGAATCGGCCGAGACGAGGATCAGTTCGAGACCGCGGCTGGCATAGTCCTGGCGCACACGCAGCAGTTCCGGAAATTCCTCGCGGCAGGGTTCGCACCACGTGGCCCATACATGCACCAGCGTGACCGGCGCCGTGGACTGTTGGATGCGTTCGCCCAGTTTGTCCGCCGCGAGCACGCAAACGGAAGGGGCAACGGCGTTTCGGGCGCGACAGCCGGACGAAGCAGCCAGCGCGAGCAACGCCAGCAGCAGCCACAGACCGGCGCCCCGGATGTTTCGTTCAACCTGGCAGGCCATTCAGGAACTCCTTGGCTTCGCGCTCATAAGCCTCCGTTTCGATGAGCACCCGCCCGGGCACGCCAAAATCGACCTGCACCATCAAGTGGCCGGCATCGTCCTCATGTGCGGCGTGCAGGTGCAGCAGCGTGAAAATCGGCGTCAACCCGTATTTGTCGGTCACAAGCGCCACGATGTCGCGGAAGGCGTCCCGCGTGTCGCAGCTACCCTTGCCGGTGAGCCGCGTGCCGGCAACCTCGATCTGCACGGCCCCTTCCGTGCCGTGCAAATGCATGATGCGTGCAATCAGGGCGAGACCGCACGTCTCCACGAAGTGCCGGTAGGCCCGGTTCATGATTTCGTTCGGCGTCAGCCGGGTTTGTGCCGAGAAGTTTTGCATGTTGCGCTCCTTGTTTTCGCTGCGCAGGATTCGGGAATTCGCGTCCAGTATGCCAGTGGACGGCCCGCCGCAAAATCGGCGGAAAGCGCATATCGCCCTGCGAAAACCCCTAGCAGCCCGTCGGACTTGGCCCGCGATCATTCAGAACCTCGTGCCGACTGGCTGCTAGCCCGATCACGGATTCCTTGCTCACATCCATGCGCTCGAAATCGACGGCGAACGGCGGCGACGGCGCGCCGCCCTCCAGCGAACGGATCAACCGACCGTTCACCCAGCACCTGGAGGGCCGCGCGCCGTCGCGGCCGTGTCGGTACGTGGACAAGTGCAGGTTTGGCGCAAGAAACGTCGTCAACAGCCATCGACTGTGTCTAGTTATTTCGGGGCTGCTCAGGATATTCGCCCGTACGAATCAGGAGATTGCCCATTGGTTTGCGTGCCGGGTGGCAGGCATACTGTGCTATGTTTCAAACAAAAACGAAGGAGATGGAACGATGAAGACGGACAAACCCAGCGTAACCATGCGTGGCAAACCGGTTGTCCTACTGGGAACGCCGGTTGAAGAGGGAACCCTGGCGCCGGATTTTCGGGTGGTGGACGGGGCCTTCCAGCCGGTGAAATTGTCGGATTTCAAGGGAGCCGTGGTGCTCATCAGCGCGGTGCCCAGCCTGGACACGCCGCTCTGTTCGCTGCAGACAAAGCGGTTCAACGAGGAGGCCGCGCATCTGCCGTCCAACGTCGTTGTGCTGGCCATCAGCGCCGATCTTCCCTTTGCGCAAAAAAGGTTCTGCGAATCGGAAAAGATCGGCCGCATCCGGACGCTCTCGGACAGCGTGTGGCACGACTTTGGAATGAAGTACGGCATCGTGATCGAAAACATGGGGTTGCTCGCGCGCTCGATCTGGATCGTTTCGGCCGATGGCCGCGTCGCCTACCGCCAGATCGTGCCGGAGATCACCACACATCCGGATTATGACGCCGCCCTGCGGGCGGCCCGGGACGCGGCGGCCAAGCCCTGACCGGCGAAGGGGCTGGCAAACTCGTCACGAGAACAACTCGCGCAACTTTGCCGGCGGACGGCAGGGACGGCGTGTCTTGGCGTCCACGAACCCCAGGACGGTGTGCCCGGTGACCAGCAGTTCGCCCGCCTCGTTCCGCACTTCGTAGTCGAAGCGGAGCCGCGCGGTCGCCGGCTCGCGGACCATGGTCTTCACGGTCAGCAGGTCGTCGTACTTCGCCGGCCGGGCATATTCCAAGTGCGCCTCCACCAGCGGCAGCATGATTCCCGCCTCTTCCAGTCCGCGGTACGACCACCCGCAGGCGCGCAGCGCCTCGGTGCGGCCGGTCTCGAAATATTGGAGAAAGTTCCCATGATAGACAACACCCATCTGGTCTGTTTCAGCATAGCGAACGCGGACCTGAGTTACATGCTCATAGGGTAGTGGCCGGCGACAACTACACTTACCCACTGACGACAACTACACTTACCCATTGAAGGCGTAAGCGGTAGGTCACAGTGTCTGTGCCGGAGGCATAGATATGGTCGTGACTGATCAGCAGGT
>Ga0073936_10006115_pt1 | contig 15994 bp, 15 predicted proteins | sample AliMusrvi5mmetaG_FD_87041 | JGI IMG/M metagenome (GOLD analysis project Ga0073936, IMG submission 87041) | Freshwater lake bacterial and archeal communities from Alinen Mustajarvi, Finland, to study Microbial Dark Matter (Phase II) - Alinen... | ecosystem: Environmental > Aquatic > Freshwater >... | reverse complement strand
GCCTACCACAGTATCGAGAATATCGGCATTATTGTGATGGGGGTGGGGTTGGCGATGGTGGGGCGTTCGCTCCATTGCACGGAATGGGTGCTGCTGGGGTTGGCGGGCGCGTTGCTGCATGTTTGGAATCATGGCCTGTTCAAGGCCCTGTTGTTCCTCAGCGCGGGTTCGGTGGTTCATGCCACGCACACCCGGGAGATTGATCATCTGGGCGGCCTTGCAGGGCTGATGCCTCGCACGGCGTTCTTTTTCGCGGTGGGGGCGGCCGCCATTTGCGGCCTGCCTCCCCTCAACGGATTTGTCAGCGAACTGCTGATTTACATGGGCGCCTTCCGGGCGCTTGGAATCGGCCAGGCATTGTCCTGGCCGGCCGCCGCCTTTCTTGTTCCCGTACTGGCCTTGATCGGGGGGCTGGCTTTGGCCTGTTTCGTAAAGGCGTTCGGCGCAGTGTTCCTCGGCTCGGCCCGATCCCTTCACGCAGGTCATGCCCGTGAGGCCGGCCGGGCCATGACGGGACCGATGTTGGCGTTGGCCTGCGCCTGTGTGTTGATCGGCGTTATGCCGATGCTTGTGACCCCCGTCTTGGAACAGGGTGTGCGGGCGTGGATGCCGGAACTGGCCACGGGGGCGCCGTCATTGAGTTCGCTTGTCCCGCTGGGCTGGGTCAGTTTCGCCGCCTTTTCGCTGCTCGCTTTGCTTTTCTTTTTTGGCGTGGTGTTAAACCGGAAAATCCGGGAGGGCGGGATGGTTCGGGGCGTGACCTGGGATTGCGGGTATGCCGCGCCTTCGGCGAGGATGCAGTACACGGCCTCTTCATTCGCCCAGATTCTGGGGGGCTTATTCGCCTGGATCCAGCAACCGCGGATTCATCCGTCCGGCGTGGCTACGGTGTTCCCTGGACGAAGCCTTTTTCGAAGCCGTGTGCTCGATCTTGTCCTGGATGCCGTCCTGAAGCCGCTGTTCCGGTTGGGCGCGCGGTTTCTGTCGTCGTTCCGTTTTCTGCAGGCGGGCAATATCCACGCCTATCTGTTTTATATCGTAGTATTCTTAATCGTACTGCTGTTGTGGAGATAATCGGGAAATGAACATGATTCATAGCCTTGTCCATATCGTTCTGTTACTGGTCATGCCGCCGCTGTTGCTGGGGGTCATTGGCAAGACCAAGGCGTTGTTTGCCGGGCGTGTCGGGCCGCCGGTATTGCAGCCGTATCATGACTTGGTGAAACTGTTCCAGAAAGGGTCGGTGTTCAGCACGACCACAACCTGGGTGTTCCGGGCGGGGCCGGTGGTGGGTTTGGCGACCGCGCTACTGGCCGGGATGCTGCTTCCGTTTGGCGGTCATGACGCGCCGATTTCATTTAACGGCGACATGATCCTCTTCGCCTACCTTTTCGCGCTGGGCCGGTTTTTCACCGCGTCCGCGGCATTGGATACCGGTTCAGCCTTCGAGGGTATGGGCGCGGCACGAGAGGTGACTTTTTCCTGCCTGGCCGAACCGGCGCTGTTCTTCGGGTTCCTGGTGCTGGCGAAGATGTCGGCTTCGCTGTCCCTGACCACCATGCTGGACGGCACCTTTCCCCTTGGCGCGGGGATCGCGGCGCCGTCGCTGGTATTGGTGGCTGCGAGCCTGTTCATCGTGTTGCTGGTTGAGAATTCCAGGATTCCGTTTGATGATCCGAATACGCACCTTGAACTGACGATGATTCACGAGGTGATGGTGTTGGACCACAGCGGTCCGGCATTCGGGATGATCCTGTATGGCGCGGCCATCAAGCTGTTTGTGCTGGGGGCGTTCCTGCTGCGTGTTGTCTCGCCGTTTGAAAGCGGGAATCCCTGGATTGACTGGGGCTTTTTCATGGCCGGGATGCTGGGCCTGGCGGTGGTCATTGGTATGGTGGAGTCCATGATGGCGCGGTTTCGCATGGTGTTTGTGCCGACGTTCCTGGTGGCGGCGTGCCTGCTGTCGGCGTTTGGCGTGATCTTATTGCTGAGGTAAACGATGAAAGCATTCATTGATCCAATCCTGGTCGTGGTGTTGTTGCTGAATTTTGTGGCGCTGGGGGCGAGCCGGTTACGGACGTTGATCCAGGCGGTCGCGCTTCAGGGGATCTTGCTGGGGGTCCTGATCGTGCTGGCGCACGGCTCCTTCCTGGTCTGGGTGTTGCTGATGGCGGTGGCCACGATGGCGCTCAAGGGGGTGGTGATTCCCCGCATGTTGTTCCATGCCGTCCGCGAGGTGGTCATCCGCCGCGAGGTGGAGCCCATCGTGGGATTCGTGGCCTCCCTGTTCCTCGGGGCGGTGGGCACGGCTCTGGCCGTCCTGTTTGCCAACACGCTGCCGATCGCCCATGAGCATGCGGCCTCGCTGGTGGTGCCCGCCGCGTTGTCCACGGTCTTGACCGGATTCCTGATTCTGACAACACGGTCGAAGGCGATTACCCAGGTGGTGGGCTATCTGATCCTTGAAAACGGCGTCTTTATTTTCGGACTGTTGCTGATGGAGGCGCTTCCGTTCATGGTGGAACTGGGTGTCTTGCTGGACCTGTTCGTCGCCATCTTTGTCATGGGCATCATTATTCACAAGATCAGCCGTGAGTTCTCCTCGGTGAGCACCCACATGCTGTCGGAATTGAAGGAGTAGATCATGGCCTTTCTGTTAATTATCGTTCCCTTGATTTTTGCCGTCCTTGCGCTGGCGGCGCCGTCAAACCGCTGGCGACCCTTGCTGGTTCCGGCGGGGGGGGTGGCGCATTTCATCCTCACAGGGTTCGCGCTCACGGGCGGACCGGTGACGGCGCTGCAAGGGTGGCTGGTTCTGGATCCGCTCGGGAAGATCGTGCTGGGGCTTGTGAGCGTTCTGTTTGTGGTTTGCGCGTTCTATGCTCCGGCCTACCTGGCGTTGCGGCCGGATCGCCAGAATCGCGTTTTCTGCACCTGTCTTCTGGGTATGCTGGGCATGATGACGCTGGTGGTGCTCTCCCATCATCTGGGCCTGATGTGGGTGGCCATCGAAGCCACTACGCTCTCCACGGCCCCGTTGCTGTTCTTCAACCACAGTTCCCGTTCGCTTGAGGCCACCTGGAAATATCTGCTGATCGGCTCGGTGGGAATCGCGCTGGCGTTGCTTGGTTCCTTCTTCCTGGCGTATTCCTCGGTTCATGAAGGGCTGGCTCCGACGCTCCTCCTCGACGATCTGGTGAAACTGGCGCCTCAGCTTTCCCGCCCCTGGCTGCACGCAGCCTTTGTGCTGCTCCTGGTCGGTTATGGCACCAAGATGGGGCTTGCGCCGATGCATACCTGGAAGCCCGACGCCTATGGTGAGGCGCCGGGTCTGGTGGGGGCATTGCTGGCGGGTGGCGCCACGAGCTGTGCGTTTCTGGCGATTCTTCGGTTCTACCAGATCTGTCAGGCGGCGCCCGAGGCAGCGTTCGCGCGGGAAATTCTGGTGTTCATCGGACTGCTGTCCATGGCGGTGGCGGCGGTTTTCATGATCCGGCAGCGTGACTTCAAGCGGATGCTGGCGTATTCCAGTGTCGAGCACATGGGCATCCTGGCGTTGGGAATCGGGTTGGGGGGCCTGGCCACATTCGGGGCGCTTCTGCACCTGATCACCAACGGGGTGACCAAGGGGGTGCTGTTTCTCTCGGCTGGGAATATTCATCGGGCGTATGACAGCAAGCTGACCGATGATGTACGAGGGGCCATCCGCCGTCTGCCTGCATCGGGGGTTCTGTTCCTGGCCGGCTTCCTTGTGGTCACGGGATCGCCGCCCGGTGGCCCGTTCATCAGCGAGTTCACCATCCTGACCGGCGCGGTCACGGGGGGACATTTCGCCGTTGCCGCATTCTATCTGGTGCTGCTGGCGATCATCTTTATCGGAATGGGGACGACCGTCCTGCGCGTCGTGCAGGGGGTGCCGTCGGCGCAGGCCTCCGCCACCCCGTACCGGGATCGGCCGCAGCTCGTGATCCCGATCCTGGTGTTCATGAGCCTATCGATTATGCTCGGTTTGTATATTCCGCATCCCCTGAGCCGCATGCTGCATGAAGCGGCGGCGTATTTGGAGGTGAGACCATGACCGCGATTCTACGATGGGCCACGGTCCGAAACGGGGTGCCGATCTCCCGGCGCAATGTTCCGCGACTGGAGGATAATGTGTTTCGGAATTCGCTTCTCGAGGCGGTGGAGGACGGGGCGACCGTCGCCGCTTTCTTTGGGCATTTGCCGGATGGTGAAGAAGGAGTGGACCTGTACGCCGTTTTGGCTTTTCGCGAGGAGAGCCAGTTGCGTGTGGCCCGGACACGCGTTACGGGTGATTCATTTCCGTCCTTGACGCCCGAATGTGCCAAGGTCCATTTGTTTGAGCGAGAGATCGCCGAGCAGTTCGGGCTCAAGCCGGAAGGGCATCCCTGGCTCAAGCCGGTGCGTTTTGTGAAATCATGCCGCCCCGGCCATGATGCCTGGGGACGGGCGGAGGCGGAACCACCGGTGATCGGGATCACAGATTATTACCGCGTGGAGGGGGAGGAGGTTCATGAGGTGGCTGTCGGGCCTGTTCATGCGGGAATCATTGAGCCCGGCCACTTCCGGTTCCAGTGCCACGGGGAACAGGTGTTCCATCTGGAAATCTCGCTTGGCTACCAGCATCGCGGGGTAGAGCGCGCGCTGGTCGGTGGACCCGGTGGCCGGACGCGCCATTACATCGAAACACTGGCAGGGGACACCACGGTCGGACATGCCACGGCCTATTGCCAGGCGGTTGAGGGATTGTCCGGGTGCAATGTGCCGGCCCGGGCGCAGGTGTTGCGCGGTGTGGCCCTGGAACTTGAGCGCCTGGCGAACCATACCGGTGATCTTGGCGCGCTCGCGGGGGATGTCGGCTTTCTCCCCACGGCGTCCTACTGCGGCCGGTTGCGCGGGGATTTCCTGAACATGACGGCGATTCTCTGCGGAAACCGGTTCGGGCGCGGGTTGGTCCGATCCGGCGGGGTCGGGTATGACGTTGATGAGGCGGCGGTAAAAGAACTTCTCAAGCGGCTGGAGGCCACTCTGGATGATGTGGCCAATGCCGCGAACCTGCTGTGGAATTCACCCTCGGTGATGAGCCGGTTTGAGGATACAGGGAAGGTGTCGCTGGAGACCTGCCGGGAACTCGGCATGGTGGGTCCGGCGGCGAGGGCGTCGGGCGCCGAGTATGATGTCCGCCAGGATTTCCCTTCCGGGATCTTCCGTTTCTCGCAGATCCCGATTTCGACCGGACGGGATGGCGATGTTTTTGAACGGGCGTACGTGCGATGGATGGAAATCCAGCGGTCAGGGGAGTTCATTCGCGACCAGTTGCAAATGCCGGTGGGAGGGGCGGTTCATGCCGTTCCCGGGGAACTGACGCCAGACGCGTTCGTGGTGTCGCTGGTGGAAGGGTGGCGTGGCGCGATCTGCCATGTGGCCATGACCGACACGGCGGGCCGCTTCACGGGCTATAAGGTCGTGGATCCCTCGTTCCATAACTGGATGGGGCTGGCCATGGCATTGCGCAACCAGCAGATCTCGGATTTCCCCCTTTGCAACAAGAGTTTCAACCTGTCCTATTGCGGGCATGATTTGTAGGGAGAGCAAGCATGTTAAACATTATCATGGCACGCCTGAAACAGCGGCACCGCACAATCAAGTATCCCCGGTGTCCGCCGGTTTTGCCGGACCGGTTCCAAGGGTTGCCGGTCATTGACCACACCAAGTTCGAAAAAGGCGCGGGAGTGGCTACCGGTAGCGTTTGCCCGGTGGGTGCCCTGGCGGAGCGAGGCGGGAAAATCACCATTGATCTCGGGCGGTGTTTGTTTTGCGGAGAGTGCGCAAAGCGTTATCCCGAAGGCGCCATCCACTTCACCCGGAATCCCCGATTGGCTTCACGGGACCGGCAGTCCCTGATCGTGGGCGGGGACGAGCATGCCCTGAAAGCGGCTATGGACGAGGCCAGCCGGAAGTTGTTTGGCCGGTCGCTCAAACTCCGCCAGGTGAGCGCGGGTGGATGCAACGCCTGCGAAGCCGACTGTAATGTGTTGAATACCGTGGTGTTTGACTTGGGCCGGTTCGGGATCCAGTTCGTGGCCTCGCCGCGCCATGCCGACGGACTGCTGATCACCGGGCCGGTCACCAGGAATATGGAATTGGCCCTCAAGAAAACCTATGACGCCGTTCCCGGTCCGAAAGTGGTTATTGCCGTTGGCGCTTGTGCCATTGCGGGTGGCCCGTATGTTGATCATCCCGAAGCCTGTAACGGAGCCTCGGGCGTCGTTCCCGTGGATGTCTATATTCCCGGTTGTCCGCCGCATCCTATCACCATCCTCGACGGTCTCCTTCGCGCTCTGGGGAAGATTGAGGATCGGGCGGACGGCGGGTAAGGTTACTCCGCCTGTTGGATTTTTTTCATAACCCACCCGTATTCCCGGCTGATGCTGGAAGCGATGCCGTCGGCTCGCATCTCCAGCGGTAGGACATTGAAGGTGTAAGTTTCGATTTCCAGATGGGAAACCGGTGACGTCCTCATGGTGTCCCAGAATTTTGAATCCATGGCCCCGGCGGTGGAATGGATCACGCCATCTCCTTCAAAATACAAAGGCAGGTGGAAATGGATTCTCCAGAGGCAGGACTCGGCGTCGTGGAGCAGGGCGTCGGGAAGATCGGGGTAGGGAGTTGGAGCGATTGGTTCTTTGTTCTTGGTTAATGGGGAAGAAAAAGGAATCGCCTTCACCTGGTGGAGGTATACAGGGTCGAGGAATTCGGCGAGACGTTGGCGGGCGGGTTTGTTGGCGACAACTTCCAACGCGGAACTGAGTTGGACCTTGGAAATTCGGATCCCATGGCGAATCAGGCGGGTAAGGCTGTCTGCAAGAGTCTCGAACTGGATCGCCAGGTGGCAGGTATCGAAACAGATCCCGATATGACGCCGCAGGATGGTTTCCGCACTGCCGGGGTCACAGTTCAGCCGGGCCGCAAGATGGGGCACGCCGTGTTCCCTGAGCGGGCCTTCAAAGAACTGGATGACCTCCTCCGTGGTTTCCAGAAGGCAGTCCGGTTCAGGCTCCAGACCAATATGGATTTCCCTGCCTGTTGTGTTGTGAAGGGTGTGAAGGGCGAAGGCGCATTCGGCAAGGTGGAGAGTTCCGAGTTTCGGGTCTCGAATCGAGAGTTTGTGCTGGGCGGAAACCGCACCTCTGTAGCCCAATGGAACGGTGCTGATGCTTCCTTCCATTCCCTCCGGGAGGAGTTGGCCAAGGATGTTGGCGAGAAGCACGGTGTAGTCCAATCGCTCCCGGGTTGACCAGTCGGGCCGGTAGACTTCGGTTTTGACAGGCTTGCCGTGAAAGGCGCCGTAGGGAAAGCCGTTGATGGTGAAGGCGTAGAGGTTGTTGTCCTTCATGAATGCCCGGAAACCGGCAATCGTCTCCGGTTGGCTGAGCGTTTCCGCCGCCATGCGTGATAACCTGAGACCGAGGCCAAACGGTGTGTCAGAGGCGACGCGATCCCGGATGACGAGTGTGTGGGCGCGGATGGCCTCAAGATTCTCCTCCCAGCTCTCGCCGGGATGCACGTTCAGGCAATACGTCAGCTGCAAGGGAGGCTGGTTGCGAAGAATCATGAGATAGTCTCATTGTAGTAGCCGCCGTCTCGGCGGCACTCTTCCGGCGATACCGGCGGGACGCCGGTTACTACAGCGTTATTCATTACTTCCCGCCTTTTTCAGGAATGTGATTCCTTCGGCGATCAAGACTGGATCCATGGAGTGGATTTCGGTCCGGTGTCCGAGTGACGAGGGGAGGGTGATGGTCAGCGGACCGCCCAAATGTTCCTGAAAACGGGCCAGGCCGGTAAGGACGGCCAACCGGCCTTTCTTGTCGCGTGACTCCAGCAGCTTGTGCCATATCGGCAATCCAGAAGACTTCAGCCCGGCGAGGAGCGCACTGAACGACCGTTCGGGGATCAGGCCCGTCCTCATGGCGTAATATGAATCCAATGCGATGCCGATGGCGACGGCCTCGCCATGCCGGATGCGGTAATGAGAGAGCACTTCCAAGTGGTGCGCCGACCAATGCCCGAAATCCAAAGGCCGCGCGCTTCCGGTCTCGAAGGGATCGCCTCCCTCGCGGATGTGGTCAAGGTGAAGGCGGGCACAATCCTTCACAAGCCGCTCCATGACGGCTTTGTCCCGGTTCCTGAGCCGGACGGCATTCTTGCAGAGAAAGCCGAAGAACCGTCGGTCTTTGATCATGGCCACCTTGAACGCCTCAGCGATCCCGGCAATCCAGTCACGGTCCGGAAGCCGATCAAGGAAATCGAAATCGTTGATCACGGCAAACGGCGGGGCAAATGTGCCAAGGAAGTTCTTGCAGCCAAAAAGGTCGATGCCGGTTTTTACGCCCACTCCGACATCGTTTTGCCCGACCACGGTTGTCGGCATTCGCACAACCCGCAATCCTCGGTGGACCAGGGATGCCGCAAGACCGGCCATGTCGAGGATGCCGCCTCCTCCGATGATGAGCACCACACTCTGCCGGTCCAGCTTGCGTTTTGCGATGAGGCTGATCATTCTCGTCACGGCATGAAGGTTATTCTTGGCCTGTTCCCCGCCGCGCAGGATTTCGATGGGGCCGGCCAGTTCCAGTAGTGCGGGATGTGCCTTGAAATATTTCCTGATCGTTGCTGGAAGGGCAGGACTGGATGTCGCCACCCCTTTGTCCAGGCACACCATGACCCGGTGCCGCCGGGACTCATTCAACCGGTTGATGGCATCCGCCAGGCATGAGTTTGTGGGGGCGAAGGTGTTTCGGGTGAAGTGGACTGGGAACGAGAAGGGAACGCAGAGAGTCTGGATTAAGGCACGTTTCATGGCATGGATTCCAATTGGGTCCGGATCAGTCGTGCGAGATCGATTAGGGAATCCGGGGTACCTGAAAGTGGACAGGTGGAAGCCCAAGCGGCGGCATTGCCCGTTACCCGGCCATGGGAGCCCCTGATCCGCGAGGGATTCTGACTGACGGAGATCGGCGGCCAGCCGAAGAAAAGTTCACAGGGATCATAACCCGGCTTGTTATGAATATCCACATGACCGGAATAATCAGGCGCCTCAGGCCTTCGGTGCCACCAGGGATAGGCGAACCAGACGCCGGGATTTGCCGCAAGGACAAGATCCCCGCAGTTCGGATGGGCGATCCCGGCGGCCTGCTGTTCGTCACGCCCCATGATCTGCCCGACTCCCGAGAGCCCGGACAGCACGGCGCGTGTGCTCGCAAGTGCTTGAGTTTGGTTCACGTACACGTGGGCTATTTCATGATCCACCATGGCGAAGGCCTGACTCGAATGGAAGTCCGGATAGAGCATCCCCTTTACCGGTCGGGTCTTCAGAAGGCCCGCGTCATGCAGGGCGCGATTGGGGAGAACCGCCTCCGAGACTGGCTTGATGGCGTAATCACCAAAGACAAGCACATCATAGCCATTCGCATCGGCGGCGGCACGGATCAGAGCGATCTGTTCCATCAGGGCATTGAATGCCCGCCGGGCTTGGCGGGAGTCCGGTCCGTATCGCTGAAGGTCGTAGTCCAGAACCGGCAGATAGGTCATGCACAAATCCGGCGCAAGGGTTGGGTCGGCGAGGAGGGAGGCGGTCGCCCTGGCGATCCAGCGGGAAGACGCCGCCGAGGCAAGTGGACCCCAGTACCGGTGAAGTTGAAAGGCGCCGCCGAGTTTCGCGCAGAGCGAGTCATATAACCCGGCCGGTTGGTTGGCCATGCTCTGAATCATGCCTCCGCCGTGTTTGTGAACCGGGGCGGGTGACAGGAGAATGTCTGCGGCTTCGCCCAGCGATTGCTGCCAGAACAGCATGGCCACGCGTTTTCCCCGTGCCCGGAAGTTGTCCCAGATGCGGGGGCCGTCCACCAGGGCCGACGATTGTTCCCACAGCATGGGGCGCCGGAGATCTCGGTGGTAGAGGCCGTTGGCGATCATGCCATGGCTGGAGGGAGGGGAAGCTGTCCGGAATGATGCCTGGGCGGTGCAGGTGAGTGCCGGAAAAACGGGAGCCAGGGGCGCGAAATCAAGTCCATGCCATTGAGTTCCGCCCTGTTGGCGCAGGAATTCATAACCGAGCCCTGCCGCCTGGATGATGACTAATCGTTTACCCATATTACAACAAACGCTCTGTCCTCTGAATAAGTTCGCTCCGGTCAACTTCCATAAAACCATTTTCCGAGCCAGCCCGATACTGGAAAAGCGATTAGCAGGATCAGAGCCGCCTCCTGGCCTTCAGGACCCGTGAAGGCACAAAGCGCGGCTTGCGTGAAGAGAAGTCCCCTGATTAGTCCTCCCACGGCCGCTTGAATGGTCCGGGGTGGGGCGGACGGTTTTAACGTAATGATCCAGACCACCGACCAGAGTACCGCCATTGCCGCGAGGATCAGTCCCAGGTCCGGCGAATTTGCCGTCGCCCGGTATGCCATCATCGCCAGCCACGCGGTCAATACCACCGGTATGCCCCAGCGTGTGAGGCGTGGGACAGGTGCTCCGGTTGGACAGGCTTCGTCCCGTGCGAGGGACGTGATTGATGCAATGACAAGGGTCAGCGCGATCGCCGACACCATGACCGGTGTTGCCGTGAGGCCGGATATCCCGGTGACGGCGGCTCCCATCAACAGGCTCAATCCCCGGCAGAGCCCCATGGAGAAGGAGGCGAGCCAGGCCATGCGCTTCCCGATGGCATTGTAGAACCAGACCGCGAGAGCGAGGAGCGTGGAGAGCATAAGGGCGATGCGGCCGGCCAAACCGGAAAAGATGATGCCCCCCAGCGTTAGGAGTATGGCAATAGCCAGAACGGAGGTGGGCTTGACTGATCCTGAGGGAATGGGGCGGTCAGGACGTTCTTGGGCATCAATGGACCGGTCAAAGAAATCATTGGCCAACAATCCTGCGGCATAAAGAAGCACGGCTGCGCCCAACAACGGGAAAATCGATGACCAAACCGGTGAGAGACCCAGTGCTCCAGATGCCAGCATGGCGCCGGCGAGGGGGTCGCCCGGCGCCGTGAACAGATTCGGCGGGCGGAGCAAGGTCAGCCATGCCCTACCGTTCATCGGGGTCACGTCTCCACTTTCTGCATTTCGCGGATACACCTTTCCACTATTTTGCGTTTAGCGGAATCTTTTGTCAGTGACATCTCGAACCGCTTGATGGCGGCGGCAACCGTTTTGTATTCGGTTATCCCGAATTCCCGCCCCAATTCCCCGAGAGTCAATCCACTGCGGCGCCGCGCCAGATACAACGCCAGATCACGACCACTATCCCCATGTCGATCCGAAAACTCCGACCAGTTCTCACCGCGTACCCGCTCCACGACCTTTATGACATCTGTAGGACTCACCCGCTTCAGCACCTGTTCCCGGTCAGGTTGCTCCTTGGTCACTCGGCCCACCCAGTCCTTCACCTTCGCCAAAAAGGCCTGCGAGCCGAGCGCCACCTGCCCCCCAAAATCCTCGTATCCTTCTGGCGCGTCTCCCCGGGTTACATGTTCCTGCACATGCTTCCGATACCCGTCCCGTCCACCACACCGCTCCAACAACTCGTTGATCACCAACCATTCCGGCACCGCGCCATACCCGGCATACGCCCCATACGAACTCCACCGGAACGCCCTCAAGGCCTTCAGGCGCCTCTGCACCGCCTCACGGTCCATCGCCACCAGTCCTTGGCTTTCCGCACGGTTCGCTCCCTTACCAAGACCTTGTCGTTTCGTCCTCACAGGATTCAAATGAATGTACACGCTGGCCGACATCGCCCAGGATCCCTCCCCGTCTATCAGAACACTGGAAAATCGACCTTGGAATACATGCCCCACCCGGCCCCGCCTACGGTTGAACCAGACGCTGTAACTGACATTCAGCCACTGTATCGCCGCACTCGCATTCGCCTGCGGCGTTCGAATCAGCAGATGATAATGATTGCCCATCAACACATAGGCATGCAACTCCACCCCATACCGCTCGCTCATCTCAGGCAGCAACTCCAGAAAATGCTCATGATCACGTCCATCTGCAAAGATCGCTCGCCGCTCGATCCCGCGTGCCGTCACATGATACCACCCTCCCGCCACATCTACTCTTACCGGTCTTGCCATCCCACACCTGTACCACTCTGCCCCTTCACTCTCAAGACTTCATTTGCAGAATATGGAGACGTGATAATCATCCAAAGAGTTTGACAAGAAAGGCGGAATCTTCGTTAACGGGCACCAACAACTCGATAACGAAGGAGGCAAGGATGACATCGGTGGCTCTGCATGGTGGACTGGATCTTCACGGCGACAATGTATTCTGTACGTTGATGGATGAGGCAAGGCGGATTGTCTTCGAGAGACGATTTCCGAATGATCTGGCGACGATTCGCGAAGCGCTGGATCCGTATCGGAAACGGATTCAAGCCTTAGCGGTGGAGTCCACCTATAACTGGTACTGGCTTGTTGACGGGTTGCAGGGCTTGAACTACCCGGTCAAATTAGCTAATCCAGCCAGGATGCAAGAAAACATCGGCCTGAAACATGCGGATGACAAGACGGACGCCCGATTCATTGCCCGTCAACTGGTCAATGGGACGTTGCCGGAAGGCTATATCTATCCCGTGGAGACACGCGGGATTCGGGATATGCTTCGAAGGCGAATGCGGTTGGTGCATGCCCGATCTGGTGAGTGGATCAGCCTGGAAAGTCTCATTGCTCGACATACCGGGCGTGACATGGGGGTCAAGGAATTAAAGGGATGTGAGTTAAGCGAGGTACTGGCAGGGCAGCCTCATGCTTTAACGATGGCGCACGCCAGTTTTCGACACATTGAATTTCTCGACAAGGAAATCAAGGCGTTGGAGAAGGCGGTGATGGAGGAGTTGCCGGATCGTGAAGATTACACTCGGCTCATGACCGTGCCTGGCATCGGACTGGTGCTGGCTCGGACGATTCTTCTGGAGACGGGGCCAATCACGCGATTCAAGGAAGCGGGTAACTATGCCTCCTATTGCCGGGCCGTAAAGGCGGAGCACACCACCAACGGAAAGAAGAAGGGTGAGTGTAACGGGAAAAGCGGCAATAAATATTTGGCGTGGGCCTATGTTGAGGCTGCCAACTACGCCGTAAAGTATTCACCCGAGATTCGGACCTGGTTTCAGCGAAAACACACCCGTAGCGGCAAGCGGGTGATTGCTCTCAAGGCCTTGGCCAACAAGCTGTCGAAGGCGTGTTATTTCATACTGCGGGACGGAAAGGATTTTGATGTGAAACGATTGGTAGGCTGAATTTGGGCGGCACCGGGGAACCAGGCTCGGGGTTGGATAACAACCACCAGATGTGATTGGAAGCCGGTGTCTCCCTTCAATTGACGGAAGTTCTTGAAATGAGTTTGACTGTTTCGACTGTAATGCGAGCCAACGAAGAGGTTGGACGCCGGGCATGCCGGGCATGCCCGGCGAGCCCCAGATATGTGATCATCCCTTATGGACGCATTATGGCATACCGGCGGTTTTCTGGCTCCGGCTTACGGATTCGCGGAGTGGGCGATCACGTCGCAAGACGCAGATCGCTAGATCCAGATGGGTGACTGGACGAGACGGCTTTGACCGCTCGACAACCGAACAGAACGAAATAACGACGGATTCAAAACAGCGGCTGATTCAAAACTAACCGGGGTATACGGAGCAAAGACATGAAACGAAAACAGAAATCCGCCTCACGGCGGCGCGGTGAAATATTGCCTATTGACTCCTACTCTTTGATGGGTGACCCCGCTCGGCCCGTTCTGCTGCGAACGTTGCCGGTGTGGATGCGGCGCGGAGCGACGCTAGCCACGACCGGCGTGTTGGGATTCCGATTTCTCCTTTGCCACCGCATCGTCAACCAACTTCAAGAGGAGTTGCCTCACCGGATCTCCTGACCATTTGTGGACTGCCTCCCGCACCAAGATAGCACCGAATATCCAGGGCAGAGGCACTATCGGCAGGAAAAGGGTGGCCACTGCAATCCCTGAGGTGGGATCTTCACTGACAGATCGAACCGTGTAGAGGAACAAGTGCGCCCCGAAGGCGAACAGGCCCCCGCCGAGCACCACGTAAGACCACCTCATGATTGGCCACCGGCGTTCGTCTGCCTTCAGTCGGTCAATCAACTTCTGTTTCTCTGGTTCCATTGTCATGCCACAATCCCAACGTTGACTTTCATGGTCGGCGAGCTTGCGAGCCGTACCGTGCAAAGTCGTGTTGGCGTTCTTATCATTTCTTCTTAAGGACCTCTAATGTTTCGCGCTCCTGATCACCCACCCCGTGAAATCCGCTGGCCATCTCGGTGTCCGTAATGCAAGTATCAATAGGTCGTTTTGTGACATCAATCGAAATACTGAAGTAGCCGCTCTCGCCCTTGTTCATTCCGAGAGTGATCAGGACCACGTTGTGTAATCCGTTGCTTTGGATTATGTACAGCACCTTCGTCATCTCAAGTGCGGAGACCCGCTCTGCTACAATAACATTAACCTGAAGATTGGTGGCGACCTTCCCGAGCTTACACAATATCTCATCAAGCTTACCCGCATCGACTGGCTTGTCATTAACACAGTAAGTTACGCGGTTGCTTTCATCGCATGACAATGCGATTTGAAACATTTTTGCCGTAGCTGCGTGAACAGAGGAGAGCAATAATAGAATTCCTGATATCCATACTAGATGTCTTTTTTTCATAATATCTTATGCCAACGTCGCAAATCTCGGGCGGCGAAGTCGTACCGAGCATTTGCTGGTTCTGCAATTCATCTACTTGCCTGTTGGGGGCTTGTACGTGAAGCACCCCCGAACGTCATTGTCCTTGTCAGAGCGGGCAACCAGTTCTACCTTGTATGCGGTGCCATCGCGTGTGACTTTCAGAATACCCTCGGTCGCGATCTTGTTGTTTCCCGGCGGCTCAAAGAATGTGACGTTAAACGTGGGTGACAGTTTGTACTCTCCCGGGACCTTGGGGATTTTGACAATCAGCGTGGGAACGCCAAATCGTTTGAACTTCTCCGGCTCTTCCTTTTCGACGACCTCAACACCGTAGTGGTCCTTATCATTCGAGAAGGTTCTCTCATACGCAAAGAGTCCGCGCCAGTCTTTGCCGGAGTGGCGACCGGCAAGTGGCTGATTCGGAGCAGCCTTCGGTAATGATGGACTGGATTCGATTGCGGGTTTCACGGTCACGGTGAGACCGTCCGACAGGTCTTTCGCCGCGAGCAAAGGCGTAAAGTCACTTGGTTGTTTGGATGCATGGGATTTATGAAACCGCCATGTGCCATCCTGTTTCACAAACAGGAAGGAAACGTATCCGTCCCCCTTGACGTGGTACGGATATTCAGCGTCTTCGCCAGGACTTGCATCAGAGATCAATTCGCTGTTGGCCTGTTGGTCGGCAGGTATATCGTCCTTCAACCCCATCTCTTTCATCTCATTCGCCTCTTGTTTCAACCAAGAGTCCTTGTACTTCACCTTCACCTGAAGAATGGCGCGGTCCGCTGTATTGCTCTCTTTGATGATTGTGAACGAGGCGTACTTATCTTCCGGAGGCACCTTCTCGTTTAGGTTCAACTGACCTGACGTGGCCTGTTCCAGACCAGAAACAACCGCGAAGGATTCCTTGGATACGATCTTTCGCCATTCCCCTAAAGTCGCACCCTTGCGCTGAAGTTGAATGTACGCATCCAGCGCCATCTTTTGCGATGACGGTGTCGTTTGAGCCGTCACCTCTGCCGCAAACGTTGCCGCCAGTAGAACCCCACACAAGATCATTGCAGTTGCTTTCATTCCTTCTTCTCCTTTTGCAGAACGAATAGCGTTTTATCCCATATGCGGCGAGGATAAACCCGTGCGTGCTGGCGATCAACCGAAAAACCTCGCCGGATTTGGGATAAAATGCCGTTGGACGGAGCCGCGTGCTACAGGGAGT
>Ga0073936_10006105_pt1 | contig 16005 bp, 12 predicted proteins | sample AliMusrvi5mmetaG_FD_87041 | JGI IMG/M metagenome (GOLD analysis project Ga0073936, IMG submission 87041) | Freshwater lake bacterial and archeal communities from Alinen Mustajarvi, Finland, to study Microbial Dark Matter (Phase II) - Alinen... | ecosystem: Environmental > Aquatic > Freshwater >... | reverse complement strand
TTCCTGGTGCTGGTGCCGCGCCACTTCGAGCGCAGCCGTGAAGTGGGGCGCGAACTGAAGGAGCGCGGTGTGAAGTTTTCCTATCGTAGCGAGCTCCTGTCCCAGGAGCAATTGGCCCCGGGCGAAATTGACTGTCTGATCGTCAACACGACCGGCGAACTGAAATACTTTTACGAGCACGCGACGATTATCTTCGTCGGCAAGAGCCTGACGGCCGAAGGCGGCCAGAACCCGATCGAGCCAGGCGCGCTGGGCAAGGCGATGGTCTTTGGTCCTAACATGCAGAATTTCGCGGATGTGGCCCGCAGTTTCCTGCGACAGGACGGCGCGGTACAGGTGCAGGACGCGGCGGAACTCGAGAAAGCCCTGGGCGACCTTTTGGGCGATGAAGCCCGCCGGGCGAAACTAGGCGGCAACGCGCTGAAAGTGGTTCACGAGAACCTCGGCGCCATCGAGCGCACTGTGGACATGATCATGGAGCGCCTCGCGAACAGCTAGCTGCACATTGAGCCGCATCGTCCGAACCAAGCCTGGAGCGCCAACGCCTCGTGGCTAGCTCAGAATCCGGCGTCCTTCGTCGAGGAAGATGCCCTTGAAGTTCATTTCGAGGGCCTGCGGATTAGAGGCTTTGCCCAACGCTTCCTGTTCACTCACTTTACCCTCTTTCACAAGGTTGAAGAGGGCCTGGTTGAAGTTGATCATGCCGTCATCACCCCCGGTCTCAATAGCGGCGGCTAGCTTGTCGAGGCGGTTTTCCTCGATCAGCTTCCTGACGGTCGGAGTGTTGATCATGATCTCCAGGGCGGGCGTCATGGACCCGGCCAGCGTGGTCACCATGCGCTGGCAAACCACGGCCTGCATGGTGCCGGCAAGCTGACGGCGAATCTGCTCGCGTTCGTCGGCCTTGAAGAAGTCCAGAATGCGGCTAATGGATTGTGAGGCGTTGGTGGTGTGGAGCGTGGACAAGACCAGGTGACCGGTGTCGGCCGCGCTCATAGCGGAGGTGAAGCTGATCGAGTCGCGCATTTCGCCGATCATAATAATGTCGGGGTCCTGCCGGAGGATGTGCTTGAGGGCATGATGGAAGGAGAGAGTATCCAGGCCGACTTCACGTTGCTCGATGACGCATTGATTATCTTCGAAGACGTACTCGATGGGGTCTTCGAGGGTAACAACGTGCTTTTTGAAGTTGGCGTTGATGTGCTCGATCATGGCCGCGAGCGTGGTGGACTTGCCACAACCAGTCGAACCGGCGAGCAGCACGATGCCGCGAGGGGATTCGGCGATCTTCTTGGTCTGCTCAAGCAGGCCCAATTCTTCGAAGCTGGGAACGTGGGTTTTGACGTAGCGCATGGCGAGGCACCACTGGCCACGCTGCTGGAACAAGTTGGTCCGAAACCGGCCAATGCTGGGGATGAAATAGGAAAAGTCCGCTTCGCGCTCCTGCTCGATGCGTTTGCGCAAATGCGCTGGCGTAATCTGATCGACGATGCTGTTCATCCACTCGATGGTCGGGAACGGGCATTCGATGGCGATCAACTGCCGGTTGATGCGAAAGATGATCGGGGTGGAGATCTTAACGTGTACGTCCGAAGCCCCACCATCAACAGCCGTCTTTAGGATACGATGAAACATTTCCATATCGCACAGGCTAGCCGCTTGCGACAAGGAGCTAAAGCTGAAAATCTGGCTGCGCGCGAGGCTCAGGCCTCTTGGTCGAGGGAACTCAGTGCTTTGAAGGCGAGTAGGGCGTAGTTGCCCGTATCGGGTTGGAAGACGCACATCCCGGATATCAATACCAGGAAGAACGCCCCGATGCTTCCAACAAATCTCAGCGCGGAACTACCCGAGTGGCGCGTGGGCCAGCGTGTCGAGGCGCGCCTGCGCCTGCTTGGAAAGACCGGTGAAGACCATCGAAACGTGATAGCCGGCGTGCCGGTTACCAGTGCATGCGATGACTACCCCCGTGCAGTGCACCCTGCCGCCGTCCTTGGGAGACTGCAGAGTCAGGGTCATCTCGGCCCACTCCGAGAACGGTGTGGCGCTACGGAACTCGATGCCATTCTTGTGAATGATCACAGAGTCGGGGGAGAGGGACAAGCGCGTCTGCCGCGCTTCGATGGTTACTTCATGGAACGAACTAGTGGCTCGAACTTTTCTCGCGCTCATACAGCACCGTCAAAATAACATACTGCGCAAATTCGTCAAATTGAAAAGGCTCCCTGGCAGAATAAGGCTTACCACTCAATAACTGCCGCGCCCCAAGTCAAGCCGGCCCCGAAAACCACCATCAAAATCAAATCGCCCCGCTGAATCCGCCCGGAGGTAACCGCTTCATCCAGCGCGATGGCCACCGAGGCCGCTGAGGTATTGCCGTATTTATGAAGGTTGACAAAAAGCTGCTCGGGTTTGGCCCCAAGGCGCTCGATCACGGCATCAATGATGCGGCGGTTGGCCTGGTGGGGAATGATGCACTTGATTCGCGAAACATCGAGTTCACATCGGCTCAAGGCTTCCCGGGCGGCAGTGAGCATCGCCTGGACGGCATTCTTAAAGGTCTCCTTTCCTTCCATCCGCAAATAATGCATGCCCGCGCTGACGGATTCGGCGGTAGCCGGGCAACGGCTACCTCCGCCGGCCATGAACAGCAGGTTCGCTTTCCTTCCGTCGGCACCCATGACCGCGGTCAGCAAGCCGTGTGCGTTGGGGCGATTCCGCAAGATGGCGGCCCCAGCGCCGTCGCCGAAGAGCACGCAGGTGTTGCGGTCTTTCCAGTCCACAATAGAAGAGAGCTTCTCTGCACCGATGACCAGGATGGTGTCATAGGTGCGGGACATGATGAACTGCTGGGCGATTTCGAGTCCGTAGATGAAACCCGAGCATGCGGCCTCCAGGTCGAAGCCGGCAGCGCGGTGGGCGCCGATCTTGCGCTGCACCAGGCAGGCGGTAGAGGGGAAGGGCATGTCCGGAGTGATCGTCGCCACGATAATGAGATCAATCTGGTCGGCCGTGACGCCGGCACAATGCATCGCGCGGAGGGCGGCCTGTGCGCCCAGGTCGGAAGTGAATTCGTTCTTGGCTGCGATCCTGCGCTCTTTAATGCCGGTACGGGTGGTGATCCACTCATCCGTAGTGTCCACCATTTTCTCCAGATCCGCATTGGTAAGAACTTTGGCTGGCACATAGGAGCCGACGCCGCTGATGGAGCAGCTCCGGCCCTCGAAGTTATACCTGGCTCGCGGGTTCTTGAATTTAGTGGTGGACGACGGACTCATTCCTTCGTGAAAAGGTCAGTTCTGGGCCAGCTCCGTTGCGGCAACCGTTTGCCCGACAGAGAGCCGTTCGTTCGCGCGCGCAATTTCCTGGGCGATTGTCTGGTCCACATGGTGCTGGATGTTCTCGGTGGTAACGCGGATCGCGTTGGCGATGGCGCGTTCACGGGCGGAGCCGTGGGCTTTCATCACGGTGCCATTGAAACCGAGCAGGGGCGCGCCACCGAAACCCTCGGGATCCATGCGCCGCTTGATCGCGCGGAAGGCGTTCTTGGCGAGCAAGGCGCCAAGCTGGCGGCGCGGATTAGCTGTCAGCTCGCGTTTGAGCATGGAAAACATGGCCAAGGCGAGACTCTCGCACGTCTTCAGCACAACGTTGCCGACGAACCCGTCACAAACGACCACATCCACATGGTTCCGGAACAAGTCATGTCCTTCGATGTTGCCGATGAAGTTAAGATCGAGCTGCTTGCAAAGCTTGAAGGCTTCGAGAGTCAATTCATTACCTTTCGAGTCTTCAGTGCCGATGCTGAGGATGCCGACGCGAGGGCTCTTGTACCCGAGAATCTCCCGGGAGTAAATGCTGCCCATAACGGCATAATGCGCCAGATGTATGGGTTTGCACTCAATGTTGGCCCCGGAATCGAGCAGGACAAACTCGTTTTCCGGAGTGGGGATGACAGTCGCGATGGCGCCGCGATCCACACCCGGAATCCGGCCGAGCTTGAAGGTCGCTGCCGCGAAGATGCCACCAGTATTGCCGAGCGAGACCACGGCATCCACTTTGCCCTCACGGACCAACTCCACCGCGCGGGCGATAGAGCAATCCTTCTTCCTCCGCAGCGCAGCCGCGGGTTTGTCGGCCATCGTTAGGACCTCACTGGCGTGGACCACGCGCACCCGGTGGTCGCGAAAACCGCGTTGTGGCAAGGCAGCATGGATTTCGCTTCGATTGCCGACAAGGTAGAGGGAGGTAATTCCCGGGTCGGCTTGCAGGGCTCGCTTCGCGCCTTCGATCACGACCCCGCAGCCGTGGTCGCCACCCATGACATCCACTGCAATTCGCATAGGCAGACCGGGAGCGGCGAAAGGCGCTCCGCGGCAAGGAACCGGTCAGGCTCCGGCAGTCACGGTAATAACCTGGCGCCCCTTATAATAGCCGCATGCGGGGCAAACCCGATGGGGCCGGTAAGGGGCCGCGCACTGCGGACAAGAACTGATTTGCGGCAGGGACAGCACACTGTTATACGCGCGGCGCATGCGCTGACGACTTCGCGACGGTTTTCGCTTAGGGACACCCATAATTATCTAAAGTTTCAGTTTGTTTAACTCGGCCCATGCCGGCGAACCCATGTCGGTCTTGCCGGTGCCGCTGGCGTTTATTGCCTTACCAATTGACGTCTTTGGCAAACCGCGGCATTCCGGGTTACAGACCGGATGTCGCGGAAACTCGAGGAGAATATCTTCCCGCACATACGGCGTCAAGTCCACATAGTCGTTAACCGCGACCGCGCAATCCTCGCCGCTCAAGGGCAAGTGGCAAGTCCAGTCGTCCAGAGTTAGGTGATACTGGAACGGCTTGAGGCAGCGGACGCACTGGCATTCCAGGACCAGATGCAGACGGCCTTGAACCAGCAGGCCGTCTTCCAGCTTCTGGACCTCGAGCGAGTGCTCCAGAGGATGCCGGACTTGGATGACCTCATCGTGCGGATCAATGTCCAATTCCTCGACTGGCAGGCTGCCCTCCAGACAGATGTTATGTGCCTCCAAATGGCACAGATTGACGGCCAAAGGCATAAAACTCCCTTCTACTCCGGCTTGGGGCTGAATTTGGCTGCCAAGGCCGTCCGCACGTGCGCCGGCACAAACGCGCTGACGTCACCTCCCAGTTGGGCCATTTCCTTGACGATCCGGGAACTCAGAAAGGTGTAAGTGTCCTTTGGCATCATAAAGATCGTCTCAATTCGTTCGTTTAGCTTACGATTCATCAAGGCCAACTGGAATTCAAATTCAAAATCGGAGACCGCGCGCAAGCCGCGCACGACGGCCTGGGCAGAGCGCCTTTCGACGTAGGCAACAAGTAGACCCTCGAAGGAGTCGGCCTCGACGTTCGGCAGGTGCCGGATGGCGCGTGCCACCATCTGCACCCGCTCCTCCAGAGTGAAAAGTGGGTGCTTGCTGTCGCTTTTGGCCACCGCCACGATGACCTGGTCGAACAACTTGGTCGCCCGTTGGAGGACATCCAGATGGCCGTTGGTGATGGGATCGAAACTTCCCGGATAAATCGCCGTGCGCATGGACACTAATATATCAAGTGCGCGGCGGATGACGAGGAGGAAAAGCCTTGCCCTTATCCGCTCGATCGTTGAAGGAACCCGGTAACTGAGGTGGCGTCGGTCGCCGGGGCGCTCGAGAACTCCTCTTCCAACGGTGGGGCTCCGGGCGGGCGCCAGGGCACCTCATAAGCCTTCACCGCAGAGCGGAATCCCTTCACGTCTCGAGGGGGGAGCTCCACACAGGTCGCGGCTAGAGCCGGGTCGTCCCGCAGGATGTGCTCGAAAGTGGCCTGGCCGATGAACACGCGCCCCCGTCCCGATGCGCTCTCCAGCCGGCTAGCGAGGTTTACTTCACGGCCAAACACAGTGTAATTCTGCATCTCGACGGCGGAGCCCATCAGCCCGACGGTCGCCATGCCCGTGTTGATGCCACTGCCCAGGTGCAGAATCGGCAGCATAGGCTTTGGGCGCAGGCCGGCGGAGATGCGGGTCAGGTTCTCCAGCTCTCGCTGCTTGTTCTCCGCCAATCGTTGCCGGTTCAACTGATTTATGGCCCGCTGCGATTCGATCGCCGCGCGGACGCAAGCCAACGCGTGCTTTGGATTGGGCGTCGGCGCACCCCAGAAGGCCATGACGCAGTCGCCAATGAACTTGTCAAGCGTGCCGTCCTGTTTGATCACCGTGTCGGCCACCAATCCCAGATAGCGGTTGACGGTATCGAGGGTTTCTCTGGCTTGTTCATCATAGCAACCCTCGGCGGCTGGCCCGACGAGGTTGTTCTCCCGCACAAATTCGGCGATCCGTTCCTGGCTGGTATCGGTCAGTTCAGTAAACCCGCGCACATCGGCGAAGAACACGGTGATTTCCCGCCGCGCGCCGCCAAGCGCAAGGGTCTCGGCGGACAGCAACTCATTCACGACCTTGGGCGAGACAATCTTCGAAAAGATCGTCTTCACCCGGCGGCGCTCAGCCTGCTCGAATACCACCCGCCAAGTGACCAGGCAAATGTGCGTCATCAGCAGTGCGCCGCCCACCGGCAACACCAGCGGAAGCCAATAGCGGGTCTGCACGTAAATGACGAAACCGAACACAATGTAAGCCACCGCTAACAAGGCGACCAAGGCCGCAGCCGCTAGGACGCGCAACTTCCAGGTCAGAATCGCCGCTATGATGCCTAACACAACTATCAGGGCCAACTCGACCGGGAGCGGCGCTCGCTGAATGAACCGTCCGAGGAGGATCGAGTTCGCTACATTCCAGTACTGGCTCACCAGCAACGTGTCCGGCTTGAGCGGCGTGGCCCCCCGGTCGTCGCCTGTAGCGCTCGAACCGACTACGGCGAACTTGCCCTGCCAGTGGTTCGGGAGCTCATTCGTCTGCCCTTGTAGGCGCAAGCTATCCTGTAACAAGAGGTCCCGAATGGCCTCCTGCGTCAGTTGCGGATGGTTGGGCGGCATGCACCAGTCAATGTAGAAATAACCGTCGGCATCAACCGGGATGACGCGCTCCATGCCGCTGGAGCCGCGCAATCTGACGCGGCCCTGCGCAAGGTCAACCTCGGCTTTGGCCAAATCGAGGTTCAGTCCCATCGCTGCCAACAAGATGCCCATGTGCCACAGGCGTTCCTCGGTGAAGGGCTTCGCCATCCTCGCCACACCGGGAGGCAGTTTATCACCAGCAAATGCTGTCAGATCAAAATTCCCCGCCTGGTCGAGCGGCACCTTGATATCATCGGCTCCCGAGCGAGGCAAAACCACTTGGCCGGCCTCCAAGCGGGCAAGGTGCAAATCCACTCCAAACTCCGGGTCCGCCGCCAGTTGCCGGAACGCAAAATGCCACTTGCGGACAACTCGAAACGCCCGTGCCCGGCGCAATTTGCCGTCGAAAGAGTCCTTTTGAATGGAGATATCTCCCCCAGCCAACGCGTTGGTTAGAAATAACGGAAGCGGCGTGAGGTACTCGGACACTGCGAGAATGACATTACCAGCGCGCCGCAGTTGGAGCGCGAAGAAATCATCCGATTTCGGCTCTGTCCCGTCCGCCATGCGAACCCGCGGGTGATCCGGGCGCGGTTCGTCGAAGATGATATCGAGGGCGACCGCTTTGGCCCCTTGGGCTGCCAGTTCCTCAACCAACCGGCCGTAAAGTGACCGGGGCCAGTAGAGGCCGTAGTAGTAGCCAAGGAACTGGTTGGTGCGCACAAAGGCGATGCTGGCATCGTCAATGACCACAAAACCGAGGTTCGTCGCGACCGTGGGGGCGTATTTGAACGCCTGGCGAGCACGCATGTCGTAAGTCGTCCGCTCCAAACCCTCGAAATAATCCAGCCGTCCCCATTGCAGGAGCCCCACCAGGACGATGATGCCACCAGCAATCAGAACCGGTATGTGCTTGATGGGCTTGAGCTTCATTGGCTCCAAGCAAACAAAAAAGCCAGAGCAACGCAACGTTGCTCTGGCTTTGGAGAGCGAAGGCCGGGAATCAGCCGGCCCGAGATAACTTAGAACCGTGAAACGGGTGGTGGAGGACTGACCTGCTGCACTTGGACGGGCGGAATGTAAACTAGGGGCACAATATTGTTGATATCCGGTGGCTTGAGCCCTTGTGGCACCATCATCAGCCCAGCCTGCAGTTCCTTGACAAGGATGTCCATGCCCACCTTGTCGCTATCCGGCAATGGACTGAGCGTGCCGGTACGGATGTCGAACATCTGCATGGTCATGATGACTTGCGTCACAATTGAGCCAGCGGAGCCAGTGTAAGCCGCCACCATCGAACCTTCTCGCACCTTGATAACTCCCTCCGCGAAGCACTCGTAAACGGTCCCCTTAATACCAGCCACACCGTTCGGAAGCTTCACCTCATACTTCGAGGCGGCACTCATTTTCTTCACCGACCCGGTGATATGACCCGCTTTGAGATCAAGTGCTGTCTCGGTCACCACAGCTTCCCCGGTTTGCGTTACCGCCAGCTTATCCACGCCCATCAGAGTGTTTTCCCAAAGCCGAACAATGTTCTGCTCCGCCATGGGCATGTAAGACAACATGTCGGAAGGGACCGAACGGGCCACGGGCGCAGAGGCATCCCCCAGAACGAGATCAACCCGGGAGTCGGCGGCGGTTTGAATGGCGGTTCCAGGTCTGACCACATCACCGAGTTTGAGCGGTTGCCAGACGTTATTGCCTGTGGAACAACGGACGGCACCTTTCAGGCGGACCACTTTCGCGGCGCTTTGATCACCTGACTGGGCGGCGAGAGTGGAAACCATGGCGAGCGCTACCCCGCACGCAACCAAGCTGTTTAGTATGCTTCGAGTTTCTTTCATATTTGCTCCTAGTCAATGGACTGATTTAATCTACGTGCAATCTTAGATTTCCGGTTTGGTTTGTCAACGGAATAATGTATTTTTTTTTGCTGCCATTTCGGCCCCAAGAACGCGCCCAGAGCAACCTGGAAACAGGAGGATTCCCACCAATTTCCATTCATCGTAGCGGAAAACTGAGTTTGGCGCTGATTTCGTTGGTTGCAGCCTCCAACATTCTGTTGTTTACAATTTGCAGGTAATTGCCCGCTACGGGGTTGCCCTCTCCTTTCAGGCGGAGAGAGCGTTCGAACCAGGGCCGGGCGGCAGCAAAATCCCCTAATTGGACGTAGTGGAGGCCGAAGTGTGTAGCTGTAAGGTAGCTGTTTGGGTCCAGCTCCTCCGCTCGCTGAAAACGCGGGAATGACTCGTCAAACCGCCCCAGCCAATCCAGACACCAGCCATAGCCAACCCACGGATTCATCTGAGTATATCTACCCCAAGGATTTAAGCTAATGCTACGACGGAACCACTCCATCGCCTGCTCTGCCAGTTGCGGGTAGTTCTGCCCCCCCTCCGAGGATTGCATGCGGAAGACCTCGCCGATGTCACAGGCGGTATCCGCGTTCATTGGGTCGGCCGCGTAGGCTTTCTGCAAACACGCGGCCTGCGCCTTTGAAAAGGCCGAGGCGCGGGCGGCACGCCTCAGCCAGACATATTCGTTCGCATGATGCCAACCTTGATTTCCTAAGTAAACCAAACCAGCCAGCATTACCGCGCTGGCAAGCACCTTGCCCCACGCCCGAACCGTTACCCAGTATTTCTCGGTCGCGAAACGCAGGCAACCGCTTAACAAAGCCATAAGTGTAATAGCCAGGATCGCGTTCGCGGGGATATGCATGTTAAAGTCCACCGCCGAGTGAACGAGAATGGCCGCCAAGCCGATTGACGCGCCTAGCACGAAGGCGAATTTGCCGCTATTCCTTCCTCCCCCCAGATCTCTCGGCGTGCCGCGCACGACCGACCAGGTCTTCCGAAGCCCCAGGCCGAGCAGGACCCAGGCTGAGGCCACCAGCGCCGTGCCCACGACGCCCCATTCGGCCAGGGCATTGACATAATCGTTGTGAGCCCAATGGGGCCGCAACTGCACGTCGCCGGGCCGATATTGGAGAAACCGATAATCGTAATGGCCCGGTCCTGCCCCCCACCAGACGTTGTCCTGCCAGACCTGGCAAGCCGTCCGCCACATGATAATCCGCGTGTCGTCTTCGACCCTGCCCGTCCCAGTAAGCATCGGCTTGAGCCGAGCCTGAACCGCAGGGCTGTGGGGCAGGAAGTAAAGCCCGGCACCCAGGATGACCACCAACAACACGAACGACGGCAGCCGATAGGTCCGGTGCAACAGCAGCGCGCTGAAGAAAAGCCCCATGGCCAGAGTCGTTGAAACATAAGTTCCGCGCGAGACCGTAACCAGGATACCGGCCACAAGGACCAGTGAGGCGTACCCCAGGAGAACTTTGCCCACGGGCTTCAGCCGACCCATCAATGTGTAAGCCAGGCCCAGCGGCAACAGCATCTCCAAAAACCCACCCAGGTGATTCGGATGGACATAGGTGCCTGAGCCACGGACCTTATGCGGCACGGGGATGTTCCACACCCACGGGGAGTGCGTGATGAATTGATACACAGCGTAGAAGGAAATTGCCATCGCCAGAAAGACCAGCGTGCACGTGATAATTAGGATGGATTCCTGCCGGTACAAATTGTTAAGGACGGCAAAAAACAGGCAAGCATAGACCAGGACATGGATCAGTTCCTGCCGGGCAACGTATTCGATGTCAGCCGTCAGATACCGACCGATGGCGAAAGCGGTGAAGGCAACGACGGCCCAGCAGATCGGCGGCCATAGCAACTGCGGCCGTGGGCTAACCCAGAGTCGTGCTCCCCATAGCACCAGCACACCCATCGTCAGCCCCTGGATGGTCAGAAACTCCAACGGACGCACTGCGCCGGTCGCCAACGGACCTAGGACCAGAATGGCAAGAACCAGGCCGAGGATGCCCCGCTCGCACCAGCTATCAAGAGTATCGCGGTTCATCAGCCCTTGGGCACGAACTCCCGCGGGTCGGTAATTTTACCCGTTAGGGCGCTCGCGGCCACCGTGGCCGGGGACGCTAAGAAAACCTGGGATTCCAGGTGGCCCATGCGGCCGGGAAAATTACGGTTGGTGGCGCTGATGCACTTGAGCGGCGTGTTCATCCGGCCGAACGTGTCCACTGGACCGCCGAGGCACGCCGCGCAGCCAGCATTCTCAGTCATCTGCACCCCGGCGTCGGTGAGGATCTGCCAGATGGTCTTGTCACCCCACCGCGCGCTCTGCAAGTCGTGCACGATTTCCGGCGTCGCCGGCACCCCGAAGGTGTCAATCACCACGCGCTTGCCTTGTAGCACGGTGGCGAATTCGAGAAAATCGCTCGTCTTACCACCAGTGCAGGAGCCGATGTATGCCCGGTCGAGCTTGATGTCCCCAAGTTCCTTGGCGAGCTTGCGCTGGCCGGGATTCGGATGGCAGGCGACCGTCGGTTCGAGCTTGGACAGGTCGAGCACGAGTTCATAGGCGAACTTCTCCTTCCTGTCGCGTTTGACCGGCTCGTAGGCCGCCTTCGTCCCGTTGAGTTTGCAGCGGTAATCCACGTGGGCCTGCGTCTGCGCGTCGAATTCGAATATCCCGTTCTTGCCGCCCGCTTCTATGGCCATGTTGGCGATAGTCATGCGGTCATCCATGCTCAGGCCGGCCACGCCCGGGCCGTCGAACTGCAGCGCGCGATAAGTGGCGCCGTCGAAGCCGATTTCGCCAATGCAATGCAGGATGATGTCCTTGGCCATGACGCCTGGCTGAAGTTCCCCTTCGAGCCGGAAATGCATCGTCTCCGGCACCTTGAGCAGCAGTTTACCGGTGCCCAGGACAAACCCCGCATCGGTGTTGCCAATGCCGGTGGCGAACTCGTTGAACGCGCCCGCCATGCAGGTATGCGAGTCAGTTCCAAACAAAACCTCGCCCGGGCGCGTGTGGCCCTTTTGCGGCAACGCCGTGTGGCACACGCCCGCGTAACGTGACCCGTGCTGGCGCTTGAGCATGCCTTGGCTGGGATCGAACACCCAATGGCCGTTCGGTTCGTCGATCACGTCGTAGAAATAGCGGATGCCCTGTTCCCGAGCGAACTCGCGCAGTAAGTCCACGTTGCGGTTCGACTTGGAGTCCGCGGTGAAAATGTAATGGTCCGGCATAATAACGACCTTGTCGGGATCCCAGACCTTCGCGGTCTTTCCAAACTCGCGTCTGAAGATCCCGATCGTGCCGGGACCGCAAATGTCGTGCGTCATCAGGACATCGGCCTTAACCCACACATTGTCTCCAGCCTGCACCCGGGATTTTCCAGCCGCCCGGGCAAGTATCTTTTCCGTCAAAGTCATAAAGCCCGCTAAGTTACCTGACCGGTATGCTCAATTCAATATGCAATCCTGGGCCGCCGCTTTCGGCGTGCCGTCGCCGGTTACCTGGGCTATGTTCCACGGCGATATGCGAATCACCAACTACTTAATGGCACATTGGCCGGCATTGCGATCGACTCAGAGCGCTTCGCTTGGCTCGCTTTTCCTGCTGGCCGCTGCCCTGGCCACTGGCTGCTCTCACACCTCAAAGAACGAGGGTCGCTCCAGCATAGCTGAAGTCCGGCCCGCACCGCTGCCACCCCTTTTTCTCAACGGTCCGATGGCCCTGCTGCTGACAAACACCGGCGGTTTTCGCGCGCACGTTGTCCTCGAAAGCGGAGTATCTCCCAATGCCCTGCAATTGACCGCGGGTGAACTCATGGGCCGTGGAAGCAAATTGCTGTTCGCGCCCGCACCCCCTGTGAAGTCCAAGAAGCAAACTAGCGCAGCGGATTCCGCCTTCATTTGGGATGTGATTGAGAACCGCGGCTGGGTGCTCAACGATCCTCTACAGGCTTACGCGCCCGTCTCCTCCAGCCGCCAATTCACCAACGTCGCACCCGCCGTCACGCTCAACGGTGCTGCGCCCGAGAAGATCGATGGGCATTCCTGCCGACCGGAAGAAGTGACTGTCACCTCGGCCGACGGGACAGCAACGGTCTTTCGGGCGTGGAGGACGCCGGATTTACACGGGCTCCCACTCCGCGTCACCTGCCCCTCCACCGGGGCCCCGCTCACCCTGACCTTGTCCAACGTCCGGCTGGAGACGATGCCAAATGACCTGTTTCTGCCTCCCACCAGCTTCACCAAGTATGAGAGCTCTGAGGCCATCATGGCCGAGTTGTTCTTAAGAAAACACAATCTGAATCGGAAGCCGACTTACCAGCGGGAAGAGAGCGAACCGCCCACCGGGCCAGTCGCCGGCCCGCCGGTCCGACCACTCTAACGGTCAGCGCATTAGCGCCATCTGCTTGGGTGTCATAAGCCACTCCAGGGCGGCGCAGTGGCCAGGTTTCAACGATTCGGTCGAGAGCTTGCAGAAGCCGCCCTTCTTCATGACTACAGTGAAGTCTTCCCTGCCGGACACCAGCAAACTTATCAGCCCGCTCAAGAAAGGTTCGTGGCCCACCAGCAGTACGCTCTCAGGGGAAGGCTTAATCGAATTCAGCAACTCGACCAGTTTCTTCGTGCTGCCATTAGGTGTCAGGCTGTCGGACAATTCCAGCTTCTTGCGCGCCTTCAGGACCTCGGCCACGATCTCTGCCGTCTGGCGCGCCCGCAGATACGGGCTGGAGAGAATCAAGTCGAAGGACAATTCGAGCGCCTCCATTGCGCCGGCGATTTGCCTCATCTTACGCTCGCCCTCCGAGGTGAGCGGCCGGTCGGCATCAGTCTCATAACCGGGGGTCCCCGGTTCCACGGCGATACCGTGGCGCAGGATGTAGAGTTTCATGATTTCCGAGCTTTCATACCGTAGTTACGTCTTGGGCTTCCGCGCGGCGACGGGCGACGGGGCAAGCCGGACCTGCGGATACCGGCGCTTGCCGTCAACCGGTCTCGGCGTCGTATCTTCTTCCGTACCAGTCAACGCCATGAACTCGAACTGGCTGCGCCGAATTTTGCCACCATCGGATGGAGTCGCGCGCCGATACGAGCCGTCGGACTGCAGGAATCGGGCTTTGGCACTGTCTGCCAGCGAGACGGGGAGGATCTCGCGGATTATTCGTTCGCGCAGCACGCCGTCCTCGATAGGAATACCCAGCTCGATGCGCCGGTAGAAATTGCGCGGCATCCAGTCCGCGCTGCTGATGAAAACCTCCGGCCGGCAGCCGTTCTCGAAATAGTAAATGCGGCTGTGTTCGAGGTACCGATCCACAATGCTACGCACGGTGATGTTCCGGCTGATACCCTTGAGGCCGGGTCGCAGGCAGCAGATGCCGCGCACGATCAGATCAATCTTCACTCCCGCCTCTGAGGCGCGATACAGGGTCTCGATAATCCGCCGGTCCGCCAATGAGTTGATCTTAAGGATGATCCGGGCGGGCAACCCTTGGCGCGCGTTGTCGGCCTCACGATTGACAAGCTCGAGCAGCCGATTGGGCAAGTCGAAGGGCGCAGCCAAGAGCTTGCCCAGACTCTGGAACTGGCAGATGCCAGTCAGCAGGTTGAAGAAGTTGGTGACGTCCTCACCGAACTCCGGGCGGCAGGTCAGAAGGCCCAGGTCGGTGTAAATCTTCGCGGTAGTCGGATTATAATTGCCTGTGGCTAAGTGGACGTAACGGCGGATTTGCAGTCCCTCCCGGCGTACTACCAGACAGCTCTTGGCGTGAATCTTGTAGCCCACCAAGCCGTAGACGACATGCACGCCCGCCTCCTCGAGCTGTCGTGCCCACTGGATGTTGTTGGCCTCGTCAAATCGCGCTCGCAATTCCACTACCGCCGTCACCTGCTTGCCGTTTCTCACCGCGCTCTCGAGCGCGCCGATGATGCGCGGGTCGCCGCCGGTGCGATAAAGCGTCTGCTTGATGGCCAGCACGTCCGGGTCCGACGCCGCCAGTTGCAGAAACTCCACCACGCTGTTGAAGTTTTCGTACGGGTGATGCAGCAGGATGTCCCGTGCGCGGATGGCAGCGAACAAGTCGGGGCGCTCGCGCAGGCTGGCCGCCACCGGCGCGACGAACGGGGGGTCGCGCAGCTCCGGCGAATGATCGCCCTCGCATAGGGCCATGAGCCGCGTCGGGTTCAACGGCCCATTAATCAAGTACAGGTCATCTTCTTCCAGTCGCAGCGTCTTAAGCAGCGGCTCGCGCACGCCCGGCGGGCACTGGTGATCTATCTCCAGCCGCACGGCGTCTCCCTTGCGGCGGTTATGCAACTCGTTCTCCACCGCCTTGAGCAGGTTGGCCGACTCCTCCTCGTCAATGTAGAGCTCGCTGTTGCGTGTCACTCGGAACGGCCAGTAACCGAGCAGCTTCGTGCCCGGGAACAAATCCGCCAGGTAATGCCCAATCAGCCTATCCAGGTAGACGTAATCCTGGCGTCCGTCCGTGCGCGGCAACTGTACAATGCGCGGCAGGTTGCGCGGAATCTGCACCACCGCCATGTGCTTGAGCACTCCCCCCTTCCGCAGTATCTCCAGCCGCACGATGAGGTTTAGAGTCTTGTTGAGCAACTGCGGGAACGGGTGCGCCGGGTCAATCGCCAGCGGCGTCAGCACCGGGCGGACTTGCTCGTGGTAGTAATCACCCACCCACGCGAGGTCGGGCGGTTCCAGCTCCGAAAGCTCCAGCAGCCGGATGCCATTGGCCGCCAACGCCGGCATCAGCTCCTCCCGCCAGCAGTAGTACTGCTGCTCCACCATGCGGCGCATCCGCTTGACGATAGCACGGAACGTCTCGGTCGCCGTCAGACCGTCCATCGTGCGCTCGACTACATCGCTCTCGATTTGCTGCTTGACCCCGGCGACGCGCACCTCGAAGAATTCGTCCAGGTTCGAGCCGACGATGCAGAAGAACTTCACCCGCTCCAGCAGAGGGTTTTGCCCGTCGTGCGCCTCCTCCAGTACGCGGTGATTGAACTCCAGCCAGCTCAGTTCACGATTGAGGAAATGAGCCGGCCCGAAATTCTTCACTTTTGCTTTGGATGCCACAACCGGCGGCAAGGT
>Ga0073936_10006103_pt1 | contig 16012 bp, 19 predicted proteins | sample AliMusrvi5mmetaG_FD_87041 | JGI IMG/M metagenome (GOLD analysis project Ga0073936, IMG submission 87041) | Freshwater lake bacterial and archeal communities from Alinen Mustajarvi, Finland, to study Microbial Dark Matter (Phase II) - Alinen... | ecosystem: Environmental > Aquatic > Freshwater >... | reverse complement strand
GAGTGAATTCCAGCTAGAATCTATGCATCCGTAGTCTGTGCCCATACGCATATCCTTAGAAATAGACTCGAGAGCAAAATTAACATTATTAATAGCTGTCTGAATAGCCTGAGCTTTTTTATTAGCATCAATAACGCTAAGTAATGCCCCGGCTGCAACGGTCATCACCACCGAAAAAACAGCCACCGCCACCATCATTTCAACTAGAGTAAACCCGGCATTAGATTTCATATTCTTTTTTAGAAAAAATTTATTCATATTTTATCTCGGGGTTACAGAAATCAATCCGGTAGATTTAACAACCACTTGCCTAATACCTCCATCAGGACTGCCTAAAGTAACATCAGCTTCTTTGATACCTGTAATTTGTGAACCTGATAATGGCGTAAAAATTATTTTTGCATCAGGATCTGGTCTTACAAAAACAAGGTCTATCTTATCTCCAACAGTTAAATCCCTGAAAGTCGTCCCATCCGTGGTATAAGTAATTTTACTGATAAAATTACCTTTCTTAATTACATACCTGGTTACGCAACCATTCGGATCTTTATCTGGACAAAGACTTGGGTCACCCGCAAAACCATGCGGATTTTTATCTGATGAGTTATATAAAGTATCGGCATATAAAATAAAAGAGGTGTTCAAACTATTCGGATTAGTCATTTCAAAATGCACTCCGTATGGAACGAATACTGCTGAGGCACCGCCAGCATCATATTCTTTAATGTTTACGCCGAATGTTTGTGCTTGTCTAATTGTCAGGGCAGTATCATATGTCAGATTAGTAAGCATTACCGTACCGTTAAATTTAGTCTGACTAAACAAAACAACACCAGTCAACATTACAAAAATTGTAATGGTTACCAAAAGTTCAACAAGTGTAAACCCGGCGGTAAATTTAAACCTAGAAATTTTCTGTTTTTTAGAAAAGAAAAACATTACCCTAATATTATATCATAGCTATTTGCAACATTAAACACATAGAAAACAGCCCGATTTTAGCAAAGCTAAAATCGGGCTGTTTGTTAAAACAAAAAATTATCTTTACGGTATAAGTGGAGCCAGCTGCAAAATATCCACATTAAAGAAAAAAACGATTAAAAATCCTAAAACCAAAAAAGGTCCGAAAGGTACTTCTGTTTTGCCATTAATCTCCAAACCATGCCATTTCATTTTAGATAAAATAATTAAAATAATTCCATAAATCGCTCCGCTCCAAAAAGATAAAATCAGAGCTGACAAACCATAAAATGGCCCGAAAAACCAGCCAATACCCAAAACCAATTTTGGATCACCAAGACCCATCCACTTCCCTTTTGAAAAGAGCCAGATCAAAAACAATGGCAATGCAAGAATTGGTCCGGCAGCCAAGTACCAGATCAAATGAGTCTTTAAGTTAAAAGCTAAATCATCGGCTGTAAAATAATAGTAAAAAGTATTTACAATTGCCAGTATGGAAAAAGCAACCATCATACCGTCTGGAATAATTTTGTGCTTGAAATCATAAACGGTTATTGATAGGAGCAAGCTCACAACAGCAAAGCTAATCAACATAGGCCAAACACCTGAATAATCTGCAAAAACGACAACGAGACCATTAAATTTCAAAAAGATTAAGATAAACAAGAGTCCGGTAATGGTTTCAACGAGCGGATACTGCCAAGAAATCTTACTACCACAACCACGGCAACGGCCCTTTTGAATTACAAAACTTAAAATTGGAATGAGCTCATACCAAGATAAAGTTTTACCGCAAGAAAAACAAATCGATCGGCCTTTTACAGCTGAAAGACCAGTATTATATCTTAAAATAAAAACATTTAAAAAACTGCCCACAATAGCTCCAATACAAAACACTGCGATTACGAATAATGTTTGAAATAATAACATTTAATTATAAGTGATTGATTAATAAAATAATAATATTTAAACTTTTTACGGTCTGACATCATACCAAAGATTTTTATTGACTCCGGTCGCATCAAAACCGACAGCAGCTGGATCACAATAAACGTATTTCGCCGGTGATGTATTGAAATCTGTCGCGGTAACACTTGAATTAAAGTGCGGGTAATTATTATCAATCTGACCATTTGGCAATTCAAGTTTCGAGCCTAAATGATAATTGGTGCATTTTGTTGAACCAGTCTTCTTATATGCCACATAATAATAACTGTTACCGTTGGGATCTTTCGGAATTTCCGGCAAATAGGTAGGTTTCAATTCATTTAGTGTAATAGGATATTGACCGCTTGTGTTGACCCCACCATTTGTTTGGTTCTGTCCATAATACATAGCGAGCTGAAGTTGAATAGTACTTATATCCCCAACTCTTTGAGTGTCACGACTTTTTGCTCGAGTATCAGAAAGAGAAGCGTAGACCAGGGATGAGAGAATGGCGATAATAGCAATGACAGTTAGGACTTCTACTAAAGTAAACCCGGCAGTGAATTTTGGCTTTGAAATTTTAAATGTTTTTGTTTTACCAAAGGTTAAATCCATAATATCACCTAACTTACTAAACATTTTTATAAAATTACTTCGATAAATTTCAAAAACAAAGCCAAAATCTACTGACCGGGTAAACCCGCTGGAGATTTTAGAAAAAGATTTAAGTTTCATGTATAGAATTATAACATAGGCATTTGAAACTTAAAATACAAAAAACCGCCAACTGGCGGTTTTTTGAGACTAAACTGAATATCGTTTATTACAAACAAAGACCACCACCATTAATTGCAGTTGTTGTTGCATTACCATTACTGTCAACACACCAGTTAGTTGAATCTTTAAGAACAACCGCCATAGCATACGAAACGCTACCAACGTTACAGTTAATTGAAGTCACATTTGATTTAATGTTATTCACAATCTGTATGACCTGAGGATCTTTAAAAAGACTTGAGGCTGTGTCACAAGTAGCAATAGTTGAAGTAGCAACACCACTTGTGGTCATATAGTTCTGACCGTTTGCATCCTGATAAATTGCAGCTTGTGCTCGCAAGTTACCCATAGCTGCTTTTGCCGCAGCGTTAGCACCCTTTGTTCTTGCTGAGTTCAAAGAAGCCAAGACAACTGATGACAAGATACCGATAATAGCGATAACCACCAAAAGCTCGATCAATGTAAAACCTTTTTTATTCATAAATTTTTATCCCTTAATTAATAATTGTTCGGGATTATTTTTTTTAATTTTCTCTTATAAATCTCAAAAATTTTATTGTTTCTTATTTACTGTTTTACGTATGAACAACAAATAAAAAATTCGACCAACTCATTTTTGAAAAGCACATAAATGCCTATCCATGTATTATATCAAATACAGGAATTACAACAACAAGGGATTATCCACACTTGCCCCGTCAAACTATTTTGCAGCAGCAAAATTACTGCGTAGCAGTGTTTGACTGGGGAAACCCTGTCAAATAAGATTTGAGTCTGTTACTTAAATATAATTTGCCGTAATATCTTTTTAAATATTTCTCGCGATGGAAAGCGTCGTCCTTATTTTTACAAGCCTCGTAATATATCAACTCCAAAGGTCTTCTATTGCTAGTGGATTGCACCTTTCCCTTTACGTGCTGCTCAAATCTTAACTTTAAATCCTTAGTGCATCCCGTATAAAAATGATAGTCTTTTTTCGACCTCAAAACATAAGTATAATAAAACATCAAAATGGATTTAAAGTTATTTGACGGGTATCACATCGCACTCGATATATTGTAAATAGGAATAAGTACTGCTGCCAAAAGGAAAGCAACCCCAAGACCTAACATCACAACCATCACCGGCTCAATCAGTCCGACAATAGCATCAATAGCGTTGGTCACTTCTCTACGATAAAAACTCGCCAAAGTTTTCAATATGTTGCCGAGCTGTCCTGTCTCCTCACCGATCTTTACCATCTGAATAAATATTCCAGGAATTTCACCAGATTTCACCAAAGCATCAGAAATCGAGCTACCGCTTTTTACATCCTCCCCCGCTCTGTTTAAAGCATTTTCAAAAATCTTATTATCAACAATCTTGGAAGTCAGATCCAGACCTCGAACAATCGGAATACCAGAAAGCAACATCACATTCATATTATCAGCGATTCTTGAAAGATATAATTTCCTGTATAGCTGTTGAACCGCCGGAAAAGTAATTTTTAATTTATCCAAAGACTCACGTCCAACTCCCGTTTTCAAATATCGCCATAGGAAAAAACCGCCAATCACCAAGGCAATCAAAAGAAATACCCCGTATGTAACGAAGAAATTAGAGAGACCAATAACAACTTTGGTATATACAGGCACATCTTGTCCAGAATCAGTAAGAATGGTACTGATCTTTGGGATCACAACAGTGAGCATTAAGATCATAACTGCCAAGAAAGTAAAAATAATGAATCCTGGATAGATTAATGCAGTCCTAACTTTAGAAGTGATTTCATGGGTACGATCCAAATAGTCCGCCAAGTACATGAGAGTAGAATCTAATTTACCAGACTCTTCACCAGATTTAACCATGTTTACATAAAACTCAGAAAAAACATCCGGATGTTTCGACATCGCCTCGGAAATCGTACTACCAGACTGAAGATCATCAGCAACCTCACCAAGCTGTTTCCTTAAAGCTGGGTTTTCTGACTGAGATGCTAGAAGTTGGAAAACACGAAGAGCTGAGACTTGAGCTTCAAACAAAGTAGCCATTTGTCTTGATAAGATAACAATGTCTTTGCTGGCTACATGTTCAAAAAAAGATATTTTGCTTTCCAAAAAAGATTTCTGCTCGGCAGGACGGATATCAGACAAAACGAAACCACGCTTTTGCAGAGCGTTAATCGCCAACTCCATATTTACAGCATCAATTGTGCCATCCTTGGATGAACCGGTACTATCTATAGCTTTATATTTGAATAACATATATTGATTTTGGAATTACGACAACTTAACTTTTTACAAAAAGGGTACCTACAAAATTCTTTCGAGAGTCTTCGGATTATTTGAAAATTGATACGCACTCTCGACAGTAATCTCCCCTCGTGCAACCAAATCCGCTAAACACCTGTTCATATCTACCATCCCTTCTTGAGAACCAGTTTCAATAACAGTATTTATCTCATGAGTTCTCTTTTCTCTGATTAGGTTTGAAACGGCACTATTATTTATCAACAGTTCATAAGCAGGCACCAAACCACCAGAAATTCTAGGAATTAATCTCTGAGAAAAGATACCGTTTAAGCTTGTAGATAGCTGGCTTCGAATCTGGTCTTGCTGAGCTGCTGGGAAAGAATCGATAATTCGATCAATTGTCTGGGAGGCACTGTTAGTATGTAAGGTTGAGAAAACTAAATGTCCTGTTTCTCCAGCTGTAACAGCAGTTGAAATAGTTTCTAGACCACGCATTTCTCCAATTAACACAACATCCACATCTTCACGAAACATACTCTTCAAGGCATTTGGGAAATCATCGGTATCGATTCTGACTTCTCTCTGATCAACAATCGATCGTTTCTGTTCATAAATATATTCTATTGGATCTTCGATAGTTAAAATGTGTTCAGATCTATTGGTATTGATATAATCAATCATTGCGGCCAAAGTAGTGCTTTTTCCATGGCCAACCGGACCAACAACCAAGAAGAAACCTTGCTGTTTATCAGCAAAACTTTTTAGAATTTGAGGCAAATTTAACTCTTCAAAAGTCTTAATCTTTTTAGGAATCAATCTAAGAGCAATTGACACGGCACCTTGTTGAAAAAAGGCATTGCCTCGAAAACGGTCACCGTTTGGAGAATACGAAAAATCCACTTCCTTGTTTTTCAAAAAAATCTCTTTGTTTTCTTTGGTTAATAGTTCGTTCATCAAACCAGTAGTATCTTCTTTACTTAAAACTGGATTCTTAACCAATGGCAAGAGAAGACCAGAGACCCTGATAGTCGGATGTCGCCCTTCAGACAAATGAATATCGGACCCACCCTCGCGAGAAACCGTACTCAATAATTCTTCTAAATATTTTTTGTAATCCATGTATTAAATTTAAAGTTAAAAATCAAATTTCAAAATTATAATGTTTGTTTAAATCGATAAATTTACATTTTAATATTTAAATTTTGGTTCTATTTCTTATTTGTGTTGTAAATCTTTGTGACTTCCTCAACCACTTCTGATGGAATAGTCGTAGCTTTGATAATATAACCTGTTGCACCCAGACTTTTAGCTTTTTCAATATCTGCCAACTGTCCTTGGTTAGTAAGCATGATTAAAATTGCATTTGGAAGAAGATTATCTTTCTTGATTGCACCAAGAACATCAAAACCATCCATTACCGGCATAACTATATCAAGCAAAACAATATCAGGGATATAACCTCCCTTAATTTTCTCCAATGCCTCCTCTCCCCCCATGGCAGCATTTACTTCATAGCCAGTCTTATTAAACTTTATTGAATACATATTCAATAAAAACTTATCGTCATCTATTATCAAAACTTTTATTTTTGTCTCATTCATACTTTTTATTATATCATTTTTATTAACTATTAAAAGTGTATGTTTATTGTTTTACCTCCGCATTTTCATCTAGAACATCATAATCAGCAAAACCAACTTCTGAAAATGGGATTATTTTACCTAGAGCCTTGATAATAGCGTCTTCTTTCATTGTCAGCATTCCTTTCTTACGTAAATTCTCAAAAATGACTGTATCTGTAGGATTGCTTAAAATAAGTCTTTCAATATCTTTATCCATTTTAAATGCTTCGGAAATGACTGTTCTACCCTTTAATCCGGTAGGACATTCAGGTGTTGATTGCGGAGTATAAATATTTTCAAACTTTGGCAACACTTTTCTGTATTCCTCAGGTAAATCCTTAAATTGTTTCTCGAGAAGATTTTTTAGATCATTTTCAATTGGCACCGCAGTACCAGAACCAGGGCACAAAGTTCTAACCAATCTTTGAGCCATACACAAAATCAATGTCGGAGCGATTAAATAAGGATCCACACCCATATCGATCAAACGTGGAATAACTCCAACAGCGGTGTTTGTGTGTATAGTCGCCAAGACCAAGTGTCCAGTTAAAGCAGCTTGAATTGCCAACTGGGCCGTTTCCTTATCTCTAATTTCCCCCACCATGATAACATCTGGGTCTTGTCGCAAAGTTGTACGCAAACCAGTCGCAAAAGTATAACCGATTTCAGCATGCACTTGAGATTGGTTGATCCCGTCCATATTATATTCTATCGGATCTTCCAAAGAGAGAATGTTTAGCTCTTCTTTATCAAGCTCATTCATCATTGAATACAAGGTGGTTGATTTACCAGAGCCGGTTGGACCAGAAATCAAAATCATTCCATAAGGTGCTTTTATAGCGTCTCTAATATAATCTAAATTCACCTTTGATAAACCGATTTCCTCAAGTTTTTTAACACCCTTGCTTTGATCCAAAATACGAACCACAATTTTCTCACCATAATATGTTGGGAAAGTTGAAACACGCAAATCAATTTTTTTGTTATTTACAGGAACAGAAAAACGGCCATCTTGAGGCTTGCGTTTCTCATCAAGCTTCATTCCAGCAAGAATTTTGATTCTGGTAGAAATACGTGCTCGTGAGCTTTTAGGAAACACGAAACTGGTATGCAAAATTCCATCTTCTCTAACACGGACACGCATGCCGTCGTTTGTTGGCTCAAAGTGAATGTCTGAAGCATCACCATCGACAGCTGTTTCAATAATATTGTTAACGATTTTGGCAACCGGCGTATCTTCGACAATATTTGTCTCAAAAGGATCTTTCATTTGTGAGTTATCAGAGCCAGATACTTCCAAATTTTCGGCAACGTCCTGCATTTCAAGTTCAGACAATGCCTTATTTACCTCTTTAACGGTTCCTGTATATAAAGTTAAAATTGCTTGAAAATCAGTCTCGCTGATCAAGTACAATTTAAAAGGCATATCAATTTTATTGGAAATAAAATTCAACGCATCCTTGGCCTCAATAATATCTGGGTCGACGGTTCCAACCTCAAGAACACCGTCACTTACTGACAATGGCACAAATTTATAATGACGAGCGGCTTCTTCTGGAATATAGTCTAAAACTTCACTCGGCACATCGCCGTTGTCCAAATCTCTCGTAGGAATCCCGTAATATTCACCCTTGGAATCCAAGATAGCGCCTTCACTGATCCCCTTTTTAATGAGAAGTTCCTCGACAGAAGCGCCGGTGGATTGAGCCTCCCCTTTAATCCTGGCGACATCTGCTTTATTAATTATTTCTTTTTCAGCTAGAATGTCTAATATGCTCATATTTATTTTAACAAATTATCTTACCCGAGGCTGCGAGATCGTGGCATTTGCCGAAGTGGTTGTTGAAACTTGGGAACCGCTATCGCTTCCAATTGGAGCAAACGGATTTGGACGGCCAACCGGCTGGTCCTGAATTGTAACTCCATAATCTACCAAACTTATAAATGTTTGATTTGAAAAGATGTCGCCCTTTAGATTTACGTTTGTAAGTCTTTTAAGCATTGTATACAACTGAGCCCCATCAACAACTGTCTGTTTAACAGCTGAAGTTGTAGAGAGAGTAGATGTTCCGGTATCTTTAGGTGCAAAAAACATTTGGTAACCAAAAAATGCGATTGCTATAACGACAACGGCTATTATTATTTGTTTGGTTTTTGAAGTCATTTTTGTTTTATTTAAGATTTCTTAAGAGTGGATCCCCACCTGCGCGAGGATGACACTCAGAAGTGTCATTTTAACCAATAAGTCTTCAGTGTTACACTGTAGTCATTGAATCCATTATCATTAGCACTTACAGATAAATCCGTAATATCTACCAATCGCAAACTTTCCTCTAATCTGCTTAAAAGATTGGAAAAATTTATATATGTAGCATTAACAGAAAATGATAGACCGATAGTAGAATATTTCTTATTATCTGCACCAACCTGACCACCGTTACCGGCAGTTGTGTCAATTTTTATATTTTTTATCGATAAACCTTGTGATGCTGCGATATTATTGATATCAATGATTAAACGAACATTATCAACGTTATCTGGCAACAATTTTTGCAGTCTCGAAATCTGATCATCGCTAAAAGTATTTTTTTGAGCAATTAAGACATCTCTTTTCTGAATTATTTTATTAGAATCTGCCAAAGCACTTTGGTAATCAGCATCCTCTGCCTGAAGACTTTGAACACTGCGAGTTGCGCCAGTTGCGTCTACCCCACGATAATTAGGATCGACATACCCAAAAAAGGCACCGAGTGAAACTAATATTAAAACGATTGGTGTAATTAAGTTCATAATTAATTTGTATTAGCGGTAGTAGTACCCTGATCGCCGACGTTTATATTGCGACTGGTTTGATATGAGACAAGCGTTTTATCAATAGTTGCTGTAAAATTGAAAGAGACACTGCCGTCCTGAGTTAGATTTAAATCAGAAATGACTGGCTGCTGCAAAAATTTCAAAGTTCCAAAAATATCAGACTGTTTAGCGACTGTTTCAAAATTTCTTGCGACACCAGACATGGTTAGGCTAACTTTGTTATTATCGCCATAAGAAAATCGCATCGTCTTAAAACGAATATTTCGCAAGGTTTCTAGTTCAAGTAATTTAAAAACTGGTGAAACTGCCAAGTGACTGCTTAATAGTTGGTTTGAAACTGTGATTCGATCGTCCAACCTAATCAAAGACTCAATAGTATTTGGTTCATATGCTTCTTTAGTTTTCAAAAGTTGTTGCTTATCAGCATCAATCTTCTTGGTCAAAGAATCTTTCCAAAAAATTATACCAGCAACCATAGCGACAACCACAATAAAAGCAATGATCGACAAAAGGGTCAATAAGCTGACCTTTGATCCATCATCTGAATAATCAGAAGTAATTGGTTTTTTAGGTATAAAAGATGTTTGTAGTTTAGTTTCCATATTCTCTCTTAATTATAATATCAAAAGCAAATAAAAGCTATACAAAATAATCCACAAGTGTTTTATCCGAGTTCTTGAAGGCGTCTTAAAGCAAGACCGATCGAAACAGCAAAAGTTGGGCCGGCTGTCTTAAGAACATTCTCCAAAAATGCCGGATATTCGGTCTTTGCAAAAGGATCGGCCAATTCAACAGCAACAGAAAAACTAGATTCAGCTTTCTCCTTTAAGCCTTTGAGCAAGACCCCTCCCCCCGTAAGAAATACTTTATTGATTTTCTTGCCACTCTTTTTTTGATAATCCAAGACAGAACGGCCTATCTCTGAAAAAATGTAATCCAAAGTCAAAGCGGTTATTTCAGAAACATTTTTATTTTCATCCTTTGCCAAAAGGCCATATTCTCTTTTTAATTTTTCAGCTTGCTCAACTGAGATACTCAAAGATTTTGAAATTGCCAAAGTAATATCTTGAGAACCGCGACCGATAGAATGAGAACTTCTGAGAATTCCCCTTTCAACAATGTAAATTTTTGTAGTACCAGAACCAAAATCAATAACCATCTGTGGAGCAGTACCTGGTTCAATTACAGCTCGCAATGAGCTGAAAATTTCTATTTCAGAAAAGGCGCTATCAAGTTTAGCCAGTCTGGCTATATCACGATTTCTGGTAAGTGCCTCATTAAGAATGACTACGAGCATGACGTCGATGGTATTCTCCACCTGATTGGATTGCTGACCATCTTCAAATTCAGACACCCTATTTTCATTTTTAGGGAGAATTGAATAATCCAAAGTTACTTCTGAAATAGGAGCTGGAATGTATTTTCTTGCTTCAAGCGGAATCATGGTTCTCAATTGTTGTTCATTAACATTTGGCAACTTGATGAAAGACACAAAGCTTGAACCAACAGCAATAGATAGTCCGCACTTGTTTGTAGTAACGTTTGACTCTCGTAATATATCTGTTACAGCCTGAGCCAATTTTTCTGCGGGTAAATTAGTCGATCGTCCAACTTCCACACCCGCGTAAGGTCCAAGCGACAGTTCACCATAAGTCTCCAAAACAGCTCTTCCTGACTTCTTTTTCATTTGAACAACCTTGATCGAAGATGGTCCAATATCGACGCCCAATACGCTCACCGACTTATTCGATGAAAATATTGAACTAAAAAAATCTGAAATGGGATTACTCATACATTATGATATTTATAACTCTTATTATATCATAAAGGCAAATGAATATTCCAATGAAATTGAGGAAAACTTTTACTTGGGCAAAAAATATATGCTACAAGTTTATTGAGTGGATTGCGGATATTTTACTTCCGAAATCAAAAGTTATTAAAAAAATCGAAGTGATGGACATCGAAAGTCTCTTTCAAAAAATTCCTCGCTCAGATATTATTGATAATAATAAGATAAAAGCAATGTTCACTTATAAAAATAGCTTCTGTCGCCAAGCAATTTGGGAAATTAAATTCCGAGCTAATCCAAAAATCATTTCGTCTTTTAGTCGGCTATTCTATGAATTCTTAGTTGAAGAATTAAGCGAACTCGAGACTTTTTCTAATTTCAAAAACCCCATATTAGTTCCCATTCCCTCTTCGAAGGCAAGATTGAAAGAAAAAGGTTTTAATCAATGTATCCTAATTGCCAAAGAACTAGAGAAAATAGCAGAGGAAAGCAATGATAAATGTTTTACTGTTGTGACAAATTTATTATTAAAAAATAAAGACACTCCACACCAAGTATCGATCAAGAATCGAAATAAAAGATTAAATAATCTGCATGATTCATTTTCAATAAATAAATATGAGGCCAAAAAACATAACCTGCATGGACGGCCGGTGATTATAATCGACGACGTAATAACTACTGGAGCTACAATAAACGAAGCTTTTCGTACCTTTAAAACAGCCGGGGTTAAAAAAATTATTGGATTTGCCTTGGCACATTAAAATAAAATGTAAGAACAAAAGAGCGGGGCGCAAAGCGCCCCGCTCTTTCACCATATTCCCTATTTCCAATTCAAGTAGGTCACCGTCAATTGCAAAACCGTAGCAAAGCTACCCCACAGTAAATATGGGATATTAATGTAAACTACCCAAGGAACTACTGGATAAATCACGATAAATGACCAGACCAGTGTCCCAACCACCAGAAGAATATCAATAGCCGAAAGCCAGAAATTTTGTAAACCAAACTGAATTGGTGTAAAGGCAAAATTAAATATCAAATTTAGAATGAATGGTAAGGCAATCCAAAAACTAATCTGACCTTTTGACAGTAAGTAGAAGACGTAAATAAAGGAAACAGCTATTAAAATATATAAAACGGTCCAAACAGGACCAAAAAGCCAAGATGGTGGTGACCAAGAGGGTTTTAACCAATTAGCATAAGTTGTGTAGTTTTGCATAATATAAATATTATACAACAGTTTTAAAAGGATATCTATTTAAATTTAAATACTTGATAACCTAATTACTACTTGTCGTGGTTGCCAAGCAGTCCACATAAGTATTTTTGTTACCTTCAGTGATAAAAGCCGTATTACCTTTGTTCCAAAAAATAAATGATTCATCAGTGTTTGCATAACGAGCGCCAGAAGCAGAGACAGCCTGAATGAGGAGCATACTTCGACCATCGCTTAAGTTTAGTTCTACCCTATCCTTTAAGAAAATTGATTGAATAGTTTTTTTATCTGAACAATTAAAAATAGCGGTAGTAATAACACCTTCAGTATTTTTATTTACAACTTCATTTTTAACCAGAAGGATTCGACACAAACAAAACAAACCGACGAGAATAATTACAATGCAGACAATAAGTAATGATTTCTTCATATGAAGATATTATATAGGATACAATATTAAATTACTAATAATAAAAACCCAGATCTTTGTAGATCTGGGAGTATTTGGCGAAATGCAGGCCATCAAGCCGCATGTGCTTGGTCATAACTGACAATATCTTGCCAACTCACTTGTGATGACAAACCACGAAACGACGCGTGCTTTTTTCGAGAAAGATCATCATCAAATTTAACGATATCATACCAACTTGATGATATAGGAATTCCGCGATCAATCGCGTGTTTCTCCCTAGAAAGATCACCTCTTGACTTTAATGTTACCGCTTTCGATTTACTGTTTTTCACTGTTCACCTTTCCTTAATAAGTCATTAACAAAAATATTCCAGTTAAGCAGAGTAAACGCTTGAAGCGTTGAGTAATGGTTGAAATTTCTCCATTAACTCCGGATACTCCTTAAGCAGGGCGTCTATGAATTTAACAAAGCTTTCATACACATCTTGAACTTCCCAGTATTTTACAGGGGAATCTTCACCCCGACTTCTACCGCTAAGGATAAAGTGCAATTTTACTTCGGATTGCTCCAGCCTATTTTTAATACAGTCAAAATTTGGAGTACGGAAGCTTCCATACTTGATACGCCATGAGTACTTTTCAAACACATACACCTGTTCCCTCAAAAAACTTCGTGTTGTATCTCTACCACCGGTAAACGAGCCTTCAAGGAATCCATGAAGTATTTCGATCACTCCCTCGATTTCTCTCCTCATCCTATCAATATTACCCGAACCTTCGATTGTCTGCTGTACTGTGTTCACTTTACACCTCCTGTCTATCTCTAGACACCATCTCTGTTTATTAAAGTGGGTATCTCTACCCGTTTCTGTTTATCTGCTAATAATATATAACAAATTATTTAAAAGTCAATACAAAGAAAGTAGACGGCGATATTTTCTCCTTCGTCAAAAAATTTTCTCGTCAGAAAATTTTTGGCTTCCTACAAGAGGACTTCTATTTTTATAAATAAAAATATGTCGGTCACCGGCTCATGATTTTCTTTTACTAAAGAAGATCTATTCCGCCGTTCGAATCTCGCCCGGAAGTGCTCAATAACTTTCCAATAGAGATTCGGCTATTACATAGACAGGTACTTTTCCATCTCCAAGAGTCGATAAGGAAAAGTCTTTCGAATCTCGCTCGCAAGCAAATCAATTTGCTTGCTCGTCTCCGCATTTTAAAAAAGCACTACAAAGTGCTTTTTTAAAATGCGGAGACGGCGAGATTCGAACTCGCGGAGCCCTATAAGAGGCTCACCTCTTTAGCAAAGAGGCACATTAGACCACTCTGACACGTCTCCAAAAAAAATTATTAATTCTTTCCAACAACATAATCAATGATATTTGAGACAGACTTCCTTGTCAAAGAGGCACATTAGGTCACAAGTATTTTCTTGCTAGAAAATCTTGCGACCCCGACTCGCGCCGCCGCGCTCCGTCTTTGATTTGCTGCACTTATTCGCAAATCAACACTCTGACACGTCTCCAATATTAAATTAATAACCAAAACAGATTATCATATTTTACATAAAACCGCCAATTAAAAAGAAGAATTAAATTTAATTAAATCCTCTTTTAATCTTGTTCAAAAATTTACTCCATTCCCTCTTCACCATCACGTTTATAAGCTATATTTTTTAAACCTCTTTCAACCCACCATAATATGGTAAAAATTAATAGAGTTAATAATGTTGCCATAAGAGCAACTAAACCATATCCAAACCCACAAGCCATACCGACACCAGCAGAAACCCACAAACCAGCGGCGCTAGTTAGACCTGAAACCTTTTGATCATTATGAAAAACCAAACCAGCACCAATGAAACCAATACCTGATATGACAGCCGGTGCTAAAGCGATTGGATTAAAAGCTACTGTGCCGATTAGTTTAGCACTCGCTAATTGTGAAATAATTACAAATAATGATGCGCCCATAGAAGCAAGGGCATAAGTTCTCATGCCAGCATTCTTGCCAGCCAATGAACGTTCGACACCCACCAATCCTCCTAATGCCAGTGCCAATGCCAATCTAATTAAAATCTCTATCGTTGTTAATTCCATAAATTTAATAACTAATTTTTAATACATAAATTATAACACTGAGAAAAGAAATGTGCTATTGGGTTTGCATGTTTATGTCATTCCCGCCGCGACCTAATTTTCTTGAGCATAGCGATTAGAAAATGGAAGTACTCTTGTGGTGCGCTGGAATGACACTTAATTTAAGGTGGTACAAAAATAGTCGGTCTAAAATTTTATCAATCTGTCATTGATAAAATATTTGGACATGATTCCTGTAGTGCAGGAATCAAAAATTTCTACCCTAATCAAATTTAATCTTTCAACATACTTTTCGTGGTGCGAAAAAAGTCGAAAATTTAACTCGCCTTTGGCGAATTAAATCTTTCGACATGTTTTTCGTGGTGCGAAAAACAAAAAAGACGTCGAGTTAATACTCGACGTCAAAGATTATTCTTCCCAATCAGCTAAACCTCGTTTTTTTAAAATCTCGGTTTTAAGTTCCAAAAGAGCTTTTTTTAAATTGTCCCAGATAACTTCACTGGTCTCAGACAACTTAACGACTACTACAGCCACCATTTGATGATGTTGCTTCTTATTAAATTTTTCAACGCCAAAACGGCTTGATTTTATCTGTAAATACAATTCACCGATATCTGTCGTCGGCACGACAATATCAATGCCACGCCGATCCTCGTTCCAACTCGCCTTTCTAGGAAAGGAAAGCCATGGTAAATCTTTATAATTAAGCAATAAAGCTTCTAAAGCCTTACGCTCAGCCGTAATGCCCTTCTGACGTTCAATCTGACCAATTGTTCTACGAACATTAGTCATACAAAAGAACCTCCTTTCTTAGTTTCTTAAACTCTACCATACTGATTTAAATAAGTAAATACGTATTTAAATATAACAATTTTTCGCTTAAAATTGATTATTTTGTTAAGATACGGGGATGGATTTACACTCATTAATTGAAGAAAATTTTAGGCTTCAAGCTGACCAAAAGAAGGCGCTCAACAAACTTGGAATTAAAACAGTTGAGGACTTACTTTATCACTTTCCTGTTCGTTATGGAGACACCGCTGAAATGCAAAATATTGCTAGCATAAAATCAGGTGATAATGCAGTTATTTTTGGAAAAATTTCTGGTTTAAAAACTGGAAAAGCATTCATTAAAAGAACTCCGATTGCTGAAGCT
>Ga0073936_10006091_pt1 | contig 16028 bp, 15 predicted proteins | sample AliMusrvi5mmetaG_FD_87041 | JGI IMG/M metagenome (GOLD analysis project Ga0073936, IMG submission 87041) | Freshwater lake bacterial and archeal communities from Alinen Mustajarvi, Finland, to study Microbial Dark Matter (Phase II) - Alinen... | ecosystem: Environmental > Aquatic > Freshwater >... | reverse complement strand
TGAGCGTTCACCCGTTTGAAAAAACACCTATGCATGAGCTACTTACAGAAAATGGCTTCAAACATTTGGAACCATTAGATTCTAACCAGTTGCTATTGTGGCACTTATAACCGGACGCTTGTGCATGATTATGAAGAACCCGACTCCCGCCACCATTCACGGAATTTAGAAGAACACACAATGAACGAAATACTCAAAACAATCCATTCGACCCATTCCACGCACAGCAACTTCTCGGACCGGCAGGTGTCGGACGAGGATGTGGAGACCACGCAAGGGCGCAAAGAGAAATAGTTGAAGGGTAGTTCGTTTCCCGTTACAAGGCAGGGGCCTCGTAACGAGGAATTCCTTATGTCCACTGAGCCAGAAATTCAACTTCCCATCCAACTGCCAAAATGCCCATGGGCGAAGAACGACTTGATAACCCAATTACCTCGGCGGGTGGATCTCGATTTGCAGATACAGGCCAGGCGAAAGTTTAACGGTTACGAGGAGTGGAAAATCTCCTTCGCGAGCGAGCCTGAAACCGGGTTGCCCGACCCGAGCCTTGCAAGGGTCGGCGCTTATCTTCTGATTCCCTCGGACGAATTGTTTTCGCCTCCATATCCGGGCGTCGTTTGTTTTCATCAATGCGGACGCGACTGTGACATTGGCAAAGACGCGGTTGTGGGCAAAACCGTTGAACGACCGGATCAAGCCTACGGGCTTGAACTGGTGCAACAAGGTTTTGTCATCATCGCCCCCGATTCAATCAATTGCGGGGAACGGATAATTTCCGGCTTGCGATCGGCGGGAACCCCATCCAATCAATGGACGCATGCGCATTGCTGGTCGAACCTGGGCCGATATGTTCCATGGGGAAGCGACCGATGGAAAAAGGCATGGGATGGAATCCGGTCAGTTGATTGCCTGCGCTCCTTGCCATTTATCGACAAGGACCGGATTGCAGTAGCCGGCCATTCGATGGGGAGCGGTACCGCCTTGGATACCCTGATTGCAGATTCACGGGTGCTTGCGGGAATATTAAGTCCAGGTGGATGTACCGAAGAAGGACGGGAACTCGCCGCCCCGCGGTTATTAATCCAACAACAAGGCGCTCTCGATACAACGCCTGACGACTTACAAAATGTTGAAGAGGCTCAAAACAAATGCAAAAAAGCCTACGAAACCTTCGGTGCCAGCGAGCTAGTGTCTTATCAGGTTGTCCCTGATGGCCATCACTTTAGTCATGCGTTCAAAGTCAACGCCTATTATCTGCTTAAAAAGCATTTCGGAATGGTTCTTGCCCAAGATAAGATTCCGTTGATTGACCATATCGAGCGAACCCTGTCCGCTTTGGAACAGCGCGAAGACTTGTGGTGGTCCTGGCCCAATCATCGCGCGGGCGGAAAACTTCCAAGGATCTCGCTGTCAGGTGACAGACATTGCTGCATTTCATCGGATGCCAAAAGACTCGCGCGCGCATTCGAGGAGCTCTTGATCCCATTAGCCCAAAAGATTCAGCCCGGTTCTGAATTGCAGATTGGTGTGGATCGGGACGGCAATGACATAGTTATCACGATGAGCATCGACGGGTATCATGAGGCAATTGTTGCGCATGAAAGCATGCTTTCTCGTTCCATCCATCATTTCAGGGACTGTGGGGCACGAATAACTTGCAAAACACCTGAAGGAAAACTACGCTATTCGATTCAATTTAGCCCGAAAACGGCGATTGAGAAATTCTTTCAGAATTCCTCTACAAGAAATGCCGTATTCGAGTTTAATCCTCGTAGCGAGGATGATATTTCGACATGAACAAATCCACAGTGAGTCAAATCAGAGAACGCTTCGATGCCGACGTCGAGCGGTTTTCCAACCTTGAGACCGGGCAATCCGCGACGATTGATGCGCCATTGGCGCTTGCGCTGATCGCTGACGCCGCCCTGCGTGTGACTCCCGGCGCGTCGTCGCTTCTTGATGTCGGTTGTGGCGCGGGCAACTATTCGCTCAGGATATTGGAGCGGTTGCCGAATCTGGATGTCACGCTGGTTGACCTCAGCCGCCCGATGCTGGATCGCGCCGTCGAGCGGGTCAGCCGGGCGACAACAGGAAGAGTTACGGCGCTACAAGGGGACATCCGGGAGTTGGAAATCGGCGGATCATGCTTCGACGTCATTTGCGCCGCGGCGGTTTTGCATCACCTCCGCGAAACCGAGGAATGGCGCGGCGTTTTTTCGAAATTCCATGCTTCGCTCAGACCGGGGGGCTCGCTTTGGATTTCAGATTTGATCGAGCATTCGGACGACCGGGTGCAGGCGCTCATGTGGGAACGCTACGGGGAGTATCTTGCCCAACTCAAGGACGAGGCTTATCGAGATCATGTTTTCGCGTATATCGCGCAGGAAGACTCCCCGCGACCGCTGATGTTTCAACTGGACATGTTGCGGTCGGTCGGGTTCGGCAAGGTTGATATTCTGCACAAGAACAGGTGCTTTGCCGTCTTCGGCGCGATCAAGGAAGGTTAACCCCGAAAACGGCGTTTCTTGTAGAGGAATTCTGAAAGAATTTCTCAATCGCCGTTTTCGGGTTAACGCACAGAGCTGGCGAACTGGAATTTCTCGCAGTCATAATAAAGGGCTTGCGCAAGCCGGATTTCCTCCGCTAATTTCCCGCCTTCGTTTTCAAAGCAGGGGTCCCGCGTGTGCGGGATGCGTTTTGGAAATCGGGTCTCGCGGAATCCCTGGCCGCCCCTCGCCGGGGTTGCGATTTGTCGGAGCCTTGGTGGATCAACCAGCAACCACGAGGAAACCATGCTCAACGAAACGCTTAAAACAATCCACAACCTGCATTCCACCCACGGTGATTTTTCGGATCAGCCGGTGAGCGCGCAGGATTTGCAAACCGTGTTGGACGCTTCCGTCCGCGCCGCCAACGCATCCAATGCCCAGAACTACGCCATCGTCGCCAGCGAAGACCGAGCGCGGATGAACGAGGTGTTCGGGTGCCAGGCGGCAGCCGGGCTGCTATTCTGCGTCGATCTTCAACGCAACAGCGACCTCGCCGCCCATCTGGGCCGCACGTATGCCTACGACCCGGCCTGGGCGCTGACGACCGGAACCGTGGACGCAACCTTGGCGGCGCAGACGGCGGTGATTGCCGCGCGGTCATTGGGCATCGATTCCCTGCTGACCAACTGTGTGCATCGCGGCGACCCGCGCCGTGTCTGGCGCGCGTTCGATCTCCCCGCCCGCAATTGTTTCCCGGTTATTCTGCTGCTGCTGGGATTTGCAAAAACATCGCCGGGCCATCGCGCCGGACGCCTTGCCGAAAACGGCACGATTTATCGCGAACGTTATCACCATCGCACCCCGGACGAACTCGATGCGCTCGCGGCGTTCCAGCGCGCCCCGGCCAACGGATTGAATAATCCGGAAGCCTTTTTCGACGGCCCCGGCAAACGCGCCAAAGAAGCTTACGGACAACTCGCCCCGGCGCTTGCGGAAGCAGGATTCATGCTGCCGTCGCAGGGAAACGTCTAAACCCGAAACCGGCGTTTCTTGTAGAGGTTGCAATGCAGGACGCGAAGCGTCCGAGGCCGGGCTTTCCATTCTGAAAAACTTTCTCAATCGCCGTTTTCGGGCTAAAGCTTCAGAGGAATTTGTGTTACAAGGCTGAAGCCTCGTAACGAGAGCAAAAACAACATGATCGTATTCGACGTAGATGGCACCCTGATTGGCGGCGAGTCCACGGACTGGGCGAGCTTCGGCGCGGCTTTTGAGGAAGCCGCCGGATTCGCGCTGGATGCCGCCTTCTTTGAGAGTATCGAGGAGGTGACCGCCCGGGCCATTGTCCACCAGGCTTTGGATTCGCTTCCGCTCCATGAGAAGGAGGAAATGGAACGCGCCGTATGCGAGGGATTTTTAAAGCGGTTGATGCAGGCTCATGAAAGCGATCCCCTTTCGTTCACCGCCACCGAGGGCGCGCTGGATCTGCTCCTGGACTTGAAGGAAAAAGGAATCCCGGTTGCCATCGCCACCGGAGACTGGCGCGAGACCATCTCTTTCAAGCTCCGCGCGGCCGGAATTTCGATCGAAGGCATCCCGATGATGACCTGTTCGGAATTTTATTCCCGCGCGGATATTATTTCCGGAGCTGTCACGAAAGCCGGGCGCTCCCTCCGCGAAGCGGTTTACGTGGGCGACGGCACCTGGGATTACCGGGCCTGCAAAAAACTCGGCATCCCTTTCGTCGGCGTGGGGCACAAAAAGGAAAAACTCAGGGATGCCGGTGCCACGCATATCCTGCCCGATCTCCATCCCGCCGGGTTTTGGCGGGTTGCCGAGGCCATCCAGTTTACCCGCTCCACATGAAATACCAAATCAGACAAATGCGCGCCCGTGATTTCGATGCCGTGATTTCCCTGTGGCGCGGGATCCCGGGGATCGGGCTGGATGAGGACTGCGATTCCCGGGCCGGCATCACACGTTACTTGAAACGCAATCCGGGGCTCAGTTTCGTGGCGCTGGTTGAAGGCGTGATCGTCGGCGCGGTGCTTTCGGGCCATGACGGACGGCGCGGGTATCTGCATCACCTCGCCGTGGCCGCATCGCACCGAAAACATGGCATCGGCAGGGCGCTGACCTTGCGTTGCCTTCAGGTTCTGGAAAAACAGGGCATCCCGAAGTGCAACATTTTCCTGTTCCGCAGCAATGCCGCAGGCCGCGCTTTTTGGAAACACCACGGATGGAATCTCCGCCATGACTTGAGCGTGCTCCAGAAGAAAACCAAGGATCCCCAGACCAGCCAACGCCCATGACAGGCTCTCAGTCCGTGCCCCACCCGACGCGGATTATCTCCTCCCTTTTTCCTGAAAAGCCTCTATTTTCAGCTCATGAATTCTGGAGTTTTTGAGATGAAGACTTTTCTCCTGCACTGCTTTTTTTCTCGGACCGCGAGGCGGACCTTGAGCCATTTATGCGTTTGGATTCTCCTTGGTCGCGTGTTGGTGGCTGGATGTTCCGCCGCGGAGCTGAGAGCCGAGAACCCGGTGGACATGGCGGCATGGGCCGGTTGGAAAGGCGCCGCGCCCAATTCCGAAAAGGCTTTTCATTTCGTCGTGCTCTCGGACCGGACGGGCGGCCATGTGCCGGGCGAATGGGAACGGGCGATCGAAGAAGTGAACCTGCTCGAGCCGGACTTCGTGATTTGCGTGGGCGACTTGATCGAAGGCTACACGCAGGATGAAAAGACGCTCAACCAGCAGTGGGACGAGTTCGAGGGCATGACCGCCAAATTGCGCGCCCCGTTCTTTTATTGCCCGGGCAACCATGATGTGGGGGCGAAATCCTCGCCCGCCGAGAACCTTTCCCTGCAAACCTATTTGCGGCGTCACGGCGTGGACGGCAAGAGTTATTACAGCTTCGATTACCGGGACTGCCATTTCATTGTTCTGGACAGCGTGACCGCTGAGGGCGACGCCGGTTTTGCCGAGGAACAGTGCGCCTGGTTGAAGAAGGACGTTGCCCGCGCCGCGTCCGCGCGCCATGTTTTTGTTTTCTGGCATTACCCGCTTGGGGAGAACAAAAAATTGTGGCCTCCGCTGCGGGATATTCTGCCCCAAGGCAAAACCACCATATTCAACGGCCACTGGCACAATCTGGCCTTTCAAAATACCGACGGCTTTCCGACCTATGCCCTGGCCTGCACCGCCGCCAGCAAGGCGAATGCCAGCGACGTGCACGAGGACGGCAAATTCCGCATGTATGCGCGGGTGGCTGTGGATGGCGGCCAGCCGGTGGTCGCGCTTGTGCCATTGCACGAAATCGAACCCGCCAGCTTTGCCGTCCATGCATACGAATTGCAGAAACTTTCCGAATGGCAGCAAAAAAACTTGCCTCCCTTGTGCGCCGAGGGAGGCGAGATTGTTTTGCATCCGGTCAATGGTTTGAAGGAACCTGCGGACATGACCCTCTCGTGGAAGGCCGAGGGTTGGACGGTGAAACCTGCCAGCCTGAAATTGTCGCTGGAGGGCGGCGCAACCGGCGAGGCTCGGTTTGTTTTCAAACCGGCCCAACGCGACCCGGCTCCGCCGAAATTGGCCGCCAGTTATATTGCTCACAAGAACCATTTCCAAGCGGAACAAAAAATCGTGCTATGGAAAAATGCCGTGCTCGGAAATATCAAACGGGTCAAACCGGACGGCAGGCTGGATGAATGGGCCCCCGTGCCACCTGTCAAAATCGGCGGAGTGCGCCAGATTTTTGAAGGCGAAAAAAATGCGGATGGCTCGAAGCCGGCAAGCGGGGAGTTCCGCGCGGCGGTCAGCGGAAGCAATCTGGCGATTGCCGTGGACGTTCAGGATGATGAGGTTGGCGGAGACGGAGATTTTTGGATCAATGACGGCATTGAGCTGTTTTGGGATCTGCGCAAGCGGGGGGACCGCAATGGCAAGCACGGTCCCGGCACCGGGCAATTTTGCATTCAAGCCCTCGACGGCGATGGAGTGCCGTCGAAAATGGCCTGGATCACAGGCGGCACAAAACAACCATCCGTGCCGGCGGATGTGAAAGCGTATTGTCACCGCACGGCCAAAGGTTATGTGCTGGAGGCGCTGATCCCGCTGGCAGACATGGGCTGCCAGGTGAATCCCGCCGACGGGGATGACATTGGGCTGGAGGTTGTTCTCGATGATCTTCACGGCAGCGGTCCGGACGCGATCCATTTTCGTATGTCGATCGGCGGCGGTCAGCCATGGGTGGACACCGGCGCGTATTCGCGGTTCCGCTGCCGGAAAGGAAACGGCGACGCCTCCCAAAAGTGATTTCGGAAAAAAGAAAGTGACGGCAGTCTCGCAGGACAGGCTTCCAGCCCGCTGAATTCTTTTGCTGCTTTCAGAGACGCGCCCAGCGCGAACAAAATATAGTTTGCGATTTTTGAATCCAAACGCAGCGTCCGCCGCATCTAAGATCATGAAACCAATCTCATCACCATGAAACTCCTCATCCTTCTCACTGCCTGCCTTGCGTTGATCACTGCAGGACTCAACGCGCAAACGCAGCCTCCCGCCCTGCCGGTGCCACCTTCAACTCCAGTGCTTGCCTCTTCCCCCAACCCGGAACCGGCGGCGAAACCATCTCCCAGCGCGAGCGCCTCGCCGGCGGCAGCCTCCGCCGCGCCTTCAAATGCAAACGTCGATTACTTAAAGGCATTTGCCGATGCCAACGTCGCCTCGCTGAAGATCGGGCAGCAGCGCCACTCGAACGATACCCTCTTGGGCGCTCTTGCCCTGCTCATTCCCATCGTTGTGCTACTCGGATTTTTTGCCACGGTTACCGTCATCGCCTGGCTGGGCGTTGCCGCGCAGGATCGCCAGCGGCGGCTCACCCACGAAACAATCCGGTTGATGATTGAAAAAGGGCAGCCCGTCCCGCCGGAACTTTTTCTCAATCCGAAAATCGCCAGGCCGCGCAACGACTTGCGCCGGGGGGTTGTGCTGATCGCGGTTGGAGCCGGCTGTGTGGTCATGTTCTTAGCCCACCACCAGCACGGCATCTGGGGCCTCGGTGTGATCCCGCTGCTCATGGGAATCGGCTACATTATCGTTTACAAAATCCAAGGAAGTGAAAAGCCCAACAACAACCCTTCGCAGCCGCAATAACCTGTGGAACCCGATGATGCCGAGCTCATCAGCCGCACACTCGTTGAACGTGATTCGCGCGCGTTCGACCAGCTCGTTCTCCGGCATCAGTCGCCCGTCCGCTGTCTGCTGCGCAGGCTCACCGGCGGCGACGAGTCGTTGGCGGACGATCTGGCGCAAGAAGCTTTTCTAATCGCATGGCGCAAGCTCGGCAGTTTCCGCAACGAGGCCCGCTTCCCCACCTGGCTGCATCAGATCGCCTACCGCGCGTTCCTCGCGCACGCGCGTGGCCGCCGCGAACACGAACCGCTCGATGACAACCCAAACCTCAGCAGCGTCGATTCCACCGCGCGCGGCAGCGATTTCCAACACGACCTGGAACTCGCCATGCTGAAACTTTCCGAACCCGAACGCGCCGCCGTCACGCTCTGCCTCGGCTCCAGCCTCACGCACGACGAGGCCGCTCAGGTGCTTCAACTTCCCATCGGCACCGTCAAAACCCACCTCTTGCGCGGGCGCGAAAAACTGCGCGCCCTGCTCGCGGAATGGAAGTCATGAACACTCCCGATCAAGACCCGCTCGATACTTTGCTGTGTCAATCGCTGCAAAGCGCATCACGCAGCCTTGACGGCAAAATGTTCCACCGCCAACTCGCCGCGCGCATCGCTAAGGAACAGCGCCGGATGAAGGCGCTGCGCCTGCTTCCGGTGGGAATGGGGTTGCTGGCTGCGCTAGTTGTCACTTTCGTTGCGCGCCCGAAATTCGATTTTCACATCGGCTTTTCATCGCTCGCAACCTTTTTCGAGAAATCCAAACCCGCGATCTCATGGCTCATGCAGACGCATCCCGACACGAACAACTTTCTATTTCTCTGGGTCGTGCTCGCCGGCGTGACGCTCATTTTCAGCCTTTGGCTCACAAACCGCGAAACCGCCATCTTCCGGCTTTAACCTGAAAGCTCATTCCATCTTCGAATCTTTATGAAACCATTCCATTTTCAGTATTCAAATGCAACCAGGTCCGTTCTTCTGCGAGTCGCGGTGACGCTCGCCTTGGTTGCATCCCTTTCCTGCCGGGTGCAGGCAGCGGATTCGCAGCAGGCCGCGATTTATCGAGATGCCAACGGCGAGTTTCGCCGGGATTCAAGCCTTTCATTTCCGCTTTCCTCCAACGGTCGCTTCACCATCGAAAATGAAAATGGCCGGACTGAAATCCACGGTTGCGACAGCAACAAGGTTGAGATCAAGGCTGTCATTCACGGCGGTGACAAGGAACACGTTGAGGCCGTTAAGATCAACGTCAACCCGGTCCAAGATGAGATCGATGTACGCACCGAACTACCTCCGGAACCGGCCGGTTTTTCATGGAAATGGCTATGGTCCCATGTCGGCAACTGGAACGGCGTCAGCGTCGATTACATCATCCAGGTGCCAAAGGGCGCCGGGTTGGCGAAAATAAGCGGTGTCAACGGGGGGATCGAAATCGGTGGCGTCTCCGGCAGCATCACGGCTTCCACGGTCAACGGCAGGTTGCAAATCAGGGACGCGGCGGACAATTTGAAACTCTCCACCGTGAACGGGCAAATAGAAGCGGCCATGGTTTCCCTTAACGCAAGCAAGTCCGTGTCACTGGACGCAGTCAACGGCAGGATTGATCTTGCATTGCCGGACAATGCCGGCGCGAAGATTTCCGCAAGCACGGTCAATGGAATTATCACCAGCGGGTTCCCGTCGCTCATCGTGGAAAAGCAATTTCCGGTCGGAAGCAATCTGAAAGGGAGGCTCGGCGATGGCCTAGCCACCGTGAAAGCTTCGACGGTCAATGGCAGCATCGCCATCCACCCACGGAAGTTGTAGCGGCAGTCTATAACCGTCGAGATGCTCGGCGTAGCTGCAATAATCTGATGAAATGAGCGGCTCCGCCCGCAGATCTTTTCGTTCGACGGTCACAGACCGTCGCTACAGAACTTGAATCACAGCCCGAATGAAAAGTGCAGGCAGATGAAGCTGGAGCTTCAGGGACACTTGCGTTACAAGGCTTGGGCCTCGTAACGAGGTAAAAATATGACTCGAAACGCCACTTTGCTGTTTGCAGCGATATTGATCATTTCCGCATCCCTATTTTCCCGCACACAGGCCGCCGATGAGCAAAAAGCCCCACAAACGATTCCGGAACTCGAAGCGGCGATTCGCAATATTCTGGCTGCGACAAAAACGCCGGGGGCGGGTGTTGCGATCGTTTCCAGGGAGAAGGTGGAATGGGTGGCAGGAATCGGCAAAGCGGACGTGGCCGCCAATACGGATGCAACCCCGGACACCCAGTTCCGCATCGGCTCGTCCGCGAAGAGTTTCACGGCGCTTTCGATTCTCAAGCTGGTCGAACAAGGCAAACTGAGCCTCAACGACACGCTTCGCAGCCTGACGCCGGAGATTCAATTCAAAAACCGGTGGGAATCGACCGATCCCGTTCGCGTCGTGCATCTGCTGGAACACACCACCGGATTTGATGATTGGGCCTGGAAAGATTATGCCAGCAGCGACCCTAAGCCGCTGACGCTGCGGGAGGGTCTTGATTTCAATCCCTCCACGCGCGTCGCGCGCTGGCGACCGGGGTCGTTCATGTCCTACAGCAATTCCGGGCCGCCGCTTGCCGCGTATATTGTCGAGAAAATCTCCGGCCAGCGATTCGAGGATTACGTAGCGGAGAGTTTTTTTCGTCCGATGCGCATGGAACACGCAAGTTATCTGCTCACTCCCTATGTCGAAGCCAACCTGACCAAGGCTTATCACGGCGATGGAGTCACAACGTTTCCCTATTGGCATGTCCTGGAGCGCCCGGCCGGATCCCTCAATGTTTCTCCGCGCGAAATGGCGAACTATGTGCGGATGTTTTTGAACCGGGGAGCATTTGACGGAACCAAGCTGTTGGAACCCTCTTCGATTGACCGCATGGAAATCCCGGTTTCGTCACTGGCTGCGCGGCAGGGGATGGCATTCGGTTACGGCCTTTGCAGTTATGAATCATTTTGCAGTTCCAAGAAACCCTATGTTTTTCACGGGCATGACGGCGGGATGCCTGGAGCTCGCGCCAGTTTCAATTACTTGCCCGAACAGGGAGTCGGCTTCGCATTTATGATCAATTCCGACAACGAAGGGGCCTTTTGGCCGATTCGCGATCTCATAGCCTCCTATGTCATCAGAGACCTCCCGATGCCTTCTTTTCCCGCTGTGGTCGGGATTTCGCCGGGAATAGCCGCAGAGTTTTCGGGACTTTATGAATTGATTACCCCGCGCAATGAATGTAAACATTTTTTGGAAAGACTCACCGGTTTAATCCGGGTTTCGTTTGACCGGGACAAATTCGTCCGACAAGGGTTGTTTGGAGGCGCACCCGTCAAGGGAGTCGCTGTTTCCGACCGATTATACCGTTCCGAAAACATACCCGTCGCAACCATAGTCTTGATTCCCGACGCGGGAGAGGGAACCATGATTTATTCCGCCGGAGCCCGCCAGACTTACCGCCGCATTCCCCTTTGGTTCGTGGCATTGGAAATCGGGGCCGGAGCCTGCTCCCTGTTGCTGCTGTGCAGCGCCGTGATTTTTTCGCTGGTCTGGATTCCACGAAAACTTTTTGGACGGATGAAGACCGTCCGCCATCTTTCGCTCCGCATCGCGCCGTTGGTTTCGGCTCTCTGTTTCGGGATTTGTGCGGGCATATGGTATAAACAATCCGGAGACCAGGAACCTTTCGGGCAATTGACGGCATGGTCGGGCAGCCTGTTTCTGCTGTCCCTGCTCTTTGCGCTCACGGCGCTCTGGGGGCTTGTATTGCTCCTGCGTGTCCCAAAAAATGAAGTTGCCGCCAGCGTCTGGTGGCACAGCCTGCTGGTCACCGCTGCCAACCTGATTGTCGCGGGGTATCTTGCATGGTGGGGACTCATTGGCATTCGCACATGGGCGTAGGAGAAAACTGGCGGCTCCACCGGTGGATTCTTTCGTCCGACGCTCGCAGAGCGACACTACAGCCAACAGCTTGTTTCATTTGAATAGATGCCGGAAATGCTCTAAAGAAACAAGAGACCCATTATGTTGAAACTCACAAAAGCCAAAATGGCAGCGGCACGGGATTTCATCCTGTCGTCGGCCCGCCCACTGGAACGGGCGTTGTTTCATTTTTATTTTGAATCCGGCCAGGAACAGGAGGTTCTTGACGAATTGCGCCATTTTCAAAACGCCGACGGCGGTTTCGGTCACGGCATTGAACCGGACTTGCCGATGGCAGGAAGTTCGGTCATAGGCACGGTACGATGTTTGCAGATTCTCGCCGCAGTCCGCGCCCCATCGGAGAATTCCATGGTTCGCGAAGCGGTGCGTTATCTGCTGGATACATACGACCCGAAAATCGGCGTATGGGAAATTGTCCCGAAAGCCGCGAACGATGGACCGCATGCTCCCTGGTGGCATTACGATGACGATGGGCAGGCGGCCAAGTGGGGCGGCTACCTGGTCAATCCCCGCGCCGAGGTTCTGGGTTGTCTGTATGACTATGCCGACCTGGTTCCGAACGACATGATAACCAGCGTGACCGACCTGCTTTTGGCGCACTTGGAAAGTCATCCCGACATGAAGGACATGCACGAGATCGCCTGCTATTTGGAACTTCTTGAGAGCCGGTCATTGCCCGATTCGCTTCGCGGCAGGCTCGCCGCCGGGCTCGCCCAGCCCGTTGCCGGCGCGGTGCAACGCAACCCCGCCAAGTGGGATGGTTACTGCCTCAAGCCGACCGGGTATATGGGAGTGGTTACATCGCCCGCATCACCCTTTGCCGGGATGCTGGCCGGGGAAATTGATTTGAGTCTCGATTTCGATATCCGGCGGCAACAAACGGACGGATCATGGTTTCCAAATTGGACATGGGGAGAGGCATTCCCTGACGCATGGAAGCAGGCGCGATGCGCATGGCAGGGAATTCTAACGGTTGAAATGCTCAAGACGCTTGCCTCTTTTGGCAGGCTGGTTTAATTGACCGTTTCTATTTTTGCGTTTCATGCGTTTTTTAAAACATCCTGCCGTCCTTGCACTTTTTGCGCTTTGTCTTTTCGCCTCGGCGTGGGTGACTTTTTCCAAGCTGGTGTTGAATCGCGAGCGGAATCATTTGGCGCTCTATGGGTTGACACCCGAACTCTTGAAATTGCGTGGTATTTATGTCCGTTGGGATAGCAAGGGCCCTGCGTGGGCTGCCGCGGAACTTCGCAAGCTCTTAAAAAGTTACCCGAAAAATCCGGAGATAAACTATTACCTTGCGGTGGCGTTGCAACAGGCGGGATCCCCGGACAAACAGGAAGTCCTCTCGCTCGCCACAAAGGCCGATGTGCGGGGAGCCGATCCGGAAACCAGGGTTCAAGCCGCGCAAATGGAACTGGCCCTGCTGGGTGGACAGGATTCCACAAAGTCCGCGCGGATCATTTCGGAACTTGTAGAGGCTGCGCGCCAGGAAAATTGGCGGGCGCCGCTTGCGTCCGCTGTCCGCGAGTTGGAATGGTCGAATCAACTCACATCGCTCCTTTGCATTCGGTCGAATCATGAGCTTCCGGCGGTCATGAAGGAGACGGACAAATGGCTTTCGGAACACCCGGACTACCAGGTCGGTCGATTTCGGTATGGATTGTTTCTCAAACAGCAGAGGCAGGTCGCTGAGGCCATGCGCCAGTGGCGCGCCCTTGTCGAGGCCCAACCTTCGGATGCGTTGCTCCTGCAATGTCATATTCAGCTTGGCCTCGCAGCCAGGGAACAGGGAGATGCGGCTGCGGCGAAGTCCTACGGACAATCCGCGCGGGCCGACCTGACCCGGCTCAGATACAAAGATCTCGGTTTGGAAAAGTTGATTTCCGATTTGGCGGGGGAGAAACAATGAAAAGGTTAGCCATCGGCATGCACGGATTCACTCTCGTGGAGTTGCTGTGCGTCGTGGCCATTATCAGCATTCTCATTGCGTTGGGATTTAGCGGATACCAGAGCCTGCGAATCGCCTCGATGCAGGCCGGCGGGATTTCCAATCTGCGTCAACTCCACGTGATGTTCGTCCAATATTCCAATGACAACGACGGCAACCTGCCGCTCGGGGGCGGCGATACATCGGGAACAGGGCGCAACGATCTCTCATGGGTGAATCGCCTGCTCCCGTATGCGGGGCGTCCCGATTTGGCGGAAGTGAATTTAAACGACATGTGGTGGCAGCCGCCTTCGCCTGTTTTCAAGGACCCGGGCGTGGATCTGCCCGGCGAACATCTTCTGCTGGAGGGGAATACGCAGGACGCGATGTGGGGGTTCGGATATAACATCCAGCCTTTGCTTCCGGATTCCGATATTCGTAATGCAGCCTGGGGCGGCCAGCCCCCGCCGGTGTTCAAACTGTCAACAATTACAAAACCCTCCTCCCGCATGTTGGTCGCCTCCGCCTATAAATGGTTTATGAACCAGTGGGTCGGGAATCGCGCTTACAACCGGTACGGCAAAGACCGGGCGCTCTGCCTTTTTTTCGACGGCCATGTTAGCACGGTCACCCAAACGGAATACGACAAGGCCTGGTTGGATCCGTGAGATGAAACTCAAAAAGATCGTATCACCGTCAAAAGAAAGACCGATCATGCAACTCCGTTTGCTTGAATCCTCCGATGCATCATGGGCGGCGAGCGTGATCCTTGAACGGTGGGGCGGGCCGCTGGTGGTTTCCAAAGGCCGGAAGCATGATACGCGGAAGCTACCGGGCCTTGTCGCATCGATTGAGGGCCGCCCTGTCGGTCTTCTAATCTTCTTCAAGCGGTATTCTCATCTCGAGATTGTAACTCTGGATGCCCTAGAGGAGGGGAAAGGCATCGGGCGGGCGCTTGTCAACGCGGTCTGCGCACATGCCGCAAAGATCGGTGTCAGGAGAGTATGGCTCATTACGAGCAATGATAACGTCGATGCGGTCGCTTTTTACACCCGCTGCGGGTTCCGGTTGGTCCGCGTTTGGCTTGATGCAATCACCGGAGCGCGGAAACTCAAGCCGCAGATTCCGGAGAAAGACGACTGCGGTGTGCCGATTCGGGATGAACTTGAGTTCGAGATGAGATTGCCACCAGCGCGCCGGACGTCCCGCCGCGAGGTTTGTTGAATATTCAGAAATCCAGGCGACGAAGACTGCTAGTTGACCATCATGAACAAATCCACAGTGAATCAAATCAGAGAACGTTTCGATGCCGACGTTGAGCGGTTTTCCAATCTTGAGACCGGACAATCCGCAACGATTGACGCGCCTTTGGCGCTTGCGCTAATCGCGGACGCCGCCCTGCGTGTGACGCCCGGCGCATCGTCGCTTCTCGATGTCGGTTGTGGCGCAGGCAACTATTCGCTCAGGATATTGGAGCGGTTTCCGAATCTGGATGTCACCCTGGTTGACCTCAGCAGCCCGATGCTGGATCGTGCCGTCGAGCGCGTCAGCCGGGTGACAACAGGACGAGTTACCGCGCTGCAAGGGGATATCCGGGAGTTGGAAATCGGTGAATCATGTTTCGACATCATTTGCGCGGCGGCGGTCTTGCATCACCTGCGGGAAACCGAGGAATGGCGCGCTGTTTTTTCAAAACTCCATTCCTCGCTCCGGGCGGGCGGCTCGCTTTGGATTTCGGATTTGATCGAACATTCGGACGACCGGGTGCAGGCGCTCATGTGGGAACGTTACGGCGAGTATCTTGTCCAGCTCAAAGACAAGGCTTATCGCGATCATGTTTTTGCGTATATCGCGCAGGAGGATTCTCCGCGTCCGCTGATGTTCCAACTGGATATGTTGCGCTCGGTCGGATTCGGCACGGTTGATATTCTGCACAAGAACCGTTGCTTTGCCGTCTTTGGCGCGATCAAGGGAGGCCAGAGCGTTTTCATTAATTGTATGGCTCAGTTGGGATTACTTAGTCTGGATCTGGAATTTCCGGGGGAAGGTCAGGCCGGACGTTCTGAGGAGATTGCAAGACCTGAAGGAAGGAAAACAAGTCTTCATCCTGACCTCCCGAAAGGCTGTCCAGCTTTTCCTTGATGGCAACCCTGCGGCATCAGAAAACCAATCAATGCAATCAACCCCAAATCCGCGCGTAAGCTCTGATCTGGAGAAACACGTTCCGTGTTCCTCTACATTGCGCCTTGCTCCGACGGGCATGTAGCGGAATTCTGAAAGAATTTCGTTCTCGATATTCTCTCGATGATGTTCCCTCGCTCGCAGCCTCATGGGAAGCCGTTCTCAGTTCCTTTCCCGTAACTGTTCAGGTCGATTGACCTGATTCCGGAAGAGTCGGCATGAAGGGCTGGCCAAGTGCGGCTTGGAAGCAGGCGTCCCAGAGGTTGAGGCCCTGCTTGCGGCAGGTGGAGAGATAGCC
>Ga0073936_10006084_pt1 | contig 16038 bp, 9 predicted proteins | sample AliMusrvi5mmetaG_FD_87041 | JGI IMG/M metagenome (GOLD analysis project Ga0073936, IMG submission 87041) | Freshwater lake bacterial and archeal communities from Alinen Mustajarvi, Finland, to study Microbial Dark Matter (Phase II) - Alinen... | ecosystem: Environmental > Aquatic > Freshwater >... | reverse complement strand
TCCAAGGACTCCTGGCGGAGGGATCGAAACGCGCACGGCGAAACGCATATCCGAAAGCCCGGCCGGGAACGATGAACAACTGATGGAAGAGGTCTGCGAGCGGGAGAACTGCTTGCGGGCTTACAAGCGAGTGAAGTCCAACAAGGGCAGTGCGGGCATCGACGGCATGACTGTCGATCAGTTGCCCGGCTACCTGAAGGAGCACTGGCCAGCCATCCGCGAACAACTGTTGAGTGGGACTTACAAACCGCAACCGGTGCGAAGGGTGGAAATCCCCAAGCCGGACGGCGGGGTGCGACAGCTGGGCATCCCGACGGTGCTGGACCGGATGGTGCAGCAGGCGGTGATGCAGGTGCTGCAACGCAGATGGGACGCGGGGTTTTCCGAACACAGTCACGGGTTTCGTCCCGGACGCTCGGCGCACCATGCCGTGGCCAAGGCGCAGCAGTATATCGCCGCAGGCCGGGGCTGGGTGGTGGACCTGGACTTGGAAAAGTTCTTCGACCGGGTCAACCATGATCGGCTGATGAAGTGGTTGGCGTTGCGCATCGCCGACAAGCGAATGCTCCGGTTGATCGGATCGTTCCTGAAGGCGGGTGTGATGGAAAACGGGCTGGTGGGTCCGGTGGATGAAGGAACGCCGCAAGGCGGACCTCTATCGCCGCTGTTGTCGAACGTTGTGCTCGATGAACTTGACCGGGAACTGGAGCGGCGCGGCCACTGCTTCGTGCGTTATGCGGACGACTGCAACATCTACGTGCGCAGCAAACATGCGGGGCAGCGGGTGAAGCGAAGCATTACCGGCTTCATCACGCGCAGGCTCAAGCTCCGGGTCAACGAACAGAAGAGCGCGGTGGCTCGACCAGTAGAACGCAAGTTCCTCGGCTTCAGCTTTACGGCAAATGGCCAGAAGCGGCGCATCGCCCCCAAGGCCATCGTGCGGTTTAAGCGGAAGGTTCGGACAAGCCGGTTCCAGTAAAGCGCGCGCTGGCACTCGCGTTACATCTTCGGGAAAAGGAAATCTGGATCAAGAACGACGAACTGATTGTCGGTAACCAGGCGTCCGATCTCAGAGCCTCGCCGATCTTTCCCGAATATACCGTCACCTGGATTGAGCAGGAAATCGACGATCTGGCATCCCGGCCCGGCGCTGGTTTCGCGGTGAGCGACGAAGACAAGCGCGTCATCCATGAAGTTTGCTCCTTTTGGCATGGTCTTACGGTGCGCGACCGCTCCTATGGCCTTTTCACTGACGAGCAGAGTCGCATCCTTGCCACAACCCTGATGAAAATCGAAGGCAACATGAATGCCGGCGATGGCCATCTCGCGGTCAACTACGAGCGGGTGCTTCAACTTGGGATCGATGGTTTCAAAGACGTTGTGGCAGAGCGCCGCAGCCGCGTTGAACTTGCCGATTGGCAGGGTCTGCATCAGGAGCAGTTCCTGAAAAGTGTCGCGATCGTTCTCGACGCATTATCCAACTACATCGACCGTTACACTCAGCTTGCGACCCGCATGGCAAAGGATGAGACGCGTTCATGGCGCCGGGATGAATTGAATCGGATCGCCGCGAACTGCGCCCTTATCGCTCGCAAACCGCCCGAGACTTTCTGGCAGGCTCTGCAGCTTTGCTACTTCGTCCAGCTCGTGTTGCAGATTGAGTCGAATGGGCACTCAGTTTCGTTTGGCCGGCTGGATCAGTTTCTCTATCCGTGGTACCGTCGCGATGTGGAATTAAGCAACCGGCTCAGCCCCTCTGAGGCGATCGAACTGCTTGAGAGCTGCTGGTTGAAGCTCCTTGAAGTTAACAAGATCCGTTCCGACAGCCACTCGGCTGCATCGGCAGGTGGACCGCTCTACCAGAATGCGACCATCGGCGGTCAGAAGCTGGTGAACGGTCAGCCGCAGGATGCGGTCAATTCGCTTTCGCATGCAATTCTCGAATCGTGCAAAGCATTGCGCTCTACTCAACCGAACCTGTCGGTGCGATACCATTCCGGGCTTTCCGACAAATTCCTGCACACATGCATCGATGTTCTTTGGTGCGGCTTCGGCATGCCCTCCTTTAACAACGATGAGATCGTCATCCCGCAGTTCATCGCTCTTGGCGTGAAGCCCGAGGACGCATATAACTATTCCGCAATCGGCTGCATTGAGGTAGCAGTTCCAGGCAAGTGGGGATACCGTTGCACGGGAATGGCGTTCCTCAACTTTGCCCGGATCCTGCTGCTTGCGCTCGAAGGCGGCAGCGACATCAACACCGGAGAAGTGTTTCTGCCCCAGCAGAAAGCTCTGAGCAAGGGAAACTTCAAAACCTTCGACGAGATCATGGCCGCCTGGGATGCTCAGGTTCGATTCTTCACGCGCAAGTCTATGGAAGTCGAAACTGTTGTCGATACAGCTCTTGAGGAAAATGTTCCGGATATCCTCTGCTCTGCCTTGGTAGACGATTGCATTGGACGCGGAAAAACTCTCAAAGAGGGTGGAGCAGTTTATGACTGGATATCCGGTCTGCAAGTCGGCATTGCAAATCTCGGCAATGGCCTGGCCGCAATCCGGGATTTGATCTTCGAAAAAGGGAAGATCGACCAGCAGGAGTTGGCCATCGCGCTTGAGAATAACTTCAATGGCACGAGCGGCGAAATGCTGCGCCAGCGACTGCTCAACGAAGCCCCGAAATACGGCAACGACCTCGATATGGCTGGGAAGTGGAGCAGGATTACGCGCAAACGCTTGTATGGTTCAGCAAGGCGGCGCAACAGGGATTTGCCGCCGCAGAGTACGATCTCTGGATCATGTATTTCAAAGGTCAGGGTACTTCACGGGACTACTCCCGGGCATTTACCTGGTTCAGCAAGGCTGCCAAACACGGGGATCCGAGCGCCGAAACGAATCTTGGTTATATGCATCTTTACGGACGGGAAGCGGCGATGAGCTACACGCATGCGCGTTCATGGTTTAAGAAAGCGGCAGGCGCGGGGGAGCGATGATGCGAAAGGCTGGCTAAGATGGATGGAGATGAGGATGATTGCCTCAATTCCAACGAACCCGATAGATCGAACCTTCTAAGAGGCCCGCGCAGATGACTCAGTTGGGAGATGCCAGCCGATTACCGGCATTTTCGATCGTCCAACACGGATCTGGGCATGAAGCGTGCGGCATCGCGAACAAGAATGTGAGCCGTGTTGCGCTCTAAACGCGAACGATCATGACTTCAGTGGATTTCATCAACGCCGCCGCAGTTTGCCCTTTGCGGAGTTGCATCTCACGCGCGGCGTCGCTGGTGATGATAGAGGTAATCTGCTGATCTCCGATGGCCAGGACGACCTTTGCCATCAAGCCGCTGATTTTGACCTCGATAACTTTGCCTACCAATTGATTGCGGCCGCTGACGGTTCGAAATCTTTCGCGGGATTCAATACGCGAATTGGCGGGGCTGGATTTCAATAGCGGTTTCAACGCGCTTTGCGGTACACGATGGTGGCCGCCTGGCGTCTTCATGGTCTTGAGCTTGTCATGGAGAATCCACTGCTTGATGGTTGCGTAGCTCACGCCGAGTGCTGCCGCAGCTTCGCGTGGCGTCAGGAGTAGGTCGGTCTCGGGCATCTTTCCCCTCACAAAGAACCGTGTTGCCTGCTGCGAAAGAGTATACCGCGCATTATAGGCGAATGCGGGTGGGTTGCCTTGGCCTCAGTCGAAACTCAATAGATTTCGTATTTCGCAGTCCGTTGCGTCGGTCTTGACGTATTTTCCTGCCGCCAGGCGATTCCCCTCATCTTGAAGACGCAAGGCTTCGACCCAGGCCCATAGAAATCTCACGGGCTCAGCCGTTTTCTCGGTGAATGATTGGTTCAGCCTATCATTTGCTCGAGAACAAAGTATTGGACACATATTGCGTTTTGACTGAGAATCAAAGCGTAGAAAAGCGTTAATGTAAAGTAAGTAAAAACGAGATAGGCGCAATCGCCGACTGGTCCATCCAAACGGGTGCAAATCAGCGCAGAAAGAGGGAATTCCGATGAAGTTTCAAAACGCCATTTTGGTCGTCGTGTCGCTCTTGGCGACCTGCGGACTTGCAGCGTCCGCACAAGTTGCTGGCAAGCTGACGGGGCGGGCTCTCGATCCGTCTGGCGCTGCGATTGCAAACGCCCAAATCGAATTGACAGAGTCTGCGACCAACGTGCATCAGAGCGCAGTCACGACGAACTCCGGGGTTTATGTCTTCATCAATCTCAAGCCCGGACTTTATCGCATTGACGCAGCGGCGGCGGGCTTCAGCCACCTCACGCGCACCGAGATTACGGTGCCAACAGGTGAGACTGTCGGCCTGGATCTGACCCTGAGTGTCGGGACCGCACAGCAATCGATTAAAGTCAGCGGGGATGCTCCGTTGTTGCAGTCGGCCACCAGCAACATTGAAAGCAATATTGCCGGGACAACGGTGGCGGCCATGCCGCTGAACACGCGAAACTTCATACAGCTGACGACACTGGCGCCCGGGGTCGAACTGCCTCCGGGGACGCAACTTCCACGCATCAACGGTGGAAGACCGAGGACGAATGAATACCTCTACGACGGCATCTCGGCATTGCAGCCGGAGCCCGGCCAGGTGGCGTTCTTTCCACTTCTCGATGACATACAGGAATTCACGGTCGAAACCAACAACGTTCCCGCGGAGTTCGGTCGTTTCAACGGCGGTGTGGTCAATGCTTCCACGCGCTCAGGCTCGAATGCATTTCACGGGAGCTTGTTTGAATTCCTCCGCAACGAAGATTTGAACGCGCGCAACTACTTTGCAACCACCGGGAGGAAGCCGGAGTACCGCCGCAATCTATATGGAGCAACATTCGGTGGTCCCATCCTCCATGATCGGCTCTTCGTGTTTGCCGATTACCAGGGCATAAAGCAGTTGATTGGAGTGACGAGGATTTCAACGATTCCCACGATGAACGAGAGACAGGGGATCTTCACAGGGGTGTCGAAGATATATGATCCTTCGACGGGCCATATAGTCAACGGCAAACTCGTGCGGCAGGAGTTTCCCAATGACGTAATCAACACCCCACTCGACTCGGCGGCGTTGGCTCTGCTGGCCCGCTTTCCAACTCCAAGCAATCTGACCGCAGCGGCGAACAACTACACCCGGACAGCCGACGACGCAGACCACCAGAACCAGTTTGACCTAAGGGTTGACGGCGCCTACAAAAGCCGGGATCGCGCATTTGGCCGCTACACGTTTTATAACGAGGTGGAGCAGCCGGTTACTCCGTTGCCTGATGGAAGTGGCGCAATCTCAGGCACAGTACTTGGAACCGGCGGCGTCGCGGGGCTTTCGTATGTGCGGGGCCAGCAAGCCGTCCTGAACGAGACTCACACCTTTCGCCCAAATCTGTTGAACGATCTGCGTCTTGGTTATACGCGCCGCAACAACAACATCGCCGGCGCCACGCTCAACGACACGGCCTCGGCGGCGCTGGACATTCCGGGCATTCCAACGAATGGTGCATTCAACAATGCCCTGCCTCTTTTCACATTTACTGGATTTCAGCAGATCGGGCCATCGGCAAGCACGTTTTCTCTTTATCAGACGGGCGTATGGGAGGCGGTGAATTCCGTTTCGCTTACCAAGGGCGGCCACGCGCTCAAGGCTGGTATTGATTTCCGCTGGTATCAACTCAATACCGTATCGCCGCCCAACCCAACCGGCTCATTTGCGTTTACAACCACCGGCACGAATCAACAGGGCGTAACCAGCAGCGGCAACTCGATTGCGAGTTTTCTGTTAGGCCAGGTGGATACATTCCAGATAGATCTACAGGAGAGCAAGATCCGCCCGCGCGACCATATTGAGGAGTACTTTGTGCAGGATGACTGGAGGGTGAGCAGTCGCCTGACCGCGAACATCGGCGCCCGGTGGACATTGCACTTTCCGTCAACTGAAAAGACCAACCAGGGGGCTGTGTTCAACCTTCAGGCGCAACAGCTCGACTACCTGGGACAGGGCGGGAATTCGCGCAGCGCCAGGGAGTTGCACTATGCAAATGTCGCCCCGCGCATTGGCGTAACGTATCTTCTCACACCCAGGACAGTGGTGCGGTCGGGCTACGGGATCGTCTTCATTGATCAGTCGGGAATTACGACGCCTTTTACAACTCCGCAATTTCCTTACATCCAGAATGTCCAGCAGAAGACGCTGGACAGCCTGACCTCGGCATTTCGGCTCTCCAGCGGCCCTTCCGTGGCTCCCATTCCATTCACTCCGGATGCAGGGCTTGGGCAAAGCGTTTATACCGCGAAAAAGACCGCCGGGTCTGGCTACGTTCAACAGTGGAATCTCGCGGTGCAACGGGCAATTACCAACAACCTGTCGGTTGAGGCGTCCTATGTGGGGTCGCGCATCATACATGTGGGAATCCCGGATTCAAATCTCAACCAGCTCACCGCAAGCCAACTGGCTGAGGGTTCGCCTCTCCTCACCAAAGTTGCGAATCCCTATTACGGGCAGTTGCCCATCTCCAGTTCGATTGGCGGAAAGACTGTTACCGAGGCGCAGTTGCTGAAGCCCTATCCGCGATTCCTCAACGTAGCCACATACAGGAACAACACGGGGACCACGAACTACAACGCGGGCGAGGTGCAAGTGGAGCAACGTTTCGCTCACGGCGTAAGCTTCCTGTTTGCCTACACCCACTCGAGGCTCATCGACGACGCATCGTCTGTCTTTTCGACGACGGTGCTTTCTTCTCCCAATTCGAGCAGCCTGATTGCGGCAGACACATTCCGCCCGTATCTTGAACGCGACGTATCGACTGGAGACATGTCGAACGTTACGTCATTTGCGGGAACGTACGACTTGCCGGCTGGCCGCGGACACCGGTTTGCGTCGAGTGGTTTGGCGAGCAGAGCCCTGGGAGGGTGGTCGCTCAACTCGATACTCTTGCTCCAATCGGGAATGCCGGTTGCTGTCACCCAGGCCACCAACAACAACTCGTTCGCGGGATTTGCGCTGCAACGGCCGAATCTCGTTGGCCAACCAAAGCTCTCGCCGGACAAGCGCATACCAGCAGAGTATTTCGACATTGCGGCCTTTGCCACTACTCCACAGTTTGAGATTGGCACTGCTTCGCGCAACCCGGTGCGTGGCCCTGCGTATCGCAATTTGGACCTCGCCTTGATCAAGCACACGAAACTGTTCCGCGAATACGATATGGAGTTTCGAGGCGAGATCTTCGACATTTTGAATACGCCTCAGTTTGCGCAGCCTAACGGCAGTTTTGGATCGCCTGCATTCGGCAGCATCACAGCAACAGCGACCGACCCTCGAATAGTGCAGTTCGCGGTTAAGCTGAGTCGTTGACCGGGGGCAGATGCTTAAACAATCAGCATGAGCGTTCTGCGCGCAGGGCGCTTGTGGCTCCCGACTAGCATGGAAACCGATGGGATGCTATATTGAGCGAGATATCAAAGCTCCCAAAGGAGAAGTCCGATGAAGATCAGCGCACGGAACGTGCTTTACGGCAAAATATTCAGGGTGGTAAAGGGGGCGGTGAACGGCGAGGTTGAGCTTGCGCTGCAGGGTGGCGAAAAGGTTGTCTCGACCATTACCAACGTGAGCATCGACTCGCTGGGCCTGAAGGAGGGAGCGGTCGCGTTCGCCATTGTCAAGGCCTCTGAAGTGATGATCGGCAAAGGCGTCAAGTCAGGCACAATCAGCGCTCGCAACTTGCTGGATGGAGTTGTAGCCAAACTCGATGATGGGGCGGTAAGCAGCGAAGTGAGCGTCCGGCTAGCAGGGGGCGCGGAGATTGTAGCTTCAATTACCAAGACCAGCGCTCACGCACTTGGATTGAAAGAAGGAGATAACGTCAGCGCCATCATCAAGGCTTCAAACATAATGATCGGCGTATAGCCGTATCCCTCATCGGGAAGCGAAGTGAGGAGCTTGAGAATGCTGAGGCCGAGGCGGGAACGTGGCGCCGGCAAACGATTGTTGGGCACGGTTTTTGCGCTCTCGCTGCTCAGCGTGTTGATGGCGTGTCATCGTTCCCAACCCGCGGTGCTGACAATTTCTGCAGCGGTCAGCCTGACCGACGCAATCCAGGAGATTGAGACCAGCTACCGGCGCGACCATCCGAAAGTCGAAGTGAGGAATAACTTCGGTTCTTCCGGTACGCTGGCGCGCCAGATTGAAGATGGCGCTCCGGTCGATGTTTTCATCTCAGCCGCATCAAAGCCCATGGACGAACTGGCGGCGCGCAAACTGCTCGCGGCCGATTCGCGCCGCGATCTTTTGCGGAACAGTTTGGTCCTCATCGTTCCGCGGGATTCCAAACTCGGCAGCATTCAACAACTCACCGATTCCAGCGTGCGGGTCATCGCGCTCGGCGATCCCGCAGGCGTTCCGGCCGGGCAATATGGACAGCAAACTCTCGCTTCAATGCACCTGCTTGACGGCGTGCAATCGAAGCTGGTGCTGGCCAAGGACGTGCGCCAAGTGCTGGCCTATGTGGAGACCGGCAACGCGGACGCTGGATTCGTCTATGCAACCGATGCGCTGATGTCTCCCAAGGCGAAGGTCGCGGCAACGGCGCCGGAATCGACTCACGACCCCATTGTGTATCCAGCGGCGGCCATTGCAAACGGACGCCATGCAAATGTCGCGCGCGAGTTTGTTGAGTACCTGGGGAGTGCGCAGGCCAGGGCCGTCTTTGAAAAGCGGGGATTTACCATGGCACTACAGTGATCCTTCCCATTGATCCATCGCCGCTGATTATTTCGCTGGCCACCACCTGCACCGCAACGGTGGCAACGTTCGTTCTAGGACTGCTGGCGGCACGGGCCATGTATGGGTTGCGCGGCAGCCTGCGCGCGTGGATTGACGGCGTTCTGACGCTTCCCCTGGTTCTGCCACCAACTGTCATCGGGTTCTTTCTGCTTCTGCTCTTTGGCCGGCGAAGCCCGGTGGGCCACGCGCTTGAACTGATCGGCGTGATGGTGGTGTTTTCGTGGCCGGCTACGGTGATCGCAGCCACGGTTGTCGCATTCCCACTGATGTACCGAACATCGCTGGGCGCACTGGAACAGGTGAATCCTACGCTGCTGCAGGCGGCGCGCACGCTGGGAGCATCGGAGGCGCGGGTCTTTCGTCGCATTCTATTACCTCTTGCCGCGCCGGGCATTGTGGCCGGAACAGTGCTGGCGTTTGCGCGTGCGCTGGGCGAGTTCGGCGCCACACTCATGCTCGCCGGCAACATTCCCGGAAGAACGCAGACCATGCCCATCGCAATCTTCTCAGCTGCGGAAGGCGGAGAGATGCGGGCCGCGGGCATTTGGGTTGCGATCATCGTAGTGCTTTCACTGGCGATCATTCGGCTATTGAACTACGAAGGCGCTGCGCGGAGAGCATGGAAGTTTGACGCGGAGCCTGGAGCAGCGGAACCGAAACTGATCGGCCAAGCGCTGAATGTGCCGCAAACAGCCGCGGACGGCGAGTCGTCAGCGACGCTGGAGATTGATGTCGAGAAATCACTGGAGAACTTCGAACTTGCCGTTCAATTTAGAGCGGGGCGTGGGGCGGTGGGATTGCTGGGCGCATCCGGCGCAGGTAAATCGATGACCTTGCGCATGATCGCTGGTGTGGCCACTCCGGACAAGGGGCGCATAGTTTTGGATGGGCGCGTGCTGTTCGATAGTGCAACGGGCGAGAACGTTCCTCCGGCTCGCAGGCGCATCGGCGTCGTTTTCCAGGACTATGCTCTCTTTCCACACATGACAGTGGCGGAGAATGTTGCGTTCGGCCTGAATAGGTTATCCGCAGTGGATCGCACGGCGAGGGTGCGTCTGCATCTGGATAAGATGCACATTGGGGAGTTGGCGAACCGGTATCCAAAGGAGATTTCCGGCGGGCAGCGGCAGCGGGTGGCGGTTGCGCGCTGCATGGCGATTGAGCCGGCAGCGCTGCTGCTCGATGAGCCGTTTGCTGCACTCGATCCGCATCTGCGGCGACAAATGGAAGAGCAGCTTCGCGCTACGCTGCGCGGGTACAAAGGCGTGGTGATCTTTGTGACCCACGACATGGAAGAGGCGTTTCGATTTTGCGCGGAGTTGCTTGTGCTGGATAGCGGACGGGTAATTGCGTGCGGACCCAAGCATGCTCTCTTTGAACAACCTCGTTCAATGGTCACTGCCAGATTGACCGGATGCAAGAATATCGTTGCAGCGACTCAGGCAGACGCGAACCACCTGGCCGTAGAGGCATGGGGTTGCAATCTATCACTCGCTGCGCCACACGCTGCCGCAATCCAGCAGGTCGGCTACCGGTCGCACCATTTCCGGTTTCAGCAGAACGCTGCGGGCGAAAATGTCTTCTCGTGCTGGCTGATGGAAACCAGCGAAGCTCCGCACGAGATGACACTCTATCTGCATCTTCACCGAGAGCCGCAACCCGGTGATCTCCCTCATCTTCAGGCGGATCTTCCCAAAGAACAATGGCGGGCGCTCAGCAGCCATCCGCAGCCTTGGCTGATCCAGATCGATCCAGCGCGGTTGCTGCTACTGGAAGACTGAGCAGGTTCCTGATTCAAGGGGCTGCTTTCCTGTGAATTCACCGCGAAGATGAAATCGTAGGCAGCGGTCGCTTTGCCCGGTGGGATTGCCTACCAGTGCCGGATGAGCGGCCTAAAAAACGATTGCGCGATTTTCTACGGATCCAAACATCCTGCGTCGAGGAATGCTTCTCTGGCATTGGAGGTGGGGCTTTGCCGCCCCTCCCAACCGTCGTTTATTTCGGCAGATTTCCCTTGACAACGATGCCGCCCTCCGAATAATTTTGTCGGTGACATTCCATCTGACAGTACAACTGTATCGACTAGCGGTTTAGATGGCGGGCGTGAATTCCGAATCGAGAACTGGCAGGCGGGTCGAGTTCAATCGCCCGGTGCGCTCCGAGTAAGGGAACACGTCTTGCCAGGGAGATGAGCATGAGCAAAGAAGTTCGCATGACGAATTCATCAACCGGCGGTCCCGTTTTCGTCTACGTCAACGACGGAAAGATTGTCCGCATGACGCCGATGGATTTGGACGAAACCGATGCACCGTCCTGGGAGATTGAAGCAAGAGGACACACGTTCAAGCCACCCCGCAAGACGACGGTCGCCGTCTACACGCAGGGATTCAAGTCGATGATTTATTCAGACAAGCGCATCAAGTTCCCGATGAAGCGCGTGGACTTCGACCCAATCGGCAACCGGAATATCCAGAACCGCGGCATCTCAGGGTACGAGCGGATCAGTTGGGAAGAAGCGATTGACCTGGTGGTCAACGAAATCAATCGCATCAAGCATCAGTATGGGCCTTCCGCAATTCTATCCACGCCGAGCTCGCATCACATGTGGGGAAACGTGGGCTACCGGCACAGTACCTATTTCCGCTTCATGAACATGATGGGCTTTACCTATGCCGACCACAACCCCGATAGCTGGGAAGGCTGGCACTGGGGCGGAATGCATATGTGGGGCTTCAGTTGGCGGCTGGGCAACCCCGAGCAGTACAACCTGCTTGAGGACGGCCTGAAGCACGCGGAGATGATTGTCTTTTGGTCAGCTGACCCAGAGACAAATGGGGGCATCTATTCCGCGCATGAATCGACCCCGCGCCGCCAGTGGCTGAAAGAGTTGGGCGTGAAGATGGTCTTCATTGATCCCTATATGAACCACACAGCTGCGTGGATAGGCGACAAGTGGTTTTCGCCCAAGATCGGCACGGACCACGCGCTCTCTTTCGCAATTGCCTACACGTGGTTGAAAGAGGGGACCTACGACAAGGAGTACGTGGCAACCCACGCGCACGGCTTCCATGAGTGGGCCGAGTACGTTCTGGGCAACACCGACGGCGTTCCAAAAACCTGCGAATGGGCTGAGAAGGAATCCGGCGTACCGGCCTGCGATATCCGCGCGCTGGCCCGCGAATGGGCGAAGAAGAACACCTACCTTGCTGCCGGCGGGTTGGGCGGCTGGGGCGGCGCCTGCCGTGCATCGCACGGAATCGAGTGGACGCGTGGCATGATCGCGCTGGCCACCATGCAGGGGATGGGCAAGCCGGGATCGAACATCTGGTCTACAACGCAAGGCGCCCCTGTAGACAACGAGTTCTATTTCCCAGGATATGCGGAGGGCGGCATTTCAGGTGACTGCGAAAACTCCGCGGCCGGCTTCAAATTTGCGTGGAGGATGTTTGACGGCAAAACAACATTCCCATCGCCATCAAACTTGAACACGAGCGCGGGCCAGCATATTCCCCGCTTGAAGATTCCAGAATGCATCATGGAAGGCAAGTACAAGTGGAGCGGCAAAGGCTTTGCCGGCGGCGATATCGCGCACCAGATGCACCAATACGAGTATCCCGCTCCCGGCTACTCGCCGATCAAGATGTTCTGGAAGTACGGCGGCCCGCATATGGGAACCATGACGGCGACCAACCGCTATGCCAAGATGTACACGCACGACAGCCTGGAGTTTGTCGTCAGCCAGTCCATCTGGTTCGAAGGCGAGGTACCGTTCGCGGATGTGATCTTGCCGGCTTGCACCAACTTCGAGCGCTGGGATATCTCGGAATTCTCAAACTGTTCCGGCTACATCCCCGACAACTACAACCAGGTGAATCACCGCGTGATTTCGATGCAGATGAAGTGCATCGAGCCGGTGGGCGAAAGCAAGTCGGACTACAACATCTACGCGATGTTTGCCGAGAAGCTGGGTATCGGGCCGATGTTTACCGAGGGCAAGGACGAGCTGGGCTGGATCGAGCAGTATTACAACGCCACCGACATGCCGAAGTACATGACCTTCGCCGAGTTCAAGGAGCGGGGCTACTTCGTTGTTCCCACCAATCCGAATCGGAACAAGGCCGTTGCGCTGCGCTGGTTTGCCGAGGATCGCCAGAAGGACACACCGGACTGGGGTCCGCGACTGAACAACCAGGTCAACCGCAAGGGGCTGCAGACCACGACGGGCAAGGTGGAATTCATCGCCACCAGCATTCAGAACTTTGAGAAGCAAGGCTATGTGGACGAGTACCGCCCGGCGATGCACACCTATGTCGAGGCCTGGGAGAGTTGGCACAGCCCGCTCGCCAAGAAGTACCCGCTCGGGATGCTCGCGCCGCACCCGCGTTACAGCTTCCACACAATGGGCGACGGCAAAGACAGTTTCATGAATGACATTAAGGACCATCGGGTTCTTATTGACGGACATTACTACTGGATCATGCGCTTGAACAGCAAGGACGCTGAAGCCCGCGGCATCAAGGAAGGCGACCTGATTCGCGCTTTCAACGACCGTGGCTCCGTAATTCTTTGCGCCCAGGTTGGCGAACGCGTGCAGCCGGGAACCGTGCATTCGTACGAGTCCTGCGCCGAGTACAATCCGCTGGGCAAGCCGGGGAAGTCCGCGGACCGCGGTGGCTGCGTCAACATTCTTTCTCCTGACCGCTACATGTCCAAATACGCATGCGGCATGGCGCCCAACTCCACGCAACTTGAGGTTGAGAAGTGGGACGGCGGCATCTACGAGATCTACTGACCCGATGGAAGGGGAGCGAGGATTACGAAAATGAATCAACGGTACATGTCCATCGATATCGCAGCGTGCCATGGCTGCAATATCTGTTTTATGGCCTGCAAAGATGAGTTTGTCGGCAACGACTGGCCCGGCTACACCGCCTCTCAGCCGCGCCACGGCCATCGCTGGCTGAACATCGAATACCTGGAACGGGGTCAGTATTCGCGGAACGATGTAGCGTATCTCCCAATGCCGTGCCAACACTGCCAGGACGCACACTGCATGAAAGCAGCGCCGGATGCTGTCACGCGGCGTACGGATGGCATTGTGGTTATCGACATGAAAGCGGCCAAAGGCAACAAGGCTCTTGTCGATTCCTGTCCCTTTGGCGCCATCTACTGGAATGAAGAGGAGAACGTCGCACAGAAGTGCACGATGTGCGCGCATCTTCTGGATGACAAGGATTGGAAGCCCGGACTTCCCCGGTGCGTCCATTCCTGCCCGACGGGCAGCATGAAGTTCTACGATATGGAACCCGCGGAGTTCGCGAAGTTGGCCAAGAAGGAAGGCTTCGAGGGATACAGATCGGCAGAACTGAAGAATGCGCCCAGGGTCGTCTACAAGAATCTCCACAGGTACACCAAGAACTTTATCGCCGCCGGCGTGCTGGTGGATGGGGACTGCTGCGAGAACGCCACTGTGACCCTGAAAAGCAAGAAGGGTGTACTGGCGACAGCGAAGACGAATTTCTTCGGCGACTTCAAGTTCGATGCTCTGGAGAACGGAGAATACACCGTTGACGTCGTGGCGGCCGGAATCGAGACATCGCAGACGGTCGTGATCGACGGAGCATCGCAAAACCTGGGATTCATCGAACTCGCGTCGAAGACGGCCAAGGCAGAAGCACTCGCTGTTTGAGAACAACTTTGAACTGGCGGGGAAAGGAACGACTCCTTTCCCCGTCGCTCCTCACCGCTACGGCGCGCCTGGCTTTGATTCAGACCAAGAAGTCAGGAATGGGCGTCTCTTCCGCATTATCAAGGCAGTGAAGGCGCCCTCTTAGAAACGGAACAGGCAGAATGAAACAAGTAGTTCTCTTCAACGGCAGTCCGCGCATGGACGGGAATACCGCTACGATACTGAACACAGTGGCCCGCGGCGCACAGGACGGCGGAGCCCAGGTAAAGATCTATACCCTTTTCAAGATGAAGTTCATGGCTTGCCAAAGTTGTTTTGCGTGCAGGCGCGAAAAGGGACAGTGCGCCATCAATGATGAAGTCACTGCGTCGCTTGAAAAAGTGAAGACCGCGGATGCTGTTGTGATTGGCTCTCCCATCTACATGATGCAAATGACGGGCCCGGTGAAGAATCTTTACGACCGGTTCTTTCCATTGATGGACGCGCAATGCCAGCCACGATACGGGAAAAAGAAACTCCTGACAGTGTATTCACAGGGCATGGAAGATCCTCACATGTTCGAATCCTATTTCGAATACACATCTGCGATGTTTCCGGCATTTGGCTTTGACCTGGTTGGGAACATTGTTTGTACAAATAGCAACGATCCTGAAAGCGCGGAGCGCAATGCAGAGCTGAAGATTCGTGCATACGAGGCCGGCAAGGCCCTGGCCAGCTAGTACCGATCTGACAGCCATTAATCGTCCCGAGAGAAATTGAATTTTCAACGAACGGGTGACAGGAAGATGCGCGACATGCCGGAAGCCAGGAATCTGCGACAAGAAGGATCGACCGGCGTTTCGCGACGCGACTTTGTCAAGGGATCCGCGACTTTGGCCCTACTCGCTTCTGCTGGCGCTACCGGCTGCCGGTCGCGCGTCACCGCGAACCGCCCAGTGAAGATCGGATTTGTAAGTCCTCGCACTGGATCGCTGGCGGCCTTCTCTGAGGCAGACCCGTTTGTGCTGGCTGGAATCCGCAAGGCACTGGCGGGCGGCCTGCCAATTGCAGGCACGATTCACCCGGTGGAGATCATAGAGAAGGACAGCAGATCCGACCCCAACCGCGCTGCTGAAGTCGCTTCAGACCTGATCAAGACAGATAACGTAGATATTATTCTGACCGCAAATACGCCGGAGACAGTGAATCCGGTTTCAGACCAGGCTGAGATCATTGGCGTGCCCTGCATCACTACTGACGCCCCGTGGCAGCCTTACTTCTTTGGCCGCGGAGGAACTCCGGAGCAGGGGTTTGATTGGACCTTCCATTTTTTCTGGGGCATTGAAGACCTGGTGGCGGTTTACACAAACATGTGGGCAAGCCTGCAGACCAACAAGGTGGTTGGCGCGCTTTGGGGCAACGACAACGACGGCAACGCATTCTCAGACCCAAGGCAGGGCTTCCCACAGGTTCTGGCGGCCAAGGGCTTCAAGCTGGTAGATACGGGGCGTTTTGAACCAGCGACGAACGATTTTTCCGCGCAGATCAGCGCATTCAAAAGCGCGCAGGTTGAGATCCTCACAGG
>Ga0073936_10006077_pt1 | contig 16045 bp, 15 predicted proteins | sample AliMusrvi5mmetaG_FD_87041 | JGI IMG/M metagenome (GOLD analysis project Ga0073936, IMG submission 87041) | Freshwater lake bacterial and archeal communities from Alinen Mustajarvi, Finland, to study Microbial Dark Matter (Phase II) - Alinen... | ecosystem: Environmental > Aquatic > Freshwater >... | reverse complement strand
GACGATCTTTTCGGGGGCTGAGAAAACGGGGGTGGTGGTCATAAAAAAGAAAACAAGGAGAAGGTTCCGCATGAGAAAAAGGAGAGGGTGAAGCCAGCGATTCCTTCGATGCGGAATCGTTCTGATATCGTCCATTGTGGAGGGTTTAACACGCCGATTTCCGGCAAATTGCGGTAGCGTCCCTGGTAGTCGAGTCCATAGCCGACCACGAATTCGTCTTCGATATCGAAGCCGACGTAGTCCGCTTCAAAGGGTTCCGCGCGCGGTTTCCTTTTCCGCAGGAGGACGGCGGAGCGGATACTCAGCGGCGCGGTTTCGGCGGAAAGGCGTTGCCGGACGGCGTGGAGGGTGAGCCCAGTGTCGAGGATGTCGTCCAGCAGAAGCACATGGCGACCCGCGACTTCGGGGAGGCGGGTTTGGAGAAAGGAGACGGTGCCGCTGCTGGCAGTGCCACCGTAGTAGCTCGCCACGCTCAGGCAATCCAAGTGCAGGGGAAGGGGGATGCGCCGAAGGAGATCGGCGGCGAAGGGCAGGCTGCCATTGAGGATCGCCAGGACGGTGAGCGGTTTTCCCTGATAGAACGCAGTGATGTCCGTTGCCAAGGCATCCAGGCGCGCGGCGATGGCTGCGGCGGGGAAGAGGATGCGTTCGATGGACTCAGGGCAATGTAGCATGGGGCTTATAATGAGTCTCGCGCAAAGGACGCGAAGACAGAATATCCTGAAAAAACAGAATACAAAAGCGTTGTTGCTTTGAAGGCATGGAGGCAGCGATCAAAAAAAACACCTATTCTCTCCCATGTGTCCCATTTGCACGAGCCATTTCGACGGTTTTAGGTTCAAGGCAGGATGCCCATCGCGGTCATCCGGGCGAAGGCGGCCAGGGTGTTGGCGTCGCGGATTTCGCCGGAGGCGATCATCTGGCGAAACTCGGCGGGCGTGAAGGCGCGGCATTCGCCGATAGCTTCGGTGGCTTCGTGCTCCGTGCCGTTGGGGGAAGGGTCTACGGGGCGCGCGACGAAGAGGTAGTTATGCTCGTCCAGGATTCCCGGCGAGGAAAAGAAGAGGCCCAGGGGGATCAATTCGCCGCCAGGGGCGAGTTCGTAGCCGCTCTCCTCGCGGAGTTCGCGCAAGGCGGTCTGGCGGATCACTGCGTCGCTTGGTTCGCCGAGTTCGTCGATTTGCCCGGCGGGAAATTCCCAGATGGCGGCGCGGACGGGGATGCGTTCCTGCCGGATGAGGAGGAGGTTGCCGTCTGCGGTGATCGGCGCGACGACACACGCGCCTTTGCGGTGGAGGATAGTCCACGGGGCTCCCTCGGGGCGCATCGGCGTGCGGACTTTAACAAGATGAACCTCGGCGAACGGGTTTGCGAAGGCGGTGGTGTCGGAAAGCGTTTCCCAGCCGGGGGAGTTGAGGTTGAAGTGATGGAAGGGCATGGGCGGTGAGATTGCTAATTGCTAAGGGTCAATTGCTAATTGGAAAGTTGGGCTCGCTGCGCTCGCAATAGGCGGCAGTGCAACTGCCGGGAAAAGTGCGTTCCCAAGTGCAACTTGGGAACGAGGGCATCTCAGAATGCCAGCGAAAACTGAACCGCACGCCCATCGTATACCAAAAGGCACAGGCTAAGAATATCCCGTCCAAGAAGCCCATCGATTGACTGGGCGGAAAAATCGACAGCACTTACAGGCACGTTTCCCAAAAATCGGCTGTTGTCTTGGTGATAGAGCAAGAGTGCCACGTCATATTGAAACATCACGTGGGGATTGCCACCCGTTGAAGGCGTGTGGGCTGCAATCGAACCGGTTGGTTCCAATTTTAGCGGGCGTAGAATTGTCTCATCAATACATGTATGACTGGCACCAGTATCAATCAACATGCGGGCAACCACCGCATCAGGAACCTGTTTGCCTTCTGCTGTAAGTGCCGTGGCACGCGGCTGGGATACACCAACCATCACCTCAACGATTGGGCCACTTTGTCCGAAGGGAAGGGTTATGTGTGGCACGGGAGCATCAAGTCGCGAGTGAAAAAGTTGATAGGTTCAATCGCTTGAATTTTCTTCACCAGAAACGGCCCCAGCCCGCATTTCGTGTAACCCGCCTGCAAGGCGTCTTCATAGGTGGAAAATAAACCCTCAATCTTCGTGCCACAAATGAGCACGAACTTCCCCTCCTCACTCAGAAGGTTCGGCAGGTTCCTCTGGTAAGTTTCGATCTCTTTTTGAAGCGGTTCTTTCATAAAGTTGGGTGTGGGCTAATACCCCCCTTCTTTCTATTCGTAATTCATCTCGCCCTAAGTTTCAAAGCTTTTTGTCCCATGTGGAACAATATTTCCTGCGTATTGGCACCCCAACACCGCCTTCCACCTCTCCAACTGCCCCAACACATTCGTTGTCGCCGGTGCGCCGGGGTTAGTCCTGGCGTCGATGGAACGCCTCACGTTGAGTATCTCAAACACGTCACTCTCGAACGCGGGCGAGAGGGACTTGTATTCTGCCAACGTCAGGTCGGCGAGCCCCACCCCACGCTCCACACACAGCGCGACGGTTTTGCCGACGATCTCATGCGATTTACGGAAGGGGATTCCGTGTAATACCAGGTAGTCGGCGACGTCCGTGGCGAGCAGGTTCCAGTCGGCGACGGCTGCCGCGCACGGCTCGGGGTTGACCTGGATTTCCCGCAGCATGGCGGCGTAGATTTGCAGCGAGGCTTTGACGGTATCCACGGAGTCGAATACCGGCTCTTTGTCCTCCTGCATGTCCCGATTGTAGGTCATCGGGAGGCCTTTGAGCGTGGTGAGGAGCGCGGTGAGGTTGCCGACGAGCCGCCCGGTTTTGCCGCGCGTGAGTTCGCACACGTCCGGGTTTTTCTTCTGCGGCATGAGGCTGGAGCCGGTGGTGTAGGCGTCGGAGATGGTGACGAACTTGAACTCGGCGCTGGCCCAGAGGATGAGGTCTTCGCTCAGGCGCGAGAGGTGGATGCCCACCAGCGCGAGCGCGGAGAGGAGTTCCACGGCGAAATCGCGGTCGCTCACGGCATCCATGCTGTTTTGCGTGATGGCCGGGAAGTCGAGCTGCCGGGCGATGAGTTCGCGGTCGAGATTGATGGTGGACCCGGCAATGGCGCCGGAGCCGAGGGGAAGGACGTTGAGGCGCTTGCGGGCGTCGGCCACGCGGTCTGCGTCGCGCGCGAACATCTCCACGTAAGCGAGCAGGTGGTGAGCGAAGAGGACGGGCTGGGCGCGCTGGAGATGGGTGTAGCCGGGGATGACGACTTCGATGTTGCGCTCACCCAGTTCAACGAGACTCTTTTGCACTTCGGCGAGCAGGTGCGCGATTTCGTCGGCCTGATCGCGTAGGTAAAGCCGGAGGTCGAGCGCCACCTGGTCGTTGCGGCTGCGGGCGGTGTGAAGCTTCGCGCCGGGATCGCCGATGCGGCGCGTCAGCTCGGCCTCGATGTTCATATGGACGTCTTCGAGGTCCGGTTTCCACTGGAATTTGCCCGCGTCGATTTCGTCGCGGATGCCGAGCAGGCCCCCGCGGATGGCTTCGAGTTCCTCCTGGGTGATCAGGCTCGCGGCTTCCAGCGCCGTGGCGTGGGCGATGGAACCGGCGATGTCGTGGCGGTAGAGCCGCCAGTCGAAGGAGATCGATTCGCTGTAGTCTTTGAGGAGTTGCGCGGTGTCGGTTTTAAAGCGGCCTTTCCACATGGGCGCATCATGACAGAGTGCGCGGGAGATTCAACAGAGGAGTTGTCCGCAGATATGGGACTTATGAGACGCATAGGGCCGATGGGGCCCAGCGGAGCCTAGCCGTGGATGATGAGCTGGATGTCCTCGGGCAGACCGGCGGCGACTTGGGCGATGACGTCGCCTTTGAGGATTTTCGTCATGCTCAGGCGGTGAGAGGAGCCGAGCATGAGGTAGTCGATGCCAAGGGTTGCGGCGAGGTCGAGGATGGTGCCCGCGGGATTTTCACTGACGGCGTAAATGGGCATCACGTCCACGGAGCGGTCTGCGGCGGCCTTCATCACCAGGGACATGATGGCGGCGGCTTGCGGGTCGTCCTGCCATTTGGGGCGACCGCGTCCGGCGGTTGCTGGGCCTTGCGGCAGATAGACGGCCAGTTCCTTGACGTAGAGGATGCAGAGGGTGGCCTTGCGCAGTTGGGCTTCATCGAGCGCGAATTGGAGCACCGGGGTGAGGCCGCGCGCGGCGACCATGATTTTCTGGCCCTCAGCCAGGCGCGGGCGGAGCTTGGCGATGGATTCCGGGGTGACGATGTCGGCGAGTTCCCTGGTGACGGTGACGCTGGTGAGCCCGGCGCGCTTGAGGGCGTAGGCGCGAAGGGCAAGGCCGATGCCGAGCACGCAGACGACGAAGAAGAGGGCGTCGGGTTTGGTGCGCGCGAGGGTGAGCTCCACCGCAAAAAGGATCAGGAAGGTGAAGGCGAAAAGCACCCGGTCATACCAAGTGAATCCGATGTGGCGGTTAGAGGCGCAGGAGCCGAGGTTGACGGTGATGGCTCCGACGACGCCAATGGCGTAGAGCCCGGCGAGCCCGGCAAAATCGGTCGCGGTCAGGAGGACGGCGATGGGGAGTCCCACGGCGATGAGCACCGGGGCGAGCGGCACGCCATAGCGGTTGAGCTTGGTGAACTCGACGGGCATTTCGCCGTCGCGCGCCATCATAAAGAGGAGACCGACCATGGCGACGATGGCGGTGTTGGCTGCGCTCAAAAGCAGGAGGGCCATCAGGATGCCCACCACCCAGCCGAACACCGTGCCGAACCAGGGGGCCACGGTGGCGGTGCCGAATTGCTCAGCCATGAAGCGCAACATGTCCTCGTTGCGTTTGTCCATGATGGACAGCCAGCTTGCGTGGTCGTGGAGGCCTAGATTGGTTCTCAACACGGAGGGGAGCGAGAGCATGGCCCAGCCGAGGATGGCGGTGGCGAAAACGACTTCAAAAGCGATGGGCCAGATGGCGCGGGCCGATTCGCGGTGGACCTTGGGATTCTCAGGGGTCGAGCCCGGATCGAGCTTCATCACGCCGGTCATGTTGGCGATGGCTTCCACGCCGCTCAGGGCCAGGATGACGCCCACGAATTGCACCCAGACCTTGCTGAGGCTTTGGTGGGGCGGTTCGACGTATTGGAGCGTGAGGTGGGGGATGCTGATGCCGATGAGCACGAGCACGATGACCATGACGGGTGCGGAAAGCATTACGGCGAGGCTGCCGCTGTGCTTGGGGCCATACCAGTTGAGCCAGCCCATGACGAGGAGCAGGGCGATGGTGGCAAAGACGATGTGCTCTTTGAGGAAGCCGATCCAGGCGACATTTTCCGCGCCTGCCGTGAGGTAACTCAAGCCCGCCCAACCGCTCAGCGCGGCGGTGACGGTGAGGTCTGCAATCAAGAGCAGCGCGCCGATGACTGCCAGCAACCGTCCTTGGGAGCGCGCAGCGGAATAGACGCCGCCGCCGTCGGGAAAATGGCGGCAGATGACGGCGTAGTTGATCGCCACGAGACCCGTTAGCACGCAGACCGCCAAAATCAGCCACAGCGATGAGAAGCCTGCGGCAAGGAAGGCGAGGCCGGTGACATAGGCCTTGCTGGTGCCCCAGTCCCCATAAAGGAGGGCTGCGGCACGTTTCCAATCGACGTTTCTGGGACGATGCCCTTCTAGACTAAGTTCCACCGGGTTGTTGGTTTGTTTACCCTCCGGTGGCAATGAAGGCACGGGTGGGAACCCTTACTCTTAAGGCAGTTGAGGAGGGGGGTCAATCTCCGTTCGGTGCTAGGCGCAGACGAGAAGGTGGATTTCCTCTGGCAGGAGCGTGGCGACCTGCCGGACCATGTTGCCGCGCAACATGTTCAGGAGGGTATTGCGTTGCGGAGCGCCTAGGAGAAGCCGGGAGGTGCCCACGGTGGCGGCGATGTCCACGATGGTGTCCGCTGGCGATTCGCTCACGGCGTAGCAGGGGAGGACGGTGTGGCCGTCGGCTTTCTCGCTGGCGTAGGCGAAGATTTCACGGGCTTCCGGGTCGTCCATCCATTTGCGCTTGCGGTCTTCGGCGGTGATGATGGGCTGTTCACGGACGAAGAGCAGGTAGAGGGGGCGGTCCGTTTCGCGTGCTTCCTCGATGGCGAAGTCGAGCGTTTTTCCGATGCCGCGCACGGCGCACATCATCGGAGTGCCGGAGGCGGCCCCGGTATTCACGCCGAAGAAGGTCGGTTCTGGATGGGAACTAGCTCCGTGGGGGGAAGCAGCCAGCACTGGAGCGGGCAGAGATGCCTTGCGGCGCTCAGAAAATTCCCGTGCAAGACCACGCATGATCAAGCCGATACAGAGGATGGTGACGGCGAAAACGCGCGCGTTGGGTTTGTCGATAAACAGGGAAACCTCAATGGCGAGCATGATCAAAAAGGTGAAGAACATCAGCCCCCGTTCCCATCGGCCCAACCCGAGATGGCGGTCAGTGGAACTGGCGCCCAGATTGGTGGCGATGGCTCCCACGACGCCCACGGCGTAGAGATCGGCCAGCGCGGCGACGTCTTTCATGGTAAAGACCAGAATGGCGGGAATGACTGTCGCCACGATCACGCTCAGGTTGGGCACGCCGAATTTGTTAAGTTTTTGAAAGCCACTGGGCAGTTCCTCGTCGCGTGACATCAGGAAGGAAATGGCCACCAGATCAACGATGGCGGTGTTGACTGCCGAGAGGAGCAGGAAGCCGAAAACAATGCTCACCACCCACCCGGCGATATGTCCGACCATCGGCCCGAGCGCGCCGCCTACAAACACCTGTGCCATATAGCGGAGCATGTAGTCGCGCACACCGGGAGCGCCCGGCGCATTGACGTCGTCGCCGCTGATTTGGAGGCCGTTCAGGGCGTTCATTGCCAGGCCGAGCACAGCGGTAAAGATACAGACCTCTGCCATGACAATAAGCAGCGCCTTGGTGGAGGTCTTGGTGACCATCGGGTTGGCGTCCGTGCTTCCAGGGTCGAGTTTCATCACGCCGGTGGCGTTGGCAATGGCTTCCACGCCGGAAAGAGCCAGAACGATCCCGACGAAGCCTTTCCAGTTATGGAAGAAACCGCCGTGCAACGGTTGGACGTTGTGGAATGCGGTGGAGATATGTGGAAAGGCGAATATGGCGAGCAAAAGCACCACGGCCATCGTCGGTACCGAGATCCAAAAAGCGAGATTGCCCGTGTGCTTGGGGCCGAAGAAATTGAGAGCACCAATGAAAAGGATGGCACCGCCCGCAAACATTTCTGGATGGCTGACTCCAAGGTATTGAAAGGCTGATAGGGCGCTCAGGGCGGCGGTGACGATGTAGTCGGCGATCAAGAGAAACGCGCCGACGATGGAGATGATCTGGGAACGATGCCGGACGCTGGCATAGACACCACCGCCGCATGGATAGTGTTTGCAGATGGCCAGATAATTAATGCCCACCAGCGAGGTGAGGATGCACATGGCAGCGATCAACCAAAACGAGCTGTAGCCGCCCACAGCAAACGCCAGGCCCACAACATAGGCTTTGCTGGTCCCCCAATCTCCGTAAAGAATGGCGGCGGCGCATTTCCAGTCCACATTACGCGGACGTTTGGTATCTGTTGCAATCATGTTTCGAATAGTTGGCCGCCTATTGCGGAAGGCGGGTGGGCCCGGCAAGAGAGTGGGGGTCCCTATCGAAGCATTGGCTGTCGGAAAGAGGCATCCCTTGCGTTTAATGTCACGCTGACGAGGTTAGCTGTCGGGCTGGGATCATTAAATATCCCCGATGCCGTGAAGCACCATGCGCCCCGATCCCGGCGAGCGATTTGCTTTCGCAAAAAGAGGCCGGGAGAAGTGGTTTCCCCGTTGGTCCGCCAACCGGCGCGGGCCATTAAGCACTGCAAAGAACAGGGATCGAGCGTTACAGAATCCCTGTGAAAATCAAGGGGATTTGCGGGAGGAGCGGCATTGGAGTGCCAGAGCTTCCAGATTTTTTTCGTTCTCGTAGTTGCTCGAATGGCTCTCTGCGATTATACAACATTCCCAATATGCAGACAGTCATTCCTACGCTCGGGCCATGTCAGGTGCCTTCGCCGCTCGCGCGCTGCGGGCAGATCGGTGCCTATTTCCGCAGCGATGACGAACGCGTCCTTTGTGACGACACCCTTGCCTCTTTCAACAGTGCGCTGGCTCAAAAGGAGCCGCCGCCCAGTTTTGAAGTTGCGGGGCCGCGCTCGAAAATTTTCTTCAATCCGCGCCATGTCACGGCGGGCATCGTGACCTGTGGCGGGTTGTGTCCCGGCCTCAACGATGTGATTCGCGGGTTGGTGATGGTGCTCCATCACAATTACGGCGTGGAAAACATTTACGGTTTCCGCTACGGCTACGAAGGGCTGGTGCCGAGCTTTGGCCGGGTGCCTGTGTGGCTGCGCCCGGACGAGATCACCTCTATTCACAAGACGGGCGGGACGATGCTCGGAACCTCCCGCGGTCCGCAGGACGTGAAGGTGATGGTAGATACGCTGGAGGAGATGAACATTGACATGCTCTTCGTCATCGGTGGCGACGGGAGCATCCGTGGCGCGGGCGAGATTTCCGAGGAAATCCAGCGGCGCGGTTTGAAAAAGGCGGTGGTTTGCATTCCCAAGACCATCGACAACGACATCATGTATGTGGACAAGTGCTTCGGTTTCGAGACCGCCGTGGCCGAGGCAGGGAAGGTGATTTCCTGCGCCCACGCGGAAGCGGAGGGGGCACTCAATGGCATCGGGCTGGTAAAGCTGATGGGGCGCGACTCCGGGTTCATCGCCTGCCTGGCAACGCTTGCCTGTGCAGAGGTCAATTACGTGCTCATCCCGGAGGTGCCGTTCAAGCTCGAAGGCCCCGGCGGGCTATTTGAAAATTTGCGGGCGCGGCTCCATCAACGGAAGCACGCTGTGATCGTCGTGGCTGAGGGGGCCGGGAAGGATTTGGTGACAGAGGAGGGGACTGACGCTTCTGGCAATAAAAAGCTGGGGGACATCGGTGTCTTTTTGCGCGACAAGATCGCCGCCTACTTCAAGGATCTCAACATCGAGACCACGCTGAAGTACATTGATCCGAGCTATACCATCCGCAGCGTGCCAGCTTCCACGCAGGATAACGTCTATTGCTTCCGTCTGGCGCAGCATGCCGTGCATGCCGCGATGGCAGGCAAGACAGCCATGCTCATCGGACGCTGGCACGGGAGTTATGTTCACATGCCCATCGACCTCGTCATCCACGGGCGCCGCAAGGTGGATCCCGAGGGCGAGCTTTGGCAGGCCGTGGTGGAAATCACGGGGCAGCCGATGCGCTTCCAGTAGAAAAAACTTCAACTGTGAACACGATGGTGCAATGCTTTTTGCGTATGAGACGGTTACATATTGCCGCAATATTTTTCGCTGGGGTTCTCGGTGGAACCCGGTTTGGTGTGGCTTGGGCTGATGAGCTCAAGGCGACGCCAGAAATCGTTATCAGCGTGGACGATCAGGAACTCCAGGTCGTCAAGGCGGATCAGATCGTGGAAAAATTCCCGATCTCCACTTCCAAATTTGGAGTAGGAGACGACCTGCGTAGCTATAAAACACCGGTTGGGGTTTTGGAAGTCTGCGCCAAGGCGGGTGGCAAGCTGCCTGAGGGAGCTGTGATCAAGGGAGGGTCGTTTACTGGTGAAGTGCTGCCGCCGAATGCGCCGGGACGCGACCCGATTGTCACTCGCATGATCCGCCTGCGCGGGAAGGAACCGCAAAATAGCCATACGATGGCGCGTGGCATTTTCATTCACGGTACGCCGGAGGAAAAGGCTATTGGTAAACCGGTCAGTTGGGGATGCATCCGGATGCGTTCCAAAGATGTGGTGGCGCTCTTCAATCAGGTGCAGGTGGGAACGCGCGTGGTTATTCGCAGCACGGGCCACTCGCAACAGCGGCATGGGTTTGGGGCTTGGGTGGCCCGGTGGCTTTCTTAGAATATTTCAATAAGCGCTGTCTCATTTCTTATGCGCCGAATGCGCAAAAAATGAGCCAACTCAATCACAAATACTCTACGCGCCAAGATTCAACCGCGCATCGGTTGCCAGCACCTCACGCAAAGTAGGCCAGCCACCCTCTTCGTGCAGCGCTTGGAAGGTATGCAGATAGGCGGCAACCACTGCGGCGTCGTGTTTGGCAAGCAGCGCATCCACCGCTCCAACGATCTTTTCCTTGGCCGGTGCAGGAGGGAGTTGTTCCACCGTGCCGTTCGCATCATGGACGATGCCCAAGGCGTCGAGAAAATCGCAAAGCAGCGCCGATTGTGCCCCCACCAGCCAAACCTGGAGCAGATGAGCCGCCACGCTGTCGTTCATGGGCCGTGCGAGTGCGTCCTTGAGCCATGCGAATCGCTCCTCGCGCGGTTTGCGCTCAATGAATACCGGGCGCAGATTGCGTTTTTTGGCCAGCGTATCGATGGTCGCCTTGTAGAGCGGCTTCTCTTTTTCAAAAAGGAAGCTGAAGACTTGCGATGTGGTGGAGGCGGGGATTTTGGAGAAAATTTCGTGTGGGGCCATGGGAAACACTTCTTTTAGGCGGTTGCGGTGCATTTGAAAACTGGTTTTTCCGGGAATGCCCCGATACTCTCCCCGCTTTCTTGTGAAAACCAACGTCCAGAACGCAGAAACAGGGCATCCCTTGCTCATCGGTCTTCATGCCGCGCGCGCCAATGTGGTGCCGGGCCTGATCGTTCAGGCGGCGATGGTGGCGGTCGTGTTGGCCTACTATTTTTACGAACCCGCGCGAGCCTGGATGGCCCAACTGGCTTTGCTCAAGCAGCACTGGGGCTACGGTTTCACCTTTGTTTCCAGCGCGGTGGCGGGCGGTGTGATGCCGGAGCTTCTCACGGTCGTGGTTTTCCAACGCTGCCGGGTGCGGCGGGAAAATCTCGGCAATCTGATTTTCGCCATTCTGTTTTGGGGCGTTCAGGGGATGATTGTGGACGTGCTTTACCGTTTTCAAGCGGTAATGTTCGGGGCGCACGTCGATTGCCTGACGGTGATGAAAAAAATGTTGGTGGACCAGTTTGTTTTCAACCCGGCCTTCGCGATGCCGTGGACGATGGCGCTTTACGAATGGAAGGGCCAGGGCTATCGCTTCGCCGGAATGAGCCGGGTGCTGACGGGGGGATTTTACAAGAATCGGACGCTTCCCGCGATGGTGGCGACGTGGGGCGTCTGGATTCCCTTGGTCAGCCTTGTCTATTCGCTGCCGCCGCTGCTCCAGATCCCGCTTTTCAGCCTGGCACTGACGTTCTGGGTGATCCTCTTCACCTGGATTAGCCGCAAGCAGCAGAGATCATGAGAGCAGTTGGCGGATCATCCCGCCATACCATGCGGACCAGCGGTCCCGAAGCTTCCCATTCCCGGCATCGAGCATCGCGCAGCCTTCGATGTCCGGCAGGAAGGTAAGCACCCGGCCTGTGCCCACCACGCACGTTACGCCCAGCGTCACGCCGTCAACGGCATAAGCCACTTCGCCTGCGCGCACTTCAATGTCCACGCGTATCCCGTGGGGAAATTGGTCGAGCTTCCAGCCCTGGCCGTTGGCAGCCAAAAGCCATTCGCCGGGAAACCGGAAGTCGAGCGCGGCGAAACCGGTCAACTGGCGAAATTCGGGCCCCATACTCATCGGGTCGGCTCCATGCCAAAGCACCCGGCCTCCTTTTTCCACCCATTGCTGCAAAGCGGTAGTCTCCTCGGTCGTTAACGCGGCTCCGGTGATGACTAAAACCTTTGCCGTGGAAGCCTCGAGCATTTCGGGCCGCACGATGGCGACGGGGAAGCCGGCCTGCTCGATGAGATAGTGCGCGAGCAACATGCGCGGAGCCAGCCGCACGGGACTGTTGCCCGGATTTTCCTCGCTGGCGTAGTAATGCTTGGGCCAGTAGAGGGCGACCTCCTCCTTCCGCGCCGGAATCTCCGCGTGAGCGAGTTGCTTGCCAAACTGCAAAAACTGATCGACCCCGGCTTTTACGCGGCCTTGCACGTCGACCAGCCCAAGGTCTTTTTCAAACGCGCTCTTGTTGTAGGGATGGTGATTGCAGGTGAAATCGCTCCAGCACCAGAGGAGGAATCCGTTCGCACCCGCCTGCCAGCAGGCGTTGAGCATGGCGGCGAGATACTCTCGCTGAATCTCCGGCGATTGCGTCAGGATCGTCCCGAACTCCTGCACCATAACCGGGCCGAAAGCGAGCGCCGCTTTCACGTAAAACGGCAGGAAGCTCTGGGCGAACGGATCGCGCATTCCGTCGAAGGGGAGGGGGTGCCACGTCGGTACCGGGTAGGAGTGCATGGAGAGGCAGTCGGTGCCGATCTCCTGGCCCAGGCTCCAGCCGCAATCCGAGGTGATTTGGTTTTGTTCGTTGCCGGAGATCAGCCATGTCTCGGGATACGCCTCCCTCACCGCCGCCGTGATTGCCTGGCTCCACGCGGCGATGGCCTCCGACCCAGCTGCACGGCTCTCCGGCAGGCAGCACAACTCATTGCCCAGGTCGATGCCCATCATCGCACCGTGATGTTCTCGGCAAACGGCGGCGATTTTCCGGGCAAACTGCGCCCCCAGCGAACGCACCTCGGGGTCTGCAAATAAATTGCGGCTTTCCTTCCAGTCCGGCCAAAAAATTGCCCCGCTCATCCAGCCCACAAACAGCGTCGGCTGCGCATAAATCCCTGCCTCCTCGCACCAGTCCAAAAAGTGATGCAGACGTTCCAACGCCAGCGGATTCCAGGTCTCTTTTTCGGGTTGGAAGGCATCCCAGCGCAGGAAAAACCGGATCGCGTTCAGGCCCAATCCGGCGATGCGTTGCAGATCCGCGCGGATTTCCGCCTCCGGCCACGTCGTCCACATTTCCGTGCCGCAACTCGCTGGCCAGTAGTTGACGCCAACGGGCACAAACCGTTGTTCGCCCCGGTAAAAATAACCGTCGTTGCGAAGTTGGATGGAAGAGGAAGCCATAGAGGCAGATAGCAATGACGAGGCCGCCATTGGAACGCAATCTTTTTTCAGAATCTATCAGTGCAGGTGGATCGCGACCTCCGGGCGCGATGGCCCGGTTCGCCATGTCTCCAGCGCATTACCCCTCTTCCTTCTTGGTCTGCTCGGCGAGTGCCAGAATCAGGTCGCTCTTGGAAATTGCGCCGATCAAAACCTGTCCGGGGACGTCGGCAACAACAGGGATGCGGTCGGCGTCGAGGTGCGAAAACGCAGTGAGAGCCTTGGAAAGCGTGGCTTCCGGGGTGATCGTCGGGAAGTGCGAGCGCAACAAATCCCGCGCGATGACGATGTTCGCCAGTTCCTTGTTGCTCAGGTAACTCTTGATGTCGTGCAGGGAGATCACCCCCCGGAAGCGTTGCGCGGAGTCCACGACGTAGAGATTCACAAAGTGATTGCGGATGAAACTCTCCGCGATTTCTGCAAAGGGCGCGGATTCCGGGACGCTCACTGGGTTGGCTTTCATGAGGTCTGCGACCCGCAGAGAGGCGAGCTGTTCGTCGAAATACCCTTCCCTCTTGCGCTTGAGCGATTCCGCGTAGATGGACTTCGGATCAAACCCGCGGCTGACGTAGTGAGCCACCACGCAGGCGAGCATCAGCGGGAGGATCATTTGGTAGTCGAGCGTCATCTCGAAGAGGATAAGGATCGCCATCAACGGTGCATGTGTGGTGGCCGCCAGCAGCGCGCCCATCCCGACGAGCGTGAACGCGCTCGGCACCAGCGGAGCACCCGGCCAGAAGGTTCCAGCCGCCAGGGCGAAGAGGTGCCCTACACACGCTCCCACAAAGAGCGTCGGCGTGAAAACGCCCCCCACCGCGCCGGAACCGAACGTTGCCGCCGTGGCCACGCACTTGAAGATCAAAAGCAAGAGGAGCATTGACCAGAGCATCTGACCGTTCAAAATTTGGTTGATTACACTGTAGCCGTTGCCGCACACCTGAGGGTAACGTAGCGCCAGTGCGCCGACGATTAACCCTCCAATGGCGAGCTTCAACGCCCCCGGCCCCGGCAGTTTTTCAAAAAGCCGTTCGCTCGCCCGCAGCGACCAGAGGAACAGCGGAGCGATCCCGCCCGCAAGCACGCCCAGGAGCAGGTAGAGGCCGATTTCCCAATTGGAATTGAGCTGCACGGCGGGGATGGAAATCTCGTAAAGAGCGCTCGCGCCGAGGAGTTGGCGCACCGTCAGCGTGGCGATAACCGAGGAAAAAACCAGCGGCCCGAAGCTCTCCATCGCCAGCGAACGCAGGATGATTTCCGAAACAAAAAGTGCTCCGCCGATGGGTGCGTTGTAGGCCGAAGCGATGCCCGCCGCCGCTCCGCACGCTACCAATAGCCGCAGCCGCACAGTCGGCATTTTCCTCAATCGCCCAACGAGCGAGGCGATCATGGCCGAAAGCTGAACCAGCGGCCCTTCGCGGCCAATCGACGCTCCGGAGGCGATGGAAAACAGCGCCGAGACGCACTTCACCAGGCTCAAACGCGAGGGAATCACCCCATCGCCCAGCACGATGGCCTCCATGTAATCCGTGCTGCTCTTCGCTGATTTGATGCGGTGACCAAAAGAGAGCGTCACGCCTGCCAGCAAGCCGCCCACTACGGGCAGTAAAAGACGCTGCCATGCCGGGAGCTGGGTGAAACTTTCGACGAGGCTGCCGGTATGTTGGGTGAGCAACCAGTGAACCCATTGGGCGAGATTGCGGAAACCCACGGATGCCAGCGCTCCAAGGAAACCGATCAGCCCAGCCCAAATCAGCGTTACCTGCAGTTCGCTGAGGGCAACCAATTCTGCGAACCAGACCCACACGCGCAGGATCGGAAAATGCCAATTTTTCGAAGGTGGTTTGGCCACCTGTTGGTCTTTCGGGCTCACAGGTTGTTGAGAATGACGTAGATTAGCGATGCAGGCAATCGCGTTTCGTAGGTCACATCGGGCGTCTCCTCGCATTTTTCAGGCTTCCGAGCAGGGCTCCACTTTGCTAGGGTTTCCGACATGTCAAAACGAGTCCTTTGTCTGTTGGTGGATGGCTTTGAAGAAATCGAAACTTTGACGCCCGTGGACCTTCTCCGGCGGGCCGGTGCGGAAGTGGTTCTCGCATCGGTGACGGGCGAACGGTTGGTGACGGGACGCTCCCATGTCACCGTGCAGGCGGACGCCGAGCTGGACGATGTAATCCACAGTCGTTTCGACCTCCTCTTTATTCCCGGCGGGCCGGGAGTGGCCGCGCTGCGAGCCGACGGACGTCCCGCCAAGCTCGCCGCCGATTACGTGAAAGCGGGCAAGCTCGTGGCTGCCATATGCGCCGCGCCAACCATCCTCGCCGATGCCGGAGTGCTCATTGATAAGCGCTACACAGCCCATTTTTCCGTCTACGATGAATTGCCACTCGCGCTCCCCAAGGAGCGGGTGGTGGAGGATGGCGAGCTCATCACCTCACGTGGTGCCGGAACGGCGCTCGATTTCGGATTTGCGCTTGTAAGGTGGCTCTTCGGTGAGGAGAAGCTTAAGGAAATCTCCGAGAGCATCATGGCGTAGAGCCTCTATGCGGATGAGCCACGGCGTGCGTTGTTCATCGCGCCCGGAGGTCGCGATCCACCTTGTACAATTTGCATGAAGGGGGATCGACTGGTGGATTGCGACCTCCGGGCGCAATTTCGGGATGGCGCTATGAGCCAAGGCGATTTTCTCGGACTTCTCGCTTTGCACTTGGAGCCGCGATGGTAATCTCGCTCCCCAAGTTTATGGAACCCTCAAGCCCTCTTCTCCCCGTCAATGAACTCCCGGAATTTCCCCTTTGGGAAAACGGCACGCCCTACGCCCTCGGCACCGCCGCCGTCGATATTCCGACGTTGAAGCCCTATTTGCCCGATCCTGCCAAGGCGACCGGCGCAGCGATCGTCGTCTGCCCCGGCGGCGGTTATGGAGGGCTGGCTCCCCATGAAGGCGAAGGATACGCCCGGTGGTTCGCCGAAAACGGGATTGCCGCTTTCGTGT
>Ga0073936_10006076_pt1 | contig 16046 bp, 16 predicted proteins | sample AliMusrvi5mmetaG_FD_87041 | JGI IMG/M metagenome (GOLD analysis project Ga0073936, IMG submission 87041) | Freshwater lake bacterial and archeal communities from Alinen Mustajarvi, Finland, to study Microbial Dark Matter (Phase II) - Alinen... | ecosystem: Environmental > Aquatic > Freshwater >... | reverse complement strand
GTCGAAACGTGTCAGGATCTCCTGCAGGTCAAAACAGCTCTGGCCGCCTGCTTCGAGACGATGACGCACGCCGTCCGCCCGGTGCCGGTGCGTTCGACCGTCACGGACACCATCACCGGCACCGGGCGGACGGCGTGCGTCATCGTCTCGAAGCAGGCGGCCAGAGCTGTTTTGACCTGCAGGAGATCCTGACACGTTTCGACAATCAGCAGATCCACGCCGACGTCGAGCAACACCCGGATCTGCTCGGCGTAGACGGCAAACAGGTCGTCGCGGCTGATGTGCCCCAGCGAGACCAGCTTGGTGGTCGGGCCCAGAGAGCCTGCGACGAAGACGCCGGACCGTCCCTGGGCAGCGCGACGCGCATTGGCGACAGCAGCGGCATTGATGCGGGCGACCTCGGCCTCCAGGCCATATTCGGCCAGCACAATACGGCTGGCGCCGAAGGTGTTGGTTTCCAGAATCTGGGCGCCGGCCTCGACGAACGAACGGTGCAGTTCGACGATGGTCTCCGGCGCAGTGACGTTCAACCACTCGTTGCACCCATCCTTGCCTTGCCAGGCCGAGGCCGGGATATCCATGGTCTGCAGGTTGGTCCCGCACGCCCCGTCGACAATCAGCAGTTCATGGTCTTCGAGTTTCACCTAATCTCCATCTTCTTTGAGGTCCCACTCGCCTGGCTTCCCTCGGCGATGTTCTGAACCCCTGACCGGGCTGCCTGAACCATTTGATCATGGGTTCGGGAACGACGATCGATGAACCGGTCGCAGAATCGCACCGTGACATCATAGACCAGTTCGGCGATCTGGAAACTCCGGAGATTCCGATAGCCGCCGTGTTTCGGGATCAGGGGCTCAGTCGTCGCGGCCCCCGGCCCGCTCCGGCAACACCCCGTTCCCGCTGCTTGGCCGTTCACTATTCAGTACTCCAACCGATACAAATCACCGTTTCTGAACCTGCGGAGCGGGTGAAGAATACGGTGCGTTTGTCGGTTGGGCATCATACCACTGTCTCCAAACATCATGCGCCTTCTCAAACCAGTCGGCTTCTCCGTTAAATGGTTTGTGAGGTTCTCCGAAATAGTAGAATGTGGGCTCCTGCCCGGTAATCTTCTGCAGGGAGTAGGCACAGATATAACGGATGAAACGTTGTTTGTCCTCCAAACGTTCCAGCAGAACCGGAACAGCGGGACGACCAAGTTTGACCAAAGGGGCGGCCTGACTCTGGAGAAAAGACCTAGCCCTCTGTTTCCCGTGAACATCCATCATCCAACCCGACTGCTCCATTGGAGCAGTTGCCTCGGCAAAAACGCCCTTTCCATATTCGGCCAGCAGTCGCCGCGTTTCGGCGCTTGCCGATTCGGCAGTCAACTCGCCGGCTTGCACATAACTCGCAAGCGCAAACGCAAGAAATGCCAGGACTCTCTTCATTTTCGTTTCGTCCAACGACCGGCAGCAGGTTGAGTGAGCCCGCAGGGCGAACTCTAGCCTGACTGCCATTGTTCGGAATGTTTCCTTTCTTCCGCGAGAGTCAATCGGAACCGCGGATCACGCCGATATCACGGATACGGATGATCACTCGCCTGCCCGGAAACCTCTCCTGCCCCTTCCCCATCCGCGTCATCCGTGTTATCCGCGGTTCCATCCCGTTTTCCATCCAGCCGAACGTCTGCACTTCGGCAGATCATTTCTGTTGGCAACCAACTGGCTGCCCAGTAAACCCGATTACTGTTGGCTGCCGGCACCGATCCGCCGCAGCGCCCCGCGCAGACGACCGCGTGCACGTGCGCCAGAGCAGTTGCGTGGAAGGTATAGCAAAATCGGCGAGCGGGGAAGGCACAAACCGCGTAGGTCAGCCCTCACGGTCATTGACCTTTACCCGGCTCCGGCTGGTCAATTTCCTGAAGTTCGCGGGAGAAATCACAGGCTTGCGGGTCTGAAGTTCGATATCTTTGCGCGTCCTGCCGGCCACCGCTCCGCCGTCTTGGGCGTCTCTTTTAAGCGGTGTCATGCCCTGTGAATCACGGCCACGATGTAACGTCGTGGTCGTCGCTTCGGCCAACATGGTGAGGATGAGTTCGATATCGGACATGTGGTCGCGCAGGTTCTCCCGTTCCAAGCCTTTTACCTGCTTGTATTCGTCCACCTTGAGGTCAAATGCGCCCTGCATGATCTCATTCGTCAGAATGGCAAATTGCAGCCTGGTTATCGCGCCGCGGTCTTTCCATTCGTCGGTGAGATTCTGTCGTACGGCGATGCCCCTCAACCGTTTGTCGATCCACTCTTTTGGGTAGCCCTTCTTCTCGTAGAGTTCCTGCATCCGGGCCATGGCCAATTCCGGGTTCTCGATCTCGTCGATCCGTTCCCTGCCGACGCGCGCCAGCCAGCGCTTGAATGGCTCAGCCTTGGGCGAGGGGATGGACTGGATCAGGCGAAAAATGCCCTCAGTATTCCAACATTGGATTCTCTGAATCCCACCTGCCGTTCCAAACTCCAAAGCAAGGGGGGGGGCAAATTGTCCCCCCCCTTTGGAGACTCTTCCCAAGTCCGGGTCCCGTTTGCGCATCTTCTTCCAGTAATCAGAAGGATCCGGGGAATCCGTCAGAGCCGCAATGACATCCGTGATGACGAACCACCACGCATTGTTGTGCATCGTGCGACGAATTTCACGCTTCTGGAACAGGGCAACCCGCTCCTCGGGACTACCATCAGGCCTATTCATGCCAGATACTCCAAATTCAGTGTTCGTCACGCACGCGACAATTACTGCTCTTTCGGGGACGCTGCAAGCGTTCGGTCCTCACTGTTGCGCGCCCTTTCGATGATCGCGAACTCCCCCTCGCCCTCTGGCGATGGCCAGCAGGTGCAGCGCGCATTATGTCATTACATCAAACCGATGCAATCGTATTTAACTTTCACTAATACTCGGCTAATGCCAGTGACCAGACGAGGTCAGCCCTGCAGCGATGTTGACACTCGATGGCGTGATGCTACGTACGTTCATCACGACGAGGGGAGGTTCGTAAGGTTTTGTCCTTGCGCAATTGCCCCTCATTTGTTGGACGGTACTCCAGTTTCCCCCTCAGGTTGTTCATGAAGTCCAACCTGTCCGGCGCCGCCTCAGAGCCAGCCCTTGTCCTGCCAGTACTTGTACTCGAAGGGCCAGTGGTCCTTCTGGAATGCGATGATCTGGCCGAAGCGCTGTAACTGTTCGTCAATGGCTTTGCCCTGGTCCGGCCATGTCTTCTTCTCCGCGATCGCCGTGACCAGGGAGGTTCCAAGTTCCCGCGCTGCGGCAAGGTTGGCCGCCCCCAGCGGAACCCGGGCATCGACGCTGCCCGCGATCTGCGCGCCAACGGTCACGGCGTAGCGCTTTAGAAACGCTGCCGTCGCCTCGCCGCCACCGCCGCCGCTGGTCGTGACGACCGCGAGATACTTGCCGGTCAGCCGCAGGCAGTGGACAAAGTGACTCGTGCGGTCGAGCAGCGTCTTCATCTGGGCTGTCACCTGATCAAGATAGACCGGCGTGGCCAGCACAATCCCATCCGCCTCCAGCATCCGGTCCATGATGCCGTTGCCATCGTCATCCAGCACGCATTTCGGCCCGCGGTGACAGGCCTCGCAGGCCCCGCAAAACTTGAGCTTGGCCTGGCCCAGGTCGATGAAGTCGGTCTCAGCCCCTTTCTCCTTCGCCGCCGCCAGCAGCGCCTCGGTCAGCCGATTCGTCTGGCTCTTCAAACCTCGCGGACTCCCGCCTATCGCCAATACCTTCATGCTACTTCCTTTCTGGATATCGTCAGCCATCATGCCAATCCGCCTACTTCATCCTGCGGATCCGAACCTGAATTTGCGGCTCGTTCTTCAACAGCTCCGTGAGTTTTGTCGGATCCGTATCGCCGTAATGGTACGGGTACAGAATCCTCGGCCTGAATGCCCTGGCCGCATCCGCAACCATCTCCGGGGTCATGGTATAGGGCAGGTTCATCGGCAGGAAGGCAACATCAATTCCGGTCAGAGCCTTCATTTCGGGCGTATTTTCAGTGTCCCCGGCGACGTACACACGCCGATCCCCGAAAGTGAAGACGTAACCGTTCCCCGCGCCTTTGGGATGAAATGGCGCGCCATCGATCCGCTTATGAAGCAGATTGTAGGCCGGCACGGCCTGGATCAGCACGCCTTTGACTACCTGAACGTCTCCATTTGTCAGCACAATGCCGCCGGCCACTTTCTCCGCGCAGGCAGGCGTAAGGACCACGGCCGTATTCGTAGTTCGCAGCATGTTGATCGTGGCCGGATCGAGGTGATCGGGATGCTCGTGCGTGATCACGACCAGATCGGCCTTGGGAAGTTTGGAATAGTTCGTCAGCCTGCCGTAGGGGTCAACGTGGATGACCTCGCCCCTGAACGTAAACATCAACGACCCATGGCCGATAAACGTGATCGTAAGGTCACCCGCTGAGGTCGGCAGAATATCCGTCTGAAGTTGATCTTGCGCCAGCACAACTCCGGCGAACCCCACAGCGATCATCGCGAATAGACTTGTTGCATTCACTTCAGCACCTCCTTGTTTCTGTTTTCCGGACGACGATCATTCTGGTCATTGACATCTGCTGCGCCTAACGCCTACGCGGCTCGCGAGGACGCTCGCCCTCCAAAGAACTCGTGCGATTGTCTCGTTCATTATTTTGGAGGGCGAGCGTCCCCGCGAGCCGCAGAGCCGCCGGTTGCAACCCGATAAGCGGGCGACACTTCATGCGCGTGTTGTGCCGGCTGCGCGGCCCTGCTTGACGGAGGCCGCGTACTCGTCGAACCCCTCGCGCGAACCGATCATCTGGACGCCCAGCGGAATACCATCCTTCATGACGAGCGTGCGGATGACAGACTCCGTGGCTCCCTCGAGCAAATGGTCTTCGTAGCCGATGCCGCCCGGGTGACCAATCGAGTAGATCTCGAAATCCTTGGCGCGAAACATCAGCGGCGATGTCTCGGCCAGATAGAACTGGAGGCCGCGTCCCTGCAGGAATGCCGCAAGGTTGGTCGCCGCCACCTTGCCCTGGGTCGTGGCTTCCTTCATGGAGCAGCGCGTGAGTCCTTCGAGTTGGATCGCGTCACCAGCCGCAAAGCAACCCGCGTAGCGCGTCTGCAGGTAATGGTCGGTCGTGATGCCGCGGTCCGTGTCGAGGCCGGCCAACATGGCCAGCGTCGTATCAGGTCGCGACCCGATGGAAACCAGGCACAGATCCGCTTCCAATACGTGGCCGTCGTCCAGCGTCAGGCGCGCCGTCTGCGAATCGGCCGCAACCGCCTTGACCCCGTGCCCCAGAAACACGCGAATGTGACGATCTTCCAGGCGCCGAAGCAGAACGGCGGAGGCCCGCGCGCCAAACTGGGCCGGCATCAACCGATCCATCAGTTCGACGATGGTCACCTCCATACCGGCATCCAGCGCGCGCAGCGCCGCCTCGATACCGAGAATGCCGCCACCCACCACCACGATCCGCCCGCCGACCCGGACGCGTGGCCGAATGCCGCTCGCGTGCGCGGCGTTCCAGAGCGGCCACACCGCAGGTCCGGCGTCGCGTGCAAAGGGCGGCAAAACCGGCAAGGCGCCCGAGGCCACGATGAGGCCGTCGAACGCTTGCGTGACACCGCCCGCTTCAACGGTGCGAGCTGTCAAGTCGATCGCCATGACAGGCGTATTGAGCCGCAAATTGATGCCTTGTGCGGCGTACCACTCGGCCGGTCGCAAGAGAATGGCGGATTGCTCGGCCTGGCCAAAAGCCACGGCCACCAGGCGTGGCCGATAGTAGGGCAGAACATCCTCGGCCGAAAAGAGCGTGACCTCGGCGCCCGCCTCACGCGCCACCCGCGCCGCCTCCACGCCCGCATGTCCCGCGCCTATGATTCCAATGTGCATGGTTGGACACGTCAAGGCATCGCCCACCGCAAATGCTCACGCTCCCGTATTCTGAGGAAGAAGATTCTTCACATCCGCGAGCAGATCGGCCAAGTCCTCTTCAATGACGCCCCAGACGATCCGGTCGTCAATAGAGTCGTAACCATGGACGAGTATGTTCCTGAAGGAAATGATATCGCGATGGTCGCGCATGGCGTTGAGCAACTCAGGTTCATCGCGCCGAATCCTGTTCAGCGCCTCACCCATGATCTCGAACTTTCGCTCCACAGCACTACGAAGCAGTTCATCGGACAGATAATCGTCCGCAGTGCGGCCCTTTACAAACCCCCGAATCGCGTGCCCGGCGTGCAGAAGGTCATACAAATGCGCGAGGATTTCATCCTTCATAGATCGGAACCCTCTCCCGCAAGACACGGGCCTTAAAATAGGGGTTTCTGAGGCTGCAAGTCGTGAGCAAGTCCACATCGCATCCCAGGACGGACTCAAGTCCATGCAACAGGCCGAAGAACCGCTTGGCGGGGGATTCATCCGGGGCGGTGAACTCAACCAGCAAATCCACATCGCTCGACGCCGATGCCGATCCGCGCGCAGCAGACCCGAAGACATCGAGCCTTCGGACCCCGAATTCACGGCATGCCGGACCAGCCACCTTCCTGAGGTCAGCAACGTTCATGACAGAATAGTGCATCGCCTGAGAATCAGGGGCAATGGGAAAATGCGAAGCGAAAGCGCGCGACGCGCGAGACAGAACCCACCACCAAGCCCCCCCACCTCAATGAATCCCGCGGCACAACCACCACAGTGGTCTTCAGTCTGCCGGTTACGCCCGCTCCGCCGCCACTCCACTCCCGCTTTCCAACCTCTCAACCAGCCCGACTACTCGCCAATCTCCAATTTGAAGTCCAATTCACTGCTTCGCGAGATGTCGCACGTTTATGAAGCGACCAGTTTCGAAATCCGACACAATTGCTGAGGAATCGGCCGTTTGATGAGGTCACTGATCATCGCGAGATTCTTGAAATAGTTCGCGGGCGTAAGTCGGTTACCCTCCTCGCGCCATTCTCGTGCGGAAGCCCGCTTGAAAGCCACTACGATGTAGTCCACAAGAGCCTTGGTTGCGATTTCCCACTCTCTGGCGTCGTCTTTGTGAATCTGCTCAAACCTTGCCTCCATAGTTTCACGTCCGAGAGGCACGTGTGCCTCCTTCAAGATCCGGTTTAGCAACGAAAACGCGCAGAGGTTCACGTACCCCTTAAGATTGCGGATGTACTGTTTCTTGTTGCTGAGGCGGCGAAGGCAACGATCAAGGATCTCCGCCACCAAGTAGAGCTGGTACGCCGTCGTAGGCGGCGTATTCCGAATCACGGAGTAAGCGTCTTCGTCAAAGAGTTCGTTCAAACGCCCTTGAGCGACTGCTGGGCCAAGTTTCTTCTTGTCGTAGTGAGATGCTGCAATGAGTTGAGTCATCCAGCGGATGTCGGGGCCTCGCGCGATCCCGACGCCGCAGAGCTCTAACTTTCGGTACTTCCACTCACACTGACGTCGTTCATAGTAGAGTCGCTTCGCCCAGAAAAACCGTGAAAGCTCGTTCTGGAAGTCATCGTTCGAAACGAGATTCCATCGTTTGATCGGATTCTGGAGGTTAGATCGGATGGAAGAAACGGTGCGGCGCACTACGTCAGCACACATCATTGCGCGTTGACATCAAAATGCCATGGGTGCATGTTGCCATCATGATCAAGACGGAGATCTCACTACCGGATCGCTTGTACCGGGAGGCGAAACGGGTTGCTGAGGAACGCGAAATGTCGCTCGCAGAGGTCTTGCGTCGCGGCGTTGAGTACATCACGCGGGTGTATCCGCCCTTAAGCGAGACGGAAGGGCGCGCCTGGGCCCTTCCCAAGGCGGTGCACACACAGCTCCGGCGGGGTGTCACGCTCGAATCCTTGCGCGATTTGGCGGGAAAATAAGATGTCCGCCTCGCGCTGACGCTGCGTCATCATGGCGTCACCGAGTTCGCCACGGTCAACGGCGCCGACTTCCGCGACCTCGGCTTTCACAGGGTCTGGAACCCCCTGGCCTGAGCTGCTGTCAAGAAACGGTCGCTCTCGCCTCACCCACCCTTCAGCCGCTCCTTCAGCGCCCGGTAATCGGTCTTGCCCGTGCCGAGCACCGGAATCGCGTCTAACTTCACGATCGTGCGAATGTTGTACAGGGCCGACAGGCCAGCGTCGCGCAGGCGACGGTTGACGTCCTCTCGATCGATATCCCGAATCGTGAACAGCACTAACTCGGGATTGAGTTCGACGGGCGTCGCCTCGATGGCGAGCACGGGCCCGTCGTCAGCGGGGCTTGCGTAGTGCCGGTTGAGCACCTCCTCGATTGCCGGCAGCGAGATCATTTCGCCGCCCAATTTCACAAACCGTTTCAGTCGGCCCGCAAACATCAACACGCCGTCCGCCGCTTCGGTCACGAGATCTCCCGTGCGATACCACGTGCGGCCGTCAAACTTGACGAACGGCGACGCACCGTCGAAATTGAGATAGCCGCCGAAGATACTCGGCCCGCGCACCAGCAGCAGACCGGCCTGGCCGCGCGTCACGCGCCCGCCGCCGTTGACATCCACGAGCGCGTACTCGACCGACGGCAAGACCTTGCCGATCGTCCCCGGCTGCGGTGCCGCAACGTCGTTCACGGAAACCACCGGCGAGCACTCGGTGATGCCATAGCCTTCGACCACGCTGATCTGCGGCCATAGTTTCTTCACAAGTTTGTAGAGTTGCTCCGGACATTTCTCGGCACCCGAAATGACCGCGCGCAGGCTGTCGAGTTCGTTGGATTTCACAGCGCGCACGATCCCGTTCAGGAACGTCGGCGTGCCGACCAGCAGGGTCACACGATACGCCTGGATCAGATTCGCCAGCATGGCGCCCTCGGTCGGATTCGGGTGATACACGACCGGCACGCCCGCCAGCAGCGGCAGAACCGTCGTAATCACCAGACCGAACGAATGAAACGGCGGGAGCATCCCGATCAGCCGGTCGTCGTGCCGGAACTCGAACACGCGGCACAAGTCCTGCATGTTGGTCAGAATATTAACGTGCGTCAACGGCACGGCCTTGGGCAGGCTCTCAGAGCCGCTGGTGAAAAGCACCACGGCGGTCTCATGGCGCCGGGCCGACCGCAGCACGCCAACCCACCCCACCCGACTGCGCACGAAAGCCACCGCCTTGCGCCGCCAGCCGATCCGGCGGCTGACATTCTCCAGCAGCACGAACCGTGGTTTGAGTGCCTCCAGCCCCTCGGTCTGTGCCTCAAGGCGCTGAACGAGCGCACCAGCCGTGAGGACGTGTTGCACGCCCAGCAGATCCAACGAGTGGGTCATGTTGCGGATACCCACCGTCCAGTTGACCATGACAGGGATCTTGCCGGCAGCCAGCACCGCGAAATAGACGATGCCCGCGCCTGCCGACGCCGGCAGCATGATGCCGACGTAATCACCGGCCAAGCCCTCGATCTCGGTCTTGAGCACCAGCATGGCCGTGATGGCCTCGCGGTACGTCCGCACGCCACTCGCCGGGTCCGCCAGCACGACCCGCCCCGGCCCCTGCCGCACCTGGTCGATGAGCACGTCGAGCAGGGTGGCGCCGCTCGGCACCCCGGCCCGACCCGCAGGACCGCGGCTGTCGAACCAGGCCGCCGGCACGGGCTTGAGCTCGACGGGGGCATCTGCGCCAAACTCGCCGCGGGCCGCAAGCAACACGTCCTCCACGCGCGTCAAGCCACCGCCGTCGCCCACCGGGAAGCCGAATTCGTGCTCGATCCACACGGCCAGGTCGACCAAAGCGAGGCTGTCCAGCCCGAGATCGCGCGAGAGCTGGGCGTCCGGGTCAATGCGGCTGATTCCGGTTACTTCCCGCAAATGGTTCATCACCAGATCGCGCGTGGCGGCGGGCATCTCTTCCAGCAGCCGCCGGTCGGCGCGACCGCCCCCGGGCTCGGGCAATTCACGCGCTCCGCCCCGCTCCCAAATCGTGTAGGGAACATAGATCGCCGGCGGCGCTTCGCGGTTGTAGAAGGCCTCCAGGGCGCGGTTGAGCGTGGCGCGGTCAGCCGTGCGAGGCAAGTCCGCTGGCTCCGCCAATTCGATGGCAACCTCGCGGCGCGGCCCGAAAAAGATGCCGTTGGCGAGCACCGCGCCGACCAGGCGCCGGACCAGGGCCCCAAGGTTGGGCGCATGCCCCGAGGCCCGGCTGAGCGCGCTGCCCCAGAGCCCGGTCGTCCTGACCAGCACGACGCGAATGCCCGGCGCCTCGCGCAAGATCGTCTCCACCGCGCTGTTGCCGGCCAGATCCGTTTCCCGCTGGCGCATGATGTGGCCGGCCGGATACATCAGGATGTTCTCGCCCTGCTTGAGCGCCGCGATGCAACCGGCGATCGCCCGCTCGACCTCGACCTGACTGCGCTGACCGTAAACCGCCGGGTCCGGCATCGAAATCGGGCGCACCAGTTTGACGAGTGAGCGCACGACCGGACGGTCGATCTGGTCCTGGTCGGCCAGCGGCCGCGGCTGGAAGCGGCCGTGCAGTTCGGTCATGAGGATGACCGGATCCACCAGGGCGGGGTGGTTGGGAAGAAACAGAATCCCTCGGGTACCGCGCGCGGTCACCGCATCGAGGCCGGTCACGCGGATACGATAGCGCAGACGCAGCAGCAGCCGCGTCAACCCGCGCACGGCCGCCGCCATCACGGGACGTCTCTCCAGTCGCGGAAAATCCACGCGACCCACGTGCAGACGACAATGCCGACCACGCCGAGTACCCCGAAGGCCGTGGTCGGCAGCACCCAAGCATTCAACCCGTTGGCTACGAATGATGACAACAAGATGCCCGAAAACACGGCAAAATTGACGGCCGCCAGCACCGCGCCCTTCCGGGCGGGCGGCGGACGAATTTGGAGGAAACTCTCAATGGGGATCAACATGATGCCGGCCGTCACGCCGGCAGCCAGCATCAGCACAAAGAGCGCGTAGACGCGCCATGCCGCGGGCAGCAGCGGGACGGACTGGATCGCCACCATCGCCAGCCCCATGCCGCAGCCGGCCGCCGGCAACACACGATACCAGCGCCTGGCCTCGACCCGATGCATAACCAGCAGGCCGCCGATGCCGATGCCCATCAACTCGCTCACGATCAGCCCACTGGTCATGGACTTGGTCATGTGGAACTGCTGGATCCCAAGCGTGTTGATGATCAGAACCTCGGCCGACCCGATAAACCACACGAACACATTGACAATGATCGTCATCATCAACAGACGATCCTGCCGCGTGGCGATCAACTCGCGCACCGTGTCGATGGGGCCGTGCCAGGGAACCCGGGCCGTCGGATTGGCAGCCGGCCGCCGTGGCACGCCCAGGCTTACCACCAAGCCCAGGGTCGCCACCGCCACCACGGCAATCCCCACCACCCAGCGACCGGCGTCGATGCCATGCCACACGCCTTTTACGTCGAGCGCCACACCCGCCATGGCCACGCCGCTCAGGATGGCAACCGTGACCAACATGCGCAAAACCCCGTTGGCCCGGGGGATATACCACTCGGGGTAAACCTCCGGCAGACTACCGTTCAGTGCCGGACTGAAGAATGTCGCCTGCAGTCCCATGATGGCCAACATCGTGAAGATCAGCCACCATTCACCCAGGCAGACGCCCGCCGCGCCGGCCAGCATGGCAACCAGTTCGCAGGCCTTGGCGCCGATGACGACACGGCTCTTGGGGAACCGGTCGGCCATCCAACCGGCTGGCGCCGCAAACAGGATGAACGGCACCGTGAATACGGCGAGGGCAAATCCCTGCATGGAATTACGGCCTGCGGCCACGGCCAGCACCAAGGCCGTTTGTTTGAAGAAGTTGTCGTTGAACACGCCCAGTGTATAGGCGGCGGCCATGCACGCGAACTTGCCCCGGCCGTGTCGGATGGCTTCGGCGTCACCGAGGGTCGTTCTTGGTTGGCTTTCCATGCGATGCGGGATTATGTAGGATGGCAACGCGACATTCAACAGGGATGTTAAAATGTCTTATGATTCCCACTGTCATCTGCAGGACGAACGCCTGCGACCGTATCTGCCGGAGGTCATGGAACGGACCGCTCGGGCGGGTGTCACCCGCCTGCTGTGTTGCGGCAGTGCCGAGTCGGACTGGCCCGACATCGGCGACTTGGCAAATCGGCACCCGGCCATCCGGCCGGCCTTCGGTCTGCACCCGTGGTTTGTCACCGAGGCGTCGCCGACGTGGCTCGGCTCCCTGCGAACGCTCTTGGAGACATGGCCAACGGCCGTGGTGGGTGAGATCGGACTGGATCACGCTCTCGATCCGGCGACCTTTCCCGCCCAGGAAGAAGCCTTCCTGGCCCAGATCCATCTGGCCGCCACCCTGCATCGGCCGGTATCCGTGCATTGCCGCCGCGCCTATGGCCGACTGATGGAACTGCTGGACTATAACGGCTGGCCTCCGGACGGCATCGTCCTGCACTCGTATTCGGGCGGCAAGGAACTGGTGACGCCCCTGGTTCGGCGCGGGGCCTTCTTCTCGTTCTCCGGCGCCGTCACTCACGAGCGCAACCTGCGCGGCCGCGACGCGGCGGCCGTCGTGCCCGCGGATCGGTTGCTGATCGAGACTGACGCGCCGGACATGCCCGCTGCCCTGCCACCAGGCGCTGCCCTGCTGCGCGACGCCGACGGCCGGCCCCTGAGCGAACCGGCCCATCTCGTTTGCGTCGCCGCCACAATCGCCAGCCTGCGCGGCCTTACGCCGGACACCATCGCCAACTTGACGCATGCCAATGCGGAGCAGGTGTTGGGGAGGTGAGCGGGTAGTCTTACTGAGTGCGCCACTCACTGGGGTCGACGTCCCCGTCGACCTCTGTAAAGGCGGGTGTCGAAGCCGTTCCTGGTTCCGGTTGCAGCTTCAGGCAAATGGGGACATCCGCCCCATTGTGCAGCGCGCCATCCATCAACCCACACTGCTTACCGTGTTCACTGTTCACTGACAAACCCGAGCTGACACAACCGCTCCGGGGTGAGGCACTCGTCCAGTTCGGTGTCCGTCATGAGCCCGGTCCGACGCACCGCTTCACGCACGGACAAACCCTCGGCCTTCATCAGCCGCGCGAGTTCCACCGCCTTCTCGTGGCCGAGGCGCGGGACGAAGACCGTGATGATTTCCAACGAGCGCTCCATCACCTCGCGGCAGTGCGCCGCGTTGGCCGTGATCCCTTGCACGCAGCGCTCGGCGAACAGCCGGTCAACCCGCTCCAGCAAACCAATCGACGACAACAATGCATCGGCCGCCAATGGCAGGAATGCGTTGAGTTCCAGCTCGCCCGACATGACGACCAGGTTGATCTCTTGATCGTGCGCCATGACACGGAACCCGATCTGCACGACCATTTCCGGAATCACGGGATTCACTTTGCCCGGCATGATCGATGACCCCGGCTGAAGCGCCGGCAACTCGATCTCGCCCAACCCGCCGACCGGCCCGCTGGCCAACAGCCGCAGGTCACGTGCAATCTTCACCAGGTTGGCCGCATGGGCCCGCAAAATACCCGATACCTCGATCAGCGCATCCTGGTTCTGCGTCGCCTCCACCAAGTTCTCGGCACGCGCCAGATTGAGGCCGGTGACCTCCCGCAATTTTTCGACCACACCGAAGATGTACTCGCGCGGCGCGGTCAGGCCCGTACCCACAGCCGTGCCGCCGAGGTTGACGGTGCGCAGCCGTTCGCCGCACTTGAACACGCGCCAGCGGTCCCGGGCCAGCACGTTGGCATAGGCACCGAATTCACGCCCGAGCGTGACGGGGACCGCGTCGCGCAGTTCGGTCCGCCCGAGTTTGACCACATCGGCGAACTCGCGTTCCTTCGTTTGGAAAGCTTCCTGCAAGGCGACGACGGCCGGCTCAAGCCGGCGCAGGCCGTTCAACGCCGCCACGCGCAACGCCGTGGGATAAACATCGTTGGTGGATTGGTGGAGGTTGACGTGCGCGAAGGGATCAACCGGGCGTCCGAGCCGTTGCGAGGCGCGACGCGCCAGCACCTCGTTGACGTTCATGTGCGTGGATGTGCCGGCACCGCCCTGTAGCGCATCCGTGACGAAATGCGCGGCGTGTTCGCCGCGAATCACTTCTTCACACGCGCCGACAATGGCGGTCGCAACGTCGGATGCCAGTCGCCCGCACGCTTCGTTGGTCCTGGCGCAAGCGAGCTTGACCTGCGCCAAAGCCGCGATCAGGTCGCTCCGGACAAGGCGGCCGGATACAGCAAAATTCTCCCGAGCCCGGTCGGTCTGGATACCGTACAGGATGTCGTCAGGCAACTCCCGTTCGCCCAGCAGATCTCGCTCACGGCGGCTCATGGGGGGGATTACACCCGATTCAGGGAGCCGGGTCAATGGCGGGGAGGCGACCGGGCCGATGGCGGCGACGACGCGCCGCCCTCCACCCCATCTCGACGGACTTCGGAGGGCGGCGCGTTGTCGCCGCCGGCTCTCACCCCAACAGCTTGCGGATTTCCGCGAGCAACGTCTCCGGCGGAACGGGCTTTTCCAGCACGATCTTCACCGGCAGCCAGTTCTCATCGGGGCTGAGGCCGAACGGCAAGTTCTTGGCCTTGCGAATCCCCGTCAACAATATCACGGGCATCGCCCGCAACTCCGGGATCTCGGCGATCTTCCGGCTGACCTCGATACCCTCGGTATCCGTCGCCATCATCACGTCAAGGATCATCAGGTCCGGCTTGAGTTGCCGGGCCTTCTCGATCCCGCTCGCGCCGTCCAGCGCGACGGTCACTTCAAAGCCGTTGGCCTTGAGCCATTCGCTCACCGACGCCACGAAATCCTGATCGTCATCAACCAACAGAATCCGCTTGCTCATACAATCCTCATTTCGCCGTTACCGGCGCCTTCTTAACCTCGAATCCGTATTCGGCCAGAATCTTGACGACCTGGTCGGGCTTTACCTCCGCGTACACTTTCTCGTCGACGATCATCACCGGGGCGAGGGCGCAGGCGCCGACGCAACGGGCGATATCCACCGAGAACAGGCGATCAGGCGTGGTTTGCCCGATATCCACGCCCAGGAGTTCCCGCAGGCGGTCGAGCACGCGGCCGGCGCCCTTGACGAAGCACGCGGTCCCCATGCAGATCGAGATGCGGTGCTTGCCGCGCGGCGTGAAGTTGAAGAAGTGATAGAAACTGGCCACGCCCGTGACCTTGGCCGCCGGGATCTGCATCAGCGTCGAGACGGCGTCCATGTGCTCCGGAGCCAGGTACCCGAAATGGTCCTGGACCTGATGGAGCACGGCGATCAGGTAGCTTTCCGGGTGCGGTTTGGCGCGGCATTCATCGATAAACCGCACCAGCGGCTCGGGCAGGATCGCCTGGGCCTTGGTCAGTTCCTTCTGCATCAGTTCGGATGTCATTTCACACCTCGCGGGTACTTGGGCTCGTAATGTGTATGCAAAAGTTCGTGCGCCCGATGACTGTTCGGCGCGCCGAGGAACTCCTCGTACAGGCGCGTGATCGACGGGTTCTCGTGCGACTTGCGTAGCGTCTTGGCCGCATCGATCGCATACAGGGCCTTGGCGCGCATGCGTGCCAGGTTCGGATCCAGCACGTGCATGCCACGCGGCGGGTACGGCTGGCCGCCGCCCGCGACGCAACCGCCGGGGCAGGCCATGATCTCGATGAGGTGGTATTCCTTCTCGCGCTTCATCACGCGGTCGAGCAGCGTCTTGGCATTCTGGAGGCCGTTGGCCACGCCGATGTTGATCGTCGTGCCGTCAATGTCGATCGACGCTTCCTTGACGCCTTCCACGCCGCGGACCATGTTGAAGTCGAGCTGTTCCAGTTCCTTGCCTGTGATCTTCTCATAGGCCGTGCGCAGGGCCGCTTCCATCACGCCGCCCGTGGCCCCGAAGATGTCGCCGGCGCCGGAAGACTCGCCCAGCGGCGAATCGAAGGAACCGTCCTGCAGGTCGCGGAAATCCACGCCCAGGCACTTCAGCATCCAGATCAACTCGCGCGTCGTGAGCACGGCGTCCGTGTAGGGCGCGCCCCAGGGCGCCTTGTGT
>Ga0073936_10006074_pt1 | contig 16046 bp, 7 predicted proteins | sample AliMusrvi5mmetaG_FD_87041 | JGI IMG/M metagenome (GOLD analysis project Ga0073936, IMG submission 87041) | Freshwater lake bacterial and archeal communities from Alinen Mustajarvi, Finland, to study Microbial Dark Matter (Phase II) - Alinen... | ecosystem: Environmental > Aquatic > Freshwater >... | reverse complement strand
CTTGTACCACTCGTTTTCAGTGGCGATCGCCCACTTCAACGTTTTTCCCGCGGCCAGCGCCGCGTGGTTCGGCGGGGTCACCTGGCCCCACTTGATGGTATAGCTGCCGGTCTCGGTGTCGGCCCCGCTGCCGCCGCCATTGCTCAGCCAGTTGGCGTAGCGCACGCACGACAGCCAGGTAACCCAGTTCACGGGTTTCTTGCCCATGCCGTCCTTCAAGCTGTAGGCGAAGCTGCCGCCCTCGCCGCTGCGCAGGATGCCACCGTATTGGCCGCCCATGCGACCGTCGTAGAGTTCGTAGGAATCGGTCTTGGCGACCCCGTTGAGAAAGGCGCAATACTCTTCGTTGGTCACCTCGAACTTGCCGATCCGGTATTCGTAGGCGACCGCACCGTAGCCGGTGGTGTCGGCCGCATTGCCCGGCTTGCCCACGGGAACGGTCGCCGGGGGCGCGGCTTGGGCTGCGACGGAGGCGGCCAGCAGCAGCCACAGGGTCTTTGATTTGGTCATCATATCTATTGGTTTGTTTTGGAATTTATGGGGCACAGCTCGCGGTCATCTTGACAACAAGTCCATGATGCCGCATCTTACGCGTCCCGGTTAGCCGATCTTTCGGAATTTTTCGGGCGAGCGACTGTCTCTCATACGGAGCGCCGGCTTCAGCCGGCGTGTCGATGGCGAACCAACCGGACTCGGCCCACACAAGAGGTTGAACGCGCGCAGGCCGAGAATGCAGGGATTTGATCCAAAGAATGCCCCGCCGCGCGGAATCACGAAATAACCGTCTTGAATACCGCGGCTCCCTGAGGCCTGTCGTCGGGTGCCGGACAGAAGCGTTAGAGGTAAAGGGGCTGCGGAGGGTAGCTCATGGCGGCCGTCTCAAGCATTGGCCTGAAGGGTCAGAAGATTCCAGCCCAAGTCTGAGCGATAGCGATGCCCTGAGGCTGAAATGATGCAACGATTGCGGCCTGAAAATCTGCTAGAACGGTCACCATCCGGCGTGCGGCTGAGCTTCCATTCCTCGGTGGTTCGAAGGGTCCTATGGAGCATGGGCATTCCTGCCCACCATCCCATGATGAGTGCAAATGAATTCGGCAAGCCACTCCCGTTTGCTCGGCACATGGGCCTGGGCGGCTGGAAGCCGCCCCTCCGTGAGGGCAAGGGGAAGGCGTCGAGCCACTCCTTATGCTCACTTCATGGCCCTGGGCGGCTGGAAGCCGCCCCTCCTTGAGGCACCTCTCCTTGGGGCGCTTCGCGGAGTTTTTTGCCGTCGCGGATGGCGTCGCGGTTAGAGGCTTCGATCTGCTGGCGCTGGCGGTAGAAATCCTCGCGCTGGAGGTCCTTGGGGCAGGGCGTGAAGTCGAGGGTGTCGCCGCGCGGTTGGCGGACGAGGGCGTCGTGGCCGGCTTGCAGGAGGGTTAGGGCCTCGGCGTACTGTGGGGAATTCTTGTCGAGTTTGGCGAGGGCGGGCGAGAGTTGCGGGCGGTCGAAGCTGAGCCATGGGCCGGTGCTGGAGGCGAAGTTGTCCTGGGCGCAGGGCGCGCCGGTTAGAGAACTGAGGCGGCCGAGTTGTGCGCCGGTTAGGGGCGAGCGGCCGGCGGGGTTGTCCGGATAGGCGCTGTCGTAGGTCGGATAGTAGGGCGCGTTGATGTCGATCCAGGTGACGATGCGGTCGAAGCTTTCCTTGTCGAGGGTGAGCTTGTCGAGGCCGGGGCCCTTGCCGACGGCATGGCCTTCGCGAATGACTTTCACCAGCGGGCTGGGATGCGCGCCCCAGGCATAAGGCTGTTGGATGCCCGCCGGTCCGGTGCCGATGGGTTTGATCGAGTGCTTGCGCCACATCTCGGTGTAGGCGGCGTTGAAGTACGGATCGCGGTCGCCTGCCAGCAGGACTTTTTGACCGGCGGGTTTGCCGAAGTCATGGTATTTCACACAATGCTTATCCAACACCGGCTGCACCTCCGCCATGAAACTGAACGAGCGGGTTGGCCCATACCACGGATCGAGGTTGCTAGGGGCGCGTTGCAGCGCCAGCGGCACTATCAGCGACGGCGGCGGCGCGGCGAGACGGTTGTCGTGGCAGCCGACGCAGCCGGTGGTTTCCCCCGGTTGCACGACCGTGCCGCTGCGCATGGACTGGATCATCATGTCATTTTCATCGAGCAGTTGGAAAAAGACAAAGGTATCGGCCGGCACTGAGAAATACGCGCTGCCATCGGCCTCCACCGGCACGCTGCCGAGGATGCGTTTGGCGGTGAAGTCATGCCAATTCATGCCTGGAGCCTGGAAGCCCTGGCCATACCACTTGCCGTCGCTCCAGGCGCGCTTTTCGGGCGACTCGACGACGCGCAGCTTCTTCACCGACCCGCGCTTGACGCCCTGCATGTGGGTGCCCTGATAGACGTCGGTCACATACATCAGGCCGCTGGCATTGGCATAGTCGCGGCGCAGCGGCGCGACCGGCGGGCGGAGCGAGGCGGCCAGCGGCATGGCGCTGAAACAGCCGGGGGCCTCGGCGTGGACTAACAACTCATTGCCGAACACGTCGAGCAGATAGATGCCCATGTGCTTTTGCGGGTCGCTGCGCGAGCAGAGGAAATACTTGCTGCTCAGCGGCCACGGATCCTCATACTTGGGGTTGACGCTGCCGAGGCGGTCGCAATTGAAGTTATCACTATCACTGAGCGTGGCGCGCACGCCGGCCGGCCAGGTGCGCAGGATCGAAGCATTGCGGTCGGTGTCGAGGTTGGGGTCGATGATGGCCAGCGCGCCCCACATGTTCTGGTGATGGGTGCTCAGGATGCAGAGCAGTTGCCAGGTGTCGGGAATGATGCGCGGGTAATACACCGCGGCGGGGTCGGCCTTGTTGTTGCCCCACAGGATGGATTGCTGCGTGCCGTCCGGATAGACGGTCCAGAAACCGTGGGCGTCGCCGAAATTCCGGTCCACGTATTCCCAGCGCTTGTACACGATGCGGCCGTCTGGCATCAGCCCGGCCTGGTTCTCGAACAGGGTGCTCTTGGTGATTTGTAGAATGTTGGCGCCCTCGGCGTCCATGCGGAAGAGGTTGGCGCCGATGTCCTGGCTGCACATGTTGAACTTGGGCTCGCGGGTGGAGGAGAAGACGATGCCGCCATCTGGCAGATAGATGGGGTCGAAATCGCTCACGCCCGGCGCGAAGGTGAGCTGTCTGAGGCCGCTGCCGTCGATGTTGATCTCGAAGAGGTGAAAGTTTTCTTGGGCGGTGCGGCGCATGGCGAAGAGAATTCTCTTGGCGTCGAAGTGGACGCAGGGGCTGCGCACGGTGCCCTGCGGGGTTTCGACCAGGGTGCGGGTGGTGCCGGTGGTGGTGTCTAACAGCTTGAGCGCGCCGCCGGGGATGTACTTGCCCTCGGTGGCTTCGCCGACCTGGAACAGGGTGTCGATCGCATGATAGGCCGCGGCGTACTGGGGCCTCGCAACAAACACGAGCGGTTGGCCCGCCAGCAGCGGATTGGCTAACAGTGCCCGCTGTTGGAGGTCAGCCAGTTTGGCGGCCACATCGGCCTGATCCACGGAGTTGCTGTCGGCGAGCTGTTGCAGGGCGTCGAGTTCCTTGAGGAATCTCGCGCCATCAGGGTAGCGCTCGCCGAAGGTGGCGATGAGGTCCTCCACCGCGGCACGCAGCGCGTCCACGGGCACTGGGCCGCCATCGCCCGGCTGTAAATTTAGAACCCGCTTGCGCTTGGCGAAATGCTCGGCGCTGGCCTGGGGGTCGAGACGGCCGGTGGCGATGAAATCATCGAAAGTCACATGTCCCCAGCCCTCGGTGTTGCCGTCGAACACCCGCAGAAACACCGGCTTGCCTAACAAATCGGGGAGTTTCCATTGCACCCGTTGCATCACTTCGCTGTTTTTGCCGCGGGCTTGAATCCGTTCCTTGCCGTCGAGCGTACACAGCGCGACGTAGGTGTCCGGATGCGCGCCGCCGCCGATGAGAAACGAGACGTCTGCCGCTTCCAGCACAAACACCGGGGACTCGATCACCCCCCGCTGCGCATCGGCCGAGGAGTCGTTGACGCCCTCCACGGTTGACAGGTGGAACCGGCCCTGGCGCGAGGCATAGGCGCCTTTGTTGTGATATTCCGGCCGATCGGTCACCACGCGCACAAACGCCCCCTCGACGACCTTCCAGCCTTGGAGGTCGCCGGACTCGAAGTCAAACCGCACCTGCCCGGCCGTGGGCGGCACAGGGGCCTCCGCAGCGCCGCCTGTCGCTGCCAGGGCAAGCGCTCCGGCCAGCATGGCCACGCCGGCGGTGAATGGATAGTTCCAAGGGTTCACGGCTTTTCCAATGAGGGTTTCAACGGGCATGCATACGCGAGCGGTGGGGGGCTTCTTTCGAGGATCGTCCGCGCCGCGGCAGCGTGGTCCGGGCATCCTGCCCAATAGGTGATTCAATAGCGGCGTGCCGATATCCAGCAACGAAGTCCGAAACGACCGAACTGGTTAAGCCGTGACCGGAGAGTCGGATGCGGGAGATTCGCGCGTCCGGTTCGGAGGGGGGCGCAATGCGCCATCCCTACATCTATCCTGCGAGCGCAGCGGCTCACTTTGGCAATACGGTGAGCATGCCCTTGCCGAGGGCGTCGCCGACGAGGAAATATGTCTCGGCGTTGCCGAATTCATGGTGGCCGTGGGCGGGGTTGGGTGAATCCTCGGGCTTGCGCACGAAGTCGCCGGTTTCCACCAGCGTCACGCTGCCCTTGAACTCCTGCTTGGCCGCGGCGGCCTTCTGCGCCATCTTGATTGCCATCGCCGCTGGCGGGAAGTCCTTGGCACCCTTGAGCCACGGGCCGGTTAGGTCGCCGATCACAACCGGCAGTTTTGGCGCGTTCAAGTCCTTGCGCACATCGTGAATCAGGTTGATTAGATTCTTCTCATACTCCGGCACCGCCTTGGCATCGCAGAAGTCGTTCCAACCATGCCACCAAACAAAACCCGCGAGATCCACTCCGCCGCCGTCATAGGCCGGGAAATCGGTCTTGATTTTCGCCACGGCCTCCTTGATCTGTGAGATCATCAGTGTGTAATACGGCCCGACCTGCCCGCCCGAGCTGGGCGGCCGGAAATCCACGTTGAGGCTCTTGCCGCCCCAGGCCGTCTTGACCAGCAACACCTGGTTTGTCAGGGCGTCTCCCACCACGTGGCCGAACTGCAACTCGACGCCGAAATGATGCTCATCGCCATAGACCGCATATCCCACGCCCAACGGGCCGGCCAACAGCGGCTGGTTTTCACGCTGGTAACGCACCCACACGTCGTCGCGCACGGCCCATTTGCCGTCGGCTCCCATGAGATGTTTGAACATCGGGCCCTTGACCGGGTCCTTGATCAAGGTGGCAAGGGTGCCTTTGCCATCGTTGTAATCCTTGCCGGTTAGGTCCACCACCGACTGGCCTTCCATGTTCGACTGGCCGGCGAGGATGAACACCTTGACCGGGCTCTTTCCGGCTTGCTTGGCGGGGTTGGCAGAGGCACCCGGCGCGGCCAGGGCCGCAGTGCACAACACTGGCAGGATTCCGGCACACAGCGATGCTAACAGCAATGTCTTTTTCATGATTTGGCTCTGGGGTTGAGGGAAGAGCTTCCCGATACGGGTTCAAGGAGCCTTGTTTTTCACGCAAACATCGAATTCATTGATCGACCAGTGGTACTTGGGATCGGTTCCGGTTTGGGTCACCCGGATATAACGCGCGGTTTGGGTCGGGAAACCGATGCGGGTGATGCCCAAGGTGCCGGAGCCAGTGGCGATCGGGGTTCCCCAGGTGGTTCCGTCATTGGACACTGATAGCGCGTACTTGGCCGGGGTGTCCCACAGCGCCCACGTGTTGTCTAACACAACCCCATCGAAGGTCTGCGGCTGCCGCATGTCCACCTGAAACCACTGGCCCGCATACTGGGTCTGGGTCGTGTCGCGCCACACGGTCCAGTGGTCGCCGTCAATGGCGTTGGCGGCGGAAGCATCGACCGGAATCTTGTCGCCGCTGAAGAGAAACGAGGCGTCGGGCACCGAGGCCGAGGCGATCCAGCCGTTCTTTTCGAGCTTGGTTTCATGCGGCGGTGGCTGCGGCAGCGGCTTGGGCGAGCTGAGCGGCAGGGTGCCCAGGCCGACAAACTGCCACGTGCCGGGAGCTGCCTTGAACATCACGTAATCGGAATCCTCGCCCTGCCAGGTGATGCCAGCGACGCCACCGCTGAAAGTGCCGTTCCAGATCGGAGTGCCATTGGCCGTGATGGAAGTGAGCTTGGTGAATGAGCCCTTGGGAATGCCGACGATGGCGGTGGTGCCTGCGGGCGATGTGAGACCGAGCGCATATTCCGCTGCGGTTTTGTGCAACGCCACCGTCACCTTGCCCTTGATCGAGGGCACGGTCACCTTGATGGATGTTAGAAACGCCTCCTTCGGCATGATCTGATAGGTCGTCCAGCCCGGCTCAACCGGGGAAACACCGGCGATGTTCTGGGAAAGGAAGAGTGCCGGCGGATTCCAGCCGTGATTGAGAGAACTCGCTTCCTCGTAGGCGTTGGTGACGGATGCCCACCAGCGGTCATACCCTTCCCACAGGGTGGTGATGCTGCACGGGATCATGGTTTTGTAGCGCTCATACATGCGCAGCAGGGCATACTCCTGCTTGCCCATGATGCAGAGCGCCTCGAACACCCAGCGGTCGAAGAAATTGCTGGCGTTGAACTTCTTGGTCAGGACGTTGTCGTAGATTGCCGGCCACTTCGCGCGGTCCGCCAGCCCGGCATTGACCGCCATCGCGTTCGCCCGGTCGTCCGGGCTGCTCACCTGGGATGACATGTAATAACTTCCCTTCCAATACTTGCTGTCGAAGCTGCTCTTGATGGCTTCAAGTTTTGAGCCGATCTCCGGGATATCCGCCTCGTGCCCGGTGATCAGGGCCATTTTCCACAGGGCTTTCAGGTCGATGTAATGGAAGCATGTCTCGATGACGGCGGTGTCCTTGATTTCGATGCCCCAATCATACCAGGTCTTGGGGTTGCCGAATTTGTAGGTCTCGAACAGAAAGGTCTTGGTCGGTTCGTAGATGGCGCGGATCGACTCCAGGTCGCCGGTGTGCAGGTAATAGAACCACAGGCCGTACTCGCCGAGGAACTCGAGGTGCTGGCCCGGATAGAACTTGGGTTCAAGCTTGCGTCGCACCAGGTCCTTGGCCAAGCGATGGGCGTTGGCATCGAAGATATAGAAACACTGGTTCAACTCCGGGGTGCCATCGCCCCAAAAGCCGACCCGCTCGCGGTCAGGGCAGTCGAAGAAATGGTCGCGCATGCACACGTAGGCGGTGCGGGCCGCCTTGTTCCAGAGGATGTTGAAGTCGTTGTCGTTGCACTCGAACGAGCCGGCAATGGTCGAATCGTAGCCGGTTTCTCGATACTTCACGCCCTTGACGGTGACACCGGCGGGAATGGTGTAAATCGCGCCTTCGCCGCTGACCCATTTCTGCGCCTCGTACGTCTGGACGCCCTCCTTGGTGGCGACCGTTTCAGTGGGTGTCAGATAAAGGACGAGCGGATTGCTCGAGTTGAAGCGGATCTCCTTGCCGGCCGGAGCCTCGACCTCGATCGATGGTTGGAAATGACAGTTGTATGGCATGGTGCACACCAGTTTCCAGGGATTGGGCTCGGCATGCGGCAGGTCTTTGGACAGATGGACATATTGCTTCAGGCCATAATCCTTGATCGTCGCGGTGGGATTTGCCGGGTCGAAGAAAATCCCGCTTAGGGTGGCGAGTTCACCGCGGACCTTGTTGATGCGGAACTTCACGGATTGGTTGTACTTGTAAATCAGGTAGGTGCCGCCGGAGAAATTGTCCACGATCTTGACCGGTGCGATGAGGTTGAGGGTGCCGGCATCGAACATCTCCACCGCTTGCCGGCTGCCCTTATTCGCCCAATCAACAAAGTACAGGGCCACCTGATAGTCATGCTTGCCCTTGATGCCGATGGTGACGGTCATGGTTTGATCATTGTTGGAGTAGCAGGTGGCATTGCGCGTGGGACTGTTGCGGACGTTGGGCGCCAGCGCCCGTTTGTCATTGGTGCCGGTGGCCCACACCGTCGCATCGGGCACGCCGTTTTTCGGGAAGGCCCTGAAGTAATCGAGCGACGTGACATATTCCGGCAGGGATTTCTCATCGCGCTTCTCGCCGTTGTAGTTGCAGAGCACGTAACCCTCCTTGCCGTACACGCCACCCCAGTCGCCGCCGGTGGTGGTGTCCGGCTTGAGGGACTCCGCCGCATATTTGACGGGTGGTTCGTCGTAGGCCGGAGTCTTGCCGCTGTAGGTGACGCTCATGGCATAGGTGCCCGGTTGCACGCCGCTGAAAATCACAAACTGCGCGTCCTGGCTCGCTCCGGCGATGCCGTCCACCGCATGATACGCGCCATCCCAGGCCGGCTTGCCATTGATGGAGATGCTGGCAATGGTCTTTTCGGCCTTGGGGATGCCGATGCGGCCGACGGTGCCCGGCGGTGCCGTTACCGAGCAGACACCGGATGTTAGATCGAAGCTGGCGCGGATCGTCCCATGCGGGGTGGGAGATTCGCCGGACACTTGGGTGAGGGTTCTGCCGGGATGGGGCATAATGTCATAGGTCTTGAATCCCGCTTGGGTGGGCACGATGCCGAGGACCTCTTCGTTGAGCCACTTGACCACTCCCGCACCCCAGGGATGGCACAGGCTGACGATTCCGCTTTGGCTGTTGGGCACCGCGGCATTGGTCGCGATGACCTCATTCCAAGATGGCCGATAGACCTCGAAGGTGGTGGTGCCGCCGTACTTGACCATGCCGCCCCACAGGTCGCGGATCGAGCTAAGGGCATCATCGTGTTTGCCCATTCGCGCCATCGCCTGGATGATGAAGTACTGGTTGAAGGGTGTGAGCGAGACGCGGTTGACCCGGTCCATGAACCACTTGTCAAACAACGCGGCTTGTTCCGTGTGGGTCAAACTGCCGGTGTTGACGGCGTCCGCCGCGGCATGCAGTCCGAACCCGGCAAGCCATGCATCGCTTTTGCGCAACTCCGCCATCTTCTCCTTGGCATAACCCAGGTATTTTTCTTGGAGGTCCGTCCGCCCGCATTGGCCCATGGCCGCGGCAAAGTCGTTCCAGGCACGGATCGAGAGCATCTTATAGGCATTCTGCGCTTCCTGGCAGGATTTGAACCAGATTTCAAATCCCGCGCACAGGCGTTCGTCCCAGCCGTAGAAGCGGAGTTTCGGGTCCTTGTCGAAGGCGTTGTAAGCATCATCGAGTTTCGCGCTGGCGTTCTTGATATATCCCTCAAGGGTTGTCGTGTCGCCCGTGTAACAATAGTAATCCAACAGACTCAACACCCAATACAGCGAGTAGCTCCGGATGCCGTTGCTCTGGCCCGAGGTGTTGTCGATGTTCCTTTTGATCAAATCGAAATCGCCGAAAGCGACCAGCGCCGCCGCCTGCGACGTGTGCGCGTCGCCCGTCCACGACATGCGATCGCCCCGATCCATCAGGATGGCCCCGAAGTAATCCTTGCACAGCGAGGCTTTCACGCCGTAGGCTGACATGTACCAGATGCGCGTCAGCAACGGATCGCTGCATGCGAAGCTGCCCGCGTAATTCGTCGGCTTGACCTGGCACACGGCGCGAATGGCGGTGATATGCCAGGGCTTGTCAGTCGCCTTGACGTTGATCCAGGCGAAGCGCACGCCCTCATAGAGTTCCTTGTTGAGCTCCAGCCGATAGGTATTGCCGTACTTGACGGCCGCCCTTGTCTTGTTAGGTGCCGGCTCGTTGTACTCGCTGATGCCCATCTCGACCTCGCCGGGGCAGTCGGGGCTGTCGAATTCGATCCACGCGCCGCTTTCAACCCCGAAGTCCAGGCGGATCGAGCCCGCTGCCTTGACCGTGATGGCGGCCTGGTCAGCGGTCGCGGAGGCGAGGTTGTCAAACGCCTCTGGCTTGTCGGCCACCGCAGCCACCGGCTTGAGGAAGTAGATTTGGAGGCCGTCGGTGGCCTTTGGGTCCTTCCACTGATAGGCCACCAACGGGTCGGGCGATTCCTTGACGGAGCGGGGGGCGGCGAAGGCACCGCCGTTCAGAATCGGATAGGGTTCGGTGATGGCGCAGGGCGTTGCCAGCATCAGGTCGGTATGCAGGTCAGGCAGGGCGGCGGGGCCGGCAGCGGCTGGGAGGGTGCCTAACGAAATGAGGCAGGTGGCGAAGGACCATGCCTTCATGACTGAGGTGCCGGCAGGCGCGGGCGTCGTAGCTGAGTTGTCGATCGATGGGCCGGGTGTGTTTCGCATGGTGTGGTCACTTTGATTGAACGGGGGCCGGATTCCGGGTCCGTAATTGGCCCTTGTTCGCAGATGGCTTGGCGGATACGTGCCAGGACGCGGCACCTTTTCAGAAGACCGCTATTGACATCAATTCGATGGTGCCATAGAATCTTCCGCATGACGAAAACTCAAATTCAGGTTCCGGAGGAATTGTACCGTGAGATCAAGTCCTTTGCCAAAGCGCGTGAATGGTCGCTCGCCGAGACCTTCCGTCGCGGCGCTGAGCTGTTGTTGGAAGTTTATGACGCCAATCCCCTTGGCTCCGCATCCCCTTGGGTCCCGCCGCTCTCGACGACCGTCGGCTGGATGGGTCTCAGCGCCGCGCAGTTGCGCGATGTGGCGTTTCAGGACGCTGAACCCATTCTCGCCGCGCCATGATCTCACTCGATGCCAACATTTTGCTCTACAGCTACTGTACGGAGTCGCCATTCCATGCGGATGCACGGGTCTTCGTGGCCGGACTTTCCACGCGCGAAGACGTCGCGTTGAGCGAGTTCATCCTAACCGAGTTTTATCTTCTTTTGCGCAACCCCGCCGTACTCCTCAAGCCGCTGGGCGCGCCGGAAGCGGCTGGCGTCATTGCCAGCTACCGCAAGCATCCGCGGTGGAAGACGCTGGGATTTCCGCCACGCAGCCGCGAACTCCACGACGAACTCTGGGGACGAGCCGCCGCCCGCGATTTCGCCCGTCGTCGCATCTATGACAGCCGTACCGCCCTCAGCCTCGTCGCCTTTGGGGTAACGGATTTTGCAACGCTCAATCGGAAGGATTTTCAAGGCTTCGGTTTCAAGCGAGTCTGGAACCCGCTCGCAGAAAAAGGCGCGTGAAGCGGGAACTCCCGTGGGAGTGAAGTGACGATTGCGGCTGGGTCAATTTGAGGAGGGCTGCGGTCCCGCCGGGATCTGCGGAGTGGGTGCCGCCACCCAGGGAATCTTATCGAAACCTCACTGAATACGTCTTGCCAGCGGGGCCGACTTCGCTCATCAGGGACTTGCCGCCGCTGGTCACCGTGACTTTCTGCTGGTCGCCGTCGCGCTCGACGAGCAGGTCCCAGGAGCGGCCGAAGGCGCGCAGGTCGCGCAGCGCCATGCGCGGCCATGCCTTGGGCAGCCACGGGGTGCACTCGAACGAAGCGAAGCCGGTGGGGACGATGCCGAACAGGCCCTCGGTGAAGACGCGCGGATAGAGCGAGCCCGGGCAGAGCATGTCGATGGCGTCCTCATCGGGATAGGGACCCTTCTGGCCGAAGATCTGGGCTTTGACCACCCGGCGTGTTAGATCGAGGGCCTCCTCGGTGCGGCCGGCCTTGAACAAAACCCGCAGGGCATAGTAGGTCTCGCGGCCCCATTCGGTTGGACGGGTGGATTCCGCCAGGATGTCGGCGCCCTGCATGCGGTTGGGCCAAAGTTTGTTAGAAAGCAGGGCGGCCACCGTGCCATCCTTGCGTTCGGTGATGCCCATTGCCAAGGGCAGCAGGATCCAGCCACGCAGCGTCGTGTTATCCGGGTAATACCTATAAGTCCTGAAGCCCTCGACTGCCGCGCCGAAATACGCTTCGATGCCCTTGCGCAAGGCTTCGGCGCGCCGGTCGAAATCGGCCTCCGCGGGCTTGTCCAAGTCATGTGCCACGCGCGCGGCCAACCGGTAGCCACCGTAGGCAAGGGCGGCGGTGCTCAGGTTGGCCTTGCCGGTCGGATAGCGGTCCTCCATCTCGTCGGTTTCTGAGGCGACGATGCCATCGGTGGTGGTGTGGCTGAGGACGGAAGCGGCGCTGAATTCTATCAGCGGCCACATTTCAGCGGCCGCGGCGCGGTCGCCCTGGAACAGCAGGAATTTGGATAGACCATAGAGCACCATCGCGTCGTCGCCGCGTTCCTTTTGGGTGAGCTTGAGCGCGGGACCCTCGAATGAGCCGGGGAAGGGGATGATGCCGTTCTTTTGACAGTGATCCTGCCAGACGCGATACATGTTCATGCTGGCGCGGTTCAACTCGCGATCACCGAAGAAGGGAAACAGCGGACTGGAGTATTCCACCGGGTCGTTGGCCCAGATGCCCGGCGCATAAGTCAGACTTCCGTTGTGGGTGATGAGCCCCTTGATGGTTTCCATCGGACATTCCAGCACATGGAATTTCTGCAGGGCAAACGCCAAATCGAGTTGTGGCTCGGGGGTTTCCAGGCGGCCCGGGCCATGCCAGGCGGCGTCGGCCACGGCGCGGCGCGCGGCGCGTTCGGCGGCCGTGTCTAACACCATGTCAGGATCGGCAACGTCCCTGGCCTGCACGCTAGTGGCGAAGGAAACCTCTGCTCCGGGGTTCACCGGGACCGACCTAACTCCCTGGCAATTCCAGACGGTGGTGATGCCTTCGGAGTGCGAAATGGGATGGCGGAAAGCATCCACCGCCAGCGTCAGCGGCTTGCCGGTGGTGTTGCGTACCTGCCACTCGTCGAAGACCGCGTCGTGGGTCATGGATGGATAGATCGTGCGGGTTACCGCCACGCCTTCGTTCACCGGATAGGTCAGGATCAACATGCCGTCAAAGGTGGCCGACGCCGGGATTTCGCATTTCACCGCTTGGTCATTGACGCGCAGCTCGGGAAGTGACTCGCGCTCGGATTCGGACAAGATCTTCCTATGATTGCCGGAGGTCGTCGGCACCTCGTAGAAACAGGCTTTGTAGGAGAAGCCCCTGACGGGATCCACCTGCACCTGCATCACCACCTTGCGCCCTTGCATGCACATCACGAGTGGCTCTGTGCCGCCGCAATCATGGGTGACGCCGCCCGGCGCGGCGGCGACCCAGAAGTCGGCGACGGGCGGTACAGCGGCTGAAACGCAAGGGGCTGCGGCAGCCGCCATGGCCAGGACCGGAATGATATAATGTCGTTTCATTGGATTACGGGCATCGGATCGCCCCAGCTCCGGACAAGCATGTCTTGGACGCCCGGCATGCGCTATTGCTTCGCCTTGGCCGCGGGCCGGGGCACGGGTGGTTTGTCCGCGTTCGCGGGCACGGCATAGTTCGTCGCCTGCATCTGGGTGCCGAGTTCGGCGCTGAGTTTCGCCGTGGCGGCGGGATCGGCGGCGAGGTTCTTCAACTCGTAGGGATCGACAGTTAGGTCGAAAGCCTCGGTCCATTCGGGGTGGCCGGGGTATGTTACGAACTTGGCGTTGGCGGTGCGGACGCCGACCAGGGTCGGAGTGTCCCCCCCGCCGTTTTCGTAGAAATACTCGGCCAGAAACGACTGGCGCCAGTTCGGCGGTTTCTCGCCGGCGGCGAGCGCTTTCCAACTCGCACCTTGCATTTCACGCGGCACCGCCAGGCCGGCCAGGTCGAGGAACGTCGGGGCCAGGTCGATGTTGAGCACCATCTCATCGACGACCTTGCCCTTGCCGAAGAGGCGCGGGTAACGCACGAGCATCGGGATGCGCAGCGACTCTTCATAGATCGAGCGTTTGTCGCCGAGGCAATGTTCGCCGAGATAGTAACCGTTGTCGCTGGTGTAAACGATCACGGTGTCTTCTGTTAGGCCGAGTTCGTCGAGGGCGTCTAACAAACGGCCGAGGTTTTCGTCGGCGCCGGCGACATGGCGGAGGTAGTCGAGGTGGATCGCGTTGTCGGCGAGTCCTTGCGACTGCTTGCCGGTGGTTGGGTCGGGCGGGTGGAAGATCGCGGGCACGCCGAAATTCGGTGCCGGGCGGCTCGTCTCACCGGCATAGAGGCTGCGCAGGCGCTCGGGGAGATTGTTGCCACCGCGCGGGCTGTGCGGGCTTTTGAAACCGACGACCAACGAAAACGGCCGTTCGCGGTTCTGTTTCATCCACCCGATCGCAAAGTCGGTGCTCACGTCGTCGATCCAACCCTTGGTGGGGGTGGACACGCCGTTGATTTCGACGGGGCAGTCGATGTAGCGGCCGTGGCCGATGAAACTCGCCGAGTAGTCGAAGCCGGGGCGCTGGCCGCGCTGCTCGCCCATGTGCCACTTGCCGATATAGGCGGTCGTGTAGCCCGCTGCGCGCAGCAACGTGGCATGAGTGACCGAATCCACGGGAAACTCCGTGTGATTGTTGGTGATGCCGTTGAGGTGGTTGTAGCGGCCTGTTAGAAACGCGGCGCGGCTCGGGGCGCACAGCGAGCAGGTGGCGAAGGCGTTGCGGAAGCGCACGCCTTGGGCGGCGAGGCGGTCCATGTTGGGCGACTTGAACCACGGGAAGCGCGCATGCTCGCCTTGCTCGCGCTGCACGACGCCCATCGCGTCCCAGCGCTGGTCGTCGGTGTAGATGAACAGGAAATTCGGTTTGCGCTCGGCGGCGTGCAACGGAACGGCGCAGGCGTGCGCGGCGAACAGCCACGCGGCGGCGCGACGGAGGAGAGTCCGGGTGAAGGATTGCATGACTATTTTTTCAACAGTTCCGCCATGGCCCAACCCGGCGCGTTGCCGGACTCCATATATGCTTGCTTCTTTTCATCGCCGTGTTCTCTTTCGTGATTGTGGCTTCATTCGCGCTTGCGCCGGGTGGCGGGGAACCCTTTGGAAAGCGTGTTTCCGGCCGGACCGCGATCAACCGGGCGGCATCCTGGACCGCCTGCGCACCCTTGTCGAGAAATCTTTTGCGCGCTGCCATCCCCTTATCTGGGCAGGCTTCCCTCCCATGCCGCCACCTCGCCAGCCGCCGACCGCTCACTCCGGAACACTGCCTGAAACCTGGGCGCTACTTTGGGAACGAACCCGAATATTGGATGCGCCTCCAGAACCATTACCTCTTCCGCAAAACCCAGCGCGAGAAAGCAGCCGAACTCAGTGCCGTCGTGCCACTGAAAGTTGCGAGCTGATCGGCTGGATGGGATCAAAAAGCCCCTCGTTGGATTCAATCCGGCAACACATACAATAAGGCCTCCTCGTCCTTTTTCAGGTTCATCTCATAGGTTCCCGGCGAAACTTGCTTGAGCCCAAGCGGGCGCTCGCTCTTCGTCCTTATCTGGCCGGTTAGGCCGGGTTTCACCCTGCAGGGTTCTCCCGCCAGACTCTTGATCCGCACCCATTGGGTTCGGCCGCCGGCACGTTTTGCGGAAACCAGGAAGGCACCTTCGGCCCGCAAATCATGAAACTCGACATCCTGCCAGGCGGAGGGAACGGCCGGGAAAATGCGGATCGGTCCCGGCACGTCCTTCGCCGGATCACTCCAACTCTGCATGAGCATGTCCTGGATGATGTTGGCGACTGCCAAGGTGGACTCAATGCAGGGACTCTCATACCACAGACCGTTGGGGTAGAGGTCGCCTTGCAGCCGCTTGAGGCCGTCCAGCGCCTGATCCCCGCGACCGATGGCGGTGCCGATGGGCCCGGCATGGGCCTGCACCATCGCCTGTCGCTCCCCCGGCCCGGCCGTGCCACGGGCACGCTCGAAGGAACGTGTTAGGACATCCGCGGTGCCCTCCTGTTCGATGTTGACCAGGTAAAGCGGATAGATCATCAGCAGGTTGGAGAAGTGCTGGTGATTGGCCAAGGATGGCTTGTCGCGGCCCAGCATGAACCCGTGGTCATCGGCGGGATAGCCGGGAAGTCGCTCGACCACCTCTTTCCAGCGGGGAATGAGCGGATCGGCGATTTTCAGGCGCTTGCTGGCCTTGAGCAGCGTGTGGCAGCCCCATTTGAAG
>Ga0073936_10006071_pt1 | contig 16052 bp, 17 predicted proteins | sample AliMusrvi5mmetaG_FD_87041 | JGI IMG/M metagenome (GOLD analysis project Ga0073936, IMG submission 87041) | Freshwater lake bacterial and archeal communities from Alinen Mustajarvi, Finland, to study Microbial Dark Matter (Phase II) - Alinen... | ecosystem: Environmental > Aquatic > Freshwater >... | reverse complement strand
GGTCCGACCTCGACGCCGCTTTGCAGGTGGCCCAGCAAGGCATGCTCTCGCTGCAAAAACTGCAGGAGCAAACCGCTCAACTGCATCGCCAGTTCTTGGAGGGCCAGGATGCGGCGCGCCGTACCCTCGAAACCCTGCTCGACCAGCGCCGTGAGCTGTTGAATCTGCCGCCGGGTTCCTCTCGGCCGGTTTCAGCTTCATCCAGCCTGCCGATCGGTTCCCTCAGCCAGAGCCATGCCGTTCCCGCACCCGCGCCCGCAGTCGGATTGCCGGCTGCGGTGCCCGCGCTTCAGAATCTCGCCGGGGAGCGGGCCTTGCCGCCTGAAGCTGCGCGCCAGACACCGGCGGTGTCCGAGGTAGCCGAGGCTGTGCTGGCGGTGGTAGCCGAGAAGACCGGTTACCCTGTGGAAATGTTGAATCTGGAGATGGGGCTGGATTCCGACCTGGGTGTGGACTCAATCAAACGGGTGGAGATCATGGCGGCACTGCGCGGTCGTTTGCCCTCCGCCCCGGAGATAAAGCCGGAACACCTCGGGTCGCTACAAACCCTGCAGCAGGTGGTAGAGTTCCTCGGCGCCGGAACCTCGCCAGCGTCACCGGCGGCTGCCTCGGTTTCCGCGGCTCTCGCCGTGGCCCCGGATGTGTCCGGCGCCAGCGAAGCGTTGCTGGCAGTGGTGGCGGAGAAAACCGGGTATCCGGTGGAAATGCTAAACCTGGAGATGGGTTTAGATTCCGACCTGGGTGTGGACTCGATCAAGCGGGTGGAGATCATGGCGGCTATTCGCGGACGGTTGCCGAACGCTCCGGAGATCAAGCCAGAGCATCTGGGGAGCCTGCAAACGTTGCGCCAGGTAGTGGAATTCCTGACAGCATCGCCGCAAAGCGCCATCTCGGCTCCCGGCGGTGAGCCTGTCCGCACCGGCCCCAAGAGCACGGTCAGCGCACAGGATGCCGCTGCTGCTTTGCTCCAGGTGGTAGCGGAGAAGACTGGGTATCCGGTGGAAATGCTGAACCTGGAAATGGGTTTGGATTCCGACCTGGGTGTAGATTCCATCAAGCGGGTGGAAATTATGGCGGCCCTGCGCACGCTTCTGCCAGCGGCGCCAGAGATCAAGCCCGAGCACCTCGGCGCCTTGCAAACCTTGAAGCAGGTGGTGGACTTCCTGACTTCTGGTCCCGGACCTGATCCCGCTGCAGCGTCAGGTCCCTCCCAGGTCCCGGAGGCACCGGAAGCGATGAGCGGTGCTGGGCATGAGGAAATAGGCAACGTCGCTCATTCACCCGTGACGCAGCCACAGCAGGAACTTCAGCGCCAGGTCATCCGGCCCGTGCGTCTCGGAGGTTCGGCTGGGCGTCAGTTGATGGCTTTTCCTGCCCAGGCAAGGATCTGGATTACGGATGACGGCTCGGAACTGGCCGCTGCCGTCGAGCTACGGCTGATGAATCTCGGCTACTCTGTGCGGCGTGGCGCTCCGGGCGACTTTATTCGCCTGGAGCGGAGCGAGCATCCAGCAGCGCTGATCATCTTATGGCCGGCGACTCATGCCACGGAATCCGGGATCAGCGAGGCCTTTCGCCTGATGCAAGCGGTGGGACCTTCGCTCCGGAGCATCAAAGGCGGCGGGATCCTGATGACCGTATCGCGGTTGGACGGAGTATTTGGCTTCGGCTCGCTGAACGGCAACGGAGACCCGGTCAGTGGCGGTTTGGCCGGTCTGCTGAAGACGGCACGGCATGAATGGCCGGAGGTCCATTGCAAAGCGATTGACCTCAACCCCGAAGTCCAGCAGGGCCCGGAGGTGGCGGATGCCCTCGTCGAAGAGATGTTCCGCGCCGGGCCGGTGGAGGTTGGGTTGTTCGCAGGCGAGCGGTTTGGTTTGGAGTTGCAGACCGTACCACTCCCCGCGCGTAACGGTGTTGGGTTATTGAAGGACGGGGACCTGGTGGTGGTGACCGGCGGGGCTCGCGGCATTACGGCCAAAGCGATCCTGGAGCTGGCGCGGCTGGCTCGCCTGCGGCTGGTGCTGCTGGGTCGGAGCCTGCTGGCGGAGAGCGAGCCGGAATGGCTGGCTGGCATTACGGATGCAGCCGAACTGAAACGGACCTTACTGGCTCAGTCCAGGAATGGGCGCGCGCCCAAACAGATTGAGGCAAAGTATCGAGACGTGCTGGCGCAGCGCGAAATCCGCCATCATTTGCAGCAGATTAGAGCTACGGGTTCCACTGCGATGTATCGCTCGGTGGACGTGCGCAATGCTGCTGAGGTTGAGAAGGTGCTGCACGAGATTCGCGAGCAGTTCGGGCCGGTCTGTGGGCTGGTCCATGGGGCCGGGGTCCTGGCTGACCGTAAGATCGAAGACAAAACCGTGGAGCAGTTTGAACTGGTTTACGGAACCAAGGTCGCCGGGCTGGAGAACCTTATGAGAGGCTTGGCAGGTGACGAGCTGAAACTCCTGGCGCTGTTCTCCTCCTACACCGGCCGCTTTGGTCGTACAGGGCAGGTGGATTATGCTGCCGCTAACGAGGTGCTGAACAAGATCGCGCAGAGCGAATCGCGGCGACGCCCACAGTGCCGGGTCGTGTCGTTCAACTGGGGGCCCTGGAACGGGGGCATGGTATCAGAGGGTCTGCGCAAGATCTTCGAAAGCGAAGGGGTAGGTCTGATCGAACCGGAGGCGGGGGCGGAGTTTTTCGTCCGCGAAATCTGTTCGCCCGTGGGCCAACCGGTTGAGGTGCTGGCCCTGGCGCGGGGCGCGGACACGGCGCCCAATGGAAACGGAAACGGGGCTCACCCGCAACCCAGCAGTCACCCGGCGTCCCCAGCCGGCTCCTGAGGTGCTGAACATCGCCTTCGAGCGCGAGGTGAGCGTTGAGGCTCTGCCTTGCCTGGAATCCCACGTGTTGAATGGCCGACCGGTCGTGCCGGCGGTGCTCATGATTGAATGGCTCGCCCATGGCGCGGTGCACGGCAATCCCGGGATGGCTTTCCACGGATTTGAGAATTTCAAGGTGCTCAAAGGACTTGTCCTGGAGCCGGGTGCCAAGACTTCGGTGAGTGTCCTGGCGGAAGCCGGCCAAATGCGCGAAGGGCTGCTTCGGGTCCAGGTCCAGATAGTCAGTCTCCTGGGTGGACGCACCGTGCCGCATGCTCGGGCCGAAATACTGCTGGCCGATGCGCTGCCGGCACCACCTGTGGACTGGACTTCGCCTATTCTCCGCCCCGACAACAACGGACACCATTTTATCTACGGCAACGGCCGCCTCTTTCATGGTCCGCATTTTCAGGGGATCGAAGCCCTGGAATTCTGCTCGGAGGAGGAAATGGCCGGGCTGGTCAGAAGCGCACCTGCACCCAAGCAGTGGATCCGGAACCCGCTCCGCCCGACGTGGATGTCGGACCCGTTGGCGCTGGACAGCAGTTTTCAGATGCTGATTCTCTGGAGCTGGGAACATCGCCAGACAGGCTCGCTTCCCTGCGCCATCGGTCGCTTCCGCCAATTCACCGCCGCCTTCCCGAAGGCCGGAAGCCGGGTCGTTGTCCGGATCGATTCGGGCAAAGCTCCAGTGGTGACGGCCAGCCTGCAATTCCTGGACCGCCAAGGCAACCTGCTCGCATTGGTGGAAGGATACGAGTGCGTCCTCGACCAGGGACTCGGTGAGGCTTTCCGCCGGTGTCGAAAGTAGTTGAAATGGGGAGTAGGGGGAAGCTGGTCTTCCAAATCCGAAACCCTAAACCCGAAATCCGAAACAAATCCAAAGCAGCAAACACAAATGCTCAAAACCGGCCCCCTTGGGGAGTTTCGGACATTGGGTCATTGGGTATTTGAGTTTGTTTCGGATTTCGGGTTTCGGATTTCGGATTTATACCCGCTTAGAATGGTGGTCCCTCCGAGATGCGCCCGAGGCTTTCCGCCGGTGTCGAAAGTAGTTGAATGGGGAGCACGCCCGCCCCCGGGCGTAGCCAGCCGGCGCCCCCGCCGGGTGGCTGGGCCGCGCGCCGATCCACTGACCAGTGAGGTCTTTCGGAGAGCCGAGAGTGTGACTGGCGAGGGCGCCAATCACGCCGCCCGGGGCGGGCGTGCTCCCCCACTGCAGAGCAGGGTTGGTTTGACATAGATGGTTTAGCCGTGATGGCTAGTGCCTAATTGCACAAGTTCGCGCTACGCCGAAAAGCGGCAGGGGACAGCCGCACTCCAAGACGCTGGCGCGTTTTTCGGCATGTTGTTTCTTCCGCAAGGTTTTGGAGTGCGGCTGTCCTCTGCCGCTTTCATATCGCTTATCACTGCAGGCAATTGCTAGCGCCTCTGGCCCAGCGCCGTTTCCGAGCGGTGTCCGCCGCACAGGCCCTGCTGCAATGGGTGCCAGGCCTGCGAGGCCGGGGGGGCTCGGACTGGAAAAAGATTTTACCACACACCTGGCAGGCCTGCACCTGCCGTGGCTTCGCCGAGTGCTGGTGGCGGTGCTCCCCGTGCCCGAATATTTCGAGGTTCTCCGGACGGTTGTCGGCCCCATTGCCGTTGCGGTGATGAACATCGAGGCCGGACAGATCGCCGAGCGAGCTGAAGTGCCAGGCGACCAGCCGGTGGAGATACACGCGCTGGCGGGAGCCCGGAGCACGGAACATCAGTTCGATGTACCCCTTGCTGTGGCGCCAGCCGGGAAACCGCCCCGCCGGGGGGTCAGGCGGGGGGTGGGCCGGCGCCGTTGCCGTTGCCATTGCCGTTGGTCTTTTTAAGCTCCGATACCGAGCGGTGGATGTGGGTGGCCCAGACCGCCAGTAGTCCACTAAGGCCAGCAAATACTGTTCCCAGGATGCTGTTAATGGGCGCTGGAGCAGCCTGAACCACGGGCTGAAGTACGGCGATGGTGTTAGACGCCGTGTTGACGATGGCTTGTTCACGAGCGAGTCCTTTGCTGCTGGTCGCGCACGAGCACAGTCCGAGCAATCCAACCGTAGCGACTAAGATAAACAACAGCACGGCGCTTTGGACCAGCCACCTGCTGTGCCATCCGAGTGAGTTCAGCTTCGATCTTTTGACGTTCATAGGGGGATTTTGGCGGGGATATTTTCATGAGAATGATGAAGGATGAATGAAGAAGGATGAATTCGGCATTCGGCATTCGGCATTCGGCATTCGGCATTCATCATTCATACTTCTTAATTTTGGTTAGTTGGCGGGGAGCCACACGCGCCTCGCCGCAGGTTGTTCGCCTGTGGGGCACGCGAGGGTGGCGTGAGGTTACTAGGCGGCCGGCACCAGGGCCGTGAACGTCAGGCGCGGGCCTTCCCAACCGTCGACCATCGTGTTGGCCTGGACGAAGATGCGGTCGCCCGCGGCGGGTGCGCCGAAGCGAGCGGTGTACAGGGAGGTGATGTCCGCCGAGCCGGCAGCCGGCGCGGGACAGGTCCCGAGGATGCGGGTTTGCGGCACGGCGCGCACGCCGCTGCTCTGGGGGGCAGACGCGCGGACGATGGTGTACTCGCCCGGGTTGCCGGGGCAGGTGAGCTTGAGCGCGATCACACCACTGGTGTTCGTGATGACCAGCCCCTGCGGGGCCACTGCCGGGGGGTTGGGCGGCCCGGGCGGCACGTCCACCTGGTCTTGCCCCATCTGTGCCAGGACGCAGTTGATCTTGGCGAACAACTGGTAGCCGGTCATGGGGCCAGACTGGCCGAGCCGGCTGCGGGTCTGGTACCGCCGGGCGGCGGTGTCCCAGGCGTCCTGCTGCGCCGTGGTCAGCGCGCGGAAGCGGTGGCCAACCGAGGTCAGGTTGGAGCGCACACTCGCCTGGTAGATGGTGTTGGGGTTCGCAGGAACGACGAAACTGCGCCGCACCTGCCCGTTGCGACCTTTGTAGCTGACGAACAGGCCAGCTTTGCCGCTTTGCGGGATGTCAAGGATCTTCATACATTAGTTGGAGGGAGAAAATGGCTCAGCCCGCAAGGCCACCCGAAAGGGCAGCAGTTACTTGCGGGCCGAGGCCAGGCTCCCCGCCACAGAGAGAGTGCGGCGAGAAGCCCAATCCGGCAACAGGCCGGCTAATGATTATTAAGAGCCTGTTTGAAAAGACCATGAGACCCGTTGCGGCAGGTTTGGAGTCCCGCCTTTAGGCGGTTTCTGCGTCGCGCCGCCTAAAGGCGGGACTCCAAACCGAGTTTTCAAACAGGCTCTGAGAAGTTTCGCTTCACGATGGGAAACGCTTCCACAGGTCGAGGGCCGCCGCGCCCGGACTGCGCCGAATGCGGCCTTCGCGGAGCATGCCGCGCACCTCAGCCAGCACGCGGGTTGCCTTGCTCGGGGCTTCCCGGAAGCGATTGCGCCACCAGCCGCCCCAATTGGTCAGTTCACGAGCGCGGGCTTTGGGCCCCAACAGGTCGAACAGCTCGCCGACTTGCGCCATGTATTCGGTTTCCCCGTCGGCGCTCTTCTCCTGCGGTTCCGGGCTGAACGTTACCGTTTCAGCCGTTGAACCGTTTTGTACTGTACCGTTCGTCTTAACGGTATCGTTTACCGTAGGCATGCTTGACGCATCCCCCGGCGATGCCTGATGCAGTTCGCTGTCATGCTTGATGCATGGTTCTTCACTGCGTGGCGCAGTGGAAGTGTCCGGCGGTGCGGGGCTGCCGGAAGGCCCGCGGGCGTGCGCGTGAGCGGGGTTACCCGCCTGTTCGCCAGACAACCCCAGCGCTTCCTGCTCACGTCCGAGGTCAAGTGCATGCACTTCCACGGCACCCAGGTCGCCAAACCCATTCCCTCTTACCAGATTTACAAAGGCACTCTCTTCGAACTCGTGGATCAGGCCGTGAACTTCGTCATGTCTAGAATCGCCCGCGCTGTCGGCACGCGCGCGCTCGGACCGCAGGCGCCGGTCACTTACGAACTCCCCCGCGAGGCCGTCGCCGAAGCCATCGTCAACGCCGTTGCCCATCGCGATTACACCAGCAACGCCAGCGTGCAGGTCATGCTTTTTGCCGACCGCCTGGAAGTTTGGAATCCCGGTGAACTCCCGCTAGCCCTGACCATTCCGCAATTGCGCCGCCCCCACGCTTCCATTCCCCGCAATCCGCTCATCGCTGAGCCCATGTTCCTGGCCCGTTACGCTGAAAAAGCGGGCAGCGGCATTCTCGACATGATCGCCCGCTGCCAGCAGGCCGGTTTGCCCGCTCCCGAATTCCGTCAGGAGGGCGGGCAATTTATCCAAACCCTCGGGCGTCCCGCCCCGCAAGTCGAGGCCCAAGAGACCCAAGCCACCCCACCAGTCACCCTCCCAGTCGCGGGGCAACTCACCGCGCAAGATAACTCGTTGCAAGTGCAGATCTTATCGTTATTGGCTGCTGCTTTGGGAATCCCCTCCGCGCAAGTCACCGCGCAGGTCACCGCGCAAGTCGCCAAAACGCTGGAGGCTGCCAGCGAGGCCGCTGCCCGCGAGACCCTTCAGGCAGTGGTGGGAATGAAGCACCGTGAGCACTTCCGCAAAGCTTACCTCGAACCGTTGCTCAACGCCGGCTGGCTGGAACGTACCATTCCCGGCAAACCCACTAGCCGCCTCCAGAAATACCGCCTTACGGACAAAGGCCGTGCCTGGCTCGCCGGTCAAAAACCAACCGGAGTCGCGAAATGAGCAATCTCCCGCAAAAATCCCAGCCGCAAGCAACTCACAAGGAACCCTTGTCAGTTCGCCTCTCAACGCCAACGGCGTTTCGTCCTCCAGCCCAGGGTTGCGAGGCACGAGCTACCCTGGGTGGCCGGGTAGTTGATGTTTCCCAACCCCAACGGGGTTGCGGCACGGGTGCGAGGCGGACGCATGGACGCAACCCCGTTGGGGTTGTTTGTGTTTGGCACCGGTTACCCAAGGTAGCGCCGGGGACGGCGCAACCTTGGGCTGGAGGACGGAATCCCGTTGGGATTCTGCGGCTTGACCGGGCGCGGAATGGAGGCGCGAAATGATCGCCAACCTCCAGCCTTACCCGGAATACAAGGATTCGGGCACGGCGTGGCTGGGGCGATTGCCGACGCATTGGGGTTTGGTCCGGCTCGGCTCAGTCTTGCGTGAACGGAGAGAAACAAACGAGGCAAAGCAGGTCGCGCAGGTTCTCTCCGTCCTCAAGGATGTCGGTGTCATTCGTTACGAGGACAAGGGCAACATCGGCAACAAGAAGTCTGAGGACATTGGGCGCTACAAGATTGTGCGACCAGACGACATCGTCGTGAACTGCATGAACGTCATCATTGGTTCAGTTGGCCGCTCGCGATACACCGGCTGTCTCAGCCCGGTTTATTACGTCCTCACGCGGCGCTCCGAGGCTGACGATCCTCGTTACCTGGCTGCAATTTTCTCCGCCAAGCCCTTTCACGAAAGCCTTGTCCGAATCGGCAACGGAATCCTCGCGCACCGGATGCGCATTCCCATGGAGCTTCTGAAATGCGAGCCGTTCCCTGTGCCCCCGGCCGACGAGCAGGCGGCGATGGTGCGGTTTCTGGACTACGCGAACGGGCGGCTGGAGCGGGCGATCCGGGCGAAGCGGAAGGTGATCGCGCTGCTCCACGAGCAAAAGCAGGTCATCATCCACCGCGCCGTCACCCGCGGCCTCGGCCCCGCCGTCCCCCTCAAACCCTCCGGCATCGCCTGGCTCAGCGACATCCCAATGCATTGGGAAGTCACTAGACTTAAGTTCGAGGCGACGCACATTGTCGATTGCCTCCATGCGACACCGAAATATATCCCTGATGGTCCATTCCCAGCGATTCGCACCGCCGACATCGAACCAGGAAAGGTTCGCCTCTCACAAGCAAGGCGGCTGTCCGCGCAAGATTATGCGCGCTGGACCTCTCGCCTTGTTCCAAGGGAGGGCGACATCTTATACAGTCGCGAGGGGGAGCGTTTCGGAATTGCGGCTCTCGTTCCAAAAGAAGTTCAGCTCTGCATTTCCCAGCGGATGATGATTTTCCGCATTAAGTCATCACAGTTAAGCGAGTTCCTGATGTGGCAACTCAACTGTAAGCACGTATTTGCGCAGGCTTCGTGCGACATAATCGGTTCGACCGCGCCACACGTGAATGTGGAGCAGATCAAGAACTACCGCCTCGTAATGCCTCCGAGGCAAGAGCAGGAGCAAATCGTTGCATACATTGCGAAGGAATGCTCCACCCTCAACACCGCCATCAATCGCCTTGAGCGAGAAATCGCCCTGCTGCGCGAATACCGCACACGCCTCGTGGCGGATGTGGTGACGGGCAAGCTGGACGTGCGCGGCGTCACCCTGCCAGCGGAGCCCGAGCCGCCCGCCGGCCTCGCGGCAGAAACCATTGAGCAGGACTCCAGCGAACCCGAGGAGGCAGAGAATCCCAGCGACACTCCCAGCGACTGACGTTGACCCCCACGGATGGATGGACTTAAATGCGGTTGTGACACCCGCGCGACAAATCCTGGAGCTGCTAAAGAGCCACGTTGAAGGCGATGACGATCGCTTTCGGACCGCGGCTTTGCAGCTTGCTGCGAACGAGGCCCGTCAGGGACACGACGACATCGCCCAACAGATCAAGCGTCTGGTCGAGCAGTCCCAGCAGCCGCTGCGGCTGGAAGATCGCACCCAGGCGGTCAATTCCGTGCCGTTTTTCCGGCCGCAAGGCGAGTTGGCGGGTTTGCTGGAAATGGTTCAGCCCATTGTCGGGTTGAATCAACTCATCCTATCCCCAGCGCTGGAACTCCGCCTCCGCCGGGTGGTCAAGGAACAGCAACAGTTCGGCCGGTTGCGTGAGCACGGATTGCGTCCGCGTCAGCGGCTGCTGCTGCTGGGCCCACCCGGATGCGGCAAGACGATGACCGCCCACGCACTCGCGCATGAACTGGGTTTGCCGTTGTTCATCCTCCGGCTGGATGCCCTGTTCACCAAGTTTCTGGGCGAAACCGCAGCCAAGCTGCGGCAGGTGTTTGACGCGGTCGAGCAGCAGCGGGCTGTTTTCCTGTTCGACGAGTTTGATTCGCTAGGTCTCGCACGCGGCGCCCAGCACGATGTCGCCGAGATGCGCCGGGTGCTGAACAGCTTCCTCGTCTTTATCGACAATATGCGTGGTCACAGCCTGGTGGTTGCGGCCTCGAACCATCCTCAGGCCCTCGACCCGGCGCTATTCCGGCGGTTTGACGACATCATCGAATACGCGATGCCATCCCGGGCGGAAGTGGCGAAGGTGTTTCATCAACGCCTGGCGAGTGAGGACTGCGCCTCGGTGGACTGGCCACAAGTCCTGCGTTCCGCCGGGAAGCTCAGTTTTGCGGAAGCCGTGCGGATCGCCGATGACGCGGCCAAGGAGCGTATCATTGAGCAGCAACCTCGGATTACCACGGAGCTTTTGCTGCGTTCGATTGCCGACCGCGTGAAAGCAAGGCAGCCAGGGAAGAAACCGAGGACATGAGCAACGGTGACGGCCCAGCCAAACGTCACTTGTCGGTGGATCGGTTCCACCGCATCAGTCCCTACAAGTCTCACAAGGGGTTTCGCCCACCGCCAGTGCCGGTCAGGCCCGACCCGGGAGCGCATGGCCGTGCTTTGGCGGGGCAGGTCACCAAAATCCAGCAAGACTACAGCACGCTGGCTCAGAGTTGGGAGGGGCGCGAGGACATCCGAGCACGGGGGATCATCATTGAGTTGGAAAGCGCGCCCGACGTTGAGTTGCCGGTTGTACGCTTTGAAGAAGCGGGCTTGGAACTGCTGAACCAACGCGATGAACGGGATGCCCAAGGCAAGATGGTCACCCGGCAAACTTGGTTCGTGCCGGACGGCAAACTGGGAGTGCTTGCTGGGTTTCTTACCGATTACCTGACCAAGACTCGCAAGTGGAAAGGCGTGCCACAACCTGCTGGCCGAAGTCTGGTAGAGGCAATTGAGCGTATCACCCAGGCCGCCGTCCAACAGCTCTGGACCGAGCGGGATGAGCTATTCCCTGCGCAATCGTCACTTTGGTTTGAAGTCTGGCTGCGCGGCGGTGCTAACCCGGACGAGCGCCAGGCGATCCTGACCCAATTCCGTTCATTGGGCACCCAGGCCGGACTTCATGTCGGAGAGGGGCGAATTGATTTGCCCGAGCACACGGTTGTCGCGGCACGCGGCCCAGGCGCAGCGTTCACCAAAGACCTGGCACTGCTGAATTGCATCGCCGAGATACGGCGAGGGCGCGACTACGCTGATTTGTTCACCGCTCTCACCGTAGATGAACAAGCTCACTTCGCGGAAGAGTTGAGCAATCGGACGCAGCCCGCGGAGCCAAACGCGCCGTTCATCGGCATTCTGGATACTGGCATCAACCGGGGTCATCCGCTTTTGGAACCGCTAATCTCAGAAGCCAACAACCTGACGATCAAGACAGATTGGGGCGCAGCCGATGACGATGACCACGGCACGCAAATGGCCGGGTTGTGCCTCTTCGGCGATCTTGCGCTTGTGCTTGGCAATTCTGGGCCGGTCAAGGCTCCGGTTCATGTCGAAGGCATTAAGATTGTGCCGCCTCCCGCGCAACGCGGAAACGACGAGAAACTTGCCGGCTAGCCGCCTGACCATGAAACTCATCAGCAAGGAACTTGATTCCCTCCCCAGTAAAGAGGTCCAGTTGACTTGCGACGCCGAGGTCGTCCCCTTGCAGGAGCGCATCGGAACGGTAGGAGACCACGCTGACCGTCCAGCGCCAGAACCAAATCTTCATCCAGCCGTTTCAGCACGCTGCTTCATTTTTCAGGGCCACCAGGTGCCATGCGGTAAAAACCCTATACTAAACTGGCACACGATCAAGTGCCATATCCACAATCACTTACGGACTATACACCCACGTATTACAAAGATTCTTGTTGCAACACTTAACTTTTAAGTGAAAAATGCCGATGAAGACATTGCTCATCCGCAGTGGCGAGAGATTGACGATCCGAGCAATTGCTGGCGCTGCTGATGAGAGCGGTCGTGACCGGTGCGCGACTTTGGCATTTTTCCAAGAGCACGCGCGGCTACGCCCGAAAGAGTTCGAGAAACTCTCAGCGCTGCTTCAGCGGGTCGCAAATGACGGTCCGCCAAACGATACAAACAAGTTTAAAGAACTAACAGGCGAAGACGGACTATGCGAATTCAAGACATCGGGTGGGCTGCGACTGCTGTGTTTTTGGGATGAGGGCAACCTCATCGTCACTACGCACGGTTACCTGAAAGATAAGCAGAGAGCGCCAAAACGAGAGCTTGAGGCAGCACAGAACCTAAAAAGCCGTTACTTAGCCGCCAAGAGGTCTGGAGAACTGAACCATGCCGAACAAAGAAGACAAGCCCATTGAAGCGTTTGATTCGTTTCAGGAGTTGTTCCGTTGTGCTGAGGAGCGCCCCGGCTACTGGGAGGAATTGAGCAAGCTTGAGTTCACCGAAGAGATGCTAGCCCGCATGAAGGAACGCGGGATCAAAAAGAGCCAACTCGCCTCGATCTTGGGGGCCAAGCCCGCCTTCGTGACCCGCCTTGTGAGCGGCCACAACAACTTTACCATTGCAACGATGGTCCGCGTAGCCCGTGCTCTCGATTGCGAGTTCCGCTGCCACCTACAGCCAGCCGGCACCAAGGCATGCTGGCTCGACGTCTTGAAAGAGGAATCCCAGCGAGCGACCCCCGGCTGGGTTCCCGCACAATTCCGTACCATCCAGATTATCCATCCCGATTTCGTCCATGAACCCGTCTCCGTTGCAGCTTGAGCGGCACTTCTTCACGAAGGTCCACGTTGACGCTTACCCCGACGGCGATGCCAACGTTAAGGGCCAGCTTCAGACTCAAGTTGACCTTGCGCGAGCCGAAAGCGACCCCAAAAGATACCAACTCACCCTGCACCTCAAGCTAGTGCCGGAAGGTGACAAGAAACCGCGCTATACTGCGGAGATTAACGTCGTTGGCGTGGTCCGAGTCGCTGAGGGCTGGCCGGAGCCATCGGTTCAGCAGTTGGTTCAGGTGAATGGCCCCGCCCTTCTATACGGAGCCGCCAGGGAAATGCTTTGCAATCTCACGGCCCGCGGGCCTTGGCCCATGGTTTGCCTCCATTCCGTCACGTTTGTGCAGCCCAATGTACCCGCCAGTGACCCAACACCTGCGGAACCCGCCGGTACGAGCGGGCGATAACTAGTGTTGCCGCCTCTTGAAATACTGCCCTCCGATTACGCAAGCGCTTGCGTAATTCCGCAAGCCGCTTGCGCATTACGCAAACCAATGCGCCCTCCGGCCGCGTTATCTCCCTATCTCCGGAGCTGAACACCGGACAGCGCTGTGTTGCGCCAGCTTGTCCGCTCCGTGAACCTTATATGGTCTTTCTGTTCGACGGCTCATCAGCTTTGACCTCTGGCTTCCTTCCCACGGAACCTCGCGATTCCGCAGTTGGGCGCCAGAAACTCCAATGCTGGAATACCGGAGGCATATTCCGGCTGATCCAGTCCATCCCCAGCCCCAAGCCGAGCCGTTCAAACGCTGGCTCGCCAAAGTCGGCTACGAGCGCATCCAGGAGATTGAGGACCCGGAACTCGCCACCAAACGCACCCACGCTCTCTATAGAGCCAAATACGACCAGGTCGAGCGCCCGTTCTGCGCTCAACTCAAGGCGATGGGGTGGCAGTGGATCGAGGGCGGGCAGAGGAGGGCGACTTGACCGATACTTGACCGACACTTGACCCAGGATTGACCCATCGGCAGACTGTTCCGCATGAGCTACCAACCGCAATTCACCATCACGGCCGCCCTGCTGGCACGGGTGGAAGGCATCGCCGCCCTGCGGGAGAGGATTCAGGGCGCGGCAGTGCAAGTGCCGTGGATTCCGGCGTTGCAGAAGGACACGCGGGCGCGCAACACGCACAGTTCGACCGCCATCGAGGGCAATCCGCTCACGCTGGAGGAGGTCCGGGCGCTGGAGGAAGGCGCAACTGTGGGCGCCCCGGCGCGCGCCCGGCGCGAGGTGCTGAATTATTTCGCCGCGCTGAGGCATGTGGAGAAACAGGCAGCGAAGAAGCGGCTGACGCACGAGGACATTTTCCGGCTGCACGCCATCATTGCCGGCGAGGTGATGGACCAGGGCGAGGCGGGACGTTACCGGACGATGCGGGTGCGGGTCGGGCAGTTCGTGCCGCCACCGCCGGAGGATGTGTCGGGCCTGATGTTCGAGTTGCTGGAATGGTGGAACAAGGATGCGCCAGGGCTTTCCCCGGTGTTGAGTTCAGCCATCGTGCATCACCGCTTCGAGACGATTCATCCGTTTGCCGACGGCAACGGGCGGACGGGCCGGGCGCTGGCGTTGTGGGAGCTTTACCGGCGCGGTTTTGATTCACACCACATCTTCGCCGTGGATGAGTTTTATTGGGAGGATCGTCCCCGCTACTACGCGGCGCTGGACGCAGTCCGGCGCGAGGGCGACGACCTGACCTCGTGGCTGGTGTATTGCGCGGAGGGATTGCAGCAAACGCTGGAGCGGGTGTGGGAACGGATGGGGCAGCTTTCGGTCACGTCCGCGCGCGAGAAGCTGGTGCTGCGTCCACGCCAGGAGCAGTTGCTGAAGCTGCTTGGCAAGAGCGGCGGCCTGACGCCGTCGGAACTTTGGGCGGCGCTGAAGGTCTCCAAGCAGGGCGCAATGGACTTGCTGCGACCCCTGATGAAAGCCGGGTTGGTGAAACGGGTGGGCACGCTGAAGACCGGGCGCTACGTCCTGAAATGAACCGCTTTTCCTAAAAAACCGCCTAAATGAGCGATTTAAGGAAACTATACTTGCCTTACCCACCACCACAATGAGCAAAGTCCAATGGGAATACGACTTGGTCGAGCGCCCGTTCTGCGAGCAACTCAAGGCCATGGGCTGGCAGTGGATCGAGGGCGACAAGGACGTGCCGGAGTTCACCGAGCGCGCCAACTTCCGCGAGGTGTTGCTCAAAGGCCGGCTTGCCGCGGCGCTGCGAAAACTGAATCTGCGTCACGGCCAGCGCTGTGTTGTGCCAGCTTGTCCGCTCCGTCAACCTTATATGGTCTTTCTGTTCGACGGCTCATCAGCTTTGACCTCTGGCTTCCTTCCCACGGAACCTCGCGATTCCGCAGTTGCCTCAGTCTAACGTTTGGGGCATCGTGCCCCTCGTTATGATAGGCCAGATAACCGTGCTCACACCTGTGAGTTGCACTTGAAAGCAGCCCGGCATCGGAAATGGTGCGATGAGCCGGTTGCGATAGTGGGTTTTTCGGGAATTTTCCCTGGCGGCCGCACGCTGGCGGACTTTTGGCGCAATATCGAGCGGGGTGTGGACGCCAGCCAACCGGTTCCCTCGGGCCGATGGGTGCTGGATCCCCACACCATCAGCAGTTCTGGTCCGATCGCCCCCGACCATGTTTATACCGATCGCGGATGCTTCATTGAGGAATTCCAGCTCGACCCGACCGGCTTCAACCTGGCGGCGGGCTGGGCGACGTCTCGCCCACCGCCGAGCTGTCCGCCCTAGGCAAACTTTCTGCCAACTGGCAGGGTGTCGTCGAAGACGCCGCCCTCACCTCTGGCCAGCGCGAAGAAAAGAAAGTCGGCCAGAAACAACTGATCTGATATGAGGTAAGCATGATTCCCACGGAAGGACAAACCGTAGAACGCAAAGAGTCGCTCGGCGAACGCCGGGAAATCGTGGAAACCTGCGCGGCGTTCGCGTCCGCGCAGGGCGGGCGCATCTACATTGGTGTGCGGGATGATGGCACCGTCGTCGGGGTTCAAATTGGAAAAGGCACGCTGGAAGGTTTGGCGAACGACATCGCCCAGAACACGGTTCCAAAGTTGGTGCCGATCATTACGACGGCCCAAGAGGCCACCGCAACGGTGATTATCCTCGAAGTTGCGGAGAATTCAACCAAACCCGTAAGTGCTTATGGCCGCGCCTATCGTCGGTCGGGTCGCACCAACCAGGTGCTGTCGTTAGATGAAACAGCAGAGATGTACTTGCAGGGCCGTGGACGGACTTGGGATTACACTGTGGTGCCTGAGGCGGGATTGAACGACCTGGACCTCGGGCGGGTGAAGCGCTTTGT
>Ga0073936_10006068_pt1 | contig 16055 bp, 14 predicted proteins | sample AliMusrvi5mmetaG_FD_87041 | JGI IMG/M metagenome (GOLD analysis project Ga0073936, IMG submission 87041) | Freshwater lake bacterial and archeal communities from Alinen Mustajarvi, Finland, to study Microbial Dark Matter (Phase II) - Alinen... | ecosystem: Environmental > Aquatic > Freshwater >... | reverse complement strand
GTATATGATAATTTATTACATCTTTTAACTTTTTATTATTAGAAGGGAGAAAATGTGTTTCTGGCTTGACTGCAGTTTCTTTACAACGTTTTAATATCCATTCTTCCAATCGAGGTTTTAAAATGAGTATCGTTTTTTTATCTTTCTTATGGCGAAGTAATTTAACATCGAACTGTTCCTCAATTATGATAAAGTCTTGTAAATAGCTTGGTTGACCAGAATTTGGATCCTCATCTATAATAGCAAGAGGAATTATATCTTTTTTTAATAGATTACAAACTTCTCCTTTATTAGATTGATGAATAACTTCATTTCTTGTTAGCCCTAATGTTTTTACAAGAATTTCATCAGGTTTACACTCAACAATAACTTTTTTCATGTTTAGATATTGCTGAGGTTAAAAAATGAACCACTACCTAAATTTATCAATTCCTGTCTTTGTCGCTCACTGCATTGAGTTACTTTGGTTTGGTAATTCTCCATTCTCACTATAAATACAGCCAATTTATCCATATCTTGCTTATCAAGTATAGAACCTAACAAATATGGATTATGTGTTGAAATAAAAAACTGATTGCTTTCATCCTCGGTTAATCTTTCAGCAAAATCTTTAATGTAAAATGGGAACATATTGCTTTCAGGTTCGTCAAAAAGAAGAACCATTTCTTTATTACTTTTAATTGCTAAAGAATAGAAAATTAATCTTTGTAAAGTTTCAGAAATACTATGATATGGATACTCATATAATTCCTCGTTAACTTCTTTACTCATACTCAAATCGCCTTCTGTAGGTTTAAGCATTAGTCTAAACCCGAAATTACGAAATAATTCCGACACCCATTTTTTTAATTCTGGATTTGAAAGCAATAAGGTAGGAATATTATCACCAAAAGGAACTGATAAATGAGGCATATAATCAACACGAAAAGATTTTAACCGTTTGAATTCATAATAATGTACATTCGTTGATTCTATACTTCCAAAATCATCAATCTTACCTTCATGAGAAATAACAATAGGTCTATCTTTATTGGAATTTGCATCTATTATTAGATGAAAGCGGTTATCCAAAATGCCATTTTCTCTAATACTATATTTAAGTACTGTTTTACGTTCATTGGTTATTATTTCTATCGGGCTGTTTATAGCAAAATCGTAAAACAGATTGCCGATAGTTTTGTATCTGAATAGATCGGGATGAAGCGTTTGATTATTGATATTGTTTTGGCTTTGCAAAGCTAAAGCTTCAATAATATTACTTTTACCACTATTGGGTTCACCGATAAAAATATTTAATTTTTTACAATCAATTTTTAATTTCTTGATGGATTTAAAATTTTTAATGGTTAATTCTTGTATCATGGCAATTTTACTGTTTAAATTCAATTTATAGTTACGTAAATATTCATAACAAAATTACAAAATAATTATACACATTTATTAAAGGTGTAAATATAAGGCAAAAGAAAAAGACATCTAAAAAAGATAAACAAAAATTTATATATTTGTTTACTCTTTGACATTGTCAATACTAAGAGATATAATAAAATATACATAATTATTATTTCCAATTTTCTAAAATAATTTAAATTTAAATTTGAAAAACGAAAAACTGACAAGAAAAGAAATCATTGATAAACGACTTAAACAAGCCGGATGGAATGTTTCTGATCGAACTCAGATAGTTGAAGAATTTGATATTATTGTTGATTCTCAACGTGCGCAAGAAGCACCAACTCCTTATTCCGGACACCAATTCAGCGATTATGTTTTACTTGGAAAAGACGGAAAGCCTTTTGCTGTTGTAGAAGCTAAAAAAACTTCTGTTGATGCTGCCATTGGACGAGAACAATCAAAGCAATATTGTTATAACATTCAAAAAACACATGGGGGAGAACTCCCATTTTGCTTTTATACCAATGGACATGATATTTATTTTTGGGATTTAGATAATTATCCGCCAAAAAAAGTTCACGGATTTCCGACCAGAGATGATTTAGAACGATACTCTTATATTCGTAAGGCAAGAAAAAGTTTAGCAGGCGAATTAATAAACACGAAAATTGCAGGAAGGGATTATCAAATCCGTTCTATTCGTGCAGTAATGGAAGCTATTGAAAAGCGAAAACAGAAATTTTTACTGGTAATGGCTACAGGTACAGGCAAGACACGGGTTTGCATTGCACTTGTGGATGCACTCATGAGAGCAGGTTGGGCTGAGAGGATTTTATTTCTTGTTGATAGAATTGCTTTGCAAAATCAAACGCTTGATGCTTTTAAAGAATATTTACCTAATGAACCAAGATGGCCAAAAGTAGGCGAAAAAGAAATTACATCTGATAGACGGATTTACGTTTCTACCTATCCAACTATGTTAAACATTATTCGTGATGAAAATAAATCTTTAAGCCCACACTTCTTCGATTTGATTGTTGTAGATGAAAGCCACCGCAGTATTTACAATACGTATCAAGAAATATTAGATTATTTCAATACAATTACTCTTGGTTTGACTGCAACGCCAACTGACGTGATTGATCACAATACTTTTAACTTGTTTGAGTGTGAAGATGGTGTTCCGACCTATGCTTATTCTTACGATGAAGCTGTAAATCATATTCCGCCTTATCTCTGCAACTTTCAGGTAATGAAAATTAAAACAAAGTTTCAGGACGAAGGAATAAGCAAGCGTACAATTTCTTTGGAAGACCAGCAAAAACTAATACTCGAAGGAAAAGAAATTGAAGAAATAAATTATGAAGGAACAGAAATTGAAAAGAAAGTAATCAATCGGGGAACAAATGCTTTGATCGTTCGTGAATTCATGGAAGAATCTATTAAAGACAGCAATGGTGTTTTGCCCGGTAAATCAATTTTCTTTTGCATCAGTAAAGCTCATGCAAGACGAGTTGAAGAAATTTTTGATTCGCTTTATCCCGAATATAAAGGTGAATTAGCAAAGGTAATTGTAAGCGAAGACCCTCGTGTATATGGCAAAGGCGGATTGCTTCACCAGTTTACTCATAACGATATGCCACGAGTGGCAATTAGTGTAGATATGCTTGATACAGGCATAGACATTAGAGAATTAACTAATCTTGTTTTTGCAAAACCAGTTTACTCTTATACAAAGTTTTGGCAGATGATAGGCAGAGGAACTCGTTTGCTTGAACCTGAAAAAATAAAACCCTGGTGTACAAAAAAAGATGAATTTCTGGTTCTTGATTGTTGGGATAATTTTGAATATTTCAAACTCAATCCAAGAGGAAAAGAATTAAAGCCTCAAATCCCTTTGCCTGTAAGGTTGTTTGGCATTCGATTGGAAAAAATTGAAAAAGCCATTGAATTAAGTCAAACTGAAATAACCGAAAAAGAAATTCAAAAACTTAAAAAGCAAGTAGCTGGTCTTCCTCAAAACTCTTTGGTAATAATGGAAGCCAAGCATGAAATGCAAAGACTAGAAGATGAAAATTTTTGGAATAATTTATCAGGTGATAAAATTGAATTTCTGAAAACAGTTATAAAGCCTCTATTCAGAACGATTTCAGATACAGATTTTAAAGCCATGCGTTTTGAAAAAGATATTGTTGAAGTTTCATTAGCCCATCTTTCATCAGAGAAAGAGAAGTTTGAAACATTAAAAGAAAGCATTATTGAAGAAATTGGAGAACTTCCTACAAGTATAAATATTGTTGCAAAAGAAGAACAACTTATTAAAACAGCTCAATCGGATCATTTTTGGACAATTATTTCGGAAGAAAAATTTGATGAACTGATTCAAAAGATTGCACCGCTTATGAAATTTCGTGAATCAGTAATTCCGCTCGGACCCGCTAAATATAATTTTAAAGACATTGTAAGCGAAAAAGAATTTGTGGAGTTTGGACCACAACACGAGGCATTAAGCATTGCAAAGTACCGGGAATTAGTAGAGCAAAAAGTTAATGAAATGGTTTTAGAAAATCCAATTTTACAAAAAATTAAAGAAGGAAAAGAAATTTCTAAAACTGAAGCTGAACAACTGGCAGAAGAATTGCATAATGAACATCCGCATTTAACTGTTGATTTGCTTAGAAGAGTATATAATAATCGTAAGGCTCAATTAGTACAATTCATCAAGCATATTTTAGGAATTGAAATTTTAGAATCATTTCCAGAAACAGTTTCAAAAGCGTTTGATGATTTTATTGCAGTTCACTCATACCTTACCAGTCGGCAATTACAATTTTTAGATTTACTTCGTAAATATATAGTAGAAAACGAAAAACTGACAAAAAGAAATCTTATAGAATCACCATTTACATTACTTCATCCTGAAGGGATCAGGGGGATTTTCAATCCTAAAGAGATTGATGAAATATTAAAATTTACTGAACAAATAATCGCAGCATAAAAAAAATGTTACAAAATAACTCAAATATAAAATCGCTAATAGAAAAGCTTTGGAACAATTTCTGGAGTGGTGGCATCAGTAATCCGCTCACAGCTATTGAGCAAATAACCTATTTAATATTTATGAAACGTTTGGACGATTTAGAAACCAAACGTGAGCGAGATGCTGAATTTACAGGCGAGAAATACATTTCTCGCTTTAATGGAAAATTCAAAGTGCCGGGCAGTACAGAAGAAATTAACAAAAACGAATTGCGTTGGAGTAATTTTAAACGCAGACCTGCCGATGAAATGTTGCTACATGTGCAAACAAAAGTTTTTCCCTTTTTGAAAGAATTAAATGGAGAAACATCACCATTTACCAAACACATGGCTAATGCAGTGTTTATTATGCCTAAAGCATCTTTGTTAGTAGAAGCCATAAATATTATTGAGCAACTTTTTAAAGAAATTGAAATTGATGCAAGTGAGGGCGGACAAGCTTTTCAAGACATACAAGGTGATGTTTATGAAATGCTTTTAAGTGAAATTGCAACTGCCGGAAAGAACGGACAGTTCAGAACCCCACGGCACATTATAAAACTCATGGCTGAATTGGTTGCGCCACAATTAGGTCAACGTATTGCTGATCCAGCTTGTGGAACAGGTGGATTTTTATTAGGATCGTATCAATATATTCTTACTGATTTAGTTCGTAAAAAAGATAAAGGGAAACTTATTAAAGATGAAGATGGATTTGAACGAGCAACCATGAGCGCTGTATTAACTGAAAAGGTTAAAGATATTTTGCAGGATAGTTTTTATGGTTTTGACATTGATACAACAATGGTTCGTTTGGGCTTAATGAACCTGATGATGCACGGTATAGATGAGCCACGAATTGATTATAAAGACACTCTCAGCAAAAGTTTTAATGAAGATAATAAGTACGACATAATAATGGCAAATCCGCCATTTACTGGCAATATTGACAAGGGCGATATTAATGAAGGATTAAAATTACCTACCACAAAAACAGAATTACTTTTTGTTGAACGTATTTTTACAATGCTTAAAATGGGTGGCACTTCTGCCGTGATTGTTCCATCCGGTGTAATACAAAATTCCGGTAAAGCATTTGAGGCATTGAGAAAATTGATAATTGAGAAAGCTGAACTGAAAGCGGTTATAGCAATGCCAAGTGGAGTTTTTAGACCATATGCTGGCGTAAGTACTGCCATTTTAATTTTTACAAAAGGTGGTGAAACAAACAATGTTTGGTTCTACGATATGAAAGTTGACGGCTACACTTTAGATGACAAGCGAAGTAAGATTGCAGAAAGTGATTTACCTGATATTGTTCAAAGTTTCAAAACTCGAAACGAAAAGACTGATACCGACAGAAAAAATAAATACTTCTTTGTCGGTAAAAAAGAAATTGTTGAAAAAGATTATGATTTGAGTTTAAGCACTTACAAAGAAGAAACATACGAAGAGTTGGTTTATGATAAACCGAAATTGATTTTTGAGAAATTAGAAAAGATTGAAGATAATATTCAATCTGGTTTAGCAGAATTAAAATCTTTGATATGATGAAGTTTGAAAAATTAGGAAATATTGTAACAATTTCAAAAGGTAAGAAGCCAACATTTTCAGATACTCCAAATGAAGATTCAATCAGAGTTTTGCAAATTGATGATTTAAGAAATGACAACAATATTAAATACACAGATGATAAATCAGGTGTCTTTGCTAATAAAAATGATATTCTTATTGCATGGGATGGTGCAAATGCAGGAACAATTGGTTATGGGAAAACTGGTTTTATCGGAAGTACCATTGCAGTATTAAGAAAGAATAATCCTGAAAATTTTGATACAGTTTTTATTGGCAAATTCTTACAAACTCAATTTAACTTTTAAGAAATAAGTCAACAGGTGCAACAATTCCTCATATAAACAGATACTCTTTAGAAAGTTTAAGAATACCTTTAATTGCCCTCTCCGATCAAATTCAAATAACCAATATTTTATGCAAAGCTGAAACGCTTATTGATCAACGCAAACAAAGTATAGCCTTGCTTGATGAATTTTTAAAAAGCACTTTTTTAGAAATGTTTGGCGAACCAGAGAGGAATGAGAAAGAATGGGGAAAAGTAAAATTTAATCAGCTTGCAAACATTGATAGAACGCAAGCGTTACCAAATGAATTTACAAAAGAAGATGTTTATTTAGGTTTAGAGGATATTGAAAAAGTAACTGGAAATATTATTAAAACATCTTTAGAAAATGCGGAAGAACTAAAAAGTTCAAAATTTCGTTTTACAACGAATCACATTCTTTATGGGAAATTGCGTCCCTATCTGAATAAAGTTGCCTTTCCAGTAACTAAAGGAATTTGTTCAACAGATATTTTCCCAATAATGCCATTGCAAAATATTTCAAACAAATATTTTATCGGCTATTTGATGCGTTCAAATTATTTTGTAAAACAAATGACACTTAAAACAGTTGGAGCTAATTTACCAAGAGCAAGTTCTGATTCAATTCAAAATTTGAAAGTTTACAAACCACCTATGGAACTTCAAACCCAATTCGCCAACATTGCAACAAAAGCCGAAACTCTCAAAGAGCAATACAAAAACAGTTTGCATGAGTTGGAAAACTTATATGGAAGTTTGAGCCAGAGGGCGTTTAATGGAGAATTAAAATAAAGCAATTCGTTAATGTTTAATTATTAATTTAATAAGCCACAATGGAATTAAAAACAAGCATAAACGAAAATTTCTTACAACTTTTCTACAACGAGATTGAATGTGATATTAAAGACACAAATTCAAAACTTAATTTACATATTCTCAAAATAGAAAATAATCAATTTTGCTATCCAGAGCTCATCAACAATTTGAGAAATCATTTTATTTCCTTTTCACTTTCACGAAAAGAAATAAATGATTTTATAAAAGATAAACGTTGGGGAGAACTTTATGAGAGAGCCGCCTCAAAATTTCGTGATTACAATGTAAACGAAGGCGAAGCAGGGGAACTGCTTTTGTTTTGTTTTTTGGAAGCACATTTAAAAGCTCCGAAAATTTTAACTAAAATGGAAATCAAACTTTCGTCAAATGATTATGCAAAAGGTTCTGACGGAGTTCACTTATTGAAAGTCAGCGATAAAAATTATCAATTGATATTCGGGGAATCAAAGCTTGAACAAAACCTCACTACTTCAATTTCACATGCTTTTAAATCTATCCACGACTTCATTACAAGAAGCAAAAACAACATCAATGATGAAATTGGGTTAATCAATTCTCAACTTTGCAAAGAAGTATTTGACGAGGAACTGTATCAGTTTCTTAAATCGGTAATCATGCCAAAAGCAAACGAGAAAAATCCGATAACTAAAAATAATGCCTTTGCAATCTTTGCAGGTTTTGAAATAAATCCGACAGATGCAGAAAAAAAAATGAGCAACGATAATTTTTTAAAACTTATAAAGAGCCAAATAAAAGCAGAAGTTGAAAGCAAGATTGACCACATCAAAAAGAAATTAGATGAATACAATTTGCACGGCTATACTTTTTATGTGTATGTATTTCCGTTTATGAAACTGGATGAAACACGAAAAGAAATTATCAGAAAAATTACTTATGCAGAAAAATGATTGAAAAATTAGCCAATGATGTTTTACAAGACAATTATTTTGCTTTGCTTCAAAACAAGGCGGCTAAATTGTTTGCAAGGCAATTGTTTGCAGAAAACGTAAATCAAAAACATTTTACTGACAAAGAACTTCGAGACCTTTTAAGATTTACCGATATACTTTCTAATTCCAAGAAACCTGAAGCAAGAAACAAAGCGTATCAGATAATTACACTTCTCAATTACGATTACAAAAACAATCCTTTCTACAGGACTTTTGCTCATTCGGTGTTAGCTAAACTTGGAAATTTTCCGGGAATTGAATATCTAAAAAATGTAGATAACAATATTTCAGAATTGCCATTTGAAAGAGATATTGAAAAAAAAATAAAGGAATTTATTCAGGCGGTTCCAGATACAGATGATTTAATATTTACCGATCCGCAATATGAACTTTATACAAAAATTAGTAACTCAAAACACTTTAGTTTTTCGGGTCCCACTTCAATGGGAAAATCGTTTATCATCAAATCATTTATCAGGAAAGTTGTTGGCAACAAACCTCCAGAGAATATTGTAATCATGGTTCCGACAAGAGCATTGATAAATCAGTTCTCTATTGACTTAAACAAAGAACTTAAAGTAATCTTGGAGCATTATAACTACTCTATTGCTACCAACTCAAATGTTGCTGAGCTACCTTTAAACACACAGCAACGATACATTTTCGTTCTCACTCCTGAACGCTTGTTAAGCTATTTATCGCAAAAGAAAAATCCGCCATTCGCATACTTGTTTGTGGATGAAGCCCACAAACTTGCTGCTGAAAAAGATACAAGAGCGATAACGGCATACTCTGCAATATCAAAAGCATTAAAGAGTAATAAAAATCTCAATCTTTATTTTTCATCCCCAAATGTTTCCAACCCTGAAGTTTTTCTAAAACTTTTTAAGAAAGATGAATCTTTCAGTTTCAAAACTAAAGAAACTCCAGTTTTTCAAAATCTATTTTTTGTTGACCTACCTGAGAAAAAAGTAACTCACTATTTAGATAACGAATTATACCTATTTGAACCAAATTTGGTAAAGAAAGCAAAAAGTATTTACGATATTATTTACAATATCGGAGGCAACGAAAGCAACATTGTTTATTGCAGTTCAAGATTTGATGCAGTTGATAAGGCAGAAAAATTGTTTAGCTATTATAAAAACGAGGAAACCGATGTTTCAAAAAATGTAAAGAAAGTAATCAGGCAGATAAAAGGATACATTCACAAGGACTATTATTTAGCGGAATTCTTAGACAAAGGAATTGCGTATCACTTTGGCAATCTTCCACAAATTATCAGAACAAAAGTTGAAGCACTTTTCAAAGATAGGGAAATCAGCTATGTGTTTTGCACTTCAACACTTTTGGAAGGAGTGAACATGCCAGCAAAAAATGTTTTCATCCTGAATAATATGAATGGAAGAAATGCTTTTCTGCCAATTGACTTTTGGAATCTTGCAGGCAGAGCAGGCAGACTGAAATATGAATTGTCGGGAAACATTATTTGTTTAAAGGAAAATGAAAAGGTTTGGAAAAAGCATGAAGCACTTTTGGAAAACAAAACTGAAATTTCATTAAACCCTTCTATTGAAAATTACATCGATAAAAAACTAAAAAAAATAGAACAGATATTAAGCGAAAACCCGGATATAAAGTATGAGTCTGAAACATTTAAAGAAATTATTCAATACATTGCGAATATCATAAGCATTGATACACTTGAAATTAAAAGAGCAAATTACAAAAGTGAAATTATTAACAAACTAATACAAGATAACAAGCAAGCAATTATTGATTTAGCAGAAAAGAATAATGGGAAAATCGAAGTCCCCTCTGCTGTTCTTAACACCAATAATTCAATTAAACTTAAAATACAGAATGAGGTATACATCAGCTTGAAAAAGCAAAAGAATAATCCTTCGACAATAAAGTTACCTGCAAAAGTTACTTATGATATTTGTAAAGAATGGCTACATAATTTCTACACGATTTTCAAATGGAAAACTGAGGAAAAAAAATTTAAGTCGGAAGCACAACTTGATTATTTTGCTATGCTGATGAATCAGTGGATAAATGGAATTCCTTTAAATCAAATTATAAGTCAGTCAATCACTTTTTACACTCAGCATAGAAGAACTATTATGACAGGATATGGTGATGGAGCACCAAAATATGAACCTTTTAATGGAAGCAAGCAACACATCAATATTCTTATTGGAAACATCATTGAAGACATTGAAAATGTTTTGCGTTTTCTCTTTGAGAAATATTTTAACAACTATTATGCAATGCTTGTTGAAATTCTCGGAGAAGAAAATGCAGGTGTGAATTGGGCAACATTCTTGGAATACGGTACACAAAATTCAATTGTAATTGCATTGCAGAATTTTGGTTTATCAAGACATTCGGCAGATTATCTATTTAAAAATTTTAAGGACTGCCTGAATATAGAAGGTGATAAACTAATTGAAATCTATATCGAGAAACTAAAACAAAAATTAAATAAAGAAGAAATTGAGTATGATGAAATAAGTTCTCTTTTATTTTAAATTTTACAGTTGGGGGTTCGGGGGATTTCCCCCGACAAGATAGCGTGTGAACGAGACAAGTTGTCCGTTCACACGCTATCTTGCGTCCACTCAAAACTACTTAGGACATTCCGTTTTTTCTGTATTAGATGTCCTTTAGAGTCCTCTATAAATTGAATGGAATTAGTAAAAATATCCTTTACGAAATACATATAATCTTTCATTTTTTCTAAAAATAGAATTTTTGAATCAAAGGAGATAGAGTAATTCATAATTCAAATGTAGAGAATAAAAAAAATCGGATAACAATAATTAGAATAATATAATTTTTTGTAACTTTGTAGCATGTGCAAAGAAAAACTAATAACGGGAATAAGAGTTCATCAACAGATGAGTAAAGCAAAGGATATTTTGAAAACTCAGGTAATCCCTAAAGAAGAAATGTTTCAGGATAGAAAAAAACATGGAAAACTGAGTAAAGAACTTATTAGTGCTTTAAAGGCAAATGCCTGAGTTGACAATCATTGCAGGATGCAATGGAGCAGGAAAATCAACTTTTGCATCTTCATTCTTACCTGATGGCGTGGTGTCATTTGACTTTGATAAATTGTTTCTTGAATATTATCAAACATTACCGGATAGTGAGTTTCAAGAAAAAATTGCTAAAGACAGGACGTCTAAAGAATTCGAACAAGCTATAGAAAATTCACTAACTCATAAGACTGATTTTTCCTACGAAACAAACTTTGATATATATCCAATTGATTGGGCTGAAAAATTTAAAAAAAGTGGATTTACTATTAACCTGATTTTCTTTTGCCTTGAGAATCAGGAGATCGCCCGACATAGAATTCAAGTACGAACGGAATTTAAAGGTTTTTTCGTTGATAATAAAACGATTGATTTAAAATGGAAAGCAGGGTATAAAAACCTAAATATCAATTTCACATTTTTTGATAATATTCTCATTGTAGACAACTCAAAGAATAAAGGAGTTTACATCAATATACTCCAGATAGAAAAAGGTGAGGTTGAGTTAATGACAGACAAAATACCAGATTATTTTAGTCATAGATTACCTAACATTTATAAACTGATTAACAAATGATAATGCACAGTTCCAAATCAAAGTTAGTAACGAAGGTGTCGCTTATAAATGAACTAAAAATTAGTTTAAAAGATGTCCTTTATCCAAATATGCAAAAAATAAACATGAAAGACAAATTCAGTTATTTGATTTGGACGAACACTAATAACTTATTGTTTTTAAATTTAACAAGTTGTAATAATGACTTACGTAAATTTAACAAACTTATCTGCCTGTCATAGTACATTAACCGTACAGTATTTTCATCTTTACAGACAAAAATATTTTTTTACTTTCTGATTGTTTTGAAGTTGAATTTATTTATTCAGTAGTCCCCAATATTTAAATTTTAAATTTTTCTTTATAAAAAATACCTACCAGTAGGTATTTTTTATTATTTTTGTTTTAAACAATCTATCTACTTATGAAAACTTCTAAAGAAAGAATCTTAAAAATTGCGGCAGAATTATTTGTTTGTAAAGGTTATGAAGGTGTCAGTTTGACTGATATTCAAAAAGAAATTGGTATTACACGCGGAGGATTATTTTATCATATAGAAAGCAAAGGACAGCTTTTTAAAGAAGTGGTTGACAAATATCTTTTCAATGCACAAGATATAGAAAACAAGTTCGATTATAAACACGCAACTACTTTATTGGAATTTATCAAAGAATATGTCCGTGGTGTTAATATGACCATGGTTAAACTTCGTAAGGATTTTCCATCAATATCGGCTGGAAAATATTTTTTATTTATTATCGAAGCATGCAAATACATTCCAGAATGTAAAATAAAATTTGAAGAATTAAATTACAATGAAATTAATTTATGGAAAACAATGCTGTCAAAAGCTATTGAAAATGGAGAAATCAAGCCTAAAATCGATATAGAATGTACAGCGCAACTATTTCGCTATTCATTTATTGGATTATCATATTCTTCTTGTTTAGATAAAGGATTAGACACCGAACAACTTCAGGAGCTTTTTTTGAAAATTTATAAAATGATCAAGATATGATTAATTATACTACAACATATTTGAAGCAAATAAATAATATTAGTCATTTAAAAGATGACAGTTATTAAACAAATAAAAAGCAACAAGAAATTAAATGTATTGTTAGTCTGTTTATTTGCTTTGTTTCTACAAATCAAAGCTCAAACAGATGCTGGCTGTACTTCACCGCCGAATTGTATTCAAAATCCTGACATGGAAGTATCTGCAGGCTCTCCTATAGCCGGTGATTTATCTCCCAATGGCTCTGTGAAGTGTGATAGTTGGTATGTTGCATATGGCACTCCCACACGCTTTGGAGGAGACAGCGCTATCTGGATGTGGTCATATTACGGTGCTACGTCGGGAGAAGGAATTTATACTTGTTTTAATTTTCAGCAGGGACATACTTACAAAGTATGCTTTTATACCAGAACAACAGATATTCCCAGTGCATTCGGCTATGCAAATGGAACGTTTTATGTTCAAGCAACTAATGGAAATTTTACCCGTCCCGCAAATACTGCCAGTCAGGTCATAGCTTCATGGCATATGGTTGATCAGTCGTTTACTTCATATTGTTTCACTTTTACAGCCAATAATAACTATAGTCGTTTATGGTTTTTCCCATTTATGGCAAGTGCTCCTGCCGTTGGTGTAGGAGGACAATATGAAGCAGAAGTCAAGCATGTAAACGTAGAAGAAATAAGTGGAAACACTCCTTCTATAAATGTTTCAGCAGATACTATCAGTATAACAAACTCGCCTATTACCCCGGGACACTGGTCATGGTCGCCGTCTTCATTTATCTTATATAGTAATGCTGATTCATCTCAAGTAATAACGAATGTATGCTCTCAAACTATATTTACTGCCCGTTACATATCCAATTGTCATATAAACTCCGTTTACCTGCTGACTGACACAGTCCAAGGACACAAACCCTCAATAAAAATATCCGGCAGCGATACTACATGTGTAAATCAGTCTATAACATTAACGGCAAGTGGAGCAAACACATATCTTTGGCAGCCAGATAATTTATCAGGAGCGTCAATTACTATATCACCTACATCTAATATTACTTATACAGTTACAGGTACAATTAATAATTGCGTATCAACTGCCGATTATAACATTACTGTTTATAAAAATTATTCACACATTGACAGTGTAACTATTTGCAATGGGAAATCTTATAGTTTACCAGATGGAAACATAAAAACTTCAGCGGGTGTTTATACTTCAATATTAAAAACTATTAACGGTTGTGATAGTATTATTACTACTCATCTTTATGTGAAGCCATTTTATATAGACACTATTTCTGCTTTTATCTGCAATGGTGAAACTTATTTATTACCAGATGGAAACTCTGCAACTGCAACAGGTCTTTATACGGATACTTTACAATCTGTGAACGGATACGATAGCATCATCACAATAGACCTTAATGTTTTTAATGTTTACTCAATCCATATTTATGATACTATTTGTAATGACAAACCATATCTGCTTCCTAATGGAACAGGGGTAACTTCTTCCGGTATTTATATCTGTCGTTTAACATCAAGAAACGGATGCGATAGTATCATTACAATCCATCTTGTGGTAATAAATTTAACAGCCAATGCCTCGCAAACAAATGTGTTGTGCTATGGTGAAAACAATGGTTCTATAACTGTTTCCGCTTCAGGAGGCATTGCGCCGTTGCAATATATTTGGAATGGAGTGAATACATCAGATAGTCATCGTTCAAATTTAATTGCTGGGAATTACGAGATAACAATAGTGGATGCAAATGGATGTACTGCAAAACTCAATGTGGCAATCATTCAACCAAATAATTTAATAGTATCTAATTCTCTAGCATCAACAGAAATAAATTTAGGTGATACAATATCAATAAATCTGACCACTAATTACAACTACGCCTCATTTTCATGGCATCCCTTGGCAGGATTAAGTTGCTCAGATTGTCCCAGTCCAAAAATTTTTCCATCTGTCAGCACAGACTATAATGTTACGGTTACTATTTCTCCAGACAACAAAACATGCGTTTACTCTATTAAAATTCCTGTAACGGTTAATTCTTTTGATCAATTGTTTATACCAGAAGCATTTTCTCCTAATAGTGATGGAATTAATGATGTTTTATTTGTAAGAGGACATATCAAAACTATAAAATTTGAAATATACAATCAGTGGGGATTCAGGGTGTTTTTATCTGATCATCCATCTGTGGGATGGGATGGAAAATACGATGCGCATGAGCAGCCAGAAGGGAATTACCTTTGGATTCTTGATGCAACTACTCTGAATGATAAACAGATTAAAAGACAAGGAATAGTTTCTCTTATTAGATAAAATTTTTCCTATTTGATATAGATAGAAAGTCAATAAAAATGATAATAAATATTATTAAAATAAATGGATTACTCTTTTTCTTATTTGTATTTTTGTTTCAAATTAAAGCACAAAATAATAGCTGCACTTCTCCTCCAAATTGCATTTTAAATCCAAATACGGCTGTATCTATTGGTTCTCCTACATCAGGAGACTTGTATCCCAATGGAAATGTACAATGTTATGATTGGTACGTTGCTTATGGCACTCCTACACGTCAAGGGAATAATGGCATCTGGATGTGGTCATATAACGGAAGTTCATCAGGTGAAGGAGTTTATACTTGTTTTAATTTTCAGCAGGGACATACTTACAAAGTATGCATAAATATAAAGACTACAGATTTACCAGGTGTATTCGGTTATATTAACGGAACATTTTATATACAAGCAACTAATGGAAATTTTAGTCGCCCAACAAATACTGCAAGTCAGGTCATAGCTTCATGGCACATGGTTGACCAATCTTTTACTTCCTATAGTTTTACTTTTACAGCAAATAATAGTTATAGCCGTTTATGGCTTTTCCCGTTTATGGCAAATGCTCCAGCTTCTGGTGTAGGAGGGCAATATGAAGCTGTTTTTAATAAAGTCAACGTAGAAGAAATCAATGGGAATATTCCTACTATAAATGTGTCAAAAGATACAATTCGAATCACATATCCGCCTATTACTCCAGGATATTGGTCGTGGTCGCCGTCTTCACTGATCTTATCAAGTAATGCAGATTCTTCACAAATTATAACTGGCGTATGTTCTCCAACTGCATTTACCGCCAATTATATTTCTGATTGCCCAATATGTTCTGTTTATTTGCTGAATGATACAGTGCAGGGAAGTAGCCCTGACATAACAATGTCTTGTCCTGAAATAGGTTTACACAAAAACGTGTAAAAATGGAAAAAACAAGAAAAGTTATTTTAGGATTAAAACGGGGTCGTGATTTTAGCCAGTCAGAACGCCATCAGATGGTACAT
>Ga0073936_10006064_pt1 | contig 16062 bp, 13 predicted proteins | sample AliMusrvi5mmetaG_FD_87041 | JGI IMG/M metagenome (GOLD analysis project Ga0073936, IMG submission 87041) | Freshwater lake bacterial and archeal communities from Alinen Mustajarvi, Finland, to study Microbial Dark Matter (Phase II) - Alinen... | ecosystem: Environmental > Aquatic > Freshwater >... | reverse complement strand
CGAGATCTGCGCGGAGCGGTCTTCTCAGCAGTTGAGGGCTTTTCTGCGCGCGAACTCAATAAATTTGGCGCTCCGTCGTTGATTACCCGAAATACCAACGATGTCCAGCAAGTTCAACTGGTTCTCTTTATGGGCTTCACAATGATGATCGGCGCTCCTATCACAGGTATTGGTGCGATCATCATGGCGCTGCGATCAAACCTCAAACTCTCTGGGCTATTGCTCGTAGTGCTACCGATTATGTCGCTCCTGATCATTCTCTTGCTGCGTCGTATTGTTCCTGCCTTTCGAGTCATGCAGATAAGATCGATCGCATCAATCTCGTTCTTCGGGAACAAATCGCTGGTGTGCGAGTGATCAGGGCATTTGTAAAGACCCGTCAAGAGGAGGCGCGGTTTGCAGATGCATCGTTAGATTTGATGCAGACGCAATTACGGGTTACGAGAACTTTTGCGGTGATGTTCCCATCTCTATCAATGATTCTTAACCTCTCCTCAGTTGCGGTTATCTGGTTTGGTGGAAAGTTAATTAACTCTGGAAATTTGCAAATCGGAAACATGACGGCATTCTTGAGCTACATCATGTTGATTCTGAGCAGCGTCATGATGGCAATCTTTATGTCATTACAGATTCCTAGAGCTGCCGCGTGCGCCGAACGAATTCAAGAGGTTTTGGATACCAAGTCATCAGTGATCGAAACCTTGACACCGATTGAACCTAAAGATCGTCGAGGTGTGCTTCAATTTAACGAGGTTGAATTCCGGTATCCAGGAGCAGAACATCCAATCCTCTCCGATATTTCTTTTACAGCAGAACCAGGGAAATTCACAGCGATCATTGGTTCTACCGGTTCAGGTAAGTCAACCTTGCTGAACCTCATTCCACGATTTATTGATGTTACAAATGGTTCGGTAACACTTGATGGAGTAGATGTTAGGGATCAACCTCTTGAATCTGTCTGGGCAGAGATCGGATTGGTGCCACAGCGCTCCTTCCTATTTGGTGGAACTGTTGCGCAGAATTTGCGATACGGAAAAGCTGATGCAACAGATGAAGAGTTGTGGAGCGCCCTAGAGGTAGCTCAAGCTCGAGAATTTATCGACGAGTTACCGGAGAAGCTTGAAGCCCGCGTTGCGCAAGGTGGAACGAACTTCTCTGGTGGTCAAAGACAGCGCCTATCTATCGCTCGCGCCTTGGTGAAGAAGCCGCAAATTTTAATTTTCGATGACTCTTTCAGCGCACTTGATTACACCACCGATTCAAAACTTAGAAGTGCACTGCACAACGTCATGGGCCACACCACGATGATCGTTGTCGCACAACGTGTATCAACCATTTTGCAAGCGGATCAAATTGTTGTTCTTAATGAAGGTCGGGTGGCTGGTATTGGAACTCACATTGAACTTATGAAGAGCAGTGAGACCTACCAAGAAATTGTTCTATCGCAGTTAAGTCCAGAGGAGGCGGCATCATGAGCCAGCGTGCGCCTCAGGGAGGCCGTCCACCAATGGCCGGCGGAGTCGGTCGTGGCGGACCGATGGCTGGGATGATGGGTGGGCCGGTTCAAAAGTCGAAAGATTTCAAGGGTTCATTGCGCCGCTTACTACGTGAAGTGGGTGAAGAGCGTAAGACTTTGTACGCCGTATTTGTACTTATCACCACTGCGGTCACCATTGGCTCACTTGGGCCAAAGATTTTGGGACATGCCACTAACGATATCTTCTATGGATTTTTAGGCCATAAGCTTCCGGCTGGTTTAACCAAGGCACAGGTCGTTGCACGTCTTCGGGCAAGCGGACAAAATACATATGCCGATGTAATTAATAAGAGCGGGGTTATCCCAGGTAAGGGAATTGACTTCACTGCAGTCGCACATTGGATCTTCTTAGCTATTGGTTTGTACATAATCTCCTCACTCTTTCTTTGGTTGCAGCAATATTTGATGGCAGGAGTAACTCAAAAGACCGTCTTTAGATTGCGTCGCCTTGCTGAAGAGAAGATCGGTCGTCTCCCACTCAGTTATTTCGACGGGACCTCTCGCGGAGATTTACTTTCACGCGTGACTAATGATGTGGACAATATCTCCACCTCTATGCAACAAGGTTTGTCGCAGATTCTTAACTCTGCTTTAACGGTCATCTCGGTGCTCATCATGATGATCTGGATTAGTCCGCTTCTCGCGCTGATCTCATTAATCGCTATCCCGCTCTCTATGTTTGTCTCGGTCCGAATCGCCAAGGCATCTCAGAAACAATTTATTGCGCAGTGGGATTGGACCGGAAAACTCAATGGTCACGTTGAGGAGATGCATACCGGTGCGGCACTCGTCAAAGTTTTTGGAAGACGTAAACAAGCGATCGCCGACTTTGGAGTGTTGAACGAGAATCTCAACAAATCGTCATTTAACGCTCAATTTATGTCGGGCATCATCATGCCTTCCACCACATTTATCTCCAACCTTATTTATGTTGGAATTTCAGTACTCGGTGGATATCGAGTTGCGACTGGAACGATGTCACTTGGTGATGTACAGGCATTTATTCAATACTCTCGCCAGTTCGGAATGCCGCTCGCACAGATCGCTGGATTAATGAATACCGTTCAATCAGGCGTTGCCTCCGCAGAACGCCTCTTTGAATTATTAGATGCCCCAGAAGAAGAGCCAGATCGCGATCCAAGTGTTCCCCTCGCCCGTGCTACCGGAGCGATCTCATTTAAAGATGTCTCATTTAGATATAAAGACGATCAACCTCTTATTGAGAACTTCAACCTTGATGTAAAGCCGGGTCAAACAGTGGCAATCGTTGGTCCAACAGGTGCAGGAAAGACGACGCTGGTAAATCTGATCATGCGCTTTTATGAGATCAATGGTGGTGAGATAACCCTTGATGGAATAAATACCCGAGATATCACTCGTGATGATCTGCGGCGCCAATTTGGAATGGTCCTGCAAGATACATGGCTCTTCTCAGGAACTATTCAAGAGAATATTGCCTTCGGCTCAAGCAACCCCTCGCTGGAGGCGGTCACCCAGGCTGCTAAGGCAGCCAACATCGACCACTTCATTCGGGGCTTGCCTGGTGGTTATGACTCGCTTCTCACAGATGATAATTCGACTGTTTCGAACGGTGAGCGTCAGCTACTTACCATCGCTCGGGCCTTTATGGCCGATCCTGCAGTTTTGATCCTCGACGAGGCAACATCTTCAGTCGATACGAGAACTGAAGTACTGGTCCAACACGCGATGGCAAAATTGAGAATGGGTAGAACTAGCTTTGTGATCGCTCATCGACTCTCTACTATTCGCGACGCCGACACAATCTTGGTGATGGATAAGGGAAGCTTGATTGAGCAGGGCAACCATGAAGAACTCATGGCCGCTAAGGGTTTCTACTTTGATCTCTATGCCAGCCAATTCTCATCGGCCTCGGCTGAATAGTTGTCTAGAACAAAATATGGAATAAATCCAACCTCACCTAGTTTTTTTGCCCGCCAAACTCTCGCAAAAGGAGCTAGTGAGGATGTAGGGTCTGCGGATATCTCACCCAGCGCATCATTGGATGCCCTCGCAAATCCGGAGGTTCCTGAATGGCAAGCCCCACCCACGAAGAAATTGAGAATGAAGGTACCGGCCTAGCCTCCAACGTGTTGGGGCTCTTTGAGTCCTCCATTATGGGAATCGCTGGCTCTGCTCCGGCTTACTCAATTGCTGCTACGACCGTAACTTTAGCCATCACAGTCGGGCTCTTCGGCCCAGGGGAACTTCTATATTCCGGCATTGCGATGTTCGGTGTAGTTCTTGCCTTCCATTACATGGGCAAGGTGAAACAAAATGCCGGAGCGACTTATGTTTGGGTTCGCAACGCGCTGCACCCAATCCTTGGATACTTAGCTGGTTGGTCGCTTGTTACCGCTTCAATAATTTTTGGACTTGTCTCAACGCTTCCTGCTTCAACAGGTCTTCTCTCATTGTTTACTAATAATCAAGCAACGATCAGCAATACTCACTGGACAACGCTTGTTGGTGCGTTGATCTTCATCTTCATGGTGGCGATCATCGCTTACGGCATTGAATTTACCGCCAAGGCCCAAGTAGTCATGACAGTTGTCGAACTGGGCTTGCTCTGGATCTTTGACGTCGTTGCACTCTTCCATCATCCGCACACTCATCACTTTAGTTGGAGCTGGTTCTCCTTCAATCAAATCAAGGCTTACTCGAACGATTCAGCAGCCGCAGCGAGCTCTACTCCATTTGCTTCACACTACGTTGTTGCACACGGCTTGAGTGCGATTCTGATTGGAGCCGTCTCGGGCGCCTTCTTCTATTGGGGCTGGGATGTTACCGCTAATCTAAATGAGGAAACTAAGAATGGAAAGGATGATGCTGGAAGAGGCGGAATCTTTGGAATCTTCTTCGTCTTCTTTACCTTCCTTCTTACAATTGTTGCTTTAAATATGGTTCTCAGTGATGTCACACTTCACAACAGCAGTAGCATCTTGAGTGATTTTGCCGCAGTTCTAATCCCAGGATGGTTTGGAAAATTCATTATTGTCTCTGTATTGCTTTCAACAGTAGCAACCATTGAAACTCAAATGATTCAGGTGACAAGAACTCTCTTCTCAATGGGACGAGATTTCACAATGCCAGGAGCATTTGGCCATGTACACAAGAAGTTCCGCACACCATGGAATGCAACGCTATTTACAACATTCTTTGTGCTTATCTTCTTTATTGGGTCACAATTTATTAAGAAGGTTAACGACATTGCTCAAGCAGGCGTAGCAGCTATTGGAATTCAAATCTGCTTCTACTATGCACTTGCAGCAATTTCGGTGATCGTCCTCTATCGCCACTATCTATTGAAAGATATTCGTACCTTCCTTCTCGTTGGATTATGGCCAGCTCTATCAGGTCTGTTTTTGACGGCAGTATTGGTCAAGGTAATTCCAACTTTGAGCCATCTTGCTCTTTGGGTGGGAGTTGGAACCGTGGTCATAGGTGTAATTCCAATGACTATCTTCTGGCGTCAAGGCTCTAGTTACTTTAACAAAGTGACCAAGGAAGAGCGCCGGGCACTATTGGAGGAATAAGACTTAATTAGTTCGAGAGATTAATCTCTAAGGTTACAACGGGGGTTATTTCCCACACTTTGACAGTTGTAGGCAAGATAATGGCGGCGTGAGAAAGTTACTTTTAAGCGCCGCCATTGTCATGTCTATTGCAAGTACCAGTTTTGCCCCTGCGGGCTTTGCGGCTACTACACAACTAGGATCTCTCTCGATCATCTCAGTCTCGTTAGATCAGCAGACCATTACCGTTACCCCACCCACCTCGAACTCTCCGGGTGCCTGGTCGATCAGCCTAGATAACCCGGCTTTGGCCACTATTAATGGCCTCACCTTGACCCTCCATGCAGTGGGGGCGGGTCAATTGACCTTTACCCAAGCTGCCTCTGGCGCTTACAACTCAGTGAGCCGGAGCACCGTGTTCAGGGTAAATCCTGGAACGCCGCTATTGGGTGCTTGGGCTCCTTTAACGTCTCAACTTTTAAGTGGCACTTACAAGATAACCCCACCTACTTCAACTTCTACTGGCGCTTGGAATTATTCGCTCTCAAATAACGTCTCCAATGGGTACACCCTTGCCACCATTACTGGAAACACGGTGACCTTACTTGATGCCGGGACCGTCACAATTACTGCGACACAGCTTCCTACAAGTACTTACACAAGCGCTACCGCGACAAACACTTTGCAGATCACGGCCCTCAAACCAACTGTCGGTGCATTTTCAGATGTAACAATTTCAAAAGACAGTGTTACCTCTTTCAATCTGAAGGTGCCAACCTCAACTTCTCCGGGTACTTGGATTTTCTCCTCATCCCTTCAAAGCGTTGCTAGCGTTGCTGGAAATGTTGTAACACCAAATAACGTCGGAACCACCGTTATTACAGCGCATCAGGTTCCAGCATCTGGTTTTCAATCGACAACATTGACGATGAACTTAACAATTACGGCGACTCCGCCGACCGTCGGACTCTTATTGCCAATCAATTACACCTTTGGCTCTATCCCGAGCAACACCCTCTCCTTGGTCGCACCAACTTCAAACTCAACTGGTGGGTGGATATACACGGTTGCCGATCCAACAATCGCAACAGTTTCGGGTAGTACTTTGACGATTCTCAAAGCTGGTTCCACAACAATTTCAGCGAAGCAAAGTCCTTCTGGAAATTTTGGATTTTCCTCTGTAGTAACTGCGCCGCTTACCGTCAATCAGTTGGCTCCTATTGCGGCGCTTCCAAATCTCAATCAAGTGGTTGGCGATCCTGTAATTCAAATTACTCCACCAACGACGGCCTCTCCTGGAGTTTGGAGCTTGACATCAAGTGATCCAGCGATTGCTTCGGTAACTGGACTCTCAATTGCAATTTTGGATGCAGGTTCTGCGACTTTAACTCTTACACAAGCCGCTTCAGGTACCTGGCTTACCAACTCAACGACCTTTACGATCTCGGTCGCAGGTTTGGTTCCAACTATTGGCCCTCTTGCCCCTATAAGCGTGAGCCTTGGTTCACCTATCGCTATCGTGAACCCAACTTCTAACTCCTCTGGCGCTTGGAGTTATTCAACCGGTAACAGTGCAATCGCCAAGGTAGTCAATGGGCAATTAGTTCCAGTTGCAGTGGGCACCACGACCATCTCGGGAGTTCAAAAGCCTGCTGGAAAGTATGGTCAATCAAATACGGTACAAAGCACTGTAACGATTAAAGCCGCCCCAGTAGTAACCCCCACTCCTACGCCAACCCCCACTGTTAAGCCGACTCCAGCGCCTACGCCGACGGTGAAGCCGACTCCTACCGTTAAACCAACGCCTACGCCGACGGTGAAGCCAACCCCAACCAAGGAGCCGGTGGTTCCCATTGTGAGCGCTAAAGCCGTTGGTCGAACCATCGTTGTAAGTGCCAAACATGGGGCTGTAATAATTCATATCAACGGCAGGATTGGAAAAGTTGGCAAGAACGCCGTTACTCCAGGGAATGATCTCGTTGTGATCGAATTTCAATCGAGAGTGATCTATTCTAAAGTCTTCACTATCAAGTAATGAGAGTGAGCTTTAGTTAGGGCGAAATTGCGAAACCCAAATGATCGGTTAGAGATTGGTCCCGTTGCTTTTCTAGTTGCGGGATTGATGTTTATGGAGTTTCTTGATTTCTCGATTCTCCCTACTGCTGCTCCTACGATTGCTCGCTCCTTTCATGTTCTCTCAGCGCAGGTAGGTATCTGTGCGACTGCATATATGGTCGCAATCGTGATCTTGATTCCGATCTCTGCTTGGTTAGCAGACAAATATGGAGTGAGAATTGTTCTCTTTAACAGCATAGATCTCTTTATCTTGGCATCGCTCTTCTGCTCTTTAAGTTCTAACTTGATTGAACTGACAACAATGCGAATCTTGCAGGGTATAGGAGCAGCATCAATGGTGCCTGTAGGCAGACTTATTTTGATGCGCTCAGTTGATAAGAATGAGGTAATTCGCGTTATCTCTTACTCAGTCTGGCCGGCTCTTGCCGCCCCGGCGGTTGCGCCAGTTCTAGGTGGTTTTCTTATTAGTCATGCTTCGTGGCATTGGATATTTTTAGTCAACATTCCAATAGGTTTTGTAGCGCTTTTAGTCGGAGCAAAAATCGTCCCAGCTATCCCGGGTGGGAAAGTAGATAGTTTGGATTGGTCTGGATTTTATGGCTGTGCCATTAGTTTAGGTTCGTTGGTCTTTGCTGCAGCGAACTTAGGAGCGCCACGCATCAATATAATCTCCACTTTAGCTCTTCTGGTCGTCGGGATCGGGGTTGGAATACCGACGATTCTACATTTTCGAAAAGTAGTGAATCCGTTAATAGATGTTACGGTTTTGAAAATTCAAACTTTCCACCTCAACAGCACAAGCGGTTTATTATTTCGAGTTGCCCAAAATACCGCCCCCTTCGTCCTACCTCTACTTTTTCAAGATAAATTTGGATGGAGTGCGGAGCGAGCTGGTGAGACCCTTTTCTTTTATATGATGGGAAATCTGGGTTTCAAGGTATTCACTACGCCACTCATGAAGAAGTTCTCCTTTAAACCACTCATCCTTTTATCAACGCTCCTGAGCATTCCTTTGACCCTCTCTCTCGGCTTGATTCATTCTTCGATTCCTTTCATATGGATCGCAGTACTTTTGACGATCACTGGCGGTGTGCGTTCCATCGGAATGACCTTGTATAACACGATTACTTTCGCCGACACCGATCAAGAAATCATCTCTCACGCCAATACCTTGGCAAATATGGTGCAACAACTCTCCACCGTTATTGCTGTAGCTACTGCGGTTATTGCAATCAATATTGGGCGCTTGCTGGCTGGCACGGCTCATCAATTCACCTTCGCCTTCTCTTTCGCAGTATTAGCACTCCTGATATCACTCCGATATGTAATTGCCCTTCCTCGCTCCGCCGGCGAGGCACTGCGTAAATAGGCGTATTGTTGGAGCGTGGTGAACCTAAGACTTCGCTTTGCAATATTGGTCGCCAAATCTGCCAGCGCCGCCTCACGCCTAATCGGGAATAAAGGTGAGACCCTGCCGGGCCGAATATTGCTAGCTATTGAGCCCGCAGCGATCTCGCTCTTAGCTCAAAAGAAAGAGGTAATTTTGGTCTCTGGGACCAATGGCAAAACTTCGACAACGAGAGCGGTCGCTTCCCTGATCTCACAACTCGGTCCTGTAACAACGAGCGGTTCAGGTTCAAATCTCTCGTGGGGCGCTGCCAATGCGTTGATCTCACCTGCGCCTTATGCAGTTCTTGAGATTGATGAACTACACCTTCCTGGAATTATCGCTCAAACCGATCCCACTATCGTTCTTCTTCTCAATCTCACCCGAGATCAACTTCACCGCATGCACGAGGTTAAACGAGTCGCAGATAGATGGCACGTGGAATGTGCTGAAGCTGACGGAACAGTCTTCGTGGCAGATATCGATGACCCTTACATAAACTATGCAGTGGCTAACGCGGCAAATGTAGTTCGCGTCTCCTTTGGAGGTCGGCCACATGCCGATGGCGCCGTGTGTCCTCGCTGTGGATCCTATTTAACCTGGGTTCGTGGAAATTATTCATGCACGTGTGGATTGACCAACAAAGAGAGTGATCTCAAATTCAAGAAAGGTTCCGCCGCCTATAGAAACGCCATCCTGGCAAATGTTGTCGGCGAGATAGCCGGGGCCGAGCCGATTGAATTTAGCGAGAGCCAACTTGAGCGCACTGTCACAAAACAATTTGGCGAGACCAGCGCTCAATTTAGATTGACCAAAAACCCAGCTTCATGGAGTGAGGCGTTACAAGGTGAACTAAAGCCCGAAGTGATTCTTGTACTTAATGCACGCCAGGTAGATGGAATCGACACCTCATGGTTATGGGATGTCTCTTTCAAAGCTCTGAAGGGCCACACCGTCATTGTGTGTGGTGAGAGAGCGCTTGACATGGCCTATCGAATTCATGTCGAAGGTATTGAGTCTGACGTTGTAGATAACTTTGACGAAGCGCTCTCGAAGGTGCAGGGCGATACTGTCACCGTGCTATCTGCTTATACTGCTTTTTTTGAGTTGGTGATGTGATGCTCGAGATAATTCGAATTCACAACGAACTTCTAGGAACTTACGGTGATCGCGGAAATGCTGATGTGCTTAAGTATCGTGCGGGCTTACGAAAAATATCTGCTCGCGTAACAGATATTTCATATCTAGATCCGCTACCAAAAACAGGAGATATTTATCTATTAGGTGGCGCGGAAGATGCTGCACAAATCCTCTCTCTAAACGCCCTGCGTAAAGGATCAATCTTGACTCGAGCTGCAAATAAAGGTGCCGTGGTTCTTGCAATCTGCGCTGGATTCCAAATCCTTGGAAATCGATACGTGACGCGGGATGCAGAAATAGAAGGTCTTGGATTGCTAGATGTAGTTACCACACCTGGCGATCGCAGATTAGTGGGAGATATTGCTGTCGCCACAGAGCTCTTTGATTTCCCACTGACTGGATTTGAAAATCATAGTAGCGTGACAACACTCGGTCTCGATGCTGTGCCATTTGGAAGAGTTTTACAGGGCAATGGAAATGGTGTGGCTGGTGTAGATGGGGCCATTGATAAAAATGTCTTCGGCACATATCTGCATGGTCCAGTACTCGCGCGTAACCCAGAATTTGCTGATTTATTGCTGGAAAGAGCAGTTGGGTCGAGTATTTCTGAGGTAGATGACGAATTAGCCCTGCGATATGCGAAGTGGCGTAGAGCTCTGATTAAGTAGGTTACAATTAGGAGTTGCATCCGCAGCACAACTCATAGAACCTCTGTTTTGCTCCATAAACAAGTTCGTTTGCGAGTCTTACGTCAGTCTTCTGATAAGCACCACGAGACACGCATTTATGTCTCGATTGGTATAACTATGTCCACGTTCCGTAATTTAGGTGTTACCCCTGCGCTCTGTGAGGTTCTAGAAGCCCAAGGTATTACCGCTCCATTCCCTATTCAGACCGCGACCCTGCCCGATGCCATTAAGGGACGCGATGTCCTTGGCCGCGGCCAGACAGGTTCCGGAAAGACCCTTGCCTTTGGGCTAGCCATGTTGACGCGCCTCAATGGCCGCACAGCTAAGCCTCACAAGCCACTCGGCTTGATCTTGTCCCCTACCCGCGAACTGGCAGTGCAGATCAACGATGTTGTTGCGCCACTTGCTCGCAAGATCGGCCTATCTTCACAGGTCGTTGCTGGCGGACTCTCTTACATCGGCCAGATCCAATCACTTAAGCGTGGAGTCCCTGTCATCGTGGCAACTCCTGGTCGTTTGATGGATCTTCTTGAGAAGAAGCACATTGATTTATCAGATGTCATGATCACTGTTCTCGATGAGGCAGATCAGATGGCTGATATGGGATTCCTTCCTGTAGTTAAAGAGATTCTCTCTCTGACACAAGAAGGTGGACAACATCTCCTATTCTCGGCAACACTAGATCGCGATGTTGATTCACTCGTGAAGCGCTTCCTCAAAGATCCGATTACACATTCACTCGAAAATGAGAAGTCACGCGCTGCCGATATGACTCACCACTTGCTATTGCTAGATCAGCAACATAAAGATGAGATCTCATCTCAAATTGCCGCACGCGATGGACGCACTATCTTTTTCGTACGCACAAAACATGGCGCAGATAAGCTGGCAGAGAAGATGCTGCGAAGCGGAGTGCCAGTTGGCGTGCTACACGGTGGAAAGTCACAAGGTCAACGCACCAGAGTTCTTAAGGCATTTAAAGATGGGCGCGCATCTGCCCTAGTCGCAACCGATGTAGCAGCCCGTGGAATCCACGTGGATGATGTCTCGCTCGTTGTACATGTTGATGCTCCTGCTGATCACAAAGATTATCTACACCGCGCTGGTCGCACCGCACGTGCAGGTGCAACTGGAACCGTTGTAACTCTGGCTACACATAAGCAGAAGAAGGCGGTCTTTGGCATTACCAATCGCGCCGCAGTAAAACTTATTGAGAACCAAGTTCGTCCTGGCGATTCAAAGTTACAAGAGATCACTGGCGCGCAAGAGCCATCTGGTATTCCAATTGAGGTCGAGGCAGAGAAAACTTCTCGCAACGATCGCAAGCCCGGTAGCCGCAGTCGCTCCAATGATCGCGGAAATAGAGATGGTAATTTCAAGCCACGTAAATCTGGCGGCGGACGTTTTGAAAGTGCTCCAAAGGTAGAGACAGCAGAGTCTCGCGAAGAGCGCGCATTCCAACCCGCTCGCGAAGAGCGTCGTCCAAGCACAGATCGATCATTTTCTGCAGATCGTCGACCAAAGGTCGATCGTCCGGAGCGCTCCGATCGCCCATATCGTTCCGCACCCAAGAAGTGGGAGGAGAAGGCACGCGAATCACGTACTCGTGAAGAGAGCGCAACTCCAGCGGGAAATCGTGGTCGAGTAGAGAGTGCAGCACCTGGTCGACCAGCTAAGAAAGCTCCCCGGATGCCTCTTGAGAAGCGCATCGCACTTGAAAAGGCAGAGTCACGGGCTCGTTCCGGTAAGCCTGGTGCTCCTAAGAAGTTCAGCAAGGCTGGCGGAAAGCCATTTAAGGCTGGAAAACCAACTCAGGCTAAGCGAGGCTAATTACTCGATCGAAGTACTTTGAGATGGCGTCTTGGTTATGAGAAATCACCAAGACGCCTTTCTTATTGGCCTTTAACTCGTTAATGATTTCTAAAATCTTTTGAGTTGAGTGAAGATCCTGGGCGCTAAAAGGTTCATCGAGCAAGTAATAATCTGCCTCTTGGCTTAGCGCCAATGCCAAACTGACTCTCTCCTGTTGGCCGATTGAGAGTTCAGTAACTTTCTTGGTGAGTAAATCTTTTAGTCCAAGCTTCTCTATAAACTTGGAGGAATCTGCGATTCGCATCTTTTTGGGAAGAAGATGAAGAATTTCTGCAACCGTGAATGCCAACGTGAACGATCTCCGTTGGGGGGCAATAGAGCGAAGTTTCGCTTGCGCAATAGCGCTTAAGTTCGCAATATCCGCCCCATCAATCTCTATTTTGCCCGACTGTGGTTGTAGTAAACCCCCAATAAGCGCGATCAGCGTGCTCTTGCCAGTTCCATTAGCTCCGGTGAGAAGTACCGCCTCTCCCTTATCGAGGTAGGCGCTGAAATCCTTATAGATCTGGTGGTTTCCACGTGAAAATGAAAGTGAAGTGGCGCTAATCATTCTGCACCCACGATGCGCGTCGAACTCTTAAAAGAACGATTAAAGCGGGAGCTCCGAGAAGTGAGGTGAGTAATCCAAGTGGAATCTCATTCGGTTCAAAGAGAGTGCGAGCTAACAGGTCCGCTAGAAGTAGGACGATCGCGCCGACGAGCGCACTCAGCGAGAGCATTCTGCGATGTGCGGGTCCAATCAGAAGTCGCACGATGTGTGGCACCAGGAGCCCAATAAAGGCGATAGATCCAACCGCACTTACGGATGCTCCAATTAGGAAGGCGAGTCCAATGATTGCATAAAGCCTTAACCGCCTGGGATTAACTCCCATGTAGTGCGCCGAACTCTCGCCGAGTGAGTAGATATCAAGCCTCCGCGAGACAAGAAAGGAGATGATAATTCCAATTTCAATGTACGGTGCAATCATTCCAACAGTTGCATTGTTGAGAAGAGTAAGTGAGCCGAAGTCCCAAAATGTGATGGATTGAATTCCAGGCTTCGGGGACATAGAAATAAGTAAGCCTGCAATGGAAGTTAAAATTGCAGATATAGCTATACCGGTAAGCAAGAAGCCAAAACCCTTATTAGGCGCTAACCATTGAACGAGTAGCGCGGTGAGCGCAGCGGCTAAAACGGCGCTGGCGATATTGCTTCGCGTCCCGTAGACCGATGCACCCGATGCGATGAGCGCAATCGTTCCAAGAGTTGCACCGCTGGATAACCCGATAAGGGTGGGTTCAGCGAGAGGGTTGCGGAAGATTCCTTGGGCGACAGCTCCAGCGACTCCCAGTCCTGCACCGATAATGACTGCTCCCAGGGCTCGAGGGAAGCGCACCTGCCAGACCGTCGTAGCATCGAGGTTGTGCTTGCCTATCAAAGCGAATACCGATTGATGCAAGTGCACAATCCCGATATCCAGCGAGAGCCAGAAGAGAAAGAGAAGAAGAACTAACCCACTTGAGTAGATCGCTACCTTTCTCACAATTTCGCCGCCGCAATTATTAGTGGACGCAACTGCTTAGCCATTGGAATTGTGCGTGGACCAAAGGAGAGTAAGAGAGAGTCATCAACCGTAACCACCCGTCGATGTTGACCGGCTGGTGTCTGCGCGATACCGGGTATCTGCACTAGCCCAGAAATTCCTCCAACCGATGCCAGCCCCTTCGTCATTAAGAGCAGGACATCTGGCTGCAACTTTATGAGCTCCTCTGCCGTTAGGGCGTTAAAAGGGTTCTTTAAATTGGCAGCACCGACATCTGTGAATCCTTCCGCTTGCAATATTGAGTCTGCACCTGAACCCGGACCACCAATTAAATAGATCGATGCCGTGCCCCGCATGTAGAGAAAGGCCACTCGAATTCCGGTCTTTGGCGCTTTAAGTGCCGTTACTTGGGCCTCAAGCGCCCTACCTGCTTTAGGAGTTCCCAAGGTCCCTGCAATCACTGTCTCCTTTGCATTTATATCAGCAAGGGTAAAAGCGCTTGGCACCATCACCAACTTCACTTTTGCGTCTCTTAGTGTTGTCAGAGCAGTAGTTGGCGAAGTATTTGAATCGATGAAGACCAAGTCTGGGTGTTGGGCTAGCACAGCCTCTGCCGATACCTGCATTGCTGATTCATCTATCGGAATCGATTTCAATTCTGGCACCGTTGATGCGACATCGCGCCCCACCAAAATATCTTTGAAACCTAAGGCGGCAACAATCTCCGCTGATCCATTTGCTAGAGCAACCACTCGCTTGTAACGAGGAGCCTCCCCGCTATGCACAACTGGAAGTGAGATTTGAGTTGCACTTATATCCGACACCGCTGCCTGCGCCGTCGGGGAAAAAGTTATGACTAAGAGGCCGGCCACGCTCGCAGCAACGACTCGTGACTTCATCCGCGTATTCTTACATCTCCTTTTCCGACATGGGCGGCTCACCTGTCGGAGCAAAAATTTCGCATTTCTCCTACATTATCGCCATGAAACTGCGTGTAGGAGCAATATTCGGAGCCGTGCTCATCTTTTGTGCAACGCCCGCTTTTGCGGCTACTGGGGAACACGGTGAAATCTTGGCGGCTACACCGACATCTGGGATTAAGGCCGGTCAAGTAATTACTGTCACCGGTAAGAACTTTGATACTACCGTCGGAATCTATGTAGAGATGTGTCAAATAGTTCCCGCTGGAACCCTTCCTGATACGTGTGGAGGAGGGGTAAATATGACTGGTTCTAGTGCAGCATCATTTTGGATCTCATCTAATCCACCGAGTTACGGCAAGAACCTAGCAATCCCATTCAAGACGGGCGGGGTTTTTAAAGTTGGACTTAAAGTCCAGCCGTTAATTGGGAAGGTTGATTGTCGCAAAGTTAAGTGCGCCATTTATGTACGAGCAGATCACACGAGGACCCAAGATCGTACGCACGATATCAAGATACCCATTACATTCATTAAATAAATCCATATAAAAAATAGAAGAGAGAATATAAATGAGAAAGAAGTTCATAGCGCTAGCAGCCGTAGCTCTAGTTGTTGTAGCCGCGCCCCTCGCAAATGCCAAAGCGACAGTAACCGCGACCCCAATTAAGAATCTGCCTCAAAAAGGTGCTGTGGTTACATTTAAGTTTGCCAAAATGCCGGCTAAGAATGGTCTCTACATTGAAGAGTGCATGGCTCCAGCTACTAAAGGTACGACTCCAACGGTGTGCGATTCAGATCAGAGTGCCCAGGCCTGGGTCTCATCAGTGAAAGCTGATTTGATGCAAGGCGCTACTTCGGCAAAAGGTAAAGTCACATTTAAGCCAGTTCCATACTTTGCAAAGGGAGATTGCGTTCATACAACATGTGTCTTCTTCATCACCAACGATCACAACGCCGCGGGCGACAAGTCACAGGATCAAACTATTCCATTTACCTTCGCAAGTAAGTAACTAGTTTTTAGGCAGAGCTCGAAGTCCAGCCAGCGCAAATGCAACAGCGCTTTGGATTTCGAGCTCTGCCTCATTTCCAGCATCGATGCGAATTGACGCGGCATCGGTGACACTCGACAGCAGTGCCGCTGCAACTCTCACATCTGCGACTCCTGTTTGCGTTATAGCTTCCTGAAGCGGTGCCATCATGCGACGGTGGCCCATGAGAATTTCATCTTTACGTGCGTCTGGAGTATCGATGGTGTTGAGAGATTTGACCAGCATGTGCCTGCCATCGGCGACGTAACGAAGAGACTCTGAAATCCAAAGTTCAATTCTCTCGAAAGGATCCTGCGCTCTCTGCGTGGCAGCGGCTAAACGCTGGGTGTAGTACT
>Ga0073936_10006061_pt1 | contig 16066 bp, 15 predicted proteins | sample AliMusrvi5mmetaG_FD_87041 | JGI IMG/M metagenome (GOLD analysis project Ga0073936, IMG submission 87041) | Freshwater lake bacterial and archeal communities from Alinen Mustajarvi, Finland, to study Microbial Dark Matter (Phase II) - Alinen... | ecosystem: Environmental > Aquatic > Freshwater >... | reverse complement strand
GCCCAGCGCGGAACACGGACGGCCAGAGGTGCGACTGACTTTCTCCAAAGCGCCAGTCTGCCTGCCTCAGCGGGACCCGCTTGCGGGTCCAGCCCGAGTCAGTCCGGGCTGAGCTGAGGGCTCGCAGTCTGGCGGCGGTCGTATCGGGTCGCGGGGGCCGTGGTCTTCTCACTTTTGGCCGGGAGTGTGTGGCGCAAGGCTGTGGCTCAAGGGCGGCAGGGTGAGCCGAAAGGCCCAGCGCAGAGCACGGGCGGCCAGAGGTGAGACTGACATTAGGGCGGAGTGAGTGCGGGCAGTTCTGCGGAGGACCAGACGCGCAGGAACGAGCATCGTAGCCGGAGCAGAAGCTGAGCGCTCTCACGTCGCCGGGGTACCTGTCACGCATCCGCTTGGCTTCCTGTCCTGGGGCGCGGGGTCGCGGTCTTCTGGCTTCTGGCCGGGCAGGCTGAGGAGGAAGGGGAGCAGGGACGAGTTGGCCTGTCCGGCCAGAGGCCAGACAAATATCGGGGGCCAGCGCATGACCGGGCCGCAGCGGAGGCCAGCGAGCTTGCGAGCGTTTCCGGAGCTAGGCCCGGTGACGCGGTGGCCGGGGGAACCGCCTGTCTCGGCGGTTTTTACGAAGTATAGCGCAGTGGAGTCGGAGGGAGGCATTGCGCCCAGCGCTTGGGGGCAGTGCCGCCGCTACTGGTTGCTCGGCGGCGCGGTGTGGGAGCGCGAGGGCGCGGTGCCTACCGGAGCGTAGCGGAGTGGAACGAAGAAAAAAGCCGTCGAGTCAGGCGCCCTGGGGGCTAGCCAAGTGCCGTGAGTTGGCGCGGTGGCTTGCCACGCCCAGCGGACGGAGTCTGTAGCGCCCGGCAAGCGCAACTCACGGCTCTTGGCTGGCCGGGGAAAACGTCCAGGGGCACGAGGGGCGCGATACTCCGGCGAGACTGGCCAAGCGGGCAAGGAGTCCAGACGGCCTGCCTCTGCCATGTGCCAGGGCCGGTGTAAGGCCGCGCCGTAGCGGATGGCCGAGGGGACAGTGGCCGCATCGAAACTCGCGGCCACAGCGGAGCCTGATCAAAGCGAATCAGGATTTTACGGGAATGATTCGCGTCAGGTGAGAGGGTGCGGATTGTTGGTACCCAGCATTGCCGCGAAGCGGGTGCCGCTGGCGTGGCTCATGACGTTTGCATAGGGCATGACAAGCTCGCGCTCAGGCTGCCGGGGATACGGGACAGGCAAGAGAACAAAGCACACATTGGCTGCCAAAGGACAACAAGGGGTAAAAGCGTGATTTGCGACTAAAAAACGCGGGTGAGTTCTAAAGGAATTCGTTTTTCTGCCGATAGTGACGATGGCAAACCGAAGGACATTTGAGCCTGAACGCCGCGAAAGAATAGTTTGTAACTGGCATGAAAAAAATCATTGGATGGTTGATGTTCGGGTGTGGAATTGCCGCACTTCTGTGGGGCGGCACAACGCGCGGAGGCATATACTATGGATGCGTCGGTGGGACGATTTTGGTCGGCCTAGTGCTCGCACTTGGGGTGGAAAAGGTTTTTGATATGGTCGTCAGAGTAATAGAATGGTTGATTGACAAATTTACCGGGGGAGGCCGCGGGAAGTGAACGACGCCGAGGGAATTATTCAGGACTTGGTGGCGGATTTGGCAGCAGTGGAACAACAGGCGACGCGGGAAATTCTTCGTTCCTGTCAGTTTCAAGACGGCAACGACCCCACACTGGTTTTATTGCGTTGCATGCAACTGCGCGAAAAGAGCACGGCGGAAACAGCGCGCACGAAGACGGGGCGCATGGCTAAATTGGTTTATGAGTTAAAGTGCCTTTTGTATCAAACTGCCTGCATCAAGTTGGCTTTCGTTGCCATTCTGCTGGTGACGACATTCATCTTGAGTTTCGTTTTGAGCTTGAGCGTTATGGTCTATGAAGTCCGAATGCACCCTCAGGCACTGAGCGACAGCCTGGGGTTGACCGATTGGCGCTTGCTTGAAATGCGAAAGAGCGGCGTCAACATGATGGTGTATGACAACCCGCAAAAGCCGTCGTTAATCGGAATTTCCTTGTCGGGCAAATTCGAGGGCGTTGAGAAAGCGAAGGACGGGGAAATCGTAATTGAATTCCGAAAACGACCGTGAATGTGTTCAACCGTGGCATCGAAGGGTGCCAGAGGAAAATCAGCCCAAACCCACGCTGTTGGCCGGCAAAGGCGGCGTTGCTTCGCTGGAACGGCCACCACAAGTTCACCGTTGGCCACAGTTTAGAGCACGTGCTGATCCTGGGCGCAACGGGATGCGGCAAGACCAGCGCGGCCATCAAAGGGCTTTCGCTGGGGATGTTGAACGCTGGTTACGGAGTATTGTTCCTAACGGCAAAGGCGGAAGACGCAGACGAGTATTTCGCGCTGGCCAAGAAGGCGGGTCGGGGAGATTCCGTGGTGCGTTTCGGTCCCAGTCACCGGCTGGGCTGCAACCTGCTGGAATATGAACTCAGAGAAAAGGGAATCTTCCTCGACATTGAGCAAAGCATGAACGCACCGGGCGTTTTTGCGGATGTCGGCCATATCAAAGCTGGCAACCGGGATGCCGGCGATGGCAACGCAAACTTTTGGGTGGAAGCGGCGGAAATGATTTTGCGGTATTCCGTCAATGTGGTGGTGATGGCCACGGGCAAAGTGGAGTTGAACAAAGTGGTGGAGGTGGCGTTGTCCGCACCGCCGACCCTGGAAAGGGCCGCTGACCCGGCGTGGCGTCGGGGTTCGGCGTGCTTCGAGGCGCTGGCCTTGGCGGAAAGACGGCATGGCAGGGATGACACGGTGATGATGGCCAAGCAGTTCTTTCTTCAAAAGTGGCCGGGCTATCCGGCGGATTCCAGAGGCTCGGCGCAATTTACCTGCGACGTAATAACGGACTTGTGCCAAAGCCAGCCGCTACGCCGGTTATTTTTCTCTAAAAGCGATTTTACGCCCGACATTCTGGTTGACGGTGCCGTGTTGATTGTGGATGCCCCGGCGTTACAAAGAGGGGTTCAGGGGAAAGTGATTAACGGCATGATGCGTTTGGCGGTGGAGCGGATGGTGCAAAAGCGAACGGACACAATGAAACGTCCGGTGGCGATCATTTGGGACGAGTTTCAGACGGGTGTAACCGCCGCGGACACTGATTTCGCTGCGGTTGCGCGGTCACCTCGTTGCGCGTTGGTAATGGCAACGCAGAATGTCAATGCCGTGGAGGGAAAACTTGACCCGAAAGGCGCACGATCCTTGTTTGGCAACTGCCGGACGAAGTTGTTTTTTGCCAACGGTGATGTCGAAACGAATCAGTTCATGGCGGATGTGGTGGGCAAGTGGGAGACGGAAAAGGAAACTAAGACCAGGGCGGAGTCGGGGGAATTGTCCAAGTCTACCCATACCGAAGCGGAATACGCGGTGGCCCCGCGGGAGGCGATGACGTTGGAATCGGGCGGCGAGGATTTTAACCGACGGGTGACTGGCATCATGGTGCATACCGGATATAAACTGACGAAGGGCCAGCCATGGATGCGGGTCAGCTTCAAGCAAAGCAGGCCAATCTGGCGCTGGTGGAACCCTTGGAACCTGTTGGAGCGGGCCGGAGCCGTCAGACGGCGCTACCCCGCGCCGGACTTCCGGCATCTTCGGTGAGGCCGAGCTATAATTCAATTCCTGCGTCTGCGCCGTTTAGTCAGCCCGATGTGCCGGAGATACAGGCCGAAGGTATAACGGGTGACGTGGACGTTTTCCTTTCGCAGATTGCGAATGATGCACCGTTGCGGGGTACCCATCTCAATCTCCGTCTGGATGACTTCGCGGAATGGCTCCAGCGCGGCAAACTTGCCGTTGCGTTCCTCGGCAATGCGCTTTCTCAGGTGGTCGGCGGGAGATTCGGTTTCGGCCATATAACAATTCCGAATCTGTATCGGCGGGAAGTCGGCCAACCTTTAGCCGATCTTCGACCATTCTTTTGCCAAACCTCTTACGCAACGCGTAAGACGATGGTGTCTTGAATAACAACTGGTAGGCAAACGACTCTGAACAACTGCAACCGGGCAGTCGCCCCATGATCACAATCCGATGCATGACCGATGGGGCAAGTTACCTGGGCCGTCACTTATGCCATTCGGATTATTACGATGAGCAACGGCGGGTGCAAGGTCAATGGCAGGGGCTGGGTGCGGAACGATTGGGACTGAAAGCAGGACAACCGGTGGACGCCCAAGTCTTCGACCAACTGCGCCAGAACGTGAATCCGGTGACGGGAGAACGGCTGACCATGCGCACCAATACCGTCCGGCAAAAGGGGGCTCGGGAGGTCTCGAACCGCCGGTGCTTCTATGACGTGACCATATCCGCACCTAAGTCGGTCTCTATAATGGCACAGGTCGGCGGAGACGAACGCCTGGTGACGGCGCATACCAAGGCGGCCCGTTTTGCCCTGGGGGAAGCGGAAAAGGCGACCCAGGTGCAAGTGAGCCTGGGCCGGGCCAAAGGGCGACGGTTCACCGGCAATCTGATCGCCGCCGAGTTCGGGCATGACACCAGCCGGGCACTGGACCCCCAGTTGCACAATCATTACGTCGTGATGCCGGCAACCTGGAACGAGGAACGCCAGCGCTGGATGGCCTTGGAGGCCCGGGAGCTTTACGAGCAAACGAAGTATCTGACTGAGGTATATCGAAATGAACTAGCCAAGGAGGTGGGACGCCTGGGCTACGAAATCGAACGTCGGGGGCACGGTTGGGAGATCAAAGGCGTCGAATCGCTGGAACGGTTTTCCCAGCGGTCGGCGGTGCGGGATACGGCGGTGGCGGCGGAAGAAAAGCAGGTGGGGCGCAAACTAACGAACGACGAACGAGCGGTGGTTGTGCGCGAGACCCGTACGGACAAGCTGAGGGAAATCAGCACGGCGGAAGTCCGGGCGTTACAGCGTGGCCGGCTGTCAACGGATGAATATACGGCGTTGCAAAAAGTCCGGGCTGGCGCCGTGGCCGCAAGGCCGGTTCAAATGGAGCCGCCCAGACGGGTTCTGTCGCTGGCGGCGGAACATTGCTTTGAGCGTCAAACGGTCGTTCAAGAGCATGAACTGCTGGCCTCGGCGTTGAGGTTTGGTTACGGGCGGTTGGATGTGGACGCTCTCAAGCAGGAATTGAAAACCGATGCCGCCTTTTTGAAGGCCAACCGCAAGGTGACGACGGCGGCAAGTTTGCAACGCGAGCAGGACGTCGTGGAATTCGTCACGTCCACACGCGGCAAGTTTCCGGCACTGGGTGTGCCGGTCGAAAATGACCGGCTTTCCGCGGAGCAAGCGCAAGCGGTGGCGAACGTATTAAGTTGCCGCGATCAAGCGGTCGTGTTGCGGGGGGCGGCGGGCGTGGGCAAGACCACCGCCCTGGCCGACATCATCGAGGGAACCAAAAATGATACGTTGGTTTTTGCCCCGACAACGAAAGCCGTGGAAGTGCTGCGACAGGACGGCGGGCAATCGCGCGCCGGAAAAGCCCTGGCGGAAACGCAAACCGTCCAGGCGTTGCTGCAATCGCCCCGGCTGCAAGCGGGGTGCCGCAACCACGTCATGGTGGTGGATGAATACAGCCTGCTGTCGCTGCGGCAACTGCATGACTTGACGGCGTTGGCGCGGCGGCAAAATGCGCGGCTGATTTTCAGCGGCGATTCCCGGCAGCATTTGAGCGTCGAGGCCGGGGATGCCGCACGCATTGTCGAGCGGGAGACGCCGGTGCGGGTGGTGGATTTGAAAACCATCCGCCGTCAGGTTCCGGCGAAATATCGGGCGGCGGTGCAATCGCTGGCCGACGGGCAGACGGCCAGCGGATTGAAGCAACTCGACGCCATTGGGGCGATTGTGGAAGTGACCGACCGGGAAGCGCGCCATGCGCGCATGGTGGATGATTACCTGTCGGCCAGCGCGGAAACCAAAACCCTTGTAACCCGGCACGGCCCAAAAGCACGGCGCAAGGATTGCATCATGGTTGCGCCGACCTGGGAGGAGATTGACGCCCTGACCGCTATCGTGCGGGACCGGCTCAAGCAACGCGGTGAACTGAAACCCAAAGGGGTGAAGTTCACCGCGTTGAAAAACCTGAATTGGACCGTGGCGGAGCGGAAGGATTTGCGAAAGTATCGCGGTGGGGAAGTGCTGGCGTTCCACCGGGCAACCGCCGGCTTCGCCAAAGGCGAAGAAGTCCAAGTGTTGCGGGTGCGGCAAGGCCGGTTGGAAGTGCAACGCGTCAATGGCAGGATGGTGGCCGTGACGGGCAAACAGGCCGGGAGTTTTTCGGCGTTCAAGGAAAAGCCGCTGGAACTCTGTCCGGGCGACAAGCTGCGGCTGCAAACCCCGTGCGTGGATGAGCGGGGGCGCAAGCTTGCCAACGGTTCGGTCGTCACGCTGAAGGACGTGACGGCGGACGGGAAATTGAAGCTGGCGGACGGGCGGGAAATAGCCACGCGGCAATTGACGCATGGTTACGCCATGACCAGCCACGGCGCGCAGGGGGCGACGTGTGACAAGGCGTTTGTGGCCGGGGTGATGAGCAAGCAGGGGCTTTATGTCAGCGCGTCGCGCGGGCGCGAGTCGGTGACATTTTACACGTCGGACAAGGAGGCGTTTGTCGTGGATATGGATTTGCGTTCGGAAGAACGGCAGTCCGCCCTGGAATTTTCGCGGGAAACGAAGCTGGAACTGACGCTTGCGCCAAACCGATTGACACTGTTGCGCAAGCTGCTTGAAGCGGGGCTGGGTGATCCCCGGTCGTTGGCCGCCGGTTTCATCCGGCAGGCCGGCGAGTTTGCCGGGCGCGTGCTCAAGCATGAGCAACAGCAATCCCTCAAGCGTTAGCGCCGGCCTTCTTGACGGTGATGCTCTTGATAGCGGGCTTGTCGTCGAAGTCCGCCTTTGCGGAGTTCGTTTCTCGGATGACGTTGCAAGTGGTTTTCTGTAGCGCCAGCGCGATTTCCGCCAGCTTGAAGCCGGTGACAGTCACGTCATGGGATGCAAAGGCCAACTCAAGCTGATCGCGCTTGTCGGTGCCGCTTTCGGGCGCAAGGTGGGCGGAGATCAACGAAGCGTACGGCAGCAGGTAAAGCTCGCCGCGCTTTAATTCCACGCGGAGAAACGGGCACGTTTCTCCGGTTTGATAAGATTCCGAACCAGGCTTGGTTATCATGGGGTCTTTATATGGTTTTGACTCTAGCAGCCGGTTAGGCGTACGTCCATTCTGACTGCGGTGGGAGGCCAGTTTAGGGGCGCCGGGGCGCCTTGCCCGGTGGGCCTGCCCGGCCAGACGGCCAGGCTCCGGGCGCAGTGGATTGGAACTGAACCGTGTGAGCGTGGATGGATGCCCGTAAGCGGACTGGCGCTCGAACCGGATTCCAAAGACCTGGGCGCGAAATCAGGCAACGTAAATCTCTTTGCGGAGCAACCATCTCCTGATTTGGCGGCGCGCGCGGCAGCGCCTAGCGTAGCGACCAGCGCAGCTAGCTCAACTCTCTGAGCGGAGCGAACAAGTCGTTTTCCTCGAGGCTGGAGTGCTGAGGGAACTCTGGCCAGGCCAGCGGCTTGGCTGCGCGAGCAGGGCGAGAGTCCAGAGGGTCCTCTGGCGCGGGTCTGGGCCGGCGCGAGGCCCGGCGGATTGGAACTGAACCGCGCAAATGGGGATGAATGACCGGCAGCGGTGCTGATACTCGACCGGAATTCCAAAAACCTGGGCGCGAAATCAGGCAACGTAAATCCCTTTGCGGCGCACAGCGGAGCAACCATTTCCTGATTTGGCGGCGCGCGCGGCAGCGCCTAGCGTAGCGGCCAGCGCAGCTAGTTCAATTTTCTGAGCGGAGCGAAGAAGTCGTTTCCGTCGAGGCGGAGGGGCGAGGGGAATTCGTCCAGGCCACCGGCCTTGTTTCTCCTTTCTTCTGCTCTCGTCATGCGAGCCGTTTCCCTTGCCACGATCTAGGGAGCGGGGCTTCTTGCGCTACTCGGGGGTCTTGGCGGGCCACGGGATCCGTACAGGGCTATGGGGCGTAATGGCCTCCCGTCTGCGTGACCTCGCGGGCCGGGGTAATGGCTTCACAAGGCCCGGGCCGCGAGGGGGGTATACGGGTCCGCCCCAGGCGTAGCCGGGCTCTGGGCTTGGCGCCAGAGCGGTCGGGGGGGCGGCCTGCGGCTTCCAGCAGTAATCGAAGCGGACAGCCCCCAGGCGGTAGTATCGTGCTGGAAACCAGAGGCTACGATCGCTGGGAGGAGGCGCGCAAACGTGCGGGTAAACCGGTGGAGCGGAGCGCCACCGGAAGAGGGTCTTAGGGAGCACGCTCTCTAACAAGCACTCAATGCGAGCACACTTTGTGCTCGAATAAGCGACCCGGATACAAAGAATACCGGACCGTGTGCGCGGAGATACGCTCCCTAACAAGCACTGAATGCGAGCACACTTTGTGCTTGCATAAGCGAACCGCACACGAAAAACACGGGACCGTGTGCGCGGAGATACGCGCTAGCGCAAGAAGGGGACCCGGGAAGAGGCCGAGGTATGCACACAACGCGATAGCACAAAGGGGACGTGCTTTCCGAGGCGCGAAGCGGGAGTGCGTGCGAGGAGCAACGGCGTTTGGGTTGGGGAAGGTGTATCGACGGGGCGAAGCGGTGGACTGGCAAACGGGCGGCTGGTCGGGGTTGTGGTTGCACGGTGGAACTGCGAAGCGTGCGGCGTGCGTGGTCCGTGGCGTGTTGGAATTGGCGATGCCGCCTGAGGTCGCGGAGCGATGGAATCCTCGAATCTTTACGACGGGAGCCGCGCCCCCCGGAACCCCCAGAGTGAATCAGTGGGACCGAAAGGCTGCGGCGTGATACACCAGAGGACATCGAATCAAAGAGGGCGTGGTGAGGGCTGCTTCGGAAGTTCCGTAGCGGAGCGATGGGGGGAGAGGCAGGCTGCGACTGGTCCTGCGAGGACTGGTTGACGGGTGCTGTGGCATGGAGAGCGCTTCTGCATAGAGCGTGTCGGCTGCTTGCTTTGAGATTTTCATAATGATTTGCGCTCCTCATTCTGCTGAGTCGGTTCAATACCAAGGCGCTGAAGTACTGCAAGGACCGAGTCAAGGGCCTCTTTGGCTTCGAGGGCTTCCTCCTTTTGTCGTGGATTTTTAGCGTGTTCCCCCATTTGTTGGTATTGCCTCGACCACATGTGCAAAAACTTCGCGGCTTTTTGCATGTGAACGAGATTGTCGTGCGACGTTCCGGTCAAGGATTTTAGGAGAGAATGGCTGAACTCCGAAAGGGTCTTGCATTCGTCGTTGAAAGTTTGAATTCTTACCCGGTCATCGTGCCATTCTTTAATGGCAGGAGCATCGTTAGGGTCCAGTGGCCGGGGGGCGTTTAGGCGCGACTTTATTTCGCGCCAGAGCAGCCGGGTCTTTTCAAGCTGGCCGGCAAAATAGGAAAGGTCCTCGCTGCGAGACAATGTGGTCGAAAGTACGGAGACAAAGTGTTTCCCATCGGCAGCTTGAATGAGCCGCTGGATGGTCTCGCTTGTCGAGGTGCCGAATTGCACTTGGTGCTTTTGCACGATTGCATTCGTCTCGTCATCGAGGCGAATAGTGTGATGTTTTGTTTTCAAATCGAGTATTTGAGAGCCTTGCGGGCGATGTTCTTGCGTCAGGTAAAGGTGGGGTCGGGTGGAAGTGGTTGCTCGACCCTCACCTTAATGTCGTAGAAATCAGCTATAGAGCCAGAAGGGACACTGAGCTGCTGACTTTCGCCGGCCCACCGACAAAAAAATGCCTCGAAAGTACTGCTGCCAGTCGCAGCGTTAAGGAATTGTCGGATGAACCTTTCCAATTCATCAGGCGACTTCAGGGGCCTAAATGCTGAAACTTTCACAGTTTTCTATTCTAGTCGAAACAACTGCATAAATACAGCCGCCGCTCTGCTCGACCACGGCGGCCAGGTCTTAGGCGGCGCGGATCACGGTTTGCGGCGCACGGGATACCTCGTTCACCAGAACGATTCTGAGGGGCCGAGTCAAGCGGGGTTGACCCACGGCAAGAACAATGCCCGGAGCCAGTGTCTTCGAAAACAGCTTCATCGTCATTATTTGGGCGCGAAGTGTCCCCAAAGCAGGCAGTACGGCGACACTGGCGCTGTTACTTAACCACACTGCAATTAGCGTGCCTTTCCTGGGGGCGGCACTTGCTCGGCACGTCCCACCCCTTCCAGAGGGCAAGACGGCGTTGCGGGTGTTGCGATTCTGTCCGGCCTCTCGGTTTGTGCCGGCCCGCTGATTCTTGCGGCAGCCAGGCATTGGGCTTTGTGGCCAACCACCTGCCCAAGGCCCTGACCGACCTCACCGGCGCGGCGGAGATTAACCTGACTTGCGAGCCGCAAATTGACTGGGTCATGCATGTGCCCACCGAAATAAATATTGCCAAGGAGGGGCGCGTGATTCCATACGCGCAGACGGATGCCGCCCTCTGCACTTGACCCGCAATAACGCGCAGTTACGCCTTGAAACCGGGTGGGAAAAGTGCCCAACTGGTGCCCATGGGCCAAAGCACGCGACCGACTTGCTTATCCGAGCCTGCTAGCCCGGACGGAACCATTCCTGTGCAACGATCTAACTCCTCATGATTCCGACCACCGACACCCCTCCACCAGGTCTGGGGCAAAACCCTCTGTTCACCACCACCCACTGGAGCGTGGTGCTGGCTGCCGGCGGCGGGGACTCGCCTGCTGCTCGACAAGCCATTGAATACCTCTGCCAAACTTACTGGTACGCCGTTTACGTCTATGTCCGCCGCCGGGGCAATTCGCCCCATGACGCGCAGGACCTGACTCAGGAGTTCTTCGCGGGATTGATCAAAAGAAATGACTTCGCCAAGGTGAGCCGGGAACGGGGACCGTTCCGGGCCTTTCTCAAGAACGCCCTGAACCATCTCCTCTCCGACCAGCGCGACTACGTGCGGGCCGCGAAGCGAGGTGGCGGCGAAAGCACCCTCTCGCTTGACGCCCAAACAGCCGAGCAGCGATACCAACTCGAACCGGCGGACACGACCACCCCGGACAAGTTGTACGACCGCCGTTGGGCGCTCAGCCTCTTGGAGACCGCACGTTCCAGGCTAGCCGAGGAATATGCTGTGGCGGGGAAAAGTGAGCTCTACAAACACTTGGAGTTCTTGGAACCTGGTGCCCGGGAGGTTCTCCCTTATGCCGAGGTTGGCCGCCGTCTTGGCAAGAGTGAAAGCGCTATCAAGACAGAAGCGTGCCGGCTCCACCGCCGTTACCGCCAGTTGGTCAGGGCCGAGGTTGCTCAGACCGTGGCCAGCGCTGTGGAGATTGACGACGAAGTCCGGTACCTGCTGGCAGTTGTTAGCGGGTGAAGCCACTGCGGCCAGCTCGGTCACGTGCAAGTTTTGTGCAACCTTGAGCTTCGTTTTCCTCTAAAGAGATTGAGCGCAAGCGGTCAGTTCGATTATGACTCAACTGCGAATATGCCCAGACTGCGGGGCGGAACTCGGTTCGGATGCCCCTGGTGGCGCCTGCCCCGCGTGCGCGCTGCGCGGCGCCCTCTCGCCTGAAACCGGCGATGCCCCTGCTGTGGATGGCTCCCCGAAAGCATTGGCGTCCCCAGGGACAAAAGTCCACTATTTCGGCGACTACGAACTGATGGAGGAGATCGGCCGGGGCGGCATGGGAGTGGTCTACCGGGCCAGGCAGGTGAGTCTGAACCGCGAAGTCGCTTTGAAGATGATTCTGGCCGGGCGCTTGGCCAGCGAAACCGAGGTCAAGCGGTTCGTCCATGAAGCGCAAGCTGCTGCCAAGCTGCAGCACCCAAATATCGTCGCCGTCCACGAGGTGAGCGTTCACGAGGGCCAACACTATTATTCGATGGATCTGATCGAAGGCCCCAATCTCGAGCAGTTAGTCCGTCAGCAACCGCTCCCGGCCCGGCACGCCGCCGAATACGTGAGGACCATCGCCGATGCAGTTCATTTTGCACACGAACACGGCACGTTCCACCGCGACCTTAAACCCACCAACATCCTGATCGACATCTTCAACCAGCCACGGATCACCGACTTCGGCCTGGCGCGCTGCGAGCAACTCGATCCGCATCTGACGACAAGTGGGCAGATCCTCGGGACCCCTGCCTTCATGTCGCCCGAACAAGCGCAGGCCAAGCCCGAAGCCGTCGGCCCGCAGAGCGATGTTTATTCCATCGGCGCAGTCCTTTACCATCTGCTGACACAGCGACCACCGTTTGCGGCGGAATCCCTTCCGGCCCTGCTTGATCAAGTGGTTCATCGCGAGCCGGTGTCGCCCCGTGCGCTGAACCCAGGCGTGCCCCGAGACCTGGAAACCGTTTGCCTGAAGTGCCTCCAGAAAGACCCGGCGCGCCGCTACCGCTCCGCCAGAGACCTTGCCGATGAGTTGGGCCGGTTCGGCAGGGGTGAGCCGATCCTGGCGCGCCCGCCAAATGTCGCCGAGAGCGCCTGGCGCTGGTGCGCCAAGAACCGGGCCCTCTCGGCTTCGCTTGGGACGGCCGCATTTCTGCTGGTGGCCGGGGTGGTTGTGAGCACACGGGAGGCTGTTCGTGCCAAAGCCGAGGCCGCGAAGAGCCACCAAATCGCCCAGTTCCTACAGGACATGCTCATGGGCGTCGGTCCGTCCGTTGCCCTGGGCCGGGACACCAGGATGCTCCGGGAGATTCTCGACCAGACCGCCGAACGCGTTGGCAGGGAGTTGAACAATCAGCCGGAGGTGCGGGCGGAGCTGCAAGCCATCATCGGGCATGTTTACAGCGACCTTGGCCTGTACGACAAGGCTGAGGTGACGTTGCGGAAAGTCCTGGCGACGGTCACCCATCTCCGCGGCAGCGAACACCCGGACGTGGCCAGCGTGCTCGGTGCCCTGGGAGAAGTGCTGCAAATGCAGGGCAAGCTGCCCGAGGCTGAAAACCTCGATCGCCAGGCGCTGACGATGCGAAGAAAGCTGCTGGGGACCGAGCACACCAACGTGGCTATATCCCTGGAGAATCTGGCCCAGGCGCTCGCGCTACAGGGCAAGCTAAAAGAGGCGGAAGCGAAACTCCGCGAGGTCGTGGCCATGCAGAAAAAACTGCTGGGCAACGAGAGCCCGGACGTGGCGACGTCAATCCAGAATCTCGGCCAAACCCTCCGCGTCGAAGGCGACCTGGCTCAGGCCGAAACCATGGAGCGTGAGGCGCTGGCCATACGACAGAAGCTGCTGGGCAACGAGAACCCTGCGGTGGCCGCTTCGCTCAACGGCTTGGCTATTGTCCTCAACGATCAAGGAAAGCTGCCCGAGGCTGGGACCCTTTTTCGGCAAGCACTAGCCCTGCGGCGGAAGTTGATGGGCAATGAGCATCCTTCCGTAGCCGAGTCCCTCAACAATCTCGCCGGCTTCCTCCACGACGAAGGCAAACTCGCCGAGGCAGAAAGCACTTATCGTGAGGCCTTAACGTTGCAAACGAAGATCTTCGGCGACGAGCATTCCGAATTCGCGAATTCACTCAATAATCTGTCGCTAGTCCTCCGCGATGAGGCCAAGCTGGCCGAGGCCGAAACCGCGCAACGCCAGGCCTTGGCCCTGCGGCGAAAGTGTTTTGGCAATGAACACCTTATGGTGGCCAACTCCCTTAATAATTTGGCCTCCATGCTCGGGGTTCGCGGCCATCTGCCGGAGGCCGAAACCATGCAACGAGAGGCCCTGGCGATGCAGAAGCGGTTGCTGGGCGACCGGCACGAGGACGTGGCTAACTCACTCAGCAATCTGGCAGCCTTTCTTCGCGACCAGGACAAGCTCGCGGAGGCCGAAGCAGTGCAGCGGGAAGCGCTGGCCATGCAGATAGCGCTGCTGGGCAGCGAGCACCCAGCGGTGGCCGCTTCACTCAACAACCTGGGGGGCGTCCTGAGCCAACAGGGCAAGCTGGAGGACGCTGAGACCGCGTACCGCGAGGCCCTGGCGATGCAGAAGAAGCTGCTAGGCGAGGAGCATCCCGCCGTTGCCAGATCGCTGCATAATCTCGCGGGCGTGCTCCGCACCCAAGGCAAGCTCGACGCCGCCGAAACAATGCTGCGGGAATCGCTGGCGATGCGGCGCAAACTGCTCGGAAACGAGCACCCGGATGTGGCTGTGTCGCTCGAATACCTGGCGGAAGCGCTTCGTGAAGAAGGCAAGCAGGACGAGGTGGAGACGCTATTACGGGAGTGCCTGACCATCAGGGAGAAAAAGCTGCCGGACGATTGGCCCACCTTCAGCGCCCGCAGTGCCCTGGGCGAGAACCTGATGGCACGCAAGCACTATGCGGAAGCCGAACCGCTACTGCTCTCCGGTTACGGTGGCCTAAGCGAGCGGGAGGCCAGGATTCCCGCTGCGAACAAGCCCCGCCTCGAAAAAGCCGCCCAGCGCCTCATACGGTTCTATGAAGAAACGGCCCAGCCCGCCAAGGCCGCCGAATGGAAACAAAAGCTGGACGAGTTAACGAAACCCACCCCCGAGGCCAAGCTCGGAGTCGAGACGAAGGAGAAATGATCGACTGGGGGCGTGGGCCGAAGCGTGTGTTCGAGGAGCAGCCATGACGATCAGGCGGGCGGGGCACAAGATTTCCTGCAACCTCAGCCTGCCGTTTCCTCTTTATTTAAGTAGAGCCTGATAACCTGTGGGCGAGCCGCCTGACGCGGGGCCGACGAGATAGCCTGAATAATAAATGCTCAAGAACATTCATAAATGCTGTTGACGACCCGACACATCTATGTATCAATTGCCACTTCTTCAAAAGGAAAGCTCGTGCAACTGGGACCGTTTCAACTGGCAGACTGGGATTCTGGGCCACCGCGCAGTATCGGTGACCCTCGGTGGTTCAATTATGTTGCCGCAGCCTCCACCGCCAGTCGCATCCGAGCTTGCCCTCTCACGGCCGAAGCTCATGGATCGAAGGACGACTCGTATGACGGATGAACCTGCCGGCAACTTCGACCACAATCCGACGATCCGCCCCGCACGAAGGCTCCAGCCGGGAAAGCGGTCAACCATAGGTTCGGACATCGTCCACGGCAATCGTGAACTGATGACCCCGACGAAGATCGACCCGCCGGCATTCCGCAGATTCTAGAAACAAACCAGAGAACCTCACACGCAATGAAAAACCAACTACCTAACCGACTAGCCGTCACAGCTTCTCGCCCTGAAAAGCTAATCAGGTCAATACGTTCCACAGTTATCAAACGTCGCCGCATTTTGACAGTGGTTTCATTCCTCTCAATGCTCCTGTTCAGTAACCAGCGCGCAACGGCGTATAGTATCGGAACGCGCGTGCAGACGACGACCTCGCCGGTCATGGTCCGGTCTATCGTAAATGGGGTCGCAAACCCCACAGCCCAAGGGGTTGTTTCCACGGTCGGCTCGAAGGGCACAGTAATCGCGGGTGACTATCAGGCAACTCTGAGTGGGGTAATGCACACTTGGAACATGGTATCATGGGATGACACAACTCTGGTTTCGGGATGGGTGGTTGTAGATGTGCTTGGCCTTGCCCCGCCGACTCTACCAACGGCTACGACTCTGGCCCCAGGCTCAGTTGCTACGACATCCGCAGAACTAAAGGGGTACGTCAACCCGAACGGCTCCAGCAGCACCGTCTATTTTGAGTATGGCACGACAACCGGATACGGGAGCCAGACCCCGTCGGGGGGGATCGGCACGACCGCTATGAACATCAGCACCACCGTCTACGGGCTCACGCCCGGCACGACTTATCACTATCGCATCGTCGCGTCTAACAGCGGTGGGACCACCCGTGGAGCCGACCAGCCTTTCACAACCCAAGGACAGAATTACACCGTTTCGGTGATCGCCTCACCCAGCGGCGGCGGAACCTATACCGGCGACGGCAGTTTCCCGTCAGGCAGTTCCCGAACGGTAACGGCGACGGCCAACCCCAACTACACTTTCGTCAACTGGACGGAGAACGGCAGCGTGGTGAGCCCCTCGGCCAGCTACACCTTCACGCTCACTGGCAACCGGAAT
>Ga0073936_10006059_pt1 | contig 16068 bp, 15 predicted proteins | sample AliMusrvi5mmetaG_FD_87041 | JGI IMG/M metagenome (GOLD analysis project Ga0073936, IMG submission 87041) | Freshwater lake bacterial and archeal communities from Alinen Mustajarvi, Finland, to study Microbial Dark Matter (Phase II) - Alinen... | ecosystem: Environmental > Aquatic > Freshwater >... | reverse complement strand
GCCCATCTGGGAGGCGGTCGCCGCCAAGGTGGATGCGAAGACCGGCAAGCCGATCCCCGGCGCCGCGCCCGGCAAGCCCGTCACCGGCGGCGTGCCCTGCACGACCTACATCGGCGCCAACGGCGCGGGCCACTACGTGAAGATGGTCCACAACGGCATCGAGTACGGCGACATGCAGATGATCTGTGAGGCCTATGCGCTGATGAAGGGCCTGCTCGGCCTCAAGCCCGCCGAGATGGGCGGGATTTTCACGGGTTGGAACACCGGCATCCTCGACAGCTTCCTGATCGAGATCACCGCCGACATCCTGAAGCAGAAGGACCCGGCGACGAAGAAGCCGTTCGTCGACATCGTCCTCGACACCGCGGGCCAGAAGGGCACCGGCAAATGGACCTCGACCAACGCCCTCGACATGGGCGTGCCGGCGCCGACGGTGGCCGAGGCGGTGTTTGCCCGCTGCCTCTCCGCGATCAAGGAGGAGCGCGTCGCCGCCGCGAAGATCCTGAAGGGTCCCGCCAAGAAATACCGCGGCTCGAAAAAGGCGCTGCTCGCCGCGATCCACGATGCGCTCTACTGCTCGAAGATCTGCTCGTACGCCCAGGGCTTCCAGCTCATGCGCACCGCGCAGCAGGAGTTCGGCTGGCAGCTCAACTTCGGCGAGATCGCCCAGATCTGGCGCGGCGGCTGCATCATCCGCGCCGCGTTCCTGCAGAAGATCACCGAGGCCTACGCGCGCCAGCCCGGCCTGGCGAACCTGCTGCTCGACCCGTACTTCAACCAGACGGTGAAGAAGGCGCAGGCCAACTGGCGCAAGGTCGTCTCGCTCGCCGCCGAGTGTGGCGTGGCCGCGCCGACGTTCAGCTCCGCCCTCTCCTACTACGACGGCTACCGCTCCGCCCGCCTGCCGGCGAACCTGCTCCAGGCGCAGCGCGACTACTTCGGCGCCCACACCTACGAGCGCACCGACCAGCCGCGCGGGAAGTTCTTCCACCTCGACTGGCCCGAGCCGACCCGCCCGCAAAGCGCCGTTTAAGCCGCGGGGTTCACCCGTCAGCTGACGCCACCAGCGCGGGCGCGGGCTTTTTCGAGGATCGCGAGGAGCGAGGCGAAATCCTCGTCGCGCGTGCGGCTCTCAATGCGGAAGTCGAACTTTCCCGCCTCGCGGAGCTCGCGGTCGGCCGTGCGCATGCGGGCGGCGATCTCCGCCTCGTCGTCCTGCGCGCGCAGGCGCATCCGCGCCACCAGCCGGTCATGGTCCACCACGATGAACACGGTCGTCATGCGCAGCGCCAGCACGGGATTCTCCGCCGCGGCGCGGCGGAAGCTCTCCACCCCCTGCACATCCACGCTGATGACCAGGCTCTGCCCCCGCGCCATCGGCTCGAACACGCTGGAGGCCAGCGTGCCGTAGCGCTTCTGGCCGTGCACCCAGGCCCACTCCAGGAACGCGCGGGAAGCGATCTTGGCGTCGAACTCCTCGGGCGTGAAAAAATGATAGTGGACGCCGTTCACCTCGCCCGGCCGCGGCTGGCGCGTGGTGGTGGTGATCACGCGCTCGAAACCCGGGACCTCCCGCACAAGCCGGTCGCAGAGCGTGCTCTTGCCGGATCCGGCGGGGCCGGCAAGGACGAGCAACACAGGCGGTTCCGCGGTCGCCATGGTCAGTAGGTGAAGGCCACGCCGATCAGCACCAGGCCGTAGGCGGCCAGCGCGGACCCGAAAAGCTGCGTGCGGACCGGCCGGAAAAAGAGCCAGTCAAAGAAGTCCCGCAGCCGGTACGGCTGCACCCCGAGCCACAGCGCTACGGCGATCCAGGCAAACATGGGCCCGACCATCACCAGCCGCTGCGGCTTGGCGTACTCCATGAACGCCGCCCCGCGCAGGTGCCAGGCCACCAGCAGCGAGAGCACGGCCAGGCCACGCACGGCGAGGAAGTCGGGCACGCACTGGAACGCCAGCACCGCCACGACGCCAAACCCCACCGTGAACAGCACGGGGTGGTCAAAGTTGTCCGCCGGCGACGAGTTCCAGGTGATCCAGAGGAACCACGCGGCCGCGCCGCCGAACAAGAGATAGGCGGCGGCGGCGGACCGGGGCATCGCCTTCAGGGACGAGGTGACCAGCGAGTGGTTGGTCGCCAGCAGGCCCCCGAGCACGGCGCAGCCAAGGCCGGGCAGGAGCGTGGCGAGGAAAAGCGACATGATAGGAATGACGGCGTTGGCGCGGCTGGTGACGAGAACAAACTATGACTGCGCCGCCGGCGCCGGGTGCCCGATTCCGGCGAGCACCAGCTCGCCATACAGGGTGCTGACGCTGGCCCGGGTGATTTTCAGCGGCACCAGCGACCCGAGCAGCCGGGAATCGGCCTCGAACACGCACACGCGGTTGCCGCGCGTGCGGCCCGTGAAGCGCTGGCCGGTCTGGTCCGGGCCCTCCACCAGCACCTCCTCCACCGCGCCGATCAGCGTCGCCGTGCGGCGCTCGGAATTCCGGCGGAGGACATCGAGCAGGACCTGGTTGCGTGCCTCCTTCGTCTCCTCGGGCACCTGGTCGGCCAGGTTGGCCGCCGGCGTGCCGGTGCGCACGGAGTATTTGAAGATGTAGGCCATGTCGTAGTTGCAGGCCTCGAACAGCTCCCGGGTCTGGGTGAAATCCTCGTCCGTCTCGCCAGGGAAGCCGACGATCACATCCGTCGAGAAATACATGTCGGGCCGCACCGCCCGCAGGGCGTCGACGATCTCGCGGTACCGCGCGCGGGTGTACGGCCGGTTCATCGCCCGGAGGATGTGGTCGCTCCCGGACTGCATTGGCAGGTGCACATAGCCGCAGAGCTTGGGCAGCCGGCCGTAGGCCTCGACCAGGTCCTGCTTGAAGCCGCGGGGATGGGGCGAGGTGAAGCGGATGCGCTCAATGCCCTCCAGCGCATGCACCCGCTCCAGCAGCTGCACGAACGGCGTCACCCCGCCGGTGTGCACATAGTCGCGCCGGCCGTAGCTCGTGACGATCTGGCCGAGCAGCGTGACCTCGCGCACGCCGCGCTCGGCCAAGGCGCGGCACTCCGCGACGATCTCGTCCATTGGCCGCGAGCGCTCGTCGCCGCGCGTCTTCGGCACGATGCAAAACGAGCAGTCCATGTTGCACCCCTGCTGGATCGAGACGAAGGCGCTGACCTGGCGGTCCGCCAGGTCGTGGTCGCGGATGGTGTTCTGCGAGCCGGCTTCCTCCGCCAGGTCGACGATGGTCTCACCCACCGGCACCCCGGCGGCGCGCGCGGCCTGGAGGTTGTCGAGGTAGCCCGGGACCTGGTGAAACTTCTGCGTGCCGACGATCAGGTCGACATCCGGCAGCTGGTCCAGCAGGGCGGCGCCGCGGTTCTGCGCCATGCACCCGAGGATCCCGAGCACGAAATCCGGCTGTTTCCGCTTCCGCGCCAGCAGGTTCGTGGCCTTGCTGATCGCCTTCTGCTCGGCGGCGTCGCGCACGGAACAGGTGTTGAGCAGGAGGATGTCGCAGTCATGCTCATCCGCCACGATCCGATACCCGCGGGCGCGCAGCAGGGCGGCGACCGCTTCGCTGTCGCGCTCATTCATCTGGCAGCCGTAAGTTTTGATGTGGACGCGATTCACGGCGGGAGCGGCTCTGATTAAACGGCCTTCCGAGGGGGTCAAACGGTAAACTCCCCGGGCTGGCCTCCGCGCGGGCAACCTGCTGGTCTCGCCCGGGTCTGATTCGTCATGCGCCGTCCCGCCCTGTTTTTTTCCCTCGCGCTCGCCGCCGGCCTGGCGGCGGAGCCGCCGCCCGCCCCGCCCTCGTCCGATGAGCTGTACCAGGCGGGGAAGCAGCTGTTCGACGAGTATGCGCCGCCCGAGGTCAAGGCGCAGTACGAGTTTCCGTCGCACGAGGAATGGGACGCCTTTGCCGCGCGGCTCCAGCAGGCGCTGGATCAGAACGACCTGTCGGTGCTGGCCAGCGCGGAACCGGAGACGCGGGCGGCGATGAAGGCGATGCGCACGCTGCCCGGCTACGGCGATTATGCGGACTGGCTCGCGGTGCGGCTGGATTACATCGAAGCTGCCCGGCAAGTGAGTCGGACGCGGCCGACGCCACCGGTCGTCGGACGCCCAGGTCCGTCCGCGGGCCACCCCGAGCCAGCCATTCCCTACTATGATTTGTGGCTCGAGCGCCTGCGGACGCGGCCGATTCCGGCCCGGGCGGAGCAACTGATGCCGCTGTTGCGCGAAGCCTTCGCCGCCGAGGGTGTGCCGCCCGAGCTGGCCTGGCTGGCCGAGGCCGAGTCCACGCTCGATCCCGCCGCCCGCAGCCCGTCCGGCGCGAAGGGATTGTTCCAGCTGATGCCCGTGACGGCGCGCAGCCTCGGCCTGAGCACGTTCCTACCCGACGACCGCACGGATGCCGGAAAATCCGCGCACGCCGCCGCGCGGTACCTGCGGACGCTGCACGACCAGTTTGGAGACTGGCCGCTGGCGCTGGCGGCCTACAACGCCGGCGAGGGCCGGGTGCGGCGCCTGTTGGACTCCCGTCGGGTCCGGACCTTTGCCGAGGTTTCCTCCGCGCTGCCGGCGGAGACCCGCATGTATGTCCCCAAGGTCTGTGCGATCATTGCCGTGCGTTCGGGAGTCACGCCGGCGCAGATGGCCGTTCCGCGCGCCTGAGCGATCATGACGGCATCACCCAAAGTGCTCCCCGCCTACTGGACCAACAGGTTTCCCTGGGGCACGGCACTGGCCGCCGGACTCGCGCTGCTGGTCTTCACGAGCCGGAGTCTCGAGGCGCGGATGGTCTTTGAGCGCACCCGCATCCTCCAGGGCGAAGTTTGGCGGCTCTGGACGGGCAACTGGGTTCATTTCAGCCCAAGCCACCTGCTGTGGAATCTGGCCGTGCTGATTCCCGCCGGAGCGTGGGCGGAGCAGCTCGCCCCGGATCGCACCCGCCGGTTCTTTCTCTTTGCGCCGTTCATCATCGGTGGAACGCTGCTGCTGGTGGATCCCTCGCTGGCGCGCTACGGCGGGTTGTCGGGCTTGGCGGCCGGCCTGCTGGTGCTGCTGGCGCTCGAGCAGATTTCACACGGGTTGCCCGACCGGTGGTTCTGGTGGGCGGTGCTTGCGCTGCTTGGGCTAAAGGTGGCCGTGGAATTCTCCGCTGGCCGAACCCTGCTGGCGCGATTCTCCGACCCAGCCCTTCATCCTGCGCCCCTGGCGCACGTCGCGGGCATCTTCGCGGCGATGCTGGGGCGGTTCCGCCGACGCCGGATTTAGCGTCGCCAGCCGCCCGGGTGGTGGTTTGCTCGGACGCCATGGGATTTTTTGACCGCTTCTCCGGCAAGTCGCGCCCCGAGCCCACGCCCCCAACCTCGGCCGAGACGGCCGCCGCGGCCTCGGCGGGTGGCGTCCTGCCCCAGCTGATCACGGCCCGCGAGCGGCTGGAGGCCAAGGACCTGCCCGGCGCCATGGCGATCTACGAGCAGGTGCTGGCCGCCGCCGGCGACCGGGCGGACGTGCTCGTGACCATCTCCGCCGACCTCGGCATCAACGGCCATATCCGCGAGATCGTCGAGCTGGTGGCCCCGCGCTACGACGCCGAGCGGCACGGGCCCGCGACCGGACTCAACCTGCTGCAGGCCTACCTGGCGCTGCACCACGTGGACGCCGCGCAGCACGTGCTCGACATCCTCTTTGCACTGCAGCGGCCCGAGCTCGAGGAACGCCTGCACGGGTTCTCCAACGCGATCGCCGAGCTGATCCACCAGGATGCGGCCCCGGTGCCCACGGCCGACGCGGCGGCCGCCGAGGCGCCCAAGATCAACTTCATCACGATCAGCAAGCCGATCTGGTTCTACGGCCTCGAGCCGCTGGCCGCGCAGATCCTGCCTCCGAAGGAGGGCCGCCTGCGCCGGGTGGCGTTCACGCAGCTGGCGCTCCTGGGCGTGGAGAACCTCGGCGAGGTCATGACGCAGCCCGAGACCGAGCCGGGTCGCCTCGCGCGGGCGCTGCCGCTGTGGCTGGCCGAGACCTTCTACTTCTCGCCGCACTACTCGCCCCTCGCGGTGATCGCGGTGATGAACCAGAAGCACTACGCGCTGCTCGGGACGGAGTGGACGACGGACAATCTGCGCCAGCTCGTGGACACGACGGAAGGCGGACTTGATTACATCTTCACCGGCGCGCTGCGGCCGGTAGGCACCGAGTACGAGGCCGTGCTGCGGGTGTGGGAGGTGAAGAAGCTCCGCGAGCGGAAGACGCTGACCCTCCACTGGGGTCCCGCCACCGCCGACCGCGAGCTTACCCAACTGCACGAGCAGATCCGGATGTTCATGGAGTGGACCCCGGAAAAATCCGGCCTGACCTACTCCCCGCCGTCGCGCCCGTCCGCCTGGCTGGGACAGCTCAGCGCGGCGCTCACCCTTTTCCTTGGCGACAAAGGCATGCTGCCCCGGGAACAGATGACGCTGCCCAACGCGGTGCTCGATGCCGCCGCGGAGCAGGCGGCGACCAACGAGGCGAGCTCGCTCGGCTGGCTGACCCTGCTGGCCGCGGGGCGGCGCCATGGGCTCGTCGGCAACCTGGCCGACGTGCAGGTCCGGTCCACGGACCTCGTGCGGCGGGCGCAGGAACTCCTGCGCTGAGGCCGGGCGACACGCTCGGAAAAGATGGCGGCCCGACCGGTTGCCCATACGCTTCCCCGTCCCATGCACTCACCCACCGCCGACCTGCGCATCCGCGCCACCAAGCCGCTCATTGCCCCGGCGGTGCTGGAGGACGACCTGCCGCTGGACGACGCCCGCGCGGCGCTGGTGGCGCGCACCCGGCGCGAGGTGGAGGCGATCGTCACGGGCGCCGACCCGCGGCTCCTGGTGGTGGTCGGACCCTGCTCGATCCACGATCCCGCGGCCGCGGTGGAGTACGCGCAGCGGGTGAAGGAGCTGATCCCGCTGTACGCGGGCGAGCTGCTGCTGGTGATGCGGGTGTACTTTGAAAAGCCCCGCACTGTCGTGGGCTGGAAGGGGCTGATCAACGATCCGTACCTGGACGGCAGCTTCCAGATCAACGCCGGCCTGCGCATCGCGCGGAAGCTGATGATCGACGTGACCGGGCTGGGCGTGCCGGTGGCGACCGAGTTTCTCGACACGACGCTGGGCCAGTACTACGCGGATCTCGTCTCCTGGGGCGCGATCGGCGCGCGCACGGTCGAGAGCCAGGTGCACCGCGAGCTGGCCTCGGGACTTTCCATGCCGGTTGGATTCAAGAACCGCACGGATGGCGACATCCAGGTGGCGGTGGACGCCATCCGCTCCGCCGGGCATCCGCACTGGTTTCCGTCGCTGACCCGTGAGGGCGCTCCCGCCGTGATGGGCACGTCAGGCAACGAGCACGCGCACCTCGTGCTGCGCGGCGGCAGCCAGGGCCCGAACTTCTCGGCGGCGCAGGTCCAGGCCGCCGCGGCGCTGCTGCGGAAGAACCAGCTGCCGCCGTACCTCATGGTGGACTGCAGCCATGCGAACAGCGCGAAGGACCCGGAGCGCCAGTCGGAGGTCGTGACCGACCTGGCGGCGCAGCTGGCGGCCGGCGAGTCCGCGCTCGCGGCGGTGATGATCGAAAGCAATCTCCTCGGCGGGTTGCAGGATTATCAGGCCAGCCCGCTGGTCTATGGACGCAGCATCACCGACGGCTGCCTCGCATGGGAAAAGACGCTGCCCCTTTTCGCCCAGCTCGCCGCCGCCGTGAAACAGCGCCGGAACCGCGGTTGAGGCTGGTTGCACCGCCAAGGTCGCGAAGCACGCGAAGGTCAGGCGGCGGTGGAAATCAGCTCTGCGTGGAGGCCAGCTGGCCGCAGCCGGCGGCGATGTCGATGCCGCGGCGCTGGCGCACGCTGCTCGGAATTTTGAACTCCGACTTGAGGATGTGCTGGAACTGCCGCGCGGCCTCGGTCCGCGTGGGTGTGCCGGCGTAGCCGGAGGTCGGGTTCAGCGGGATCAGGTTGACCTGCGCAGGCAATCCCTGGAGCAGGCGCCCGACGGCGCGGGCCTGGTCGGCGGAGTCGTTCTGCCCCTCGATCAGCGTCCACTCGTAAAAGATCCGGCGGCCCGTGGCGGTGCTGTAGTCGCGGCACGCGGCCATGAGCTCGTCGAGCCGCCATTTCTTCGCCGCGGGCACGAGGGCGGCGCGCCCGGCCTGCGTGGCGGCATGAAGCGAGACGGCGAGGTGCAGCGGGCGCTGCTCGCGTGCCAGGCGGCGGATGCCCGGCACGACCCCGACCGTGCTGAGCGTGATGCGCCCGGCGCCGAGTGCCAAGCCGGCCTCGTCACGCAGGATGTCCACGGCGTGCATCACCGCGTCATAGTTGTGCAGCGGCTCGCCCATGCCCATCAGGACGACGTTGCGCAGGCGGTGCGGCTCGCGGGCGGTGCGCAGGGCCCGGGCGACATGCACCGCCTGGGCGACAATCTCGCCGGGCGTGAGATGCCGCGTGTAGCCCATCTGCCCGGTGGCGCAGAACACGCAGCCCATCGCGCAGCCGACCTGGCTGGAGATGCAGGCGGTCACGCGGCCGGTGAAGCGCATCAGCACGGTCTCGATCCGGGCGCCGTCCCCCAGGGTGAGCAGGTATTTGCGCGTGAATCCGTCGTTCGAGTCAGTCTCGAGCGCCGTGGGCAGCACACCGAGGCAGGACTCCGCCTTGAGGCGGGAGCGCACCCGCGCCGGCAGCTCCGTCATCTCCTCGAACGAGCCGACGAGCTGGAGGTAGAGATAGTTCCACAGCAGCGCCGCGTGGAAGGGGTTCACATCCCAGCGCACCAGCTGGAGACGAAGCTCCTCGCGCGTGAGGTCGTAGAGGTTGACGGGCGTGGCGCGCACTCCGCGGACATAGGCCCTGCGTGGTTAAAGGACAGATTTTTCCGCGACGACCCGACAGGCCCGGACGGTTTGAGGAGATGAGACGTTGCGACCGCACCGGGAGCGGATAACGTGGTGAAATGAAATACCGGTCCCTCGGACGCAGCGACATCAAGGTCTCGGAAGTCAGCCTCGGCTGCTGGACGATGGGCGGGCTCAACTGGGTCAATGGCACGCCCAACGGCTGGGCGAACGTCAATGAGGATGAGATCACCGCCGCCATCAAGCGCGCGGTGGAGGGCGGCGTGAACCATTTCGACAACGCCGACGTGTACGGCAACGGGAAGGCGGAGCGCATGCTGCGGCGCGTGCTGGCGCGGCTGGGGTTGAAGTCCACGGACTTCGTGATCGCGACGAAGGTCGGACATTTTCCGGGCACGGCGGAGCACGCCTACGACCCGCTGCACATCCGGCACCAGTGCGAGCAGTCGCTCAAGAACCTCGGGCGCGACTACATTGACCTGTATTACCTTCACCACGGCGACTTCGGGCCGAAGGCCGAGTGGCTGCAGGGGGCGGCGGACACGCTCGATGCCCTGGTGCGGGAGGGGAAGATCCGCCTGAAGGGCCAGAGCGCGTACAACGAGGCGGACTTCGCGCGGGCGGTTCCGGTGGTGAAGCCCGCCGTGCTGCAGTCCTGGGCGAACGCCCTGGCCACCGACTTCATCCGTCCCGGCGGCGTGGTGCCGAAGCTGCTGGAGCAGCACGGCATGTCCTATGTCGCATTCAGCCCGCTGGCCCAGGGACTGATGCTCGACAAGTTCGACCCGGAGAAACCGCCGCAGTTCGAGGAGGGCGACCACCGGCGGAACAGCGGTCGCTTCACCCCTGAGAAGCTGCGGGCGCTGAAACCCCGGCTCGCGCAGCTCAAGGCCCGCTTCGGCGCGACCATCGAGGACCTCTCGGCCGTGGCGCAGCGCTACCTGCTCAATCACCCAAACATGGCGTGCGTCATCCCGGGCTTCCGCAACGAGCGCCAGGTTGCCTGCAACCTGGCGGCCGTCGGCCGCGCGCTGAGCTCGGCGGACATGGCCTTCATCGAGAAGGTGCTCGGATAACTGCTAGGCCAGCGAGGCAAGCGCGTCGGTGATCGTCACGTTCTGGCGCTTGCGCTCGAGGAAGAAGCTGACCTCGGAGTAGCCGGCGGCCTGGAGCACGCGCAGGGCCGTGGCGTAGTCCGCGCCGACGCGGCGCACGGAGTGGGCGTCGGCGCCGATGACCACGGGGATGCCGCGGGCGCGCATCAGGCCGAGCATGGTGGCGCCCGGGTTCATCTCCGGAATGGCCTTCTGCAGCCCGCTGGTGTTCAGCTCCATTGCCACGCCGGTCGCGGCGATGCGATCCAGCGCGCGTTCGATGTAAGGACGGATGCGTGTGAAGTCCCACTCCGACGGGGCCTCGTTCTTCACGAGGTCGGGATGGGCAAGCGTGTCGTAGAGCCCGGTCTCGGCGGACTCGGCGAGGTGCTGGAAATACGTCTGCTGGTAGTCGAACCAGTCGCCGCGGAAAAATCGCGCCCGGTACTCCGGCACCTGCATGTGCACCGAGCCGAGGACGTGGTGCAGCGGGTAGCGGGCGTGGAGCAGTTCCAGCCAGGATTCGACGCCGGGAAAGAAATCGCTCTCCAGGCCGAGGCGCACGTCCACCCGCCCGGCAAACTCGGCCCGGGCCGCGCCCACCATTTCAGCGTAACGGTCGAATTCGCCCGGCGCCATCCGCACGCCGGCGGAGATGCCATCCGGCAGCGGGCAGTGGCAGGTGAAGATGATGCCCTTCAGCCCGCGCGCGGCGGCCGCGGCGGCGTATTCCACGGGCTCGCCGGTGGCGTGCTTGCAGAGCGGCGTGTGGGAATGGGACTCGTAGAGCAGCGGGACAGGCACGGCCGGGCTCAGAAGAAGGTGTAGTAGCGGCCCGCGGCCATGCGCGCGATGAGCAGCGCGAGTTCCATCGCGTGGTAGTCGCCCCACATCGAGGACTCGCCGCACGGGACCTGGCGGCCCTTCGGGATGTAATCCCAGCCGTTCGGGCGGTGGTAGACGCTGTGGAGGATGAGACCCTGGTGCTTCCGGTCCGTGGAAAGGTAGGGCTCGGCGAAGAGCGTGCCCGCGACCGTCAGGCCGGCCTGCAGGTAGCGGCGGCCGGCGGCCGGCTCACCGTGGGCGGCGAGGTAGTTGCCGAGGCGGATGAGACCCTGCGCGGCGATCGCGGCGGCGGAGCTGTCCACCGGCTCGTACGGGTTGAACGGGTCGGCCGGGCGGCTCTGGTAGTGGCCCAGCGCGTGGGTCTGCAGCGCGGCGGTGTCCCAGTACGGGATGCCGTCCTTCGCGGTGTAGCCGTCGATGAAGTAGTCGCTCGTGGCGCGGGCGGTCTTCAGGTAGAGGTCGGTGACCGCGCGCCGGCCGCCGGCGAGGTCGAGGGCGGAGCCCTTCACGGTGTCGAGGAACTCCAGCTGCTCGGCGTAGCCCGTGATGATCCAGGCGGCGCCGCGCGTCCAGGTGGTGAACGGCGAGAAGCCCTGCTGGCTCGACGGGCAGCGGTAGTTGCCGTCGTTGCGGTTGAAGATGGACTCGTGCACGACGCGCCCGCGGACGTCATAGGCGTCGCGGCCCTCGCCGAAGTAGACGTTGAAGCGCGCGGTGGTCCGGGCGTGCTCGATGGCGCGGAGCAGGAGGTTGGCCGGCTTGTCGCCCTCACCCATCAGGACGTGGCCGAGCTGGTCGGCGACCACGAGCGAGCGCATGGAGCGGATGGTGTCGGAGAAGAGCGAGTGCGGGCCGTTGAAGGAATAGACATAGCCCGTGCCGTACGCGGTGGGCGCCCAGCGTGCGGCCTGGACGGCGCCGGAGACCTTGAGCGCGAGCTCCGTGTAGTTCAGCTCGTCGCGGTTGAACGGGATCCGGCCCTCCAGCATCAGCCGGCGCAGGTTGCCGTAGGTGGAGATGTTGTTGAACCCGTGGTCGTGCACGCCGATGTGCGAGACGTGCGAGGCCATGTGCCGCAGGGTCTTCTCGCGCCCGAGGCGGAGCGAGTCCTCGTCGCCGGTCGCGTCGAAGTGCAGGAACGCCATGCCGAACTGGAAGCCCTGGGTCCACTCGGTCCAGCCGCGGGAGGTGTAGCGGCCGCGGACGGTGAAGACCGGCGTGCCCTTGGCGGAGTCCCAGCTGGCGTCGATCGAGCGGATCTTCTGGCCCGCGAGCTCGAAGAGCCGGGCGACCTTTTTCTGCAGCTTGGCGGGAGTGAGCGTGGCGTCGATTTTCATGGAGGAATCGCGGTGACGTTGCCGGCTCGCGCGGGGTGAAACAAGGGCGAACTGGCGGCCGGGCCGGGCTTGCGCCGGCGGCGCGGACCGGGGAGGATTCCGGTCATGCCGGAGTTCCTCCACGACTTCATCAAGGCCTTCATCCCGCTGTTTGTCGCCATCGACCCGATCGGGCTGGCGGCGGTGTACCTGGCGATGGGCGTCGGCGTGCCGACCGAGCGCCGGAAGACGATCGCCAACCAGGCCGCGTGGACCGGCGGGCTGGTGGCGCTGCTGTTCCTCTTCCTTGGGCAGGAGATCTTCAAGGCGCTGGGCATCTCCGTGAGTGACTTCCAGATCGCGGGCGGACTCATCCTCTTCATCCTCGCGGCGCGCGACCTGACCCACTCGGCGGCCGAGGAGCCGGCGAAGCTGGCCGACGACTTCGGCGTCGTGCCGCTCGGCATGCCGCTGATCGCCGGCCCCGCCTCCATCACCACGCTCATCGTCCTGGCGCAGACCCTCGGCTGGGTGGTGGCGCTCGCCGCACTCGTGGTGAACCTGATCATCGTCGTGCTGGCCTTCGCCTACAGCGACTGGATCGCCGCCAAGATCCGCGCGACCGGCATGCGGGCGATCTCCAAGATCATCTCGATGCTGCTCGCCGCGATCGCGGTGAACATGATCCGCCACGGCTGGATCCATTAAGGCGCGGGCGGATTAATCGCGGAGACGCGGAAGGACGGAGGCGCGGAGAAAGCCATTTTCTGCCCCGGACCTCCTGACCACCGCCGAACTCAGCCGGCGAAGGTCGTGAGCAGGTCGGCGTAGGTCTTGGCGGCAGCCACGAGGTCCTTGACACGGGCGCGCTCGTCCACGGCGTGCTCGTTCTGGCCGCCAGGGCCGTAGCCGAGCGTCGGGATCTTTAGGTGGTGCGCGAAGAAGTGCATGTCGTTGAACCCGGTGGAGACGTTGAACGTCGTCGGCGTCCGCCGCACGCGGGTCACGCTCCGCGCCATCGCGGCAAAGAACGGATGCTTGGGCGCGTGGTAGCACGGGTGGTTCTCGGAGACCTTCGCCACCGTGATCCGGCAGCCCGGGATGCGGCGCGCGGCGGCGGCCAGGAAGGCGCGCGTCTCCCGCTCGGCGGTGGCGGCGGTCTCGAGCACGATCACGCGGCGGTCGATCGAGAAGCGCGCCAGCGCCGGCACGGTGTTGATCTTGCCGCCCTCGCCGGAGCTGAAGGTGCCGCCGAGGTTGATGGTCGGGTACATGACCTTGCCCTCGGGCGTGACAAAGGTGCGGCGCTCGAGCTTCCGCTGGTAATCGCCGAGGAGGAGGACCAGCGCCGACATTTTCTCGAGGGCGTTGACGCCGCGCTCAGGCATCGAGCCGTGGGCGGCGCGGCCGTGGACCGTGACCTCGAGCCAGACCACGCCGTTGTGGCCGCAGCAGACGGTGCTGCCCTCGCCGCCCTCCATGACAATCGCGTAGTCGGGGCGGATCGCCGCCTGCGTCACCAGCCAGCCCGCGCCGAGGGCGGAGTCGGTCTCCTCGTCGGCCGTGAACGACACCTCGACATTCATCCGCGGCGCCGTGCCGGTGGCGCGCAGGGCGCGCAGCGCCAGCAGGCAGCTCGCGATGGAGCCCTTCATGTCCGACGTGCCGCGGCCGTAGATCCAGCCGCCGTCCACCAGGCCGCTGAAGGCGCTGCCGTGGCGCCACTGGCCCGAGACCGGGACCACGTCGTAGTGGGCGTTGAAATGCACCGTCTTCCTCGCGCCGGCGACAGCCAGCTGGCCCAGGACGTTGTAGCGCGGGTGGTCGAGCTGGTCCGAGGGCAGGTAGCGTCGCATCCAGGTCCGCGGGACCGGGTGCCGCGTCGCAACCAGGCCGCTGGCGCGGAGCTCGCGCGTGAGCAGCGCGGTGATGGCGTCGTAATTCTCCCCCGGCGGGTTGACGGTCGGGATGCAGACCAGCCGGTGCAGCAGCGCGGTCAGGTCGGAGACATGGCGGTCCAGGTAGGCGGCCGGGGACATGGGCATAACCCAGCCTATCCGCCGGCCGGCCCCAGCCAAAGCCCAAAAACACCCAGCGGGCCTCAGCGGTAGTTCAGCCAAAGGAGGCGGAGCAGCGTGAGGGCGACGACGGTGAGGAAGACCGGTCGGACGAAGTGCGCGCCGCGGGAGACCACCCGCCGGGCGCCGAGCCGGGCGCCCAGCACCTGGCCAACGGCCATCGCCAGGCCGGCGCCGAAGTGGACGCAGCCGGCGCTGGCGAACAGCGCGACGGAGACGAGGTTGCTGGCCAGGTTCATCACCTTGGTGTGGGCGGTGGCCTTCGCGAAGTTCTGGCCCAGCAACGCAATGAAGGCCGCGGCCCAGAACGAGCCAACCCCGGGGCCGAAGAAGCCGTCGTAGAATCCGAGGGTCAGGCCAAACCCGAGATAAAACCAGCCGGGCCGCAGGCGCGGCGGATGGTCCTGTGCGCCGAGCGTGGGCCGGAAAAAGGCGTAGAGCAGGATCGCGGCGAGCAGCCAGGGCACCAGCCGGCCCAGCAGGTGTGGATCGCAGCGCTGCACGGCCAGCGTGCCGAGCGCGGCCCCCACGAGCGTCGCGGCGATCCCCACGCGGCAGGCGCGCAGGTCCACCAGCCCGTTGCGGACATAGTGCCACGTCGCCACCGAGGTCCCGCACGCGGACTGGAATTTGTTGGTGCCGAGCGCGAGCGGCACCGGCAGCCCGAGGTTCAGCAGCGCGGGCAGCGCAATCAGCCCGCCGCCGCCCGCGATGGCGTCCACCCACCCCGCCGTCAGCCCGACGGCGAGGAGCACGGGATAGGTCCAGGGCGCGAAATCCACGCGGCGAGCATCGGGAAAACCTCCGGGAACGAAAGCGCGGAAATTTTTCGAAAGGCCAATCCGGGCTTTTGTCCGCCGGCGAAACGCGGTTGGCTGCAGCCATGCAATCCGAGGCGGAGGAGATCATCGCCTGGCTCGGGCTGGAGCCCCTGCCGCAGGAGGGAGGTTTTTTCCGGCCGACCTGGGTGAGCGCCGCGCGGCTGGCGGATGGTCGGCCGGCGGGCTCGGCGATCTGGTTTCTGCTGACGCCGGCGCAGTTTTCCGCCTGGCACCGGCTGCGTGGCGAGGAGTTGTGGCATTTCCACGCGGGCGACCCGGTGGAGCACGTGCAGCTCAATCCGGCGGACCGGAAGCTCAGCCTCATGATCCTCGGCGCGGACCTGGCCGCCGGCCAGCGGCCGCAGCTCGCCGTGCCGGCGGGAGCCTGGCAGGGGGCGCGGCTGCAGGCCGGAGCGGTTCGGCGGGGCTGGGCCCTGCTGAGCTGCACCCTGGCCCCGGCGTGGGACGGGGGGGATTTCACCCTGGGCCGGCGCGACGAGCTGGCGCGGGAGTTTCCCGCGGCGGCGGATTGGATCGCGGCGCTGACCAGATGATTTTTGACAGGGTTGCTCCCCGCGCCCACCCTGCCCCGCATGCCGCTCGCCGATCTCAGGAAAGACTACTCGCTGGCCGGACTCGCCGAGAAGGATCTCGCGCGGGACCCGTTCCGGCAGTTTGAGCGGTGGTTCCAGGAGGCGGAGGCCTCGAAGCTCGTCGAGCCGAACGCGATGGTGCTGGCGACGGCGAACCGCGAGGGCCGGCCCTCGGCGCGCACGGTGCTGCTGAAGGGCGTCGATGGCCGCGGCTTCGTGTTCTACACGAACTACGAGAGCCGCAAGGGCCGCGAGCTCGACGGCAACCCGCGCGCCTCGCTGGTGTTTCCGTGGTTTCCCTTCGAGCGGCAGGTGATCGTCGAGGGCCCGGTGGCCAAGGTGACCCGCGAGGAGTCGGAGGCGTATTTTCACAGTCGGCCGCTGCCGAGCCAGCTGGCGACGTGGGCGTCGGCGCAGAGCAGCATC
>Ga0073936_10006053_pt1 | contig 16076 bp, 10 predicted proteins | sample AliMusrvi5mmetaG_FD_87041 | JGI IMG/M metagenome (GOLD analysis project Ga0073936, IMG submission 87041) | Freshwater lake bacterial and archeal communities from Alinen Mustajarvi, Finland, to study Microbial Dark Matter (Phase II) - Alinen... | ecosystem: Environmental > Aquatic > Freshwater >... | reverse complement strand
GCAATCCCATAATAGTTTTGAGTATCAATAATTATTACACCTTCCGTATTCATCATTACAATCGGCTTCCCCTGTTTGCCAACGAAGTTTTTTATTAACAGGTGATCACGGTTACCCGCTACAAACAAAAGCGTGTCTCCAGGTTTAACTGATTGGTAAATTGGGTCATTGGCATCAATTAAAGTTATGGCAGTATTAATTCGGTAACTAGACTTTTGACCGAGCACGGATTTATTCTGAATTACCAGGAACAAATAAATAACAATTACCAGAACTCTGTACATTTAAATCCGATTGAACCTATTTTCCCCGTTTTGCACGTTCCCAGTTAACGGATTGGGAACCTTTTAAATACCTTTTAAATCCGAGGAAAACAGATAAATTCATAATGAAAAAATAATAGGGAACGAATAACAGTTTTACCCTGATCGATTTGTTCTCCAGATACCAGCCAATTAAGGCGAGGATATAGAATGCCAGTTGAAGCAAGAATAGGATACTGTAAAAACCAAAGTTAAGAACCCCCTCATTGATGGCCAATGTTAATCCGGCCGGGATTAAAAACAGTAAAGAAAGCGGTGCGAGTGTCCAACGCAGGACCCGGTGTGAGATATACTGAAATGACAATGTACCGTATTTGAAAAAATTAAGCAGCGAGGCAAGTCTGACTACCGACTGGATCCCTCCGGCTGAAATCCTCACTTTCCGTTTAAGTTCTTCCTTAACATCGGCCGACGCAGTTTCAATTGCATAAGCTTCAGGATCATACTGAATGGTATACCCTTTCTGGGCGACCCTTAGTGAGATGATAAAGTCATCCAGCAAAGTATCCCTTTCTACCTCCTGATAAAGTTCAGTTCTTATCGCAAATAACTCACCGGCAGCACCCACAACTGAATAAAGTTCTGCATCCCATTTTTTAAGGGCTGATTCATATTTCCAGTAAAGCCCTTCACCAGCTCCGGCAGCACTATCTTTATCCTTTCCATAAATTCGTTTTTCACCCGATACGCAGCCAACTTTTGGATTACTGAAAAGGTTGACAATTCTTCGAATTGATTCCATACCCAACATTGTATTGGCATCACAAAAGACAACTATGGGTGTTTTAACGAGTTTCATTCCCCGATTCATCGCCCCAATTTTACCGCTTCGCTGTGGAAGGTGATGAACCTCAACACCTTCAATTTTATTTAAAATTTCAGGTGTACCATCATCCGATCCATCTGTAACCCAAACCATATGAAGTTTATCAGACGGATAATCAAGTTCAAGGGAGTTTTTCACCTTCTCTGCTACAAAATCTTTTTCGTTGTAGGCTGCGATAAATAAAGTTACCTCAGGCTCATAGCTATGATCTGCAACCTTTTTACCTGACTTTCTCAATACCCGCTTAATCAAAACTAAGGTATAAAGAATAATTCCATAGCCAATATAGGCATAGAATACAATGAAAAAGAGCATCCAAAATATAATTTTCAGAGCTGTCATAATAAATGGCGTTTAGGGATGTTTAAGTTTAGTATTACTAATTTATACAATTAATTGCGAAGAGGGCTTCACCAAATTTCTAGTCCTTATTGTCGATTTTAACCAGGGAACAACCAAATTCTCCGGGGAAGCTTGTTGCCAATGAAATTATATAGTTGTTTTGAAATTCAAAGGACTTCAAATAATAAGCTGTATCCCGAATCCTGGAAAGGGATGGTTCCACTTCATTCTGATTGACCTTTCTAAAAACTTCAATTCCAAGATTTTCACTTATTCCGATACCAACAGCTTTAAGGAATGCCTCTTTTCGGGTCCAAAGGGTATAAAATTTTTTTCGTGCCTCGATCTGGTTGGATTGAATATAACGGTTTTCATCATTTGAGAATTGGGTTTTGGCGATCAGCTCAAAATCAAATTCCGGCTCAATTTTTTCAACATCTACTCCAATTTCTGACTTGGTTGAAAATGCAAGAGCTGAAAGGCCTGATCGATGCGAAATATTGAAGTGTATTTCCCGATTCCCGTGCTTCAGTGATGGTTTCCCAAATTCATTTGAAATAAATTCTATATTGCCCGGACCTGAATCAAGAAAATTCCCCAAAATTGTACGAAGTATTCCATGTGTTATGGTATAACTCTGCCGATCTTGTTTAAATCTGAATCTCAGTGCTTTTTCCTGTTCCTGAGCTGATAGTGATTTTTGAAACGATAAAATCGCTGAATCTGAATATGATTCGGTTTGGACCAGGCAGACAGCCGGCTCAACCAAATCAGGGAAAGTCGATGAATCCAAATTCCGAAATTTAATATCTGAATGCGTTTCTGCGAATATTTTTACCAATTTTGGTGACCTATTAACCGCGGTTTGAACCCGAGGCACCCGTTATCAATTGACTAAAGACACAGCTCATTTCCCATTATTCTATTTTCATTAACCATTAATCATTAACCATTAATCATTCCCTTTCATCGAGACATTTTTGCAGCGTCCTGGCAAAGAGCTCGTCATTTGGAGGAGCAAAAATCGAGGAGTGCTCACCTGGTATATCATAGATAATTACCTCTTTTACATATTCAGCCCAGCCATATTTTATAGGATCCTTAATATAAAAGGTTTGGTGCATGGCTCTAAACAAAGTTAATTTTCCCGGATATGAAGGTAAAATGTACCTTTCCAAAGCGATAAAGTTGGCGCGATGAACTTTATGCAGATACTTTGGCAATTCACTTTGCTTACCAATTGAAACGCCATCTGGTTTATCCCGATCATAGTTTTTAGTTATTTTCTTTATTTGTGTTCTAAACTTTGTAATGAAGAAATCATACTTTTGGTTTACAGGCATTTTAAGAAAAGTTCCTATAACCCAAAATAACTGATTAAAAAACCGTAGTAAGCGAAGTGTGTACCGCTTGAAAAACGGGATATGATAATCAGAAGCAGCATCCTCACTAACAGTGTCAAATACACCGAGGAAACTAACTTTTTTTCCTGCTTCAACCAATTGTCTGGCCATTTCATAAGCAAGTTGACCACCCATTGAAAAACCTGCAAGAGCATAGGATCCACTATTGTCAATTGCCAATATTTCAGAGTTGTAATAAGCAGCTATCTCTTCAATCGAATAAAGTGGTTCATCTTCTCCGTCGAGCCCTTTTGCCTGAAGACCAAATACCGGCTGGTCAGGATCAAGGTGAGCAACGATAGTTGTATAAAGTAAAAGATTCAATCCGGCACCATGAACCAGGTAAAGGGGTTTTTTACTCCCTTTAGACCGGATTGGAACCAATGAACCCCAACTGACCCGTTCAGATTTTTGGTCAATGAGTTGGGCCATATCATGAATTGTGCTGTTATCAAATAAGATTGCAAGCGGCAACCGGGTGCCTAATTCTTTCTCAATCTTCACCATTAACGTTACGGCAACCATCGAATGCCCGCCAATTTCAAAGAAATCCTCATCGGTTCCAATTTGATTTATTTTAAGGACATCGGACCAGATTGCGGCAAGTTTTATCTCGGTCTCTGTCTGTGGGGCAATATAGCTTTTCGACTGCTGCGGAGCAGAATCGATCGGAGAGGGAAGCACTTTACGGTCTATTTTTCCGTTTGGCGTCAACGGGAACTGTTCGATAAAAACAAAAGCCGAAGGGACCATATAATCCGGAATTTTTGTTTTGAGGAACACACGGAGTTCTGAGATATCGATATCCTCTGCCTCTCCCTTAATAATATAGGCAACAAGCTTTTTATCACCAGGATTATCCTCGCGCACAATAACAACATTATTTTTGATTGTACTAAACTGAGAAATAGCCGATTCAATTTCACCCAGTTCAATCCTGAAGCCCCTGATTTTAACCTGGGAGTCAACCCGGTTAAGAAATTCAAGTTTGCCATTCTCTGTTTGCTGAACTAAATCCCCCGTCCTGTACATCCTGGCTCCGGGTTGATCGGAGAAGGGATCGGGAAGGAACTTCTCCTGAGTCATGGCAGGAAGATTGAAATAGCCCCTTGCAAGTCCATCTCCACCTATAAATAATTCACCGGGATATCCGATTGGTACGGGTTGAAATTCTGTATTTAAGACATATATAAAGGTATTGTCAATTGGTTTCCCCAGATTTATATAACCAATTTTGTCGTTTTCATCGACTTCAACTTTCTCAACTGTCGACCAGACTGTTGTCTCGGTTGGTCCGTACATATTCCAGAGTTCGCCACATTTACTGATTAGGTCATAAGCCAGTTCTTTAGGCATTGCCTCGCCACCACAAAGGATCTTGAGTCTTTTTGATCCGACCCACTCTGCAGAATTTAACATTCTGAAGGTAACAGGAGTGGCCTGCAAAATTGTTGCCTTTGAATCTTCAATTCTTTGAATAAGTAAATCCGGATTCATTGAGGTCTCCTGGCTTGCAACAAAAATGGAGGCACCATTCAAAATGGGAAGAAACATTTCAAGTCCGGCAATATCAAAAGAGATAGTTGTAACAGCAAGTATCACATCAGCTGAAGTGATACCCGGTTGTTTTGCCATCGAACATATAAAATTCACAAACGAAAAGTGTTCCAACTGTACACCTTTAGGTTTGCCGGTGGAACCAGATGTGTAAATCAGGTAAGCGATTGTATTGGGTGTTACCAAAAAATTCGTGTTCTCTCCCGAATACTTCGAATAAGCATCATAATCTTCAATAAAGATGTTCTTTGCATTTGATTCAGGAATACTCTCTAATAGATTTTTTTCAGTAATCATCAAAACAGGATTCCCATCCTCCAGAATGAGGGCAAGCCGATCTTTCGGATAGATAGGATCCAGAGGAATATAGGTGCATCCAGCTTTTAAAACAGCCAGAAGGGCGACCAGAATGTCGGTACTCCGTTCCATGCAGATACTTACCAACGATTCTTCCACAGCCCCTGAATCATGAAGATACCTGGCTAATTTGTTAGCTTTCGCATTCAATTCAGAATAGGTAATTGCTTTATTTTCATCACGGATAGCTATTGTGCCCGGGGTTTTCAAAACCTGTTGTTCAAAGAGTTCATGAATACACTTTTCCCTTGGAAAATCTACTGTTGTGGCATTCCATTCTCCTAATATTACCTCCTTTTCCAGTTCCGTGAGAATAGGAATTTGCCTTATTTTTTGGTGTGGATTTTGAAGGATACTCTTGACTATTTCCACAAAATGGCCGGCCATCCGTTCTATCCTGCTTTTTTTAAACAGGTTGGTATTGTACTCAAGAATACAATTTAAACTTTTATTCGTTTTATAAATATGCAATGAAAGATCAACCTTTGCTATATGACGTCTCTTATCCAAAATCTCCATCTTTGACTCACTTAGGGAGATCTCCTCATTAAACATGTCCAGCATGTTGAATATCACCTGATAAAGCGGGGAAATGTTGGGTGTTCTTGCTACTTTTAATTCTTCGATTATTTGATCAATAGGAAGCAGCTGATTCTCAATAGCCAGGTTCAATTTCACTTTGCACATTTCAACCATTTCCGGAAATGTCATAGTATCAAGGGGCGTAATCCGTAAAGGGAAGTTATTGACCTGCATTCCAACAAGCAAATCCTGTTCTTCGTAAACTCTTCCGGATAAAGGAATTCCAACCAAAAACTCTTCTTGTGAAGCGTATCTTGATAATAAGGTATTGAAAATGGAAAGCAATGTAATTAACAAAGATCCATCACATTGCTCACTAAAAACCTGTAATTGTTCAGTTAATGCTGCATCCAGTGTGAATTGAACCTCATCCCCATCGTAAGTTTGATTTCTTGGGCGCTGAAAATCCAACGGAAGTTGTAGCAATTCAGGGGCACCTTTGAGTTCCTTGATCCAGTAATCAAGCTGTTTCTTGCATTCTTCACCTTCTAACCATTTGTTCTGAACTGCCGCATACTCCCCAAAAGTAATAGGCAATTCAGGTAGTATTACTGGCTTATGTTCCTTAAGTGCCGTATAAATAAGTCCTAACTCTTCAAATAATATTTTTACGGACCATTCATCGCTGATTGAATTGTGAATATTGATCAATAATCTCCATTCGGCTGATCCGATTTTAAGGAGTTTGAAAATAAATAAAGGACCAGTTTCAATATTAAAGATATGTATTTCATTTTCAGTAGAATACTTCTCTTCAAGAGTGCTCTTCTCGTTCACTGAAAGGTGTTCAAGATTTTCAACCTTTAAAACATAGGGATACCTTTCAATCACTTTCTGTAAGGTATCATTACCCGAAGTCAATATGACCGTCCGAAGAGATTCATGTCTGTCAATAAGTGTTTCAATACTTTTCTCCAGAACTGGCACATCTAATACCCCTTTGATACGATAATCAAGTGGCATATTATAAACGCTGTTTCCCGGTTCAAAATTTTCGAGAAACCAAAGCCTTTTTTGCCCCACAGAGGCAGGGTATAACTTTGAAGTGCGTGGGAAATCGGTATTGCTTATCGTTGAATCTGATGCATCTATCAATTGCATTTGATTCCTGATCTCATTCACAATCTTCCTAATACTAAGCTTTTTTATTGACATGCGTTTTGTATTTAATTTTGTTATCTTAAAATCTTACGCGCAAACATATTGTAGGCATCTATTTTTCCATATTCGAATGATCCTAATTCATCAAGGATCTTCCTAATTTGTTTATTCCCGGTAAATTTCTCCTCCAAAATAAAGGTCAGCTGGGGATATTGCAGGATAAAATCTGTTGCACCTTGTAGTGCTTCGGTTTCCATCCCCTCCACATCAAGTTTAAATAAAATATTTTCGTTTCTCGCAAGGTTTAGGTTGGTCAAAACAGAATCAAACTTACACAGTTCGACCTCCTCTCCATCTTGATTATTATTCAGATCTATGTGGGATGCACCAGTATTGACTGGATTAAGTTTAAATCTGACCTTCTTATTTTCATTTCCAAAACCAAGATTGAAGGCTGTAACCATGGTAGTGAGATTATTTAATTCAAGGTTTTTTACCAAAACATCGTAATTACAGGTTAGAGGTTCAAATGCAAAGCACCGGATGTTATATTTTGGAAGTAGTACTGCATAAGCACCAACACAAGAACCGCCATCAATAAAAACGGAATATTCGCTATGATGACTCAGGATAAAGCTCTTAACTCCCCATTCGTATCGCAAATTGGCAAACTGAAAATCATTGGTGTTTTTTCGGCAGAAGAACTTACCAACAGAAGTTTGTATAATCCGATCCTTTGAATGTGATTTTTTAAAGAGTACATATTTTATTGAGGCATAAACCGACAGAAGGTCACCATGTTTAAGATATTCAAAAAAATACCAGAAATAGGTATTAAGTTTTTTAATCATAGGAAAGGGTTAGTTTTCAGAAATCTATAAAACCATTAAGTCATATAGTGCCTAATCTGAATATTTTACGGTCTTAATCGCATTTGAAATCTCAAGAACATTATTTTCCCAGGTATGTTGTTTGGCAAATTCTTCTCTTTTCAGCCGAATCTCCTCATTATCTTCTGAAAGGGCTTTTTCTATACACGTAATGTAATCCTCCTTTTTTTCAGCCAGATAAGTATAATCAGCAAAGACACTCATTGCTTCTGTTTTGGTGGCGACTGTTGGTTTTCCCATTGCAAGATATTCATCGATCTTCCGTGGATAATTACCAATTGTAACAGGGCTAAGAACCTGGGGATTAATTGTAACATCAAAATGCTTAAGATAGGAGGGGAGTTCACTTCCTTGTTTGTTTCCAAGGAAATACACATTTTTGAATTGATGAAGCATGCTGTTTTTGAAAGCTTCATCCTCAGGTCCAACAAGCACCAGACTCCATTCTGGCCGACTTACAGCAATATATTCCAAAACATTGATATCGAGCCGCAAGGATAGTAATGCTCCGATATATCCAATTATGGGCTTGGGAATATTTCTTAGATCGTCAGGAAATACTGAAATCAGCCGACTGTCAAACAAACTAATATCACATCCCTGGCCCACATAAAATGAATTGGGATTAAATTTCCGCGCAAGTGCAGCCAGGTAGGTCGAATTCGCAACAACCAAATCGGCCTTTTTCATATGAAGGGCTTCGATCCTGATTCCATGTTTTTTCCAATAATCCATAGCTATCAGATTGTCACGCGTATAATAAATATAGATTTCAGGCTTAAGATACTCCTTAAGATAATAACTTCTAAACATATCGCTATCATTGAAAAGGATAAAGTCCTTAAACCCGAGTCGATCAATAGCTACTTTTATCTGCGTGGCAAATCGTTTGTTATTAATCTTATTCAACCAATCAAATAAACGGTTTGATCCGATCCGATTAATTGATTCATTTATTGTTGCCGGAAACAAATTCCAGAGATTTGGAGAAATTTCAACCAACTCAGGTTTACCACTATTTACAATCCTGATCCTTTTTTTAATCTTCTCCGATTTACCCTGACGGAGTTTTGTAATCCGGTCAAGAGGCGAATTGACATAAAGAACCCGGTTGTTCTTAGCAAATTCTGCAGCAATATTTTTACAATTGCTTCCGATTTCGATATCCCAGGGCTGAATACCAACAACAATTATGTCGCGATTTTGTAACATGGTGAAAAATTATTAGAAAAATATTCTGTGCATGGCATAGGTTTCAAACCTTCTCCGTACAAATCATTTTATTTTCATTTCCTGATAAATCTCAAGCACATTTTCGGCCATTGCCTTCCAGGAAAATTTTGCAGCCTGTTTTAACCCTTTCTTGATCAAATCGGTTCTTAAATCTTTGTTTGATTCTATGGTGATCATAGCATGAGTAATTTCATTGGGATTAAAGGGGTCAATGATAAGGGCTCCATCTCCGGCTACCTCAGGCATTGATGAAGTGTTTGAAGTAATTACCGGAACACCACAACCCATTGCCTCAAGCATTGGTATACCAAAACTTTCACGCAGAGAGGGATAAAGAAAAAGTTCACATTGACAATATATAGCCGGAAGATCCGTATTTACGACATATCCTGTAAGGGCAATTTGGTTAATTAATTCTTTATCGTCGATTTCATCGAGCAGTTTCTCCAATTCTGACCGGTCATAATCGAGCATCACTAATTTTATATCTAAACCTGTCTGCTTCAGAAAATCAGAATAGGCCTTGAGTACTCCTGATGTGTTTTTCTTGGGATCAGTATTTCCCAGGAAGAAAAAATAGCGGTCGGGCAGCCGGTATTTCTCCCTGACTCTTTTTAATTCTGACTGATCAGTAACCATTTTGAAATGTTCGCTTACTCCATTGTAAACTGCAACCAGGCGGTCACTTTCACCGATACCAAAATAATGACCGATTCTGTTTTTTTCAAAATGTGAGACTGTAATTATTTTTTGGCTCTTGCGCACAATCCTCGGAACGAAAATCTTACGGTAAGCGTTTCCAAATTTCTGATAAAGGGTCCCAGTTCCTCTAAGAATCTTTAAATAGCCGCTCTCCATATAGATTATATCATGAAGGGTAACTATTAAAGGAATTGATGTGAATATGGGTGCCGTATTGCTTGTACAATGCAAAATCTGACAGCCCAATTTTTTTGCAGCTCGTGGCAAGACAATTTGTTCCCACAGTGGGTAGAAGCCACCTTTGAGTTTAACAATTCTAAAATTGGCCGACTCCTGGATTACCGAATCATCGACGTCAGGTTTTACAAAGATGAGGTATTCATTTTCATTATCAATGGTTTGAAGATTGCGGATCAACTCCAATGCAACCATGTCCATACCATGTTTCTTCTTTCGAAAAATACGTTGCGCCTCAATACCTATTTTCATAATATCTTTTGTCTTTTAAAAATGCAAACTTAAATCCTAACCAATCAATCGTTTTTTAATCCTGTTATAGACTACAACCTCCAAAAACCACGAAAAAACGATCATAAACACAATATAAAGGGCATATTCGATAAAACTGTTGTTAATAAACCTAAGATAGGTTGCATTTATCACCAGGTAGTCATGCGAAATATAGATTACATAAGAGCAGGGAGCTAGATACTTGAAAATTCCAAACATAAAATTGTACCCAAACCATCTCAGATTTTGCCATATTACTGCCCCAAACATTACCATTGTGGCAAAGACAAAATGTCTTAATTCAATAAATGGATAGGCAACAAGTGGGTAACTGTACTCCTTTATAGCTGAAAAATGGATATAAAGGTTTAGTGACAGGATTCCAATTATTGTAAAGAGTAGCCAGGCATGTGGCATGATTCTTTTGAATGTTATTTTTATACCGTTCAGATAATCGGTGGCAAAACGGACACCAATCCACCAAATCGCAAAATACATAAGTAAGCGATTGACAATAAATGGGTAAAAGATATACGAAATGGCTGCAACAAGCGTTAACCATGTAACCCATTTATTGAGCCGCTCATCATTGTTTTTTAATCGGGTGGCAAGCAGGAAAAAAAGCATGTAAAACCACCATTCGTAGGATAAGGACCAAAGTACTCCATTGCCCATGTAAGTACCTGATAGAACATGAGGTTTCTGCGTAATTACATCCTGAAGCATGAATAAATTACCCAACAACGTCCCCAACTGAGGCGATACCATACTCCCTTCACTGTAACATTTGATAAGGTATCCCATCAAAAAGATAAACATCAATGGGACATATAACCGGATAAACCGGCGTGTAAAATAGAACTTAAAACTCTTATCCCTTGATTTCTCGTACGTATATTTAATTACAAATCCCGACAAAACAAAAAAAACAATAACCGATTCGGGTCCAAAACGGAAAAGTGCTCCGACATTTAATCCGAACAGATAGATTTTTTGAGGAAAGGCATGAAAAAGAACTACATACAAGGCAGCAAATCCTCGTAAGGCCTCTAATCTTTCTAATCTGGGTTTGGGTTTTTCCATTAGTTTTAAAGTTAATTGGAAGTGTGTTTGGTATGTATAAATTGTTTATTTGCCCCTTTAATTTTTAGAAATGATCCAAGCATAAGAAACATCCCTTTAGGTAAACTTAATATTGCGCGTGCCGTTTTAATGTTGTAAAAGGAATTGGGTATAGCAAACACAAAAGCCAATCCGCATGCAATAAGGATCGCAAACCATAATTCAAAAAATACTAGGCTGCTGTTAAGAAAAATATTGGCTAAAGAAAACAAAACTCCGAAAACAATTATAGCTCCAAGAAGTAATATTCGTGGAGGTTGTATGAACTGGACCGCTTTATCAAAATAGTCGACATTCCCTTTTAAAAGCAAATCTTTCAGAGAGCTCAGGAAATCAGTTCTGAAATAATGAAGCTGGGCTGATAACCACCTACGTCTTTGATTACTGAATACCTCTGCTTTTTGAACTTTCTCATCATACACAAAGGCGTCATCCAGATAGGCAATGCGATAACCAGCCTTGAGCATCTTTAATTCGATCTCTTTATCAAAACCTCCCACAGCCTTCACTGTAGACATCAGTAGTTTGAAAAAATCGTAATTAAACGCCATGCCTGAACCAATAATGGCAGAGGAGAGGCCCAGAACACGGTGACCTTTTCTAAAGATATGGTTGTTAATCTCCTCGCTGATCGCGTCGAGTACGGCCAATGAGGTATTCATATTTTTTGCGGCACGATGACCCTGCACAGCCATACAATTTAACTCAAAGGTGGAATTGATCTTTGTCAGAAAGTTATTCGCCATTATGTTATCTGCATCTAAAATAACAGCTATATCATAATGATCTTTAAGTTGTTCCATTGCTGCGTTAAGCGCCTTTGATTTGGTGCTTTTTTCGAATTGCACCGCTATGACTTTTATGGGTAAGTCCTTTAGTTTCAAAATTGTTTCAGGAAGGAATGAGTCAGCTATGATGATCACATCATATGATTCTGCCCGATAGTTCTGTAATAAAGCAGCTTTGGCAACCTGAATAATTACTTCATCCTCTTTGTATCCTGGAATAAATACAGCTATTTTTCTATCTTTTGTACTTTTGGGGTAGGATGGCTGTTTATAGAACAGACCCGCCAAAGAAAAAATGAAAATATATAATGTTGACAATCCAAGAATTATCAATAGTATGATTTGTAGTGTATTAAATATGAGAAAAGTATAATTATCCATAAAATTTATTGGTTTGAGGTTTTAATATCGGATTTAATAAATTGATACAATTCGCATTTGTGATTCTCCGGAGAGCACTTGTTATAAGCTGGGATTTAAGTGTATTTCCTTGGAAAACAGGTTTTTTAGATGCCAAATAAGCATTCTTGAGTATGCTTTAAAATGGCCTTTATCTCTTTTCAGAAGAAAATAGGCAAGATTTTTAGGAATTGCTACAAAAATTTGGTAACACACAGCAATTAGGAATGTTATTCCCCTTACATTTCGGCGCAAATAAAGGAGCCTCGATCGATTCATATAATATGTTTTGAACGGACTTAATTTGCCAGTTGAAATTGACTCCTTATGCAGTATTTCAGAATTATGTACATACCACAATTGATAACCAGCCCTCTTAATGCTACTACACCAGTCAAGTTCTTCATAATAAAGAAAATAACATTCAGGCATCAGTCCAATTTTTTCAATCACAGATCTGGGAACCATCATGGCGGCTCCATGTACAAAATGGGTCTGGGAATCGATTTGAAATTGCCCTCTGTCTGTAACTCCATGTCCGATGCCATAACTGCGCATGGTATAATGGTTCATAGGTGCCTGTCCGCAATATTGGATAGTATCCGGTTGAGAATAAAATTTAATTTTTGGACTAACAGCTCCAATCTTCGGGTCAGATTCGCATTTTGATACCAGGGGTTCAAGAAAATCGGGGTTAACTTCAGTATCATTATTAATAAAAAATAGATATTTCCCCCTCGATCTTCTGATTCCAAGATTGTTTCCTCCGGCAAATCCAAGATTAACAGAGCTTTGAATAAATATTATTTCGGGATATTTACTTTTTAAAATGGATGGGTCATCATTTGGAGAGGCATTGTCAACGACAATAATTTCGATATTTGGGTAGGTAATCTGTCGAAGTGTTGCAAGTAAATCGAGGGTTACCTCCGGATGATCATAATTCACTGTAATAAACGAAACTAAAGGATATTCCATTGTGTAAGATTTCCATTAAGGTCTTAATTACCCGATTCTAGTAATAAAACAAAAGTTGTATGATGGGTTATTGGGGCAAACCCAGAGGCTTCAGATCATTGATTTGATGTGAAGCCAGTCCTGGCAACGGAGTATCGAAAATATCCGTATTTAACATCAAAGCCATTGAAATATATATAGTTACAGCTGTTGGTAATGTCCCGAGAACGGCATTTCCGTAGGACGCGACCATAACACCAACCATTCCTCCAAGAAGAGCTGCCATTTTTATTTTTAATATCGGATCCCGGATTTTGTTCATAATATTATTACCCGATTTTATGACAACGTAAAACAGAACAAACAAATGGAGCAAAAGTCCGACGATACCTTGTTCGGCCCAGATCATCACATACCAGCTATCGGTGGCTATCTGGGACAAATATCCATTAGGAATGAATTTTTTAGCTTTTACTCCGGCATGGCCAATGCCTCCGCCAAAAGGTCTTGATGCAAGATATGAACTCAGAATCCGCTGGTTCTCAAGTCTGACCTGAAAGGATGCATCATTAGGATCAAAAGCAGTCCTCATCCTACGAATTTGCTCGTTTCCTTGTGCAATTGTTGTGTACTTGAAGAATACGAAAACCACAACCAATGCAACAAAGCCGGCAAACATCACCGTTTTATTTTTGTTTATTACAAAAAAAGTACCCAACCCTGCAAGTGGAATAGAAATAGCTCCTCGGGTACCCGATAACAACATTCCATAGATTCCCAAAACCGCAACGACGATATAAAACAGCTTTTTACGAAAATCTTTTTCTACCAATGCGACAATCCCTGCAACAACAGCAGAATAGGCTTGACTTGCTCCAAATTGTCCTGCATCACTAAGGAAAGAGAAAATACGTAGTTTGCCAAATAAAATATGGGTTGTTGCATTCCCCTCGTCTAACCAGGCTTGCTCAAAACTATCTACACCCCAAATCTTTTGTGTAATTCCTTTCAAGGAGGCTAATATCGATAAGATTCCCCAGAGCAAGAAGAAATATTCAAGTTTTCGCTTGGTGTCAATTAAAATTAATGTCAATACAACCAATAATAACATATACATGGATATTCCGCGTACGCCATTCAGCCATGCAGGAACACTTCTTAGTTCAGGGTTAAATAATTCCAATAGTGAATATCCAAACCAGATGAGAGCTAATAAGGTGATGTCTTTATTGGCAAGTTGCCAATTAACTTTATCATAGATTTTATTAATGATAAGTGCAATAAAAGTACCGAAAAATATTCCATCCATTAATAATCCAACCTGAAAATCAATATAGCGGGCTAACCCAAGAATTGTAAAACCCAAAAATAATGAGGTATATAATCCGGTTATCGGATATTTGAATAACAGGTACAAGAAGGTAAAGGCAAATGGCAGTATGATCAATCCTATTCCTGGAATCAGTCCAATTTTGCCGAAAATCAGCGCAGCTAACATCAGTACTGCAAGTAGCAAAATTAAGTATAGCGGAGATCTTAACCTGTCTGAACCAGTTAATCGGTCAAATGGATTTTGCATTTTCGAGATCAGAAAATTTTGGTCAAAAATAAATATTGATGATTCTTATCGGACAAGGTTCTTTTTTAGTTTGCTAAAAATCGTTTTGTAAAAATCAATTCCATAGGAAAAAATAAGTCTGTATTGCAGGGATAGTTCTTTGTTCATATAATAAAATCCAACCCAAATTCCGATAATTGTAAAAAATATGGAGGCGACGGCTACCATAGATAATGACTTAAAGATAAAGATTGCAATTATATCCCCTATTACATTAGCAATCACCATGTATAAAACTTTAAGAAAATTGATGTTTGGCTTATTGATGCTGTCAAGACCGATACCTGTCATCCGGTCTATTGGAAGCAGGAGCCCGTAAATTGAGAATATTCTCATTATCGTTGCTGCATTAAAACCTGTAACCGGATCTGTTCCCAGATATTGATTACCACCTAATACAAGAATAAAAAGATCTGCAAAAACAAAGGTGACAAGGCTAATTCCGATAAAAAGGTATGTCATGGCCCCTGAATAGGTATAAAAAATTTCTTTTACCTCTTTAATATTCTTTTGCATGCTTGCCCTTGATAATTTAGGGAATGCGGTAGCAGCAAAACTTCGAAGCGGTATTTGTTGAAGCTCAGTCAGTTTCATTGGAATGGCGTAAAGGGCCACTGCAGCCGTACCCAGCGGGCTAAAACTGATTATAAATGTATCGGCGCTTCGAAGTAAGTTGGTACCTATAAGTGTAAAAGTTGTGTACTTGCCAAAGTTGAGTAAAATATTGGTCGTGTGTCTGGATGCTTTAGGAATATATTTCAAACCATCCCATCCCATGACAAGGCAAACACCCGAGGCAACCGCATCAATGATTAAAAAGGAGATGACCAGTTGCATTAATGACATGTGTAGAAAAAAATAGTTTACTGCAACGACAATAAAGAAACCAACGCTTTCAATAGATCTGATTAGTAGTATTTTACCAAATCTTAGTTCGGCTTGCATGATCACAAGAGCTGTATTCATTGGTAAATTAATCAATGCCAGCAATGGATACCATTTAAAAAACAATTCGTATCCACTGTTATGAATAGAGCTGTAAAACACGTAAAGGCAAATATAGAGTAAGATGCAAATGATAAATGTTGCGATTACGCCAATTAAACCATTTGATCCAATAAACTTTATTCGTTCATCCTCTTCTGCTCCGGATAAATAGCGAACGATCGCTGTATTTATTATACCATAACGAAACATCTCAACAAACGCTGCAGCTGAAATAAATATTACCCATTCACCAAAGATCTCCATTGGGAAGGTTCGTGCAAGCAGCGCAAAACCTGCAATCCCGAAAAAAGAGATGGTGAGGTTGCCTACTAATGACAGAAAGTTATCTTCACGAACTATTTTTTTTAGTGTATTTTTC
>Ga0073936_10006044_pt1 | contig 16085 bp, 12 predicted proteins | sample AliMusrvi5mmetaG_FD_87041 | JGI IMG/M metagenome (GOLD analysis project Ga0073936, IMG submission 87041) | Freshwater lake bacterial and archeal communities from Alinen Mustajarvi, Finland, to study Microbial Dark Matter (Phase II) - Alinen... | ecosystem: Environmental > Aquatic > Freshwater >... | reverse complement strand
GTCAAATGACTCATGACGCTTTACTTTTTGCAATGTTTAAATTTCAGGAAGACCTGTATGTACTAATGTTTATGGTTCTTCTGATTTGGTATGGGATTTTGAAAAAAATAGAAAAGAAAAAAGCCCTCAGCCGGACGGCTGCTTGCCCTTCGGGCGGCGACAGCCGCCGCAATGGCCCTGTGCCCGACTGAATGCGCGTTCGCCCGTTTTGCGCCTGCTATTCGCCGCATTTATTGTTCGTCGCCACTCCTCATATTTTATGCGGCTCAGGCGACAGGCGAAATCATGGGGATTTGATTTAATACTTGGTTGCTTCGCTCCTTCAACAGATCGTTGCACGAACTGCCGAAGGGCTCAGGATTCATACAGATTTGATGCAGGGCACTTACTTGCAGTCTGCTTCCTCGGGCTTCAGCCCCGCTAAAATACAGCGGGTCTTCCGCTTCCTGCGGGCGCAGCCTGGTTGTCATGTTTGAGCCTTAAAAAGCACTTGCTTGCTGTCTGGGTGCTCGGACTGCGGCCACCGCAAAAGGCCGCGGCGTCCTTCGCTTCCTGCGCTCCCAGCCAGAATTTAATGCTTTTCATTCCCCCGCCCACCCAAGCTGTTTATTATTTGTAGTCCTGGGCACGCACGCGAATAGTGGAACGCGGCAAGAACAGCTGATAACGCGACATTATGTAATCAGGGTACAAAAGCTCATGCCAGCGATAAAGCTGCTGTCATGCCTTTTGCGTTCTTACATAATGGGTCGTTATCATCCATTTTGCCGCTTTATTTTTTGCGCTTGCTGAATAATCCCCTGTGTTTTGCTGCCCGTCCGCCCCTCGGGGCTCCCTTTTTGTACAAAAAGTTTCTTGTTGATTCACTGCTCAAGGGATGGTAGCTGTTATTAAATGAAAATTAATAATTTTCATAGGGGGTTGTATGAGGTTCAGCAAATCCATTTTTATTCTTTCCGTGTTTGCTCTGCTGCTGCCTGCTTTTGTTTGGGCGGCATATCCAGCCGAAGTGGCGCGCACCGGGCAGACGATCTGTTATGATGCAAGCGGCGCTGTTATATCCTGCGCGGGCACGGGACAGGACGGCGACTGGCTTGCCGGTGCGCCGTGGCCTGATCCGCGGTTTATTGATAATGGCGCTGGCACAATAACAGATAAGCTTACGGGCCTTGTGTGGTCGCAGAATGCAAATTTGCCGAATGGAACCAAGACCTGGCAGGAAGCCCTCGATTATGTGGCGGGTATGAATGCAGGAACAAATCCGAATTTAGGCTATACGGATTGGCGGTTGCCCAATGTAAACGAGTTTGAAAGCCTGGTAAATGCCCAGCTTTCTCATCCAGCCCTTCCTTTCGGCCATCCCTTCGCGAATGTGCAGTCAGACACCTATTGGTCGTCTACGTCCTACGCTTACAATACCGTCCACGCGTGGATGGTGGACATGAACGGCGGCTACGTCGTCAACAACTATAAGTCGGGCAGCGGTTTCGTTTGGCCGGTTAGAGCCGGTCAGTGTGGTTCATTGGGTAATTCGATCATTTGCCTTCCTAAAACCGGGCAGACAAGTTGCTATAACTCCGCGGGTACTTCAGTAACCTGCTCCGGGGCGGGACAGGATGGGGAGATACAGGCAGGCGTTGCCTGGCCCAGCCTACGGTTTGTAGACAATGGCGAAACAGTAACCGACAGCCTCACGGGCCTTGTGTGGACGAAGAATGCGAATCTTGCCGGCTCAACAAAAACCTGGCAGCAGGCCCTGGACTATGTAAAGACACTCAACACCGGTAGCCATGGCGACTGGCGTCTGCCCAATGAACGGGAACTGCGCAGCCTTGCCGATTACTCAAAATATGGTCCGGCTCTTCCCACCGGTCATCCCTTCACGAATGTGCAGTCAGACACCTATTGGTCGTCTACGACCTACGCAAGCAGTACAAACAATGCGTGGATCGTGGACATGAACGTCGGCAATGTCTACTACGACCATGTTAAGGCGTACTTCTACTACGTTTGGCCGGTTAGGGCGGGACAGGTGGTTAATTCTATCATTTCCTCAACGACTACGACAACACAGCTCACGTCTACAACCACAACAACTCAGCTTACAACCACGACCACACATCCGACAACTACGACAATCATTGGCAGCGGCACGACCACGACAACAGCACCCCCCCAATTTACTGTTTATAAAAACGTTGTTAGTGATAGTGCCACAGGTCTTTTGTGGGCAAGAAATGGTGATACGGGGCAAAAAACTTGGGCTGAAGCATTTAAATATTGCGGTACTTTAGCGCTTAGCGGTTGCGATGGATGGCGGTTACCCACCTTGTCTGAGTTACAAAGTTTGGTGAATGTTGAGGCATCTAGCCCAGCAGCATGGCTGAATAAACAAGATTTCAAAAATGTTCAGCCAGACCAATATTGGACATCTACTCTCGCCTATCCCGAATTGTCCATTTCGACCGTAGTATATTGTGTAGACTTCTCAGGCGGACGGCGATTTTGTATCAGTCCAATTCAAGTTGGCAATTATGTTCTGCCTGTGCGCTCAGGGCAGTGTGAATCTTTTAATGATACCCCCGTTGTTTGTCCTGCCTTAAAGTTGCTAGGTGAGGGGGACACTAAACTTGACAACCTGCGGTCTTTCCGTGATAGCTCTCTTGTTAAGAACGCCATAGGCCGCAAGTTAATACAAATCTATTACAACAATGCCGACAGCATCAATGCCGCCCTTGAGCGCAGCCCTGCGCTAAGGGCAGTTACCCGAAAAGTGCTTGAAGTGATTGCGCCTATGGTTGGGGGATAAGGACTGAACTTAACAATTTCTCAAGGGGTTATCATGAAATGGATTATTGGTTGTGTTGTAATTGCTATTATTTTGTGGACAGTATTCCGCTCGAATCGAAAGACATTAAACCCACAAGACTTCCCTCTTCATCCTGATGATGAAAACCTTGTACGAGATGAGGATATAGAATGGTTTTCAAATTTGAGTTTTAGCGATCTACAAGCTTTTGAAAAGGGGGATAATACCTGCAAGGGCGCTAGTTATTTAAAGCACCGTGAGGAAGGGTTGTCCGAAGAAGCTGCAGCAGCTAAAACCCGTCAATTTTGGCCTTACTACTATGGCAGCCTAAATACTCGCAGTAATGATAAATGGCAAGGCGAAGACGCATTATTGCCTTATCACATTAAAGATCGGGTCAATCGGGCTGCTGCTGCCAAAAAATTTGAGAGAGTACAGTTGGAAGATTCAACTACAATGAATGCTTTAATTCGTAAGCTAATCAGGTCTGAAAGTATTTGAAAGCTATGTGGCTTGTTTTATACAACCTTTTGCCCTGCTGCACAATGCCACATCAGGCGCACACAATCGCCTTGTAAGCTGCCTTTAACTGCCTACCCTTGGCAAGTTACCCCCTGCCTTTTGTCCGCCTGAAACCGAATTGCTGATCTGTGGAAAAGTAGTCTGTTTTTTTAAATGGGTTGGGGGAGCCCCGCTTTTTTTATGGCCCGAGATTTCGAGTTTTAAAAGTGTAATTTGCCCCTGGGGGTGTAATAGGTGGTGTAATAATGTTTTTGGGCATAAAAAAGCACTTAACCAAATGATGGCCAAGTGCTTGATTTTACGTGGTGGGCGATATGCGACTCGAACGCACGACCTTTGGCTTCGGAGGCCAACACTCTATCCAACTGAGCTAATCGCCCGTGTATGTTCAAAAAACAGTGTTGAGTTATACAGTTTTCACGGCAGTATGTCAATGTCCTGTTCATTCTTAAATAGGGGCGATCTTTCCGGAGAGACAAGACAGCACTGCATCGGGGCCGGAATAAAAAAGGGGCCGGTCTGGCCCCCTTTTTCACATATAAAATTTAAAGCTTACTTCATGCTGACAATGATCTCGGTCGTCTTGGCGCCCTTGGCGATGTGCGACTTGATCTTAAAGGATGCCTTCTTGTCGGTCCTGGTTGACTTCAGAACATTGGCGATAAAATCTTCATCCATGGCGGCAAGGTCTGCCTTGTAGGCAGGCGGGGCTTGCAGCATGTCGCCGACCTGCACAAAGGGGTCAGCCGCAGCGGTCAGGGTCACGGTGCCGTCGGCATTTTTGGTCTGCGTGAAGGCAATGTACTTCTTCTTTTCGCAGTATGCGATGATGGAAGCGATGTCTTCGGCGGTCTTGATTTTGCCGATTTCGAGATCAAGCTTTGCATCTTTCACCCACATTTTGGGGAAGTTCTGCCACAGCTTCAGATAAATCTCTTTTGCCTTGGGCTTTACGTTCAGGAACAGCTGCAACCAGGCAAGAAAATCAACGGCGAAAAAGCCGAGGAATGAGCCGGGGCCCTGCTCCTCAAAGGTGCGCTTCTGTTTTTTCAGGATATAGGCCACGGGCTCCTGGTCGCCCATCTCAAGGTCGATGAACCTTCTTTCGACTTCGGGCAGGGGCAGGTCGGGGTTGGCGTCGCGGGTGCGCAGAATGATCTGGCAGGCGCAGGCTGCGCCGTCGCGGCAGCGGCCGGAGGGCAGATCAACAAGGATCTCTTCCTTCAGGCCGGCCTTTTTGGCCTTTTCGATCAGCTCCCAGATATAGACATAGGTCAGATACACTTCCTGACGATAGTAATCATGACGGCAATAGGTGCAGTCAGCCGGGCCGTACGCGGGGTTTGCGCACCACTGCACATGGCCCACATGCTCGGTTGCCGTATTGCGCCGCGTAATGTAGAGCGCGGGCACGCCGATGAAGCAGTCTTCCACAATGCGGCCCAGGGTCGGCAGGTCTTTTACTTCCTTCAAGCCGAACTTTGCCATGGCACCGTCAAAAGACATGTCGGCCAGGGCGCCCCAGACATTGCCGTAATATTTCAGGCCGTCCTTTTCGCCCAGTGCGGGCTTAAAGGTGCGCCAGATATAGTACACATGCCCGAACAGGGACTTGAGTGCTTCTACCGTCAGGTCCTTAAGGTTCATTTTCAGGGCCTTGGCATGGGCATCCATGAACGGAAGAAACGGGGAGGGTGCTGATTTTGGTGCTTTGGTTGCCATGAAACTCTCCTTCAGTCAATAAGGTTTATAAGGGTTGCAGTTTTTTTCTCAATTAAGCCTTTGCGGCTCGCGGCATTATATAAATCTCTACTTCACCTTGTCAAATAAAAACAGGGTTTCATAGGATTCCGAAATACAGAAAAAAGGCTGACTGCGCAGGCGCATACCGCAATAGCTCACGGGTATGTTTTTTCAAACCCGCCTTGAACTTGGCCGTTATTCAGGGTATATTTAGTTGTATTGGCAACAATTTATGGGAGAAAACCGGTATGACAAAAAATGTTTATGGCTGGCAGGGGAAAATTCTACGGGTTAACCTCACCACAAAAGATATTCAGGAAGAACCGCTTTCAGAGGAGCTGCAGCGCGGCTATATCGGCGGCGCGGGCATTAATGCCCGCCTTTTATATGAAGGGTTGAAAGACAATATTGCGGCAGACGCACTTTCTCCTGAAAACGTGCTTATCTTCGGTTTCGGCATTCTTGCGGGCACAACCTTCCCCTGCTGCTCACGCTTTACCGTCACCGCTAAAAGCCCGGTTACCGGCATCTTCGGCGATTCAAATGCCGGCGGCTTTTTCCCGGCCCGGGCGAAGCAGGCGGGCTATGACCATATCGTTATAACCGGCAGGGCTGAGAAGCCTTCCGCCCTGTATATTGAAAAAGGCAAAAAGCCTGAAATCGTCGATGCCGCAGACCTGTGGGGCCTTGATTCCTATGAAACCGATACAAGGATACAGGGGCGCTTCGGCAAATGCGAATCCGCGCGCATCGGTCCGGCAGGCGAAAATCTCGTACGGTATGCGAATATTTATTCTGGCGCCAGCCGCATTAGCTGCAATGGCAAAACCGGCATGGGCTGCGTTATGGGCTCAAAAAACCTCAAGGCAATCATTGTCAAAGGCACGGGAGACGTGCCGGTGGCCGATGAAAAAGCGTTTAAAGAGCTTGCCGACAAATACCTCAAGCTCTGGGCTGGCCATGTGACCTACTCACATAAGGAATACGGCTCGCTCATGCTCATCGCTCAAAACAGCAGCCAGACCCGCATCAAAAACCAGCAGGTCCGCATCACGCCCGAGCAGCTTGAAAACTACGATATCACCATGCTGGTCGAAAAATATAAAAAGGGGCAGAGCGCCTGCTACCGCTGCCCGGTTGCCTGCACCATAAAATGGGGAGTCGATGAGGGACCATTTAAAGGCGAAAAATCAGACAAGCTCGAGTTCGGCCACTACACCAATATGGGGCCGCTTCTGGGCATATTCGATTTCCCGTCGCTCGTGCATATCTCCGACAAGCTCAACCGCCTCGGGATGGACTGCATCACCTTCGGCTGGATCATGGCCATGGCCATGGAATGCTGGCAGCGCGGCATTCTCACGAAAGAGGACACGGGCGGCATTGAGCTCAACTGGGGCGATGTGGCAGTGCTGTCGAAAATGCTCGATATGATCAGCCGCCGCGAAGGCTTCGGCAATGTGCTTGCCGACAGCATGCCCATGATACTGAAAAAGCTCAAGCCCGAGGCAGCCGACTACGGCTTCCATACCAAGGGCCTGTCATTTACCTATAACTGCACGCAGGCCGTGGCCATGAGCCTTGCCTCATCGGTTGCCACACGGGGCGCCGATCATCTTAAGGGCCACCCTTTTATGGCCATGCTCGGCATACCGGATATGATCGAGCGGGCCCTGGGCAAGAATCAGCCCGAGGAAATGTGCGACCATGCAAGCCCCGTTGCCAAGGGCCGCGCAGTGTGGTGGAGCGAGGACTACAAAATGCTTCTGGACTGCCTGGGGGTGTGCTTCATACCCGTCGTGGCCTGCGATGTGTTCGGCGATCCGCTGGTGCTGTTTAAGGAATTAGGCGAAATGTATCAGGCCGCAACGGGCCTTGACCCGTCAGGTCTTTTTGAAGCAGCCGAGCGGGCCTACCAGCTTGAAAAATGTTTTAACGCGCTTCTGGGCATAACACGTAAGGATGATTACCGCAGCGGCACGCGCCGCGGCGAGGATGACCCGATTCATCATCCCGGCATGCTTGCGGAATACTACTGGTACCGTGGCTGCTCGGAAGACGGCCTGCCAACGGAGAAGCGCCTGCGCGAAGTAGGTCTTGCAGCGGAAGCCGGCGAGCTTGAACAACATGGCTGTCTCGGCAGGCGCGACTGCCCGAAAATCGAGGAGCTTGCGCCGCCGCAGTTTTAGGAACCAGGGTTCAGGAGTCAGGGAGCAGAGTAGGGGCACGGTGCCCGCGCCCAGGGCACTTAAACAGGTAGACATCATGCGGATTACGATAAAGCTGTATTCAATGCTGCGCAGCTATCTCGGCGAAGGCAGTAAAGGCGTTGCCGTGCGCGAGTTCCCCGACGGGACGACAATCGCCCATGTGCTCACCGCGCTCGGCATTCCTGAAAAAATACCCAGGCTCACACTGATAAACGGCGAACAGAAAGAAGCCGGCGATAGAGTCTCTGATGGTGATGTGCTGAGCATCTTCCCGCCCATGGCAGGGGGGTAACAGGCTCTAACAGGTTGTTGAAAAAGTCATTAAATGCAGGCTGTTCAAAAATGCTCAGATGCAAGGCGTGCGAAATCATGCGAAATGAGGCGTACTTTCTCGTACGCCGCAGTGAAGCATGATGAGCGCAACGCAGCAGATGGGCGTTTTTCAACAGCCTGCTAAGCCGAAAACTGCTCCGGCACTTTATACAGCCCGCCCGACCACTCCACAAGCTCGTCAAATGATTTCGCCGCCAGCAGCTCGCGCGTGGCATGAGCGGGATTAATACCCAAATCTTCCGGATACTGCACAAGCCCGCGGCTGCGAAGCTCATCAATCTTATTTACATCAACGAGTTTCCCCAGCGGCGCAACCCCTGCCACAGCGCAGATGCAGGCCCGCCGCTCGTCAAGGTCTTTGCAGCGGTAGAGATGGGCAATGCCGATATCGGTCACAATGTGCGAAAGGTCCTGCCCGTAAATCATAACAGGCGGCAGGGGCAGGTTCGCTTTTTCGGCAAGCTCCCAAGCGCTCAGCTTCTCGACGAATGTTGGCCGCTCGGGATTGCGGCAAGACTGCACGATCTGCACGATCAGGCGCTTGCCCACGGGCATGGGCCCGTTGAGCAGCGTGTTCATGGCATAATTTTTACCGACCTCAAGCCAGGCATTCGTGTGGTGACGCCGGCCCGGCGCATTGGCGCCCATGTTCGGCGCGCCGCCGAATCCCACAATGCGGTCCGTGGAAGCCGTTGAGCTGTTGCCCCACTGGTCTATCTCAAGGGTTGAGCCGATGAACATATCAACAGCGTAATGGCCCGCAAGCTGGGCAAATGCGCGGTTTGAGCGAAGCGAGCCGTCAGGGCCGATGGAGAAAATATCAGGCCGCGCAGCAACATACTCCTCCATGCCCTTTTCCGAGCCGAAGCAAAACACAGCCTGAACCCAGCCCGCTTCAATGGCCGGTATCAGGGTAGGATGCGGATTTAAAGCCCAGTGCGTGCAAACTTTACCTTTTAATCCCAGCTCAGCGCCATACGTGGGCAGCAGCAGCTCGATTGCCGCCGTGTCGAACCCAATGCCGTGATTGAGGGACTGCACCCCGTAGTGCCCGTAAATGCCTTTGATGGCCATCATGGCCATAAGAATACTTTTCTCGGTTATCTTTGCCGGGTCGCGGGTGAAGAGCGCTTCCAGATGGAAGGGCTCTTCGGTCGGCACAACATAGTCGACCCAGTCAGCCGGGATATCAACACGCGGCAGCTTCTCAACAATCCCGTTTACCTGCGCTATCACAATGCCCTGCTTGAACTTGGTGGCCTCAACGATTGTGGGTGTGTCTTCAGTATTGCCACCCGTATAGAGATTGCCCTTTCCGTCCGCCGAAATTGCGGCAATGATCGCAACACGCGGCTGAAGGTCGAGAAAGTAACGGGCATAAAGCTCAACAAAGGTATGAATCGCGCCAAGCTCGATTTGCCCTTTCTGCACCATATCAGCAAGGCGCTTGGCCTGGCCGCCGGCATAAGATAAATCAATTTTCCGGGCAATGCCTTTTTCAAAAATATCGAGATGCTCGGGCAGGCTCAGGGTTGACTGCAGAATGTGCAGATTGTTTATTTTCTGCGGATCAACAGCCGCCAGCGCTTTTGAAAGCACCTGCGCATGCTTTTGATTGGTGCCTTCGATGCAGACCCGGTCAGCCGGCTCAAGCAAGGCCTCAAATAGTTTGACCGCATCGGCCTCGGCTACGATCTTGCCCGATACGGGCACGGCCGCAGCCACGCGCCGGTGCCGCGCCTTCGTATTGTCACCGATTGTGGTCCAGGAATGCTGTTGTGTTTTCAATGTGTGCTTTCTGGTTTTTGGTTTCTTATGGTGTGTATGCCACTCAACAAGTTCGCGAACCGCCCCTACGGTTTTACGGTTCTATCACAGCACCTGCTTCTGCTGCAACATCTTGTAAAAGGGCTTAAAGTCTGGTACTTTACCTGCGCGCCATAAAAAGAAAGGACTATCCTATGACCATACAGATACGCATATTTTCCGACTACATATGACCGTTCTGCTATATCGGCAAGGGCATTGTCGACGAGCTGAAAAAAGAGTTCCCCATTGAAGATGAATGGCTGCCCTTTGAAATACACCCCGAAACCCCGGCCGATGGCGTGCTCCTGACCGTGAGCCTGCCCCATATCGACTGGGCCGGCATGTACCGCAACCTGCGCAAATCCGGCGAGCGCTACGGCATACAGTTCGGCGATGTACGGCTTCTTTCAAACGCCAGGATGTCGCTTGAGGCTGGCGAATTTGCCAAAGAGCACGGAAGATTTGAAGCCTTTCACGAGGCGATATTTAATATTTATTTCACGCAGGCCCGCGATATCGGCTTGTGGGACAGCGTGCGGGAAGCGGCAGTGGCTGCGGAGCTTGATGCGGTGGAGCTTAAAAAAGCGCTTGATGACGGCCTCTACAAAAAGCGGCTTGCCGCGGTGACCGACGAGGCCCACCGCAACGGCATTAACAGCGCGCCGACCTTTGTCATCAACAGCCGGTATATGATCAGCGGGGCGCAGCCGCTTGAGGTGTTTCGCGATGCGCTCATACGGATCAGCAGCGAGGGTACATAAATTTTGCTATGTCAGACCCCGCGCAAAAACAGGTCTCATCTGCAGCCCAGAACGAAACCGTTCTGCAGCAAAGCGGCCGCTCATTTAATGAACTGATGGCAGGCCTGTGGAACCTCACCAAATTCAAGCAAACCCTGCTGCTGCAGATAACCGGCGCCTGCGGCTATCTTATATCCCGGCCCCACAGCATCGACTGGCGGGAACTCGGCCTTGGCATGCTTGCTTTGTATGCTTCCGTAAGCGGTTGCACGGTTTTAAATATGGTGTTTGACAGCGATATTGATGCCGGCATGTCGCGCACGGCACAGCGGGCGCTGCCGCGCGGGATTGTTAAAATGGTGGAGGCTGTTCTGTTTGGCGCCATGCTTTCCTATTTCGGGCTCTGGCTTGCCTGGCAGTTGAAACCCGTGTTCGGCATGGTGGTTGCCGCGGGGTTTACCATTGATCTGTGCGTGTACACCCTGTGGCTCAAGCGAATCACGCCCTACTCCATCATCTGGGGCGGCGTCTCCGGCGGCATGCCCGCCCTTGCCGGCCGCGCCCTTGCCTGCGGCTGCCTTGACCTGACCGGCGTGCTGTTTGCTCTGTCAGTCCTGTTCTGGATACCCACGCATATATTGACGCTGGTGCTGCGCCATGCAGGGGATTACGAGAAAGTAAAAATTCCGGTCTGGCCCAACCGGTTCGGCGCTGCGGCAACGCGGCGGTTTATAGCCGGGGCAACGCTGTGCAATGCCCTTGTCTTTTCCGCCTGCGGGTATCTGCTTACTATTCAACCGTGGATGCTTGCCGGACTGATCGTCGTAAGCCTTGTTATCACCGGCATTTCCGTCTGGTGCGCTGCTTCTCCTGACGAGCGCCATGATTTTCTGCTTTTTAAGGCGGCCTCGCTGTACATGCTTTTTGCTTTTGCGTTAATTACGGCAGGGGCATTTCTGGCCTGAAGCGCTGGTGGTAAAGGTTTGACCGATAGCTACAGTTCAAGCGGGGTTATGCCGGAGGGGAGGTTTTTTTTTAAGCCAGGAGCGGGCCTGCTCCAAAGTGGGCTTCTTAAGCCATTCTTTAAGCGTTTTTTCATCTACAACAAACGATTGAGGACTTTTTCCCTCATCAGCATTCCGGTTTTCAAGCCATGCAATAATATCTCCGAGCGACTCCATCTCTTCAAAAAGTTCTTTATCTATCTTCCTGCTCATAAACGTGCCGATCCCTTTACGGTGATGTTGTAACAGTAGATAGCATCGTCATAAAAGAGGTAAACTTTAAATAAAACCGTTTTGTTAAAATTTATAAAATCACTTTGTTTTTTGCCCGGATTTGCCGTTCTGTGGCGGATACTTGAAAAGAACGTCGGTAAATTTCCTGCATTTATTTTAAAAAAATTTTGCCTCCTGCTACCGTCAATCGCAAGTCAACATACACCCGCATAGGGGGTGCCTTTTTATATGAAACCACTGCCAAAGAAGGTGGTTTCATATAGACAATAAAAAAAATATTCTTTGCGAGTATTTGCATGCTCATAAGCTGCCAAAATTCTGCGCAATATTTGAGCAATTCGTTTTTGCAATTCCTTCTTTTTTTGCATATCTGACATCGGTCATCTTGATTCGCCGCTGCGAACAACCACGACCTGCAAAAAACATAGTTATGATTTGAAGGAAAACAAGGGCTGGGAGCTTAGAGCATTTTTCAAAATACTGTAGCCATACAGGCACAGGTGAGCTTTTGGTGAAGGCAGCCCGTGCGGTTCGAGCCATTGGCACTCCACCATCGCCGGCTTCTTTTGCGAGAATCATAGCACGGGCTAACGAAGCAAAAGCTTGCCTGTGCAAACGGCTACAAAAAAAAGAAAAATGCTCTAATGCAAAAATAATGAGACGAGAAAGATCCAACTGGGGAAGGAGCTTTCCGCCAGAATTTCTGTCCGGGCGGAAAGCTGGATATCGCACGTTTAGGATTTTGTTTTTTTGCGGGAAAAAATGCCTTTGATGAGGCCCACAATCTTTGAGCCCCGTTTCTTTTTCGGCGCTGCGTCTTCGCCATAATACTCAACCGCTTTGCCATGGGAAGGTTCCACCGCTTTTGGGCGGTTTGCGGGGCGACGGCTGCGCCGTCTCTTTTTCTTCACTTCCTCGCCTTCAGCGGCAGGCTTGGCGGCAGCTGGACGCTGATCGAGGGCGCGCTCGGGTTTTGTACTTTTTGCCGGCCTGGCGCCGGTATGTGCGGGCCTGACCTCCTGTGCGATTTCGGTTTTTTCGGCTGATTTTGGTTTTTCAGGCCTGCGGGGCCGTTCAGCATGCCTGGGCCGCTCTGATGAACCGCCCCTGCCTGTTGGCCTGCCCCTGCCGGCGCCGCCTCTGGAACCGCCCCTGTCACCGCTCGGCCGTCGCCGTTCATCATGGAAGCGCATGCCCGCGGAGGCGTCCTCAACAAAATATTCATCGGTTGCAAACCCGACGGGTATTTTTACATTAACAAGGGATTCGATTGCCTCAAGGCCGTAGACATACCGCTCGCATACTATGGTAATAGCCTTGCCTGTCTTGCCTGCACGCGCCGTGCGGCCGATCCGGTGCACATAGGCCTCGGGGTCCTCCGGCAGATCATAATTCACCACCAAATCCAGATCATTTATGTGCAGGCCGCGCGCCGCCACATCGGTTGCCACAAGTATATGCAGCTCGCCTGACTTCATGGCATTGATAATACTCAGGCGCTTGCTCTGCGGCAAATCGCCGATAATGTACTCACAGACAAAGCCGTTGTGGGTAAGCCGCCGCGCAACCTCCATGGCCCTGGTTTTCATATTGGTGAATATAAGCGCGCTGCCCGGGTTCTCCTTTTTAAGAATACCCAGGAGCAGCTTCATCTTTTCATCCCGGTCAACATGGTACAGCACCTGGGTTACCGTCTGGACGGTGACCTGCTCGGGGGCAACCTCGACCTCCGCGGGGTCGGTCATATACTCCGCGGCAAGATCCCGCACCTTGCCCGAGAGGGTGGCGCTGAACAGCATGGTCTGCCGGCTGCCCGTAGGAGGCAATTTTTTAATCATGCGCCGCAAATCAGGCAAAAAGCCCATATCAAACAGCCGGTCAGCCTCATCAATGATAAGAATGCCGATATCGTCAAACCGCAGTTTTCCCGACTGATTAAGGTCGATGAGCCGGCCGGGAGTGCCGATGACGACATCAACACCTTTTCGCAGCATCTCCTCCTGACGATGATAGCCGACACCGCCGTAAAAGCAGCCGGTGGCATGGGGCAGATGCGCGCCCAGCAGATGCGCCTCTTCCTCGATCTGTATCGCCAGCTCCCGGGTTGGCGCTATGATGAGCGCGCGCTTGGAAAATTTAAAATCTGGCGTGGTGAACTGTTGAAAAATTGCGGCAAGAAATGCCGCAGTTTTCCCCGAGCCGGTCTGCGACTGCACGAGCACATCCCTGCCCTGCATCGCGTATTCATAGGTTCGCTCCTGCACGGGAAGACAATCGGTAAAACCCGCATCCTCGATACCCTGCAGCAAATCTTTGTTGAGATTCAGTTCCGTGAATTTCATTTCTAACCTTCCGCTGGCTGTAAACCTGAAAAAGACGTATTGGGTCAAAACCCTCCATGGAGGGCAATTTATCCTGTTATAATACAGTGTTAGTTCGTGTTGGGCAAGACTCTTTTTACAGCTTGCCGCCCCTCGCGGTTTTGCTTTGATGCGGGCCGCAGACTATGCTACTATTTAAAGATAAGAAAAAAGGAGAACAAACAAGTGCCAGAGCTGCGAAAAGACCCGATTATAGACCGGTGGGTTATCATATCCACAGAGCGGGCAAAGCGCCCCTCGGACCTGATTGTTGAAAAAACCAGCACCAGGGGCGGATTCTGCCCCCTGTGTCCGGGCAATGAAGATAAAACACCCAGCGAAATTTTTGCCATACGCGAGGGCAATACCGCCCCCGATACGGCCGGCTGGCGGCTGCGCGTGGTTCCCAACAAATTTCCCGCCCTGATTTCCTCGGGCGAGCTGAACAAGCGAACCGAAGGCATTTATGACAAAATGAACGGCTTCGGAGCCCATGAAGTCATTATCGAAACGCCCGACCACACTGCCACCGCCACAACCATGATGGTTGAGGATTTTAAAAATATCATCATTGCCTGGCGCCAGCGCATACTTGCCTACGGGCAGGACAGCCGCTTCCGCTATATTTCCATCTTTAAAAATTACGGGATTGTCGCCGGATCAACTCTTGAACATCCCCACTCGCAGCTTATCGCTCTGCCCGTGGTTCCCAAACGGGCCGTGGAGGAACTTGACGGCGCTCAGGCTTATTACAGCCATCGCGATCGCTGCGTGTTCTGCGATATCATTGATCAGGAAATCACCGATACCCGCCGCATTGCTGCTGAAAACCCGGGCTTTCTGGCCTTCGAGCCCTTTGCCTCCCGATTCCCTTTTGAGACCTGGATTATCCCGAAAGCCCATGCCGCATCATTTGAACAAGCCGATGAGGCTCTGATAGACGAGCTTGCCAACATGTTGAGTTGCGTGCTCAAAAAAATCAATGCGGCGCTGGGCTCGCCGCCCTATAATCTGATGCTGCATTCCTCTCCATTTAATACGGATGTGGGCGCTTTTTATCACTGGCATATAGAAATAACGCCCCGGCTGACGCGTGTCGCGGGTTTTGAATGGGGAACGGGCTTTTACATAAATCCGACGCCACCGGAGCAGGCGGCCCAGTATTTACGCGAAGCGTGGATCGGCTGATCCGGATGAGCACCGGGTGAGCCAGGGAGGTTCTATGAAAAAGCTGCTTTTTGCAGATGATGAGGAAAGCATCCGGCTGCTCTACAAAGAGGAGTTTGAGGAGCAGGGCTATGAAGTAATTCTTGCCGCGGACGGCCTCGAAGCCCTTGAAAAATTCAGCCTGCATACTCCCGATCTGCTGGTGATCGATATTAAAATGCCGGGGATGGACGGCATAGAACTGCTGCAGCGCATTCGGGAGCTGTCACGCCATGTGCCGGTAGTTTTATGCACGGCGTATGGCGAATACAAACAAAATCTTGAAACCTGGGCCTCTGATGAATATATTGTAAAATCGGCAAATCTCGAAGGATTGATGCGGAAAATTGAACGGCTGCTGGCAAAATGAAAAGTATCTTTTTGAGGATGAAAGCTCTCCATGGAAACTGATATCTCGGGCGCCTTAAAGGAATTCGGACAAGAACATATTATAAACTATTTAAAAAAAATGAACAAAGCCGAGCAGCAGGCGCTGCTCGAGGATGTGGCCCACATAGATCTTGAGCAGATTTCAGAGCTCTACAATTTTTACCGCCAGTCGCGGCGCCAGAAGCATGAGGCCAAAATATTTGCCGCCGCGGAGGTTTTGCATCTGCCGCGCACCGAAACTTTTGCCGCCGAGCGCACGCGGCTCACGGCAATCGGCGAAGAAATGCTGCGGGAGGGCCGGATAGCGATTTTTCTTGTCGCCGGCGGCCAGGGCACGCGCCTGGGGTACAACGGCCCCAAAGGCTGCTTTCCCGTATCCCCGATCAAACAAAAAAGCCTTTTTCAGCTGTTTGCGGAAAATATCAAGGCGCTTCGCCGCCGCTACGCGGCAGCCCTTCCCTGGTATATCATGACCTCCCATGATAACAATGAGGCAACCTGCGCATTCTTTAAAGAACATAATTATTTTAATCTTGGCCCTGATTCAGTCCGCTTTATTATACAAAAGGAAAACCCCTCCCTTGATCTTGACGGTCGTCTGATTGTGTCACCGGAGAAAAAAATTTTTAAAAACCCCAATGGCCACGGCGGGTCGCTCAATGCCATGAAAGATTCCGGAGCGCTGGCGGAAATGGCGGCCATGGGCATTGATGAAATTTTTTATT